>JRYG01001880.1_pt1 | contig 20676 bp, 17 predicted proteins | sample 235341 | NCBI WGS metagenome assembly JRYG01 (sample SAMN03074218, study PRJNA261478) | activated sludge metagenome | biome: Wastewater Treatment Plant; feature: Wastewater; material: Activated sludge; isolation source: activated biomass of a wastewater treatment plant treating hydrocarbon... ... | reverse complement strand
CGATCGACTCGATCATCAACAACAAGGACTCGGGAGTCATCTCGGTCTACGTTGCGATCGGTCAGCGGATGTCGACCATCGTCCAGGTGCGCGAGGTCCTCGACGCAGCCGGCGCGATGGACAACACGATCATCGTCGCCGCCCCGGCTGACGAGGCCGCTCCGATCAAGTTCATGGCGCCCTATGCCGGTGCGGCAATGGCCGAGTACTTCCTCTACAAGGGCGGCCACGCCCTCTGCATCTACGACGACCTCTCCAAGCACGCGTACGCGTACCGCCAGATGTCGCTGCTGCTCCGCCGCCCGCCGGGCCGCGAGGCGTACCCGGGCGACGTCTTCTACCTGCACTCGCGCCTGCTCGAGCGGGCGGTCAAGCTGAGCGACGCAGAGGGCGGCGGCTCGCTGACCGCGCTGCCGATCATCGAGACCCAGGCCAACGACGTGTCGGCCTACATCCCGACCAACGTGATCTCGATCACCGACGGCCAGATCTTCCTCGAGTCCGACCTGTTCTACTCGGGCGTCCGTCCGGCCATCAACGTCGGCATCTCGGTGTCGCGCGTCGGCGGTGACGCCCAGACCAAGGCGATGAAGAAGGTAGCCGGCAAGATGAAAGGCGAACTCTCGCAGTACCGCGACCTCGCCGCATTCGCCCAGTTCGGTTCCGAACTCGACGCCGAAACCCAGCGCACACTGGCCCGCGGCGAGCGCCTGGTCGAGCTGCTCAAGCAGAACGAACGTGACGCCCTGTCGGTCGCCGATCAGGTCGCCTCGATCTACTCGGGCACCGGCGGCTACCTCGACCGGATCAAGGTCGAGCGCGTCCAGGACTTCCTGGTCGACCTGCTCGCCCGACTCCACGCCGAGAACAAGGCACTGCTCGACCGGATCAACGAGACCGGTCAGTTCCCGGAGGAAGACGAGAAGGAACTCGGTGACGCGATCGCCCAGTTCGTCGACGACTTCGGCCCCGACTTTGACGAGAACGGCGAGCCGCTTGCCGAAGGCGAGTCGGACCGCGTCGATTCGACCAGGGCCGTAGAGCCCGACTCGGCCGGCGAAGAAGTTGTCGACGAGGAGGCCACCACTGCCGCCTAGGCAGTGACCGACCGAACCCGCCGCAAGGCAAGGTAACCCGAATGGCCAACCGCAAAGAAGTCACAAACCAGATCACCAGCGTCAAGAACATCCGCCAGATCACGCGCGCGATGGAAATGGTGGCTGCCGCCCGGCTGCGTAGGGCGGAGACTCGGATCGAGCACCTGCGGCCCTACGCGCAGGCCATGCGGCGGATGACCCAGCGTGCCGCGGCCGAGGCCGGCGCGGTGAGCCATGTCCCGATCCTCGAGCAGCGCGAAGACGTCAAGCGCGTCGCCCTGCTGCTCGTGACCGGTGACCGCGGCCTGGCCGGGGCCTTCAACGCCAACATCCTCCGTGACGGCTTGAATCGCCGCGAAGAACTGAAGGCGGAAGGAATCGAGACCATCTTCTACGCGGTGGGTCGTCGGGGTGACGGCGCCCTGACCTTCCGCAAGGCGGAACCGCAGAAGTCATGGACCGGTTTCACCGACCGCCCGGCCTTCTCGGACGCCCGTGAGATCGGCGAAACCCTTGCCTCCGCCTACATCGACGGCGAGGTCGACCGGGTCGAGGTCATCTACAACCGTTACGTGTCCCCGCTCACCCAGAACGTCCACCGTCTGATCCTGCTTCCGGTCCAGGAAGCCGAGGTCATCGGTGAAGGTTCCGAGGACGAGGGCGGGGAAGAGGAGACCGGCGAACTGGCTCAGGCCCACAGCCGGGCTTCCTGGGAGTACGAGCCGGACGCAGAGCATCTGCTCGCCACGGTGATTCCCGACTATGTGAACACATCGCTTTACCGCAACCTCCTCGAGTCGGCAGCATCTGAACTCGGGGCCCGGATGACGGCCATGCGCAGCGCGGCCGAGAACGCGGAAACCATGATCGACGATCTGACCCTCGAGATGAACCGGGTCCGTCAGGCAGAGATCACGCAGGAAATTCTGGAAGTCGTAGGCGGCGCGGAAGCGCTCGGCTAAGCGACGCCACCGACTGAAACTGGAACTGGAGATATGTCAGAGAACAACGGCAACAACACCGGACGAATCGAAGAAATTCAGGGCGTCGTCGTCGACGTGGTCTTCCCCGACAAACTGCCCGAGATCTACTCGGCCGTCGAGATCCAGGTCGAGGCGAGTGACGCCCGCGAGGGTCGCAACCTGATCTGCGAGGTCCAGCAGCACCTCGGAGACGACCGGGTCCGCACCGTGGCCATGGACGCCACCGATGGCCTGCGTCGAGGTGACCTCGTGGTCGACACCGGCGGACCGATCACCGTTCCGGTTGGCGACGTCACCCTGGGACGGATCTTCAACCTGCTTGGTGAACCGATCGACGGTGGCGACGCGCTTCCGGCCGACGTGGAGCGCTGGCCGATTCATCGTCCCTCGCCTGAGGCGACCGACCTGACCCCGAACCAGGAGATCCTCGAGACCGGCATCAAGGTCGTCGACCTGCTCGCCCCGTACGTCAAGGGCGGCAAGATCGGCCTGTTCGGCGGCGCCGGCGTCGGCAAGACCGTTCTGATCCAGGAGCTGATCCACAACATCGCCCAGGAGCACGGCGGACTCTCCGCCTTCTGCGGCGTCGGCGAGCGCACCCGCGAGGGCACCGACCTCTACATCGAAATGACCGAGTCCGGCGTCATCGACAAGACGATGATGGTCTTCGGCCAGATGAACGAGCCGCCCGGCGCCCGTCTCCGCGTCGCCCTGTCCGGTCTGACCATGGCCGAGTACTACCGCGAAGCCGGTGGACAGGACGTGCTGCTCTTCATTGACAACATCTTCCGGTTCACCCAGGCCGGCTCCGAGGTATCGGCTCTCCTCGGCCGCATGCCTTCCGCCGTCGGTTACCAGCCGACGCTGGAAACCGAGATGGGCCAGCTGCAGGAGCGGATCACCTCGACCGCGCGTGGGTCGGTCACCTCGGTCCAGGCGATCTACGTCCCGGCCGACGACTACACCGACCCGGCCCCGGCCTCGGTGTTCGCCCACCTCAACGCGACCACCGCGCTTTCGCGCGCGATCTCGGAGAAGGGCATCTACCCGGCCGTGGACCCCCTGGACTCCTCGTCCACGATCCTCAAGCCGGACATTCTCGGCGAGGAGCACTACAACACGGCAACCGAGGTCCAGCAGATCCTGCAGCGCTACAGCGAACTTCAGCAGATCATCGCCATTCTCGGTATCGACGAACTGGCCGACGAGGACAAGGTTCTGGTTTACCGCGCCCGCAAGATCGAGCGTTTCCTTTCACAGCCGTTCTTCGTGGCCGAGCAGTTCACCGGATCGCCCGGTCAGTACGTGCCGGTCGCCGAGACCGTCCGCGGTTTCCGCATGATTCTTGACGGCGAGATGGACGAGTACCCGGAGAACGCCTTCTACATGAAGGGCTCGATCGACCAGGTCATCGAGCAGGGCAAGAGCTCAGGCAACTAGGAAGTTGGCCGGCGAAAACACATTCAACGTCGAGGTCCTCACCCCTGAGGGTGAGGTCTTCGGTGGCGAGGTGATTCAGCTCTCGACCCGCACGGTCACCGGCGAGATCGGAATCCTGGCCCGCCACGTGCCGGTCCTCGCGGCGCTGAAGCCGACCCTGCTCAAGCTCAAGGTGTCCGACTCGGAGACCAGGGAGTGGGCCCAGTCCCACGGCATGCTCCAGGTCTTCGCCAACCACGCCCAGCTGCTGCTGGAAGAAGCGATCGAGCCCGAGCGGCTGAACCGGGAAGCGCTCGAGGAGCAGAAGGCAGACGCCGAAGCCCGCCTCGCCGACGATTCGACCGGCGAGGCCGCCCGCGAAGTCGCCGAGCGTGATCTCGAGCGGGTCGAAGCGTTCCTTTCGATCGCCCAGGCTTAGTCGTAAGGCCGACGAGCGGGCAGCCCTCCCAAAGATGGCCCACCCGTCGCGCTTGTACCCAGTCGCTCGCTGACCGGAGCAGTAATCGGAAGCCACTTTGGGAGGGCCACCCGCCCGACGGCTCCCCGACTTTCAGCTGCGCGTCGTGCTGCTGGTGCCGGTTAGAGGCCTACCGTGCACGGGTGGGCGCACGGCGGGGCCGGACCATCCATTTCTTCCTTCTGTGGTCCGGCGGAGTGAACCTGGAGGCCGGGGCGACGCTCTTGTTCGAAGCTAAGGATGGTTGGGAGGGGCTCACCCGGGGGACGGCTCTTGATCGGGTAGGCGCGGGGTGGGGGTGTCCGAAAAATCATGGATCAGGCGACCGGAGGGAGCATGATTTTTCGGATACCGCCGCTCCGCGCCCCTCGCTGACGCTACGGGGCGACGCTCGCCTACTTAGGATGTCCCGATGGACGAACTGCTCTCTTTGGCGGAGCAACTCATCTCTTATGACACCTCGTCCGAGGACGGGGTGCATGAGGCTGCGGGATTCATCAAGGGCTGGCTCGACAGCCGGGGAGTCGAGACCGATCAGGGGGTCTGCCGTGGCCTTCCGGTGATCACGGCATCTCATGGCGACTCGGCCGACCCGACCGTGATCTTTCACGGCCACATCGACGTGGTGCCGGCCGAGAAAGGCCAGTTCGAGTCGAGGGTGGAAGGCGATCGTCTCTACGGACGTGGCGCCTATGACATGAAGGCCGCCCTGGCGGCGATGATGCTGGCGCTGCCCACGGACGAGGATCCCGTGACAGGCGTTCGGGTGGTTCTCGGGATCGTCTCCGACGAGGAGTCCGAAGAGGCGGAAAACCGGGGCAGCAACTACCTGGTACGGGGTCCGAAGGGCACCGGTCCGGACGGTACATCTGGCGGAATGGGCGTGACCGGGGACTTCGCGATCACCGGCGAGCCGACCAACATGCATGTGGGCGTTGCCGCCAAGGGCGTTCTCGCCCTGCGGCTAGGGGTGAGTGGCAGGGCTGCCCACGGATCGACCCCGTGGCTGGGCGACAATGCCGTTCTGAGGGCCGTGGACTTGTTCCGGGGTGTCGAATCACTACCCTTTGCGAGAGAAAGCTCCGAGCTCTTCGACCGCCCCTCGATAAATCTCGGCCGGATTTGGGGTGGCGATGCGCTCAACAAGGTTCCCGACTTTTGCGCGATAGACGTAGACATCCGCTACCTGCCACATCAGGATCCGGCAGCGATCCGCGAACAGATCGCGGGGCTCGGCCCTGCCGTGATCGAGACGATCATCGAGCTCCCGCCGGTGAGCGGGGGCGGAACCGATTCTCCCTGGATCAAGGCGCTGACCGCGGCGGCTTCAGATCACCACGAGGGACCGTCTCTTTCGGTCGGACGCGACGGTGCCTCGGACGCGATCTCCTTCATCCGGGCAGGCATTCCGGCGGTCGAGTTCGGACCGCTCGGCGACGGCCACCACGGGCCGGAGGAATGGGTTTCGATCTCCTCCCTGATTGCCTATCGGGCTGCATTGCGGGCTTTTCTGGAGAACGCGGCGGATCCGGGGTGAACCGATGACCGACGAGCACCGCGAAGAGGAAGAGGAGACCCCGAAGTCAGGCGAGGATGCCTCCGGCGATTACGTCGAGATGCCGACCGAGGAGCTCTTCGCCTACGAGGCAAGAGTCGAAGAGGGCGATGTTCCCGATCTCGACCCGGTCTTCAGGGCCGCCCTGCTGGAAGGAAACGAAAGTGCCCGCGCGACCGAGGCCGCGGACGAGACCGGAGAAGCGGCGACCCCGCAGCCTCCGGCCGAAGACACCTCCGGTTCGGCCGGGGAGGTTGCGGGCGGAGCCGCTGCCGGAGCGGCACCGGCAGGCGCCGGTGAGGGTTACACGGGTGAGTTTCCCGCCACCGGAGAAGAGCCGTTCACCGGTGAAGAGCCCTACACGGGCGAAGAGCCCCACACCGGGGAGGAGCCGGCGACCGGGACGCAGGAGTGGGAAGCCCCTTCGGAGGCAGGGATCACCTCCGAGCAGACCGCGGTGCTTCAGGCCACCGCCCGAAGCCAGGCCCACGAAGCAATCGAGTACTCGCGCCGCACCGGCAAGCCGTGGGACCCGCCCCGGCCACCGGTCGGAGGGGACTTCGAAGAGCCGGCCAAGCGACCCCGGTACTGGTGGAGGTTCCTGCTCGCGACGCTGCTGATCATCGGTTCCTTTGCCACCGCGACCCAGGCCTCCGTTATGCACGTTGTGAACGACATCGGCGACAAGATCGGTGGCGACAACAAGGTCAAGCTGCCTCCATACGTGCTGAAGGACGCCGACGGACCCCAGACCATCGCGATCATCGGATCCGACGTGAGGACCGGGGGAGGTGCGTCCGAGGACGATCCGGGACGCTCCGATACGACCCTCCTGGTTCGCCTCGACCCGGATACCGGCCAGATCGCGATGCTTTCCATTCCCCGAGACCTCTACGTCGAGATCCCCGGCGTCGGTTACGACAAGTTCAATGCGGCCTACAGCTACGGGGGTACGAAACTGACGCTGCAGACCCTGAAGGGCCTGACCGGGCTGGAGATCAACCACGTGGTCAACGTCGACTTCCAGGGCTTCGCCGACGTGATCGACGCGATCGGCTGTGTATACGTCGACGTCGACCGTCATTACTTCAACGACAACGCCGGCCTTTCCGTTTCGGAGCAATACGCGACGATCGACATCGAGGCGGGGTACCAGAAACTCTGCGGCTACGACGCGCTTGACTTCGCCCGCTACCGGCACACCGACTCCGACCTGGTCCGCGCCGCCCGCCAGCAGGATCTGATCGGCGAGGTCAGGAACCGGCTCACCCTTGGGGAAATCTGGAAGCGCCGCGACGAACTTCTCAAGGCGTTCACCGACAACACTTCCTCGGACATCAGCGAAAGCGACCAGATCTTCCAGCTCCTCGCACTCCTGTTCGACTCCCGGGGCGCTGCCGTCACCGAGGTCTCCTTCCCCTCGACGTTCACGATGCGCGACGGCATCTCCTATGTCGAAGCGACGCCTGCGGAAATCGAAACGGCGGTGAACCAGTTCCTCGGTTTCGAGGACGAGCCCGGGCCGGTCGGAACGCTTGACGATGGTCAGGGAACCGGCAACAAGAACAAGTCCGGCAAGAAGCGCCAGAAGAAGGACCAGTCGGAGATCCCGTCCAAGGAAAACGACGGCCTGGTCGATGCCGCCCAGAGCGGCCTTGACCTGGCGATCCGGCTCGACGACGAGATCACCCGCACGGACTTCCCGGTCTTCTACACCAAGCGGCTGCCGTCAGGGGCGATTTACGAAACCGACCAGAGCCGCGTCTACCACACCCGTGACCCCGACAAGAACGTCTATGGCGCCTACCGGATGGTCATGTCGGTGCTGGAGGACGACGGCACCCACTACTTCGGCCTGCAGGGAATCCGGGGCTGGACAGACCCGCCGATTCTCGAGGCGCCCCACGACGAACTCGAGATGGACGACCGCACCTTCCAGGTTTACCCGGAGGGTGACCGCATCCGGTTGGTCTCCTGGACCGAGGACGACAACGTCTACTGGATCTCGAACTCCCTGCTTCTGACTCTCGACAACGAGCAGATGCTGGGCATGGCCCGTTCGACGCGGGCCTTCACCCCCGACAAGTGAGCGATATGAACGCAGAAGAGAAGACGCCGATCGGTGTCGTCGGGGTCGGCTGGGTCGGCCTCGTCACCGCAGCATGCTTTGCCGAACTCGGTCACCCGGTTGTGGCCCGCGACGTACTCCAGGAAAAGGTCGATGCGCTCAACAGGGGTGAAGTCACGATTCACGAGCCCGGACTGGCCGACCTCCTCGCGAGAAACAAGGAGCGGCTCCGGTTCACCACGGACATGGACGAACTGCTGGCTTCGGCCCGGCTGCTCTTCGTCTGTGTGGACACTCCACCCACCTACTCGGGCGACGCCGACCTCTCCCGCGTCCGCTCGGTGGTCGAGGATCTCAAGTCCGACAGTGACCACGTCCTGATCATGAAGAGCACCGTTCCGGCCGGCACCGGCGCGTCGATCAGGCGCGAGCTTCCGGGACTGTCCTATGTTTCCTGCCCGGAGTTCCTCAAGGAAGGCACCGCGGTCGAGGACTTCATGAACCCGGACCGGGTAGTGGTCGGCTCCGAACCCGAGGACGCGGAAGCCGCCGAGGAAGTGGCTGCCCTGTACCGGCCGCTCGGCGGCGAGATCGTGATGACCGACACGTCGAGTGCCGAGATGATCAAGCTGGCCTCCAACGCCTACCTGGCGACCCGGATCTCCTTCATCAACGAGATCGCGAACGTCTGCGAGGAGGTCGGTGCGGATGTCGGCGAAGTCGCACGCGGAATGGGACTCGACGAACGGATCGGTCCCCATTTCCTGCGCCCCGGGATCGGTTTCGGCGGATCCTGCTTCCCGAAGGACGTCAACGCGCTGAAGTTACTGGCTGGTAACTCGGGCTACCACTTCCAGCTGCTCAACTCCGTGATCGAAGTCAACGAACTTCAGAAACGCAGGGTCGTGAGCAAACTGACCAAACATCTCGGATCGCTTGTCGGCAAGCAGATTGCCCTCCTGGGGCTGGCTTTCAAGCCGGATACGGATGACATGAGAGAGGCATCCAGCCTCGTTCTTTCCGCCCGCCTGAGGGGTGAAGGTGCGGAAGTTGTTGCATATGACCCTGTCGCGATGGGCAATGCAAGGAGTCTCCTGCCCGGAGTCGAAATGAAGGGCACAGCCCAGGAGGCACTTGCTGATTCGGACGCGGCGGTACTGGTTACCGAATGGTCCGAGTTCAAGGAGATCGACTGGTCTGCGGCGGCCGATCGGATGCGGAGGCCATTGCTCATAGACGGACGAAATTTTCTTGATGCCGAAGCTCTTCGCTCGGCCGGATTCCTCTACGAGGGGATCGGCAAGGCAGGGGACCGGTGACGAAAGCAGGTAACACAGATTGCAGGCACTGGTACTGGTTGGAGGAAGGGGCACCCGCCTCCGTCCGCTGACTTACGGCACCCCCAAGCCGGCCCTGACTCTTGTCGATCGGCCGTTCTTGAGTTACATGACAGAGTGGCTGGGAAGCCACGGCGTCGACGAGGTGATTCTGGCCTGTGGCTTCCTGCCGGACGAATTGAAGGCCGTCCTCGGTGACGGCGAGCCGGGTGGCCCGAAACTGAAGTACCTGGTCGAGGAGGAAACCCTCGGTACGGCCGGAGCGATCCGCTTTGCACTCGACCACCTCGACCAGACCTTCTTCGCGCTGAACGGCGACGTGCTCGCCGACCTCGACCTGACTGCATTGTGGAACCAGCATGCCGAGACCGGCGCCCGGGCGACGCTCGGCCTCTACGAAGTGAGTGACTCGAGCAGCTACGGACTGGTCGACATCGACGACGAAGGCCACGTGCTGCAGTTCAGCGAGAAGGATCCCCACCGGACCGGCAAAGGCCTGATCAACGCCGGCACCTACGTGCTGGAACGCGACGCTGTCGCCGAGATACCGACCGGCCGTGAGGTATCGATCGAGAAGGAGTTCTATCCCTCGATCACCGGCAAGGGTCTTTACGGCAGGCCGCTGGATGGCTACTGGATGGACTTCGGGACCCCCGAGCGGTATTTCGAGGCGACCTGGGACATCATCGAGGGGAGGATCCACACCCAGGTCAGGACCAACAGCGACGGTGTTCACATCTCTCCCGACGCGGAAATCGATCCCGGCGCGACGATCGGCCCACGGGCGGTGGTCGGACCCGGAGTCAAGGTCGGCGCGGGGGCGAAAGTCAATGGTTCAGTCCTGCTCGAAGGCAGCGAAGTCGGTGAGGGCGCCGAGATCGAAAGCTCGATCATCGGCCCTGGTGTAAAAGTTGCGCCAGGAGATACGGTAGGAGATGAGGTCCTTGGCAAGAATCAGATCGGTGAGGTCGTAAATGCTTGAGGACGTACTCGACATCCCGAACCACATTCGCGACGCGCTCTGGCGCGTCGATTCGGCTCAGCTGAAGGCGAGGCCGTCCTCCGGATTCGTGGTCTGCGGAATGGGTGGATCGGCGATCGGAGCCGAACTCGCCCGGGGACTTCTCGACAACCGGCTGACCGGTCCGATGATCGTCTCCCGCACCTACGGCCTGCCAAAGTGGGTCACGGCCGACTGGGCGGTCCTCGCGTCGTCCTACTCGGGTGACACTGAAGAGACCCTTTCCTCGTTCAAGGACGCCGGCGAGGCCGGAACTCACCGCTGGGTGGCCGGCACCGGAGGCGAACTGGGGGCCAGGGCCCGGGACGCCGGAATCGGCGTGGTCGGCCTGCCCGGGTTCTTTCAGCCGAGAATGACGGTCGGCTACATGACCGTAGTTTCCGCCTATGTCGCCCATCTGGCCGGCGTCGCCCCGGACGTGCGGCGTGAACTGGAACAGGCGGCGGACTTCCTCGATTCACGCAAGGCCGACATGGAACCTCTCGCGAGGGCACTTGCCGGTCAAATAGGGGACACTCCAGTTGTCGTGCATGGAGCAAGCCTCACTACGGCCCCGGCCAGGCGCTGGGCCAACCAGTTCAACGAAAACGCCAAGCAACTCGCATTCTCGGCCGAGATCCCCGAAGCGAACCACAACCTCATGGAGGCATGGTCCAAGGGATCGGGCGGGCTCGGAGCGATCTTCCTGACCGACTCCGGCCAGTCGCCCCGGGAGCGCCGACGCATGGACCTGACCGCAGAAGCGGTTGACAAGACGGGCGCCCCCGTCTTCAAGGTCGAGACATCGGGCGAGACCCGGGCGGAACGCCTTTTCTGGGCGGTCATGTTCGGCGACCTGGTTTCAGTCGAGGTAGCAACCCTGCGCGGAGTCGATCCGCTCCCCGTCGACGAGATCCAGCAATTCAAACGGCGCCTGGGCCAGACCTAATGCGTGCCATGGTGCTGGCCGCCGGACTGGGCACGAGGCTCAGGCCAGTCACCCGATCAGTGCCCAAGCCGATGGTGCCGGTACTCAACCGGCCGGTCATGGAGCACATCATCAGGTTGCTCGAGAGCAACGGCTTCGAGGAAGTCATCGCCAACATCCACTGGTACCCCGACGTGATCCGGAATCACTTCGGGGATGGCTCCGACTTCGGAGTGAGTCTCACCTACAGCTTCGAGGACGAACTGCTCGGCACGGCGGGCGGGGTCAGGTTCGCGTCACATTTCTTCGGGGACGACTTCCTCGTCATCTCCGGTGACGCGCTGACCGACATCGACCTGGCTGCCATGCGCGAATTCCATCGCTCTCACGACGGCATCGCCAGCCTCGCCACCCGCAGGGTCACCGAAACATCGGAGTTCGGTGTGGTGATCACCGACGATGACGGCCGGATCCAGGGTTTCCAGGAGAAGCCGGACCCTGCCGAAGCGCTCTCCGACCTGGCGAACTGCGGCATCTACATGTTCGATCGCGAGATCTTCGATCATTTCCCGGCACCCGGCGCGAGCAAGCTGGCCGCACCCGGGCACCCTGACGGCTTTGCCGACTGGGCCTATGACGTCTTTCCGGCCCTGCTGGACGCCGGGATCGACTTCTATGCACACGAAACCGAGGCCTACTGGAACGACATCGGCACGATCGGCGAACTGGTCCAGAGCAATTTCGACGGTCTGGCCGGGGCGGTAGACCTGGGCCTGCCGGACAACCAGCCGATGCCGGAAGTCTGGGTTGCCGGTGAGGTGGAGGGGCTGGAGGGAGCCGAGATCGATGGCCCGGTTCTGATCGGTGACGGAGCGAAGATCGGCGCAGGTGCCCAGCTCGTCGGACCGCTGGTCCTGGGCGAAGGCTGCTCGATCGGCGCTGATGCGGGAGTACGGGAAGCAGTTCTGCTCAGCCGGTCGTCGCTGGAGAAGGGCGCCTTTCTCGCCGGGGGTCTGCTGGGCCCCACCAGGTAGCCGCCGCCGACCCGGTCGGCCGGAGCCTCACGGCGAGAGCGTGCCGGGATGTTGCACCTGTCGCGCCACAGGTGAGCGTTTCCAGCTCAAGCTTCGGGTATGGACCCGGCAAGCCTCGCAAGATGGATGGTGCCGTCGCGGTGTCCCCTCTGCCGGGCCCCGCCCGTAAGCGGCGGGCTCATCTGCGGCGAATGCATGCGGTCCCTCAACTATTGCCAGGTCTTGCGGGGCAACCCGCCCGAAGGGGTGGACCGGATCAGCTCCTGCGCCGACCATGACGGCACGCCCCGTGATCTGCTTGCCGCCTTCAAGTTTCGCCGGATGACCGGGCTGGCCGGTCTCATCGGCGGGTTCATGGTCGACGCCCTGGGAGCAACCGACCCGGAAGCGCTGGTGATCGGGGTTCCGCCCGCGAGGTTCCGGACCTGGTTGCGGGGTTTCGATCCGGTGGCACTGCTTGTCCGGGAGGTCGCTGCCGGATCCGGTCTCGGGATGGCCGGCGATCCAGTTCTCCGGCGCCTGGGTTCCGGTCGGCAGCGGGGGCAGGGACGTGCCGCACGGCTCGCGAGGCCTCCCGACATCCGTCCCGTGGGCGAGCCTGGCCGGATCCTCGGCGGCCGGGAGGTGATTCTCGTCGATGATGTGATGACGACCGGGGCGACGCTTTCGGCCTCGGCTGCCGCTCTCCGTCTCGCCGGCGCGCGCAGCGTGGTGGCCCTGACCTTCACCCGGAGGCTTTGAGAGGAGAACAACCTTTGGGCAATCCGTAGTTTCTCCCCTTGTCAGCGTCACTCCCCCCGGCTACCATCGGCCAAAGGAACACAACCCCGCGAGGAGGTCCCATGCGAATTGAGATTCGTGGTCGCAACGTCGAGGTAACCGACGAAATGCGCGAGCAGGTGACCCAGCGGTTCAAGCGACTCGGTGAACAGGTTTCGTCGCTTGCCCGCACCGAAGTTGTCTTCTCCGAGGAGCAGAACCCGGCCATTGCCGACAAGTACGTGGCCGAGGCGACCCTTCATGTGAAGGGCGTGACGCTCCATGCGCATGAGGCCAGCCCCGACATGACGCACACGATCCATGAACTCGCGGAGGACATGCGCCGCCAGGTGAAGAGGCACCGGGAGAAACGGCGCAAGCGGAGGGAAACGCGAAAGCTTGTCAATCGCCTCCAGGGACGCGAAACCGGAGGCGCTCAGCCCGGTCTCTAGACCGGAGAAAGGTGCCGGCCCGGGGGCTTAGGCCCAGGGCGGGAAAATCCAGTCAGTGCGGAGGGGCCGAAATATCGGCCCTTCCGTCTTTCGAATTGCGGTCGGTTCAATCAACCGGGATATGACACCGGTGAATTGAACCGAGGCAGCAGGACTCCCCTTTAGTCGGCAGTGAGTCGCAACGGCTAACCTAAGGTTCATGGCCATTCAGCTAATCGATCGTGCGCTCAGGATGGGGGAGGGGCGCAAGTTCAAGGCATACGAGAAGCGGGTCGAGTCGATCAACCGGATCGAGCCCGAGATGAAGGAGCTCGAGGATCACGAGCTGCTCGAGGAAGCGAACGCGCTTCGGGAGCGCGCTGCGAACGGCGAGTCGCTTGACGACCTGCTCCCCGAATCTTTCGCCCTGACCCGCGAGGCGGCCTGGCGCGCTCTCGGTCAGCGTCACTACGACGTCCAGCTGATCGGTGGCATGGTCGTTCACGACGGTGCCATCGCCGAAATGAAGACCGGTGAGGGCAAGACCCTGACCAGCACCCTGGCCATCGTCCTCAACGCCCTCGGGGGCAAGTCGGTCCACGTGGTCACAGTCAACGACTACCTCTCCAAGCGGGATGCGCTCTGGATGAAGCCGATCTACGACCTGCTCGGCGTGACCGTCGGCTGGATCCAGGAGAACGACGACCCGGCCGCCCGCCGCGAGAAGTACGCCTGCGACGTCACCTACGGGACCAACTCGGAGTTCGGCTTCGACTACCTCCGCGACAACATGGCCGCCTCGCTCGAACAGAAGGTCCAGCGTGCGCATGACTTCGCGATCGTCGACGAGGTCGACAACATCCTGATCGACGAAGCCCGTACCCCGCTGATCATCTCCGGCGCCCCGGAAGAGGCCGCCCAGACCTACTACACCTTCGCCCGGCTGGCCAAGCAGCTCGAGGGTGTTCCCGCCAAGACGAAGCTGAAGTCGATGGGGGAGAGCAAGGACACCTCGGAGGCCGAGTACGACTACGAGTACGACGAGAAGCACAAGACCGTCTCGCCGACCGAGCGTGGCGTAGCGAACGCCGAGAAGTTCATCGGCGTCGAGAATCTCTACATGGCCGAGAACGGCAACCTGGTCAATCACCTGATCCAGTCGCTGAAGGCCGAGTCGCTTTACAAGAAGGACAAGGACTACGCCGTGGTTGACGGTGAGGTGATGATCATCGACGAGTTCACCGGCCGGATCCTCGAAGGCCGTCGCTGGTCGGAAGGCCTGCACCAGGCGGTCGAGGCCAAGGAGGGAGTGGCGATCCGCGAGGAGAACCAGACCCTCGCGACGATCACCCTTCAAAACTATTTCCGCCTTTACGACAAGCTTTCCGGCATGACCGGTACGGCTCTGACCGAGGCCACCGAGTTCATGAAGATCTACAAGATCCCGGTGGTCGAAGTCCCCACCAACAAGCCGATTTCCCGAGACGACCAGAACGACCAGATCTTCAAGACGAAGGAAGGCAAGTGGAACGCGGTAATCCGCGAACTGGTCACCCGGCATGAGACCGGCCAGCCGATCCTCGTCGGCACGGTTTCGGTCGAGGTCTCGGAAATGATCTCGCGGGAGCTCAAGAAGCAGGGCATCGAGCATGTCGTGCTGAACGCCAAGCCCGAACACGCCGAGAAGGAAGGCGAAACGATCGCCCAGGCCGGACGCAAGGGTGCCGTGACCATCGCGACCAACATGGCCGGCCGAGGCGTTGACATCAAGCTCGGCGGCGACCCGGAGGGAATGGCCCATCCGCAGGTCGTCAGGCAGGGACTCAAGCCCGAAGACCAGGGCTACAACGAGGCGGTCGAGAAGATCGCGGCCGAGCTGAAGCCTCAGTGCGAGGCCGAAGCAGAGGAAGTGAAGGCCCTCGGCGGACTGTTCATTTGCGGAACCGAGCGCCACGAGTCGCGCCGGATCGACAACCAGTTGAGGGGTCGTGCCGGGCGTCAGGGCGACCCTGGGGCTTCGAGGTTCTTCCTCTCGGCCGAGGACGACGTGATCCGCCTCTTTGCCGGCGACCGCATCTACAAGATCCTCGACCGTCTCGGTCCGACCGACGAAGAGGGACACGAGATGCCGCTCGAGGCCAAGATGCTCACCAGGACGGTCGAGAACGCCCAGAAGAAGGTCGAGGAGCAGAACTTCCTGATCCGCAAACGCGTCCTCGAGTACGACGACGTGATGAACGAGCAGCGCCGCGTGGTCTACAAGTACCGCGGCGAGATCCTCGAGGGGCGGGACATGTCGGATATCGCCCGCGACGAGGTCAACGGCGTCATCGGCCGTCTGGTCGACGAGTACCTCGCCGGCGACATCATCGAGGAATGGGACCTGCCAGGGCTCGACTCCCAGCTGCACCTGATCTGGCCCTGCGCGATCGACGTCGCGGGGATGGCGCCCGAGTCGACCGAGCCGGATGCGCTGAAGCAGGATCTCTACGAGGACGCCCAGAAGGCCTATGACGAGCGCGAGGCCGAGTTCGGCGATGAAGTCATGCGTTACCTCGAGCGGACCCTGCTGCTCCAGGTGATCGACTCCCGCTGGCGAGAGCACCTGTATGACATGGACTACCTGCGTGAGGGAATCCATCTCCGTGGCTTCGCCCAGATCGATCCGCTGGTCGCCTACAAGAACGAGGGCTACTCGATGTTCCAGGAGCTGATGAACGGCATCTGGGAAGAGTTCAGCCGCCTCATCTACAACGTCGAGATCGAGATCGAGCCGGATCAGGTCGACGGAGCATTCGCGCCGCCGGCCGAGGAACCGGACGACTCGACCTTCGATTACTCCGGAGGCACCGCCGAGGAGCAGCCTTCTGCCCTGGCGGAGGTCGCAGCGGGGACCACGCCCGGTCCTTCACAGACGGGCGGAGTGCCCGGCGTGGTGCCCGGCGGGGTTCCGAACGTCGGCGGTGCGCCTGAGCCCGCCGGTGCCGCGACGGTGGTCAAGTCCGACAAGGAAAACATCGGACGAAACGATCCCTGCTGGTGCGGCTCGGGCAAGAAGTTCAAGAAGTGTCACGGGAGCTGACCGGGTCCCCGGCATCCGGGCAATCCACCCGTGACGCCTGAAGAAAAGACAGTCCGCGAGTTCATCTCGACCTTCAACCGGTCGGAACTCGACGAGTTTGTCGAGCTGCTCGATCCCGAGGTCGAGATCAACGGCATGCGGGGGCTGAGCAAGGGGCGGGAAGAGGCCCGGGCCTGGGCGACGAAAAAGCCCGGAGGCGTGCAGCAGACCGTCCTGCTCGAATCCTGCGAGCAGGAGGATTCCCGGGTGCTGGCCCGGGTCAAGCGGGAGTGGCGATGGGAAGAAGGCGACGAGCTGGCCTACACCGACGAGCTCGGCTGGCTGTTCGAAATGAAGAACGCAAGGGTTCTGAGCTGGCGTCCCTTCGAGGACCTCGAAGAAGCCCGGGCCGCCTTCTCGGCCTGACCGGCCCGCTAGTCCGGGCGGCGGTCCAGCTCCGTGTCCTCGAAGGAGACGGGATCCTCGATCGGTTCGAGATGGGTGAAGACGGTCGCCTGCTCGAAGGGGCTGCGAAGGTCCTCCTCGACCCGCTCGAGCAGGTCGTGGCCCTCCTTGACGCTCCAGCCGCCCGGCACCAGTACATGGACCGAAACGAAGGTCCTCCGGCCTGCCTTGCGGGTGCGAAGAGCGTGGAACTGGATCCCCTCGCTCTCGTAACGGTTTAGGACGCCGTTCACGGTGGCGATCTCCGCTTCGGGCAGCGCCTTGTCCATCAGCCCTGACATCGAATCGGACATCAGGCCGATACCGGTCCGGACGATGTTCCCGGCGACCAGCAGGGCGATGATCGGATCGAGCCGCTCCCAGCCGGTGAGCCAGACCAGGCCGACGCCGATGATCACGCCGGCCGAGGTGACCACGTCGGTCATCAGGTGGCGTCCGTCTGCGACCAGCACCACCGAGGACTCCTGCTCCCCGGACCGGACCAGCATCCGCGCGGTCAACAGGTTGAGGATCGATGCTGCCGCGGTCACCGAGAGACCGATTCCGACCGCCGTGAGCTCAACCGGATTGATCAGACGGTCAATCGCGGCATAGGCGATGGTCACGGCGGCGAGCAGGATCAGGGCACCTTCGAACCCGGCCGAGAGGTAGTCGGCCTTCTCGTGGCCGTAGGCGTGATCCTCGTCGGCCGGCCTGGTGGACCAGAGGATGACCAGCAGGGCAACCCCCGCAGCGACGAGATTGACCACGGATTCGGCCGCGTCGGACAGCAGTCCGACCGACCCGGTGAGCAGCCAGGCGGCGAACTTCATCCCGATCGTGAGAACGGCCACGGCAATCGACACCGAGATGACCCGAATCAGCCGTCGACGTCTCGCATCGCTTGTCGCAATCACGTTTGCCATGCCTCCTGATCTTCTCAGAGGCTGTCCAGCCGGGCCGGTCGGGGGGCGATCCGCAAGCGCGGACGCTCGGTAGGCTCCATCCATGGCCGAGGCCGTAAACACAGAGTCAGTCACAGCCCGGCTGGCGGCGATCGAGCAGCACATCGAGCTGCTGACCGACTATCTCGACCCGGCGGGTCTCGAATCCGAGGTGGCCGGACTCGAAGAAGTCATGCAGCAGCCCGGCTTCTGGGACGACCAGGACAAGGCGGCGACCGTGTCGGCCGATCACTCCCGGGCCCAGCGCAAGCTCGAAGGTTTCCGCTCGCTCCAGGCCGAAGCGGGAGACCTGGCCGAGATGGCCGAGATGGCCGAGGTGGATGAGGAGATCGCCGCCGAACTGGAGGAGCAGCTCACGTCGGTCGAATCACGGCTGGAAGAACTCGAGGAAGCACGCCTGTTCAGCGGCGAGTACGACCACGGGGACGCGATCGTCTCCGTCCACGCAGGGGCGGGAGGTACCGACTCGCAGGACTGGGCCGAGATCCTCTTGCGGATGTACCTCAGGTGGGCCGAGCGGCGCGGTTTCTCGGTCGAGATGAGGGAGGCATCCGAAGGGGAGGAAGCCGGTCTCAAGTCGGCCACCTTCGTGCTCAAGGGAGAGAACGCATACGGCCTGATCGCCGCCGAGCGCGGCGTACACCGCCTGGTGCGGATTTCACCGTTCGATTCCTCGGCCCGGCGGCACACCAGTTTCGCCCAGGTGGACGTGGCGCCGGTGGTGAGTGAGGACGTCGAAGTCGAGATAGACGAATCCGAGATCCGGATCGACACCTATCGGGCGTCCGGGGCCGGAGGCCAGCACGTCAACAAGACCGACTCAGCGGTCAGGATCACCCATGAGCCGACGGGGGTCGTCGTCCAGTGCCAGAACGAGCGCTCGCAGACGCAGAACAAGGCGGTCGCGATGCAGATGCTGAAGTCGAAGCTGATCGAACTGGAGGAGCGAAAGCGGGCCGAAGCGGTGAATCAGGAGAGGGGAGAGGTGAAGGACGTGGCCTGGGGCTCCCAAATCCGTTCCTACGTACTCCAGCCCTACACCATGGTCAAGGACCACCGGACCGACTTCGAGGTCGGTGACGCCCAGCGCGTGCTCGACGGAGACATTGATGGCTTCATCCGCGAGTACCTAAACAGAACGGCCGGTTAGAGGCCCGGCACGGCGGTATCCGAAAAATGATGCTCGCTCCGCTCGCCTGATCCATCATTTTTCGGACACCACCGCACCGGGCCAAGCCGGGATTCGGGGGTCCTCGAGGCCGAGGAGACGTTGTTTCAGGGCGGTTCCGGCCCTTCCTCCTCCGTAGCCTCCGGTTGATCCGTCGGACCTGATCACCCGGTGGCAGGGGACGATGAGCCCGATCGGGTTCATCGAGAGGGCTGTTCCGGCCGCCCTGGCGGCTCCGGGGCTGCCAGCGAGGGTGGCCACTTCACCGTAGCTCGCTGTCTCACCGTAAGGAATGGTCGCCGTCGCCTGAAGGACCTTTCGGTTGAAACCTCCGATCAGCCGCCAGTCGAGATCGAGGTTGAAATCACGCAGATCACCTGCGAGAAAGGCGATTACCTGGTCGGCCGCCTCGTCGACCATCTCGCCGCCTTCTTCGGGCACGAGACCGGTTCGGGCGATCACTTCCTCGACCAGGGAATCGGGGTCGGAGCCGGGCAGACTGCAGCGGATGATGCCGACATCCGTGGCGGCCAGGGCAACCGGGCCGAGGGCGGTATCGAATGCAGTGTGAGCGAACGTGCCCATTCCCCAGAGCATAGGCTCCCGGCATGAGTCATCTTCCGGAGGGAGCCTCCGAGCTGATCGCCCGCGCGCTCGCAGAAGACATCGGATCCGGCGACGTCACCGCGAGGGCGACCGTGCCGGAGCGGCTGGAAGCACAGGCTCACATCGTGCTCAAGGCACCCGGGGTGATTTTCGGACTCGACGTGGTCGAGGAAGTGTTCCGGCAGGTCGGTGTCACCGACATCGACCGGACCGTGGTCGAAGGTCACTGGCATGACCAGGTGCCACGGGATCTCGTTCTGATCAACGGGTCCGCCCGGGCAATTCTGGCCGGTGAGAGGGTCGCCCTCAACTTCCTCGGGCACCTTTCGGGCATCGCCACCCTGACCGCGCGGTACGTCGACGCGGTGGGCGGCACCGGAACGAGGATCCTCGACACCCGGAAGACGCTGCCGGGGCTGAGGTCGCTGGAGAAGCAGGCCGTCTCCTGGGGCGGGGGCATCAACCACCGGTTCGGACTGTTTGACGCGGTCCTGATCAAGGAGAACCACATCGCGATGGCCGGCAGTGTGAGACAGGCGGTCGAGGCCTGCCGCAAGGACTCGCCCGACCTTCACATCGAGGTCGAAGCGGAAACGCTCGACCAGGTCACCGAGGCGATCGAGGCGGGGGCGGACCGGATCCTGCTCGACAACATGAGCACAGAACAACTGAAGCGGGCAGTGGACCTGCGCGAGTCCGGGGGGCCGGGAACTGAACTCGAGGCGTCGGGCGGGATGAACCTCGCGAACGTGAGGGAAGTGGCGGAGACCGGGGTCGACTTCATCTCGATCGGCGCCCTGACCCACTCCGCTCCCCAGCTGGACGTCTCGCTCCTGCTCGATCCGGCCAGCCGTCCTGCGTAGAATCGTTCCATGCCCACCGAGCTTCCAGTCCTCCAGGCTTCAGACGTTCCGCCGCCGCTCGATCCGGCCCTGATCATCGAACTCAGCGCCGAGATCCGCGAGCTCGCCGCCGAACGCAACGCGATCATCCTCGCCCACAATTACGAGCTGCCGGAAGTCCAGGACGTCGCCGACTACATCGGTGATTCGCTCGGCCTGTCCCGACAGGCCGAAGCCGCGGACGCCGAGGTAGTCGAGTTCTGCGGGGTCCACTTCATGGCCGAGACTGCGTCGATACTTTCGCCCGAGAAGCGGGTGCTGATCCCCGATCTCGGTGCCGGCTGCTCGCTGTCGGATTCGATCAATGCCGACCAGCTCCGCGAATGGAAGTCGAAGTATCCGAATGCCCTGGTCGTGATGTACGTGAACACTTCCGCCGAGGTCAAGGCGGAAACCGACTACTGCTGCACCTCCTCGAACGCCGTGAAGGTGGTCGAGCAC
>JRYG01000905.1_pt1 | contig 20825 bp, 18 predicted proteins | sample 235341 | NCBI WGS metagenome assembly JRYG01 (sample SAMN03074218, study PRJNA261478) | activated sludge metagenome | biome: Wastewater Treatment Plant; feature: Wastewater; material: Activated sludge; isolation source: activated biomass of a wastewater treatment plant treating hydrocarbon... ... | reverse complement strand
AATGGCTGCTTACTGCACCAGGCTCCAGTCCCCGCCCTTCACCTCCAGCATGCGGAAGGCGGACAAATCCAACCCCATGTGATCGGTGGCCGACATAGTGAACGTGCCACTGGTACCCACGAAGCCCTTGGTCGCCTCGATGGCGTCCCGCACCTTTGCGCGATCGGTGCTGCCGGCACGCTTGATGGCATCCACAGCGATCATCAGGCCGTCGTAGGCATAGCCGCCAAAGGTGGACACATCCTGCTTGTAGCGTTCCTTGTAGGCTTTCTCATAGGCCATCACCACTGGCTTCTGGGGATCGCCGGCGGGCAGCTTTTCCGGGATCAACTGAGCGGGCGATGGCAACCGCACCCCCTCGGCGGCCGGACCGGCGAGCTTGAGGAACTCGTCCGAAGCAACGCCATGGGACTGGTAGAGCGGCAGGCTGATACCCAGTTGCTTGTAGTTCTTGGTGACGATGGCCGGGCCCTGCCCCAAACCGAACACGAACACGGCCTGAACGCCCGGCGTGCCCTTGATCTTGGTGAGCTGCGGGCTCATGTCCGTATCCTTGGGGCCGTAGGTTTCGCTGGCCACCAGCGTGATCCCGTACTTGCCCGCCACCGCCTCGGTTTCCTTCTTGCCTGACTGGCCGAAACCGCTGGTCTCGGAGAGCAAGGCCACCTTGCTGAGACCCCGCTTCTTCATGTCCTCGAAGACCTTTTCAGCGGCCATCCGATCGGTGTGGGGCGTCTTGAACACCCATTTCTTCACCGGTTCCACGATCACCACCGCGCCAGCGAGGGAGATGAAAGGCAGGCTCGCCTTGTCTACCAGCGGCGCCATGGACATGGTGGCTCCGGTCGTGGTGCCCCCGATCAGCAGGTCCACCTTGTCGTCCTCGATGAGGCGCTTGGCAAAACCATTGGCCTTGTTGGCGTCGCTGCCGTCATCGTAATGCACCAGTTGCAAGGGGCGGCCCAGCACGCCCCCTTTCTTGTTGAGATCGTCCACATACAGTTGCAGCGTTTTGAGTTCCGGGTCGCCCAGGAACGCCGCCGGCCCGGTCACCGACAGCACCGAGCCGATCTTGATCGGCTCCGCCGCCGTTGCCGCCAGGCTGCCCAGGGTCAGCGCTGCAGCGGCCAGGATGTGTCTGATTTTTGTTTTCACGGGTGTCTCCTCCAGGTAAATGGGTCAAACTCTTTCAATGATCATGGCGATGCCCTGCCCAACGCCGATGCACATGGTGCACAGGGCATAGCGACCGCCCCGGCGCACCAGTTCGCAAGCAGCAGTCGTCACCAGACGGGCGCCGCTCATGCCCAGGGGGTGCCCCATGGCAATGGCTCCGCCGTTGGGGTTCACCCGCGGGTCTGTGTCGTCCAGCCCCAACTCGCGGGTCACCGCCAGGGCCTGGGCGGCAAAGGCTTCATTCAGCTCGATCACGTCCATCTGCTCCAGGCGCAGCCCGGCCAGGGCCAGCACCTTGCGGCTGGCGGGCGCGGGGCCGACGCCCATGATCCGGGGCGGCACGCCAGCCGTGGCCATGGCCACCACCCGCGCCCGCGGCGTCAGTCCGTAGCGCCTGGCGGCGGACTCCGAAGCCAGTAGCAGCGCACAGGCGCCGTCGTTGACCCCCGAAGCGTTGCCCGCCGTGACCGTCAGCTCCGGGCCGTTCACACCCTTCAGACGTGCCAGGGACTCCAACGTAGTCTCTGGCCGCGGGTGCTCATCGGTGGTGAACAACACCGGCTCCCCTTTCTTGCGGGGAATTTCCACCGGCACCAGTTCCGCGGCGAAACGCCCGGCTGCATGGGCTGCGGCCCAGCGCTGCTGGGAGCGCAACGCAAAGGCATCCTGGTCAGCACGGCTGATGCCGAATTCCGCCGCCACGTTGTCCGCGGTCTCCGGCATCGAGTGGGTGCCATGGAGCGCCTTCATGCGCGGATTGATGAAACGCCAGCCGATGGTGGTGTCGAAAATGCTTGCGCTGCGGGAGAACGCCGTCTCGGCTTTGCCCATGACGAACGGGGCCCGGCTCATGCTCTCCACCCCTCCGGCGATCAACAGCTCCGCCTCGCCGGCCTTGAGCGTCCGGGCGGCCATGCCCACCGCGTCCATGCCGGAGCCGCACAGCCTGTTAACCGTCGTACCCGGCACCTCCACAGGCAGCCCGGCCAGCAGGCCGGACATGCGCGCCACATTGCGGTTGTCTTCACCAGCCTGATTGGCGCAGCCGTAGATGATGTCGGCCACCGCCCCCCAGTCCACCCCGGTGTTGCGGGCCATCAGCGCCTTGAGGGGCACGGCGCCCAGATCGTCGGCCCGGACTGAAGCCAGGGAGCCGCCGTACCGCCCGATGGGTGTGCGCAGGGCGTCGCAAATATAAGCCTGGTTCATCGCGCCTTTACCTCACAGTTGCCGCGGGCGGTTATCCCAGACGCGCCGGGCTTTGCCGGTCTGGGTGCGGGGGAGCGACTCGAACTCCATCACGGACACCCGCGTGGAAACGCCAACAATGGTCTTGATGTGCTGCTGAAGGTTGCGGGCGATGGCATCGAGCGCGTTACGCCCCAGCTTCCCCGAGACTTCACGCTGCAGCTCGCAGCGCACCTCCACCTCATCCAGGTGCCCGTCCCGGCTGAGGACGATCTGGTAGTTGCCCGTGAGCTGCGGGTCGCGCAGGATCTGCTCCTCGATCTGCGTGGGGAACACATTCACCCCCCGGATGATCAGCATGTCGTCGGAACGGCCGGTGATCTTGTCCATCCGGCGGAAGGCGCGGGAAGTGGGCGGCAGCAGGCGGGTGAGATCCCGGGTGCGATAGCGGATCACCGGCATGGCCTCCTTGCTCAGCGAGGTGAACACCAGTTCTCCGTCCTGGCCATCCGGCAGCACTTCGCCGGTCTGCGGATCGATGACTTCCGGATAGAAATGGTCCTCCCAGATCACCGGGCCGTCCTTGCTCTCCACGCACTCGTTGGCCACCCCTGGCCCCATCACTTCCGAGAGGCCATAGATGTCCACCGCGTCAATCCCCAGCTTGCGCTCGATTTCCGTCCGCATGCCCTCGCCCCAGGGCTCGGCCCCGAAAATGCCGACCTTGAGGGAAATTTCCTCCGGTTTGATTCCAAGCCGTTCGAATTCCTCAGCGATCACCAGCGAGTAGGACGGCGTGACCATGATGATGTCGGGCTTGAAGTCCTGGATGAGCTGCACCTGCTTCTCCGTCTGCCCGCCGGACATGGGGATCACCGTGCACCCCAGCCGCTCCGCCCCGTAGTGAGCGCCGAGCCCGCCGGTGAACAACCCGTAGCCGTAGGCCACATGCACGATGTCCCCGGCGCGGCCGCCCGCCGCCCGAATGGAGCGCGCCACCAGATTGGCCCAGTTGTCGATGTCCTTGAGGGTGTAGCCCACCACCGTGGGTTTGCCGGTGGTGCCGCTCGAGGCATGCACCCGCGCCACCTTCTCCCGGGGGACCGCAAACAGCCCGAAGGGGTAGTTGTCCCGAAGGTCCACTTTGGTGGTGAAGGGGAATTTGGCCAGATCGGCAAGCGTCTTCAGGTCGTCCGGGTGCACCCCGTGATCGTCGAACTTCTTGCGGTAGTGGGCGACGTTGTCGTAGGCATGCCGTACCGACCATTTCAGCCGCTCCAGTTGCAGGGCGGAAATCTCGTCCCGACTGGCGCGCTCGATGGGCTCCAGCTCGTTCGGCTCCGGGCGTTTGACGGGCATGGTTGTCTCCTCCGTATGTCCTGTTATGTCTTTGTGTCAGTTGTGAATGCCGCATCCGGCCGCCACCCTCTGCCTGATCAGGGAGGACACCCGGTAGCGGTCTTCTCCGTAATGGCTACCCAGATTGGCGAGCACCCGGGCGATCACGGGCAGCCCGAGCGCATCCGCCCACGCCAGGGGCCCCCGGGGGTAATTCACGCCCAGGCACATGGCGGCATCGGCGGCGGCGGCATCGCACACACCCTGGGCAACCGCGTCGGCCGCCTCGTTGGCGAGCATGGCCACCGTGCGCATCACGGCGAGCCCGGGCAGATCAGCCATCGGCGAAACCGCGATCCCCGCGGCCTGAAGCAAGGCGATGCACCGATCGCGCGCACCGCCTGCGCAATTGAGGCCGGCAGCCACGGCCACGCGGGTGACGGAGCCATAGTCCAGGGCGAGATCCAGGAGCACGGTGTTGGCGTCGCCTTCCGCGGCCCCACGGGCGGTCGCGGTACGCCCGTCGCTGACGAGCAGGCGCGCATCCCCCACCGTCGCAACGCGCTCATCCTCCGCATCCCCCCAGGCCACCCGCACCCCCGCCGCCGTGCAGCGGTCTGCCAGTTGCCTGGCAACGGAGGACGCGGTATTGAACACTGGCGTCACATCCAGCATCCGGGGCGGGGCGGTGGCCGGAGCAGGCCGCGTGGCGCCCGCCCGGTAGTCGTAGAACCCCTGGCCGCTCTTGCGCCCGAGAAAGCCTCCCTCGACCAGTTCCTGCTGGATGAGGGAAGGGGTGAAGCGGGAATCGAAATAAAACGCCGACCAGACCGAACGGGTGACAGCGAAGTTCACGTCGTGGCCGATCAGGTCCATCAATTCGAAAGGCCCCATGCGGAATCCCCCTGCCTCCCGCATCACGGCGTCGAGCGTGGCGCAGTCGGCCCCACCCTCGAGCAGGATGCGCAACGCCTCGGCGTAGAACGGCCGGGCGACCCGGTTGACGATGAATCCCGGCGTCGACCGGGCATGCACCGGGGTCTTGCCCCACGCCGCGGCGGTCGCAAACAAGGTGTCGGCGACCGACCGCTCTGTCGCCAGGCCCGACACGATTTCCACCAGCGCCATGAGCGGCGCGGGATTGAAGAAGTGCAGGCCTGCCAGGCGCTGCGGCCGCTGCAGGGCTGCGCCGATGGCGGTGACGGAGATGGAGGAGGTATTGGTTCCGAAAAGGCAGTCCGCAGCGACTACGCCCTCCAGGCTGCGGAAGAGTGTCTGCTTGGCTTCCAGTTGCTCGACGATGGCCTCCACCACCAGCGCGGCATCCGCGAGATCACTCCATGCCGCGGCGGCCTGCAGGCGGCCGCCGGCCGCCTGCGCAGACTCCGCGCTCATCCGCCCCTTCTGTGCCAGCTTGGCAAACTGGGCGCGGATGGTCTCCACCGCCGCCGCGGCGGCCCCGGGGCGAGCATCCAGGAGCTTGACCGGATGCCCGGCGGCCGCGGCCACCTGGGCAATGCCAGCCCCCATGGCGCCGGCACCCACTACCGCCACCGGGGCAGCCACATCCAGGGCAGCCGTCATGATCGGCTCGCTCCTGGGGCGTGGTGCACGCCTGCCGTTCGCATCACCGTCCCTCAAACGTGGTAGCGCCGCTGCACGACGCGAAAACGGTTGGCGACGAAGGCAGAATCAGCGTAGGAGGCGTTGGCGGCCGGATTGCCGCCCGTGCCGTGATAATCCGAGTACGCGGCTGACTGATTGACGAACACGCCGCCGGTGAGGTTGATGGAGAGGGCCACCTTGCTGCGCCAGGTTGCGGCGGTCATCGCATCGAGCACCTCCTGGCGCGTGGAATACACCCCCACGGTCAGCGCGCCATGGGTGCTGACGATGCGTTCCGAAAGGGCGATGGCCGCGGACGTGTCGGCCACCTTGACGATGAAGCTGATGGGCCCGAAGCGCTCTTCCATATAGGTCTTTTCGTCGGCCGCGTCGCAGGCCAGCAACACCGGCGTGCGCACCGTGGCGGCCGGAAACTCCGGGTTCTGAAGCACCTGGGAAGCCAGCACCACGCGCCCGAGGGCGCCGCTATTGGCGAGCTCGATCCGCTCCCGGGTGTCCGCGCTCTGGATGGCACCCAGCACCGCGTGAGCCACCTCCGGCTTGCCCAGCAAACGCTCCACCGCCCGCCCCAGATCGGCGCACACCTCGTCGTAGCTCTTGTGGCCATCCTCGGTCTCGATCCCTCCGGCGGGGACGAAAATGGCTTGGGAAGTCGTGCACATCTGGCCCGAGTACAGCGCCAGGGTGAAGGCCAGATTGCCCAGCATGGCCTTGTAGGCATCGGTGGAGTCGATGACGATGTTGTTCACCCCGGCGAGTTCGGCGTACACCTGGGCCTGGCGGGCGTTGTCCAGCAGCCACTGGCCGAACGTGTTCCCGCCGGTGAAATCGATGGACTTGACCGAGGGGTGAGTCGCCAGCGCCTGGGTGGTTTCGCGCTTGGGGGCCACGCACAGGCTGACCAGATTGGCGTCCAGGCCGTTTTCCGCCAACACTTCCCGGATCGTGCGCACGGTGATGGCGGCGGGCAGGATCGCGTTCCCGTGGGGCTTGACGATCACCGGGTTGCCGGTGGCCAGCGCAGCAAACAGCCCCGGGTAAGTGTTCCAGGTGGGGAAAGTGCCGCAGCCGATGACCAGCGCAACCCCCCGGCCTACGATCTCGAAGTGCTTCTTCATCACCAGCGGAGGGTTCTTGCCCTGGGGCTTTTCCCATACCGCCTCGGCCGGCACGAAGCTTTGCTCCCGCCAGGCATAAGCCACTGCCTCAAGCCCCCGGTCCTGCGCATGGGGGGCTCCCGCCTGGAAAGCCATCATCCAGCCCTGCCCCGTGGTCTGCATCACGGCATGGGCGAGTTCAAAGCTCTGCCGGTTCAGCCGTGCCAGAATCTCCAGGCACACCCCCGTCCGGCCCGCCGCCCCCAGCGCCTGCCAAGCAGGCATCGCGGTTTGGGCCGCGGCAATGAGCGACTCCGGGGCACACACTGGATAGCTGACCCCCAGCTCGGTGCCGTAGGGCGACGCCTCCCCGCCGTGCCAGCCGGCTTGCCCGGGCTGATCGAGGACGAAAGGCTTGCCCAGATGGGCCTGGAACGCGGCCATGCCGTCTTCCCCAGCGGTTTCGCCGTACACCTTGGGACTCGGCATTTCCGCGTAAGCGGACCAGTAGGTCCGATTGGCTATGGCTGCCAGAGCCCCCTCAAGGGTGGCACGGTGTTTTTCAAGTAGTGGGTGGCCCATGGTGTTCTTGTCTCCTGTTCTGGTTGCGCGGCACCAGCCTCCGCCCGGGGAGGCAGCGCCCGGCTTGTTGCGGCGCAATAGCCCCCGCATGCAGGCCGGCCGCTTGCTCGACAGCCACAACGTTACAAAGCGCAGAGATTCAAGTCAAGCACAAGTATCGCTTTGTGCAACGCAAAACCCATGAAATTCTTTAGTCAGAAACCAATTTCTATTTACGTAACTTCAATTTTTTCATACAGTTGAAACTAGAATTTGTCGCTTCTGCCGACTAAAATCCAGAAACAGCACGACCAAGCACCGGACAAAAGCCGCACATTGCGATACATTAAATGTTGACATGTAAAGTTATTTTGTATCACGATAAAGGTACAAACCGGAGGGTTTGCCCGTTGCCACACCACATTCCATGAGAAGGAGAGACCATGTCCAGTCACAAGGAACGATTTGCAGACAAGATGGAGTTGCCCCCGGCCACGCCCCAGCCCAACGTCTATCCGCTGTCCTGGAACAGCAAGACCAAGAAGCTGCAGGAAGTGTGGGAGGCCGCCCTGCGTGAGAACTGGGATCCGGAAAAGCTGCCTTGGGATACCCTGGATGTGGAGAGCTACACGTGGGAAGAACGGGAATCCATCGCCTACTGGTGGAGTCTGCTGTCGGTCTTTGACGCCTCCGCGCCCCCGGTATTCGCCGAGGCGCTGATCAAGACCTACGAAGTGCACGAGGAAGACCCGGTGCGCAAGTGCTTCTTCTCCGTCACCCGCGACGAGCAGAACCACGAAATCATGTGTGGCCTGGCGATCACCAAACTTTTGGGGCACCCCGATCCGCTGACCTATCAGCCCAAGACCGAACTGGGCAAGCGCCTGCAGAAGAACGTGCACTGGCTGTACTTCAATGGCGGCCGCTACTGGACCGGCTACAAGCAGGCCGTGCCCAAGTACGACCTGGCCGTGCTCTTCAGCTCCTTCCTGATGGGCGAAATCGCTGCCGCCACCATCTTCAAGCAGATGTACGACAACTCCCGCGAAGCCGTCTTCAAGGAAGGCTTCCGCAACATCGGTCGTGACGAAGGCCGCCACATGGCCATCTGCATGGCGGTGATGGAGCGGGATTACCCCGGCCTGGACGACGCCACCAAAGCGGTGGTGACCAAGCAGATTCGCGCCGGTTACCTTTTCCTCTCCGCCGTGCTCTTCGAGCCTCCCATGGAATTCTGGGATCTGCCCGGCGACTTCATCGCCAACCAGCGGGAAGCCGAAGAAGTGGCCCGGGGCGCCGGCTTCGGCATCCCCACCTACGAAGCCAAGCTGGAGAACTGGCGCAACGCCATGATCAACCTGAAGGGCGTGCTGGATCGCTACAACATCCCCTTCCCCGCCATCCCCGAAGTGGGCATTACCGGCCAGGAAATCTCCGACGTGGAAATGGAAGACATCATCCCGGTCTTCTGATCCGTTTCACCACTCGCAACCCATAATAGCGCGGCGGGCACCCCCTCCCGGGGGGCAGCCCGCCGCAGCACGAACAAGACCACTCCACAGGGGGAAGACAATGGCACGCATCATCATGCAGCCCTCGGGCAAGTCGGTGGACTGCTCTTTCGGCGATACGGTGCTGATGGCACTGGAAAAGTCCGGCTATGCACTGCCCAACAATTGCCGCGCGGGCGCCTGCGGCGAATGCAAGGTCAAGGTAGTCTCGGGCCAGTTCGACCAGGGCATGGTGCTGGACATGGCGCTCAGCCAGGAGGAGCGCCGCCAGGGTTATGGCCTCATGTGCATGGCCAAGCCCATTTCAGACGAACTGGTGATCGAGTGGGGCACCGAGGATGCCAAGCCCAAGCTTTTCCCTCCCCGGGAGAATGCCCTCTTCGTCACCGTGGACAAGCGCGCCATCGCCGAACGGGTGGTGGAACTGCGTCTCCGCCCGGTGGGTCAGCCAATCCGCTACTGGCCGGGGCAGTATGTCACCCTGGGAGATCCGCGCAACGGCATTCCCGCCCGTGCCTATTCCATCTCCAACGCTCCCCGGCCCGATGGCGAGCTGGTGCTGCAGGTGGCGCGAGCCGAAGGCGGACTGACCAGCCATTGGATTCACGACACGGTGCGCATTGGGGACAGTCTCAAGGTTTCCGGCGCCTATGGCACATTCATCGGCGATCCGTCGGTGGACACCCCTGTGCTGTGCCTGGCCGCAGGCACAGGATTGGCGCCCATCCTGGCGCTGGCGGAAGCCGCGCTGCGCCGGGGCTTCCGCCGCCCCGTCACCCTGCTCTTTTCGGCCCGGACCGAAGCTGACGTGTACAGCCAGGGCATGATGGCCTGGTGGCGAACCAAGCACCGCAATTTCGACTTCAAGATCACACTCACCCGGGAGGAGAAGGAAGGTTATCTGTCAGGTCGGGTGGATGCGGTCCTGCCCGGGCTTTTCCCGGACCTTTCCAAGCACACCATCTTCGCCGCCGGCAGTCCGGATTTCGTCGATACCTGCGTCCGTGTCACCACTGCCCTCAACGCCCGTCCTGAGCTGATCCACACCGAGGGGTTTTTCAGCCAGCAACAACCGGAAGTGCCAGACGCCGATCACCTGCTCAAGCTGTAAATGCAGGCGCCTGTCACCCGTCATGCTATCCAGAAGCGGGGGGGATTCGCTACACTGTCGGGGTCCGCACAAGAAACCTCAGGCAAATCAAGTGCTTTCCCCCCTGCAGAAACGCTTGGACGATTTCCGCCAGCAAGACCGTGTCCAGGCGGGGTCCATCATCATCTCGGTGTTCGGCGATGCCGTCCTCCCCCGGGGCAGCCGGATATGGCTGGGCAGCCTGATCCGGCTGCTCGAGCCCCTGAATCTCAATGAACGGCTGATCCGCACCTCCGTGTTCCGCCTGGCCAAGGAAGAGTGGCTGCGCACGGAGCCCTCGGGACGGCGGACGGACTATCTCCTGACCGCTTCGGGACAGCGCCGGTTTGAAGAAGCCTCCCGACACATTTACGCCTCCAGCGCACCGCGCTGGGACCATCGCTGGCGCCTGATCCTCACCGTGGGGGAGCTTTCGGCCAAACAACGGGAGGCCCTGCGGCGGGCGTTGTTCTGGCAAGGGTTTGGCGTCCTGGGTGGCGACTGCTTCGTACACCCAGGAGCGGATCTGACGACCGCTTTCGACGCCCTCATCGCGGAGGGGCTGGAAGACGTGCTCGACAAGCTCAAGCCCTTGCTGGCGGCGGACGCCCGGTTCAGCAACGCCGCCAGCGATATCGAGATGGTGCATCGCGCCTGGAACCTGGAACGGTTAGGCGGCGTGTACGGGGAATTCGTCACCCGCTATCAACCCGTCCTGGAACAGCTCCGCGCCGAGGGCCATGGCGAAGTGGATGGCGAAAGCGCTTTCCTGCTGCGCATCCTGCTCATTCACGACTACCGCCGCCTGCTCCTGCGAGACCCGGAACTCCCCGATGTGCTGCTCCCCTCCGACTGGCCCGGCCACAGGGCGAGGCTCCTGTGCAAGGAGCTTTACCGCCGGCTGCTTCCCCCGTCGGAGCGCCACCTGGACCAGCATTTTCAGCTCGCCGATGGCCGCATCCCCCTGGCCGCGCCGCTGCTTCTGGAGCGTTTCCGGGAAGCCGACCCCTTGGCAGAGCCAGCCTGAACCCAGGCCTCCTGCCGCGTTGCCCGCTCGTCTCACGCCCGGCGGCGTTCGCGGCATTGCCCTGCGCCCGCCCTTGTGCTTAGATTCCATAAAGCGTAACCAATGTTGCCATATGGAATCCCATGAACCTCGTTCCTGAAGAACTCGAAGGCAAGCACGGCGTCCAGTCCCTCGAGGTGGGCATGCAGATCCTGCGCGCCATGGTGGGCGGCAACCGCTCCATGATGCTCAAGGACATCGCCGCCGCTGCCGAGATGCCCCCCTCCAAAGCGCATCGCTATCTGGTGAGCCTGATCCGCAGCGGGCTCGTGGAACAGGACCCGGCAACGTCCCGCTACAACCTGGGCCCCTTTGCACTCAACCTGGGGCTGGTGGCGCTGGACCGTCTGGACCGGGTGCGGCTTGGGCTCTCCGCCATTGCCGAATTGCGCGACGAAGTAAACGAAACCACCGCCCTGGTGGTCTGGAGCGATATCGGCCCGGTGGTCGTGCGCTGGGAGCGGCCTCGGCGCGCCATCACGGTCAACGTGGTGACCGGCACGACCCTGGGCATGCTCTCCTCCGCCTCCGGGCAGGTGTTTGCCGCGTGGCTCCCGGAGGCGCGCACCTTGCCGCTGATCAAGGCGGAGATTGCCCAGGGCAAGGCACCGGAGGGCATTACCAGCCTGGACGGGGCCCAAGCTGTACTGGCCGAGGTGCGCGCCCGGGGCTACGCTGCCATCACCGGCAGCCGCTACGCGGTTCGGGGCGTGGAGGCCGTCGCCGCGCCAGTGTTCAATTTCAAGAACGAGATCACCCTGACATTGGTACTGGTGGGGGTAGAAGGCTCCATCGACATGTCCCCCGACAGTGCCGCGATCCGCGCATTGCTCGCCGCAGCAACCCGCCTCTCAGCCCGCCTGGGCGCCCCCCCAGTCATCGACTGAGCACCGCGTCGAGAGCGCCCCCGGCCCTCCCGGCCGGGGCGTATTGCACGATACACACACAAGAAAAACACCAAATCTGTGTGTATCAAATCATTGGCCGCAAAACATTCATTCTTGTCCTCATTAGGCACATCCTCGTGCGGAATGGACGCGGATTCGACGCCCCCTTAAAGCGATACATATTTTTCTATTGACTGTGATTTTTGTATCAGTTCTAATAGACAGAAGAAATTCCACAATACAGAACCTGCCCCAAGGGCTGCGTCAAGGAGGAGAGATGTTCCAAGGTCCAGCTTCATCCGGCGGAGGCCGATGATGACCTCCCAGTTCCTGCAATTCCTGTTTTCAGGCGTAACCGTCGGCGCCACCTATGCGCTGGCAGCCCTCGGCTTCACCCTGATCTACAACGCTAGCCACGTGATCAACTTTGCTCAGGGCGAGTTCATCATGCTCGGCGGCATGCTGGCGGTGCTGTTCAGCCAAGCCGGGCTGCCGTTGCCGGCAACGCTGGTGCTGGCAATCCTGATACCCGCCGTGGTGGGCGTCCTGATGGAGAAAGTGGCGATTGAACCGGTGAAGGGGGCGGAGACCGTCACCCTGATCATCATTACCATCGGCGCCTCCCTCGTGATCCGAGGCTTGGTGCAGGTGTGGCTGGGCAAGGGGACATTCAGCCTGCCTCCGTTCTCAGGCGAAGAGCCGATCGAGGTGCTGGGCGCGACCCTGCTGCCCCAGAGCCTCTGGGTGCTGGGGGTGACCGCCCTGGTGGTGGTGGCGCTGTGGTACTACTTCAATCGGACGCTGCAAGGCAAGGCCATGCTGGCCACCTCTTTCAACCGGCTGGCCGCGGAACTGGTGGGAATCAATACCAGTTGGGTGCTGTTCATGAGCTTTGCCATGTCTGCCGCCTTGGGCGCACTGGGGGGCATCCTGCTCACGCCGATCACGCTGACCTCCTACGACGTGGGGATCATGCTCGGGCTGAAGGGCTTCGTCGCCGCGGTGGTGGGGGGGCTGGGCAACGGCCTGGGGGCCGTGGTGGGAGGCCTTCTGGTGGGCGTGCTGGAGGCCATGGGCGCGGGCTACATTTCTTCGGCCTACAAGGACGCGATCCCCTTCGTGCTCATCCTGCTCATCCTGTTTTTCATGCCGCGCGGCCTGTTCGGCGGCAAATCCACAGACCGGGTGTGAGCATGAAGAAAAACCCCTATTTCGGCCTCTATCTGGTCATCGCCGTACTGCTGGTGCTCCCCTGGGTGCTGCCCAACAGTTTCTATCTGGATCTGGCCATCCGCATGGCGATCAACGCCGTGATCGTGCTCGGCCTCAATCTACTCATCGGCTTTGCCGGACAGATCAGTCTCGGGCACGCGGGCTTTCTGGGCATTGGCGCGTACGCCTCGGCGGTGCTCCCGACCCATTTTGGCTGGCATCCGCTGCCCGCGATGGTCGCCGGCGCCGTTGCCACGGGTTTGCTGGCGGCGCTGGTGGCCCGCCCGATCTTCAAGCTCAAGGGGCATTACCTGGCCATGGCCACCCTGGGGCTGGGCATCATCCTCAGCATCGCGCTGCGCAACGAGGCCCAGTGGACCGGGGGGCCGGATGGCATGCCGGTACCCGCCATGGGGCTGTTCGGTTTTGAACTCAGTAGCGACCGCCACTGGTATTGGGTGATTGCCGCGCTGCTGGCCGTGTCGGTGTGGGCCTCTCTCAACCTGATCGACTCACCCTTCGGCCGCGCTTTGAGAGCCCTCCATGGTTCGGAAGTGGCCGCCCAGGTGGTTGGGGTGGACGTGGCACGCTACAAGGTCGCCATCTTCGTGCTCTCGGCCATGTTCGCGAGCCTGATGGGAAGCGTGACGGCGCATTACGTGGGCTTTGTCAGCCCCGGCTTTGCGGACTTTTTCCATTCCATCGAACTGGTGACCATGGTGGTGATCGGGGGCATGGCTTCGGTATATGGATCGTTGCTCGGCGCGGTGCTACTCACCGCCCTGCCCCAGGCACTGGCGGCATTCGAAGGATGGGAGACCGTGGTGTTCGGCGCCATCCTGATGCTGTGCATGATCTTCCTGCCCAAGGGGCTGGTCCCCACCCTGGCGGCCCGATTCGGAAAAGGAGATTGAGATGGCGCTCCTCGAAGTCAGCGATCTCTCCATCCAGTTCGGTGGCGTGAAAGCCGTACAGAACGTGAGCTTCAGCATTGAAGCAGGCATCGTGTATTCGGTCATCGGCCCCAACGGTGCAGGCAAGACCACCTTGTTCAATCTGATCACCGGTGTCTATACCCCCACCGCGGGACAGATCCGGCTCGAAGGACAGCCGATACAGGGCAAGCCCCCCAATCAGCTTGCGCGAATGGGCATGGCCCGCACGTTCCAGAACCTGCAGGTATGCATGAACATGGACGCCATCGAAAACGTGATGGTCGGCGCACACCTGCGGCTGGACCGCAATCTGATCAAGGCGGCGCTGCGCATCCCGAGCCTGACCCGCCGGGACGCGAGCTTGAGGGAGGAAGCCGCTGAACTGATGCGATTTGTCGGCCTCGACACCTACATCCCCGCCCGGGCGGACAGCATGCCGTATGGCGCGCTGAAGAAGCTGGAAATTGCCCGCGCCCTGGCCATGAAACCCCGCATCCTTTTTCTCGATGAGCCCGCAGCGGGTCTCAACCCCCGGGAAACCCAGGAGGTGGACCGTCTGGTCCGCCGTATTGCGGACTCCGGAACCACGGTGGTTTTGGTGGAACACGACATGAAGATGGTCATGAACCTCTCGGACCGTATCCTGGTGCTCGACTACGGCAAGAAGCTGGCGGAAGGCACGGGGGAAGAAGTCCGCCGCAACCCGGACGTGATCGCCGCCTATCTGGGCGCCCACGCTTGAGCCGGAGCACTGACGATATGGAATCCCTGCGCATCATCAAGGATGAACACCGCAACCTCTGGCGTGTCGCCATCACCCTCGACCAGGTCATCGAGGAGATGGAGAGCACTGGCACGGTGGACGGCGCCTTTCTCGGCTCGGTTCTGGATTACTTCGAGCAGTTCGTGGATCGTGCCCACCACCCCAAGGAGGATCAACACCTCTTCCGCCTGCTGCGGCAGCGCAGTTCCAGTGCAGCGCCCGCCCTGGACCGGCTGGAAGCCGAGCACCGCGAAGCCCCCGGCAAACTGGCCGCGTTACGCCAGACGCTGGAACAATGTCCATCCACCGACGGCGCGGTGCTCCGGTTGACCACGGCCCTGCGCGCTTACCTGGCTGAACTAAAGGCGCACATCCGGATTGAGGAGGCCGATGTATTCCCCCTGGCCCGCGAGGCGCTGCGCCCCGAGGACTGGCACGAGATCGACCGCGCCTTCCTGGACAATCAGGATCCGGTTTTCGGCCAACAGGCACGCGCCGAATTCCGGGATCTTTTCCATCGCATCGCCAGCCTCGCTCCGGTGTCCGTCGGGCTGGGAAGTCACACGGCCGGCGGTCTCCATTCCCGCAACAATCACCACGATGTGCTCCTGGCGGTGCGTGATGTGGAAAGCTGCTATGGGCGAATCAAGGCTCTCAAAGGCATCAGCCTGGAAGTCCGCAAAGGCGAAACGGTTGCCCTGGTGGGCGCCAATGGCGCGGGCAAGACCACTTTCCTGCGGGCACTGTCCGGCGTGCAACCCATCAGCGCGGGCTCCATCACCTTCGGGGGCGAGGATATCTCCCGGCACCGGGCTGACCAGCGCATGCGGCTCGGGATATGCCAATCGCCCGAAGGACGCCAGGTTTTCGGCCCGCTGTCGATTGAAGACAACCTCCGCCTGGGCGCCTATACCCAGCCCAAGCACTTCTTCGCCGAAGACCTGGAAAAAATTTACGGAATGTTCCCCATTCTGAAGGAGAAGCGGAAACTTCCGGCGGGCACGCTCTCGGGCGGCCAGCAACAGATGTTGGCCATTGGCCGGGCGCTCATGGGCAGGCCCAAGCTGCTGCTGCTGGACGAACCCTCCATGGGCCTTGCCCCCCTTTTGGTGGAAGAGGTATTCAATGTCGTCAGCTCCCTCAAGGCCCAGGGCATGACCATCCTCCTGGTGGAGCAGAATGCGTTTTCGGCATTGGCCATCGCCGATCGCGGTTACGTGCTGGAAACCGGCGAAATCACGCTGACCGGCTCGGGGCGGGATCTGATCGAGAACGAAAAGGTCCGCTCCGCCTACTTGGGCATGTGAAGCCCGAACGCCGTGGCGTAGGGAACAAGCTGCCGCAATCAGCCACCCGCCCGAGCACGTGCCCTGGAGGGCTGCACAGGCAGCCCTCCAGGGCACGTCCGTGACGGGAAACTTCTTTCATGAGCAAAGATGAGTATCTGTAGCTATTGCAGCGGGAAGGGTGTCCCGAACCGATAGGGGTGACTTGGCCACCGGATGGCAGTCTGCCCGAACGCGCCCATTCTTTTTGAAGCGCGGGTGCGGATCCTTGAGGGGGAGCTCACACGGGTAGTCGGCGGCAAACGTACAACCTGCCGACCGGGCGACACCTTCCATCTTCCCCCCCACACACGCCATGACGAACATTCCGGTCCCGCTGGCGTGCAGTATCTGTCCAGCCAAAAAGGAATCTGATTCCGCACACCTGCGCGCCCCTTGTGCGAGCCCGGGAAAAAGACGCTGCTCCACGCTCAAGGCCTTGGTGCCAGAAGCCGTTAGCCCGCATTGAAGTGCCTGTTTCCCGGACCTGACATGCTGGAGCGACCTTTTCGATCACTAGACGGCTGGGTGTCCTATCTTGGGCGCCTGGATCTTCCCGTGCTACGCCGCACTGCCGCTGCCCTCGAAAGTCTTCGCGAGCGTGCCGACAGTGTTAGTGGCCGCGAGATCGCCGCCGTCGTGCTGCAGGACCCCTTGATGACGCTCAAGGTACTGGCCTATCTGGAAAGCCACCGCAGCCCCTGCCAGAACCACGACGTAACGACCATCGAGCGAGCGCTGATGATGCTCGGGGTGGAGCGCTTTTTCCGCAGTTTCCCGGAGCTTCAGTCCGTGGAGACTCAGCTTGAAGCATGGCCCAAAGCGCTGATAGGCGTGCTTCGAGTCATCGGGCGGGCACGCAACGCCTCGCGCTTTGCGCGGGACTGGGCACAGCTTCGCTACGATATCGACGTGGATGAAGTGACTGTGGCAGCCCTGCTTTACGACTGCCTCGAGGTCGCCCTGTGGTGCTCCGCCCCCAGCTTGGCCCTGGCGATCCGCAGGGAACAGGATGAACACCCCGGGCTGCGCAGCCATGAGGCTCAACGCCTGGTGCTCGGGGTCACGCTGGGGGAGATACAGCGTGCGGTGGCCCGCGCCTGGCATTTGCCACAGTTGCTGGCGCGATTGATGGATGACTCGGAGGCCGACAACCCCCGCGCCCAGAACGTGGTGCTCGCTGTGAATCTGGCCCGTCACTTGGCCAACGGCTGGGAAGATCCGGCCGTCCCCGATGACCTGGCCGCCGTACAGCGACTCCTGCGGATTCCAGAGGAAACCCTGCTCGCTCGCTTGGGTGCGCCAACACTCCCGGGACCCGACCTGCCCGCGTCCGCCCCCCTCAATTCATGGCCGCAAAATTCTCAAAGCGCGTGTACTCCCCCAGGAAGGTCAGACGGATAGTGCCGGTCGGACCGTTACGGTGCTTGGCCAAATTGATCTCCGCAGTTCCCTTGTCCGGAGAATCCGGGTTGTAAACCTCGTCCCGGTAAATGAAGATGATGATGTCCGCGTCCTGTTCCAGAGCACCGGACTCACGCAGATCCGAGCTCACGGGACGCTTGTTGGGGCGATTCTCCAGGCTTCGGTTGAGCTGGGAGAGCGCAATGATCGGTACCGAAAGCTCTTTCGCGAGAGACTTCACTGATCGGGAAATCTCCGACAGTTCCGCAGCCCGGTTGTCGCTTTCCTTGCTCGAGGTCATTAACTGGAGGTAGTCGATGACGATCAATCCAAGCTTGCCGTACTGACGGTAGAGCCGGCGAGCACGGGTACGCAGGTCGATGGGATTGAGTCCGGGCGTCTCGTCGATGTGAATGGGCGCTTCGTGCAGCTTGCCCATGGCGTAACTGAGCCGCTGCCAGTCATCATCATTGAGGCGCCCGGTACGCAGTCGCTGCTGATCTAGCCGCCCCACCGAGGAGACGAAACGCATCGCCAGTTGGGTACCAGGCATTTCCATACTGAAGATGCCGACCGGCAAGCCGCACTCCGCCGCAACGTGCTCGGCTATGTTCAGGGCAAATGTGGTCTTCCCCATACCTGGACGCCCCGCCACAATCAACATGTCTCCGGGCTGCAAACCGGCGGTCTTCGCGTCCAGGTCATTGAAGCCGCTGGGCACCCCGGTGACCTCCGAAACGCTGTCGCGGTCGTAGAGCTCCTGGATCCGCGTAACCACCTGGGTAAGGATGGGGCGTATGGAAACGAATCCCGAGTTGTGACGCGCCCCGGCCTCGGCGATCTCGAACACCTTTGCCTCGGCCTCATCCAGCAATTGCTTGGCGTCCCGCCCTGCGGGGCTCAGGGCACTGGAGGCTATTTCGTCACCCACCGTCACCAGCTTGCGCAGGATCGCCCGTTCGCGAACGATCTCTGCATAGCGCCGGATGTTGGCGGCGGAGGGCGTGCTATTGACGATCTCCCCGAGATAAGCCAGTCCTCCGGTATGCTCGACTTCGCCCCCTTTATCGATGGACTCGAACACCGTCACCACGTCCGCGGGCTTGCCCAACTCCATCAGTCGGGCGATATGTCGAAATATCCGCTTGTGGTCGTCCCGGTAAAAATCCTCCTCCCCAACCTGGTCAGCGACTCGGTCCCACGCGGCATTGTCGAGCAGCAAGCCCCCCAGCAGCGATTGTTCCGCTTCCAGGGAATGAGGAGGAAGCTTGAGTGCGGCTACCTCTGGATCAGGTGCGGTAAACGGGCGTTGTTTAGCCATCGAAGAATCCGTTCAGTTCTGCTTTCTGCCACGAATGTCGAAGGGGAATCCCTTCGGGTGGGCCATACCATCCGAGCATGGCGCTAGCCGAGCAGCCAACACTCGCAATGAGCGTCAGAGCCAGCATTCGTTCGGATAATACAAACAAAAGGGGCTGCCGAAGCAGCCCCTTTTGTTGTAGACACGAGCCTAAGTTGCTTACTGCTCGGCAACCACGGTCACGGTAATGCTGGCCAAAACATCGGCATGCAGCGCTACTTCCACCACATTCTCGCCGAGAGCCTTGATCGGACCGGCAGGCAAGTGCACGGACGACCGCTCCACCTCGAAGCCGTTGGCGGCAAGCACCTCGGCCACGTCCGCATTGCTCACGGAACCAAACAGGCGGCCGTCGACACCCGCTTTCCGCGCAATTTCCACAACCAAGCCATTGAGCTTCTCGGCGACGCCTTGCGCAGCAGCGAGACGCTCTGCCTGAAGTTTTTCGAGTTCGGCGCGCTTGGCTTCGAACTCGGCCATCGCAGCAGGGGTCGCCCGCTTGGCCTTGCCGTTGGGGATCAGGTAATTGCGGGCGTAGCCGTCTTTCACTTTGACCACATCACCCAAGCCACCGAGATTCCCCACTTTTTCCAGAAGAATGATTTGCATGGCGAAACCTCTTACGAATGCAGGTCAGTGTACGGGAGCAGCGCCAAGAAGCGAGCACGTTTCACGGCCACAGACAACTGCCGCTGGTAGCGGGCTTTTGTCCCGGTAATACGGGCCGGCATCAGTTTGCCGTTCTCGGTGATGAAATCCTTCAGCAGGTCCACATCCTTGTAGTCGATCTCTTCAATCTTCTCGACAGTGAAACGGCAAAACTTGCGCCGCTTGAACAGGCTACGGCCACCACGATCTTCTTTACGCTTGTTCGGTCTGAACGCCATTTTCAGAATCCTTACGAATATCTCAACTCAGTTACGAGCACGACAGTGCTCTTAGCACGTCGCGACCGCTGGCTCAACACGCCTTCCACCACCACGGCTTGACCAAGGGGAACGCTGGCAACTTCCTTGGCCAAGTGCCCATAAACTTGGGCCTCAACAACACACTCGACCACACGTATGTCCTGACCAATCAGTTGTTGCGAGTGATGCCTAAGCGAGAACCCCATCACAGGTAACCCGCTCGGGGTGTAGCGAAGACTATCTTTCTCTTCGATTACACCAGAAAGCTGGAGCCGATTAGCCGCGCTCTCAGCCACGTCAAGCGGAGGTCGCACCTTCGGCGGGCTTATCCTCTGCAGCGGGCGCAGGCGAACCAACCAAGGACTTGGACTTCTCCTCCTTCATCATCGGAGACGGAGTAGAGACAGCCTTGGACATTTTAACCGTCAGATGACGCAGCACAGCATCGTTGAACTTGAACGCATGCTCAAGTTCATTGATAGCCTCCAAGTCGCATTCGATGTTCATCAGAACATAATGTGCCTTGTGAACCTTCTGGATGGGATAGGCCAGTTGACGGCGTCCCCAGTCCTCAAGACGGTGAATCGTGCCGTTACGGGACAAAACAACAGTTTTGTACCGTTCAATCATAGCGGGCACTTGCTCGCTCTGATCGGGGTGCACGATGAAAACAATCTCATAGTGACGCATGAATACTCCCTTTCGGTTAACGTTGCAGCCCTCCGGACATGCGACCCGGTAGGGCAAGGAAACTGTTGATACAAACACCAAACCCCCTTTCGGGGGTTTGGTATGCGCGCATCAATAACAGATGCATTGACATTAGGTTAGTCTGGCGCTGACCTACTTTCGCGAGCGGGTTGCTCACTATCATTGGCGCGGCACTGTTTCACTGTCCTGTTCGGGATGGGAAGGAGTGGTTCCAGAGCGCTATGTGCACCAGACTGAAACTTGTTGTGGTGTAAGCACAAAGATGGAGAAGGGTGTTGTGATTGCAGATGGAGTGATTTGCGCGAGTGATTTGCAGGGTATTTACGCAGGGTTATAGGATCAAGCCGCACGGGCAATTAGTACTGGTTAGCTTAACGCATTACTACGCTTCCACACCCAGCCTATCAACGTTCTGGTCTTGAACGACCCTTCAGGGGGATCGAGTCCCCGGGGAAGTCTCATCTTGAGGCGAGTTTCCCGCTTAGATGCTTTCAGCGGTTATCTCTTCCGCACTTAGCTACCCGGCGATGCCACTGGCGTGACAACCGGTACACCAGAGGTGCGTCCACTCCGGTCCTCTCGTACTAGGAGCAGGCCCCCTCAAACTTCCAGCGCCCACGGCAGATAG
>JRYG01001342.1_pt1 | contig 20914 bp, 26 predicted proteins | sample 235341 | NCBI WGS metagenome assembly JRYG01 (sample SAMN03074218, study PRJNA261478) | activated sludge metagenome | biome: Wastewater Treatment Plant; feature: Wastewater; material: Activated sludge; isolation source: activated biomass of a wastewater treatment plant treating hydrocarbon... ... | reverse complement strand
AACTACGAGCGGGACACCGCCACCTTTACCGCGCTGCTGCTCATGGCGGTGGCCAGTACCATGCTGACCGTGCCGATGGTGGCGCCCAGACTGGAGCGCATGAAGGGCGTGGTCACCCAGGCCGCCTGATGGCGCCGGGAGGAGGCGGGCGTATCATGGGCGGTGTGCACCTGCCGGGCATGAGTCTCGCGAACGCGCGATGATCATTTATCTCTCTTCCACCTACAGCGATTTGCGGGCCGAGCGCGAAGCCGTCTATCGGGCACTACATCGGCTGCGCAGCCACGATGTGCGTGCCATGGAGGACTATGTTGCCGCGGACGCGCGGCCGCTCGACGCCTGCCTCGAGGACGTGCGCGGCTGCGATATCTACGTCGGCCTGTTCGGCTGGCGCTATGGCTACATTCCGCCGGGCCAGGAGCGGTCCATCACCGAGCTGGAGTTCCGCCAGGCGCGCGCGCACGGCAAAACCTGCCTGATCTTCCTGCGCGACGAAAGCACACGACCGGCTGACCTCGCCGGCGCGGACGCGGAACACGTGCTGGCACTGCGTCAGGAACTCGGGCGCGATTTCCTGGTGAGCTTCTTTCTTTCGCCGGAGGACCTTGCAGCCAAGGCCACCGCGGCCGTGGCGAACCAGATGGCGACGCTGAGCGAGGCAATCGGCAAGCTCGACATGCCGCTCGCGCAGGTGCTGGCCCATGTCAAGCAACTCGCCGAGCTGCCGCGCCTGTCCGTCGCCGAAGTCGAGCTGGAGGCGCAGCACCTGCAGGCGGACGCGATGAACTGGATCGGGCAGCCCGACGGCCTTGCTTCCGCGCAGCGGCGGCTGCTCGAGGCGCGGCGACTGGTGGCGGTGGATGGTCTGCAGCAGGAACCGGGCAATGCGTCGCTGCTGACGCTGCTCGGTTACATCGAGAAGACCCAGTGGCAGGTGAGCGACGCCCAGGGCGACACGGCACGGGCGCAGGAGGGCTTTGCCCAGGCGACACGCTACTTCAATGCGGCGCGGGCCATCGAGCCCGGCAACCTCGGCGCGCTCAACGGTCAGGCGAACCTGTTCATCGCCACGCGCGACTTCGACCGGGCCGTCGAGATCGGCCGCTATGTCACCGCGCTCGCTCCATCCTATGGCGCGGCGTTCTGGGACCTGGGCATTGCGCTCAACGGCAAGCTGGAGCGCGACGGACCCGATGCGGCATTGCTCGACGAATTGGCCGATGTCTACGAGGCGCTGGTCGAGCTGATTCCGGATCAACCCGGTGGTTTCACTCCGGCCGACCTCGAATACGCGCGCGACGCGGCGAAGCGCTACCGGCAAGCTTATGCGCGGCTCGCGAGGACTCCGACGAAGCGTGCATCGCGGGGAAGGCCGGCCGCATCCCCAACCAAGACAGTCAAGGAGCGACCATGACTTGTGCGTACCTCCTGATCGACATTCAGAATGACTATTTCCCGGGCGGGGCGATGGAACTGGTGGGCAGTTCCGCCGCGGCGGCAAAGGCTGAACAACTGATTCAGGCATTCCGGCGCAAGGGGCTGCCTGTCATCCATGTCCAGCACATCTCGACGCGCCCCGGGGCGAGTTTTTTTCTGCCAGGCACCCACGGCGCGCGCATCCACGACAGGGTCGCCCCGATCGATGGCGAGGCGGTGTTTGAGAAACACTATCCGAACAGCTTTCGTGAGACCGGCCTGCGCGCGCATCTGGGTGATCTTGGGATCTCGCAGCTCGTGATCGCCGGGATGATGACTCACATGTGCATCGACACGACCACGCGGGCTGCGGCCGACCTTGGGTTCCAGTGCGTGCTTGCCCACGACGCGTGCGCGACGCGGGCGCTGTCGTTCGGCGGCGCCACGGTTTCGGCCGAGAACGTCCAGACAGCCTTTCTCGCCGCGCTCAACGGGCTGTTCGCGAGAGTATCGTCGGCGGATGAGATCTGTTCGGGGCTCTGACACGTCGGCGATGGAGTACGTTTCGTAACGACGACAAGCGAGGGGCATCGTGAGCAGCATTCAATCAGGAGTATTCGCACCGGTTCCGGAACATGCGCGCTATCTGTTCTTCCGTCTCGTACCCGGGGGCGAGGCCGCTGCGGCTCTGCGCCGGCTGCGTGACGTGGTCGACGGCGAGCACACGGTCGTCGGTCTGGGGGCGTCGCTGGTTTCGGCGCTGGGCCGCGATGTACCCGGGCTCGGCGTGTTTCCCCGCTACGCGCGCGCGGGCGTGGACCTGCCGTCCACTCCCGAGGCGCTCTGGTGCTGGCTGCGAGGCACTGATCGCGGCGAGCTCGTGCATCGCACCCGGGCGATCGAGGGCGCACTGCGGCCGGCCCTGAGCATCAGCCGTACGGTGGACGCCTTCCGCCATGGCACGGGCCTGGACCTCACCGGCTACGAGGATGGCACAGAAAACCCGCAGGGCGAGGCGGCGGTCGAGGCGGCAGTGGTGCGCGGCGCGGGGGCCGGGCTCGATGGCGGGAGCTTTGTCGCGGTTCAGCAATGGCGGCACGACTTCGACGCCTTCGAGGCCATGAGCGCCCAGGAGCAGGACAACGCCATAGGGCGGCACAAGCACGGTAACGAGGAGATCGACGACGCCCCGCCCTCGGCTCATGTCAAACGCACGGCGCAGGAGAGCTTCGATCCCGCCGCCTTCGTGCTGCGGCGCTCCATGCCCTGGGCCGACGCGCATGGCGCCGGCCTCGTGTTCGTCGCCTTCGGGCATTCCTTCGCCGCATTCGAAGCGCAACTGCGCCGGATGGTCGGTGCCGAGGATGGCATCATCGATGCGCTGTTCAGGTTCACGCGCCCGGTGACCGGAGGATACTTCTGGTGTCCGCCCGTCACGGACGGACATATCGACCTGTGCGCGCTCGGGCTGTAAGCGGAGCGTCCGGCGCCGCGGCGTTCGTGCCCGATTTTGCAGGAGCGGGCCATGCCCGCGATCGGTGGTCGCGCCCGTGGGGCGCTCCTACATGGGCGGGTGATCTCCTGTAGGAGCAGGCCATGCCCGCGATCGATGGTGGGTCGCGCCCATGGGGCGCTCCTACATGGCTGGCGTTGTTTCGCCGGTGCGCTCCGGCGCGAACCATGCCAGCTTGTCGTGCAGCCGCACGACGTCGCCGACGATAATCAGCGTCGGCGCCTTCAACCGCGCCTGGAGCGCGTGATCCGGCAGCGTTGCCAGCGTGCCGGTGACCACGCGCTGCTGGCGCGTCGTGCCCTTCTGCACGATGGCAGCCGGTGTGCCGGGCGGCATGCCGTGCGCGATCAGCTCCCGGGCGAGCACCGGCAGGCCGACCAGTCCCATGTAGATGACGACGGTCTGGCCGGGGCGGGCCAGCGCCTGCCAGTCCAGATTGGTCGTGCCATCCTTGAGATGGCCGGTGACGAAGACGCAGGCATGGGCATGGTCGCGGTGGGTGAGCGGGATGCCCGTGTACGCGGCGATGCCGGAGGCGGCCGTGACGCCGGGCACCACCTCGAAGGGCACGCCGCGGCTGGCGAGCGTTTCGATTTCCTCGCCGCCGCGACCGAAGATGAAGGGATCGCCGCCCTTCAGCCGGACCACGCGCTTGCCTTCCTGCGCCAGGCGCACCAACAGGGCGTTGATCTCGTGCTGGGGCAGCGTGTGATTGCCGCGCTGCTTGCCGCAGTAGATGCGCTGCGCCTCGGCGGCGGCGAGATCGAGGATGGCCGGCGCCACGAGCTGATCGTAGACGATGACGTCGGCCTGCTGCACCAGGCGTGCGCCGCGCAGGGTGAGCAGTTCCGGGTCACCCGGACCGGCGCCGACAAGATAGACGGTGCCCTGCACGCACGGACGATGGCGCACCGGCAGATCGAAGAAAGAGGTAGGACGGTCCACGGTGCTCAGCGGCTCAGCGGCATTTGCCGCGCCCGGCGCCACCGCATCCTCCGCATCCGGCGCTGCCGGTCGAGCAGTCGGACGCCGACGCCGCGGCATCTTTCGGATTGATGAAGACGAACTGAAACTCGCCCGGGTGTAGTTCGACGAAATCCAGCGTCGCCCCTTCGAGCAGCTCCTGGCTGTGCGGGCCGATCAGGATCGTCAGTCCTTCGCTGTGCATGACCAGATCGTTTTCGCGCTCTTCGTCGAAGCCCATACCATAAACGATTTCGCCGCTCTCGTCGCGCTTGGCGGCGACGCGCAGGGCGGCGCTGTCGGTTTGCTGCTCGGCGGCGCGCAGAATCTGGGAGGCGGCGGCGGGCGTGACGGTGAACATTGCGGCGAAGGGCGCTGACGTGATCTTTGGTTTCAAGTCGCGGCGGCGGCTGCGACGGCTGCGTCGGCACAGCCGGCGTCGCGCCGGCACTGGCGGACGAAGGCGACGAAGCGCGCCGCCCAGTCGTAGGCGCCGGTGCTGCGCAGATGGCTGTACGAGGCGACCAAGTTGCGCTGCAGGATGCCGTCATGACGGCCGTCGGCACCATGACCGCGCTTGACTTCGTAGGCAAAGCGGGTATCCGGCGCCAGGTTCTCGATGCTCGAATAGTGGAACTCGTGGGCGGCAATCTCGGCCGGTGGCGCAGGCTGGGCCGGCCAGGGCGAGGCACCGGTCTCGGTCAGCCGCACATAGCCGCGCCCGACCGGTTTGTCGTGCATGACGATGTCACCGGCGATGACGCCGACCATGCGCCGCGTGCGGCCGCGCCAGGTGATGCTGCGCGCCAGATACATCAGCCCGCCGCACTCGGCGTAGGCGGGCAGGCCATCGTCGATGGCCGCGCGGATGTCGGCGCGCAGGGACTCGTTGGCCTCAAGCTCGTCGAGAAAGCACTCCGGGAAGCCGCCGCCGAGGAACAGGCCGTCCACCGGCGGCAGGCAGGCGTCGTGCAGGGTGTCGAAAGGTATCAGCTCGGCCCCGGCCGTCTGCAGGCTGTCCAGGTCGTCTGCGTAGTAGAAGCCGAAGGCGGCGTCGCGCGGCAGGCCGATGCGCACACCGGCGGGGGCCGGGCTGCGGCGCGGCGGCAACACATAGGGCAGGGGCGCGGCATTCGTGGCCTTCAGCAGGCGCTCGATGTCGATCTGCCGGGCGACATGCTCGGCGATCGTGCTCACGCGCTCGGCAGCGGCGCGGGCCTCGTTGGCCGGCATGAGGCCCAGGTGGCGCTCGGCGATGGCCAAGGCCGGATGTTCGTGAATGGCGCCCAGCACCGGCACGTTCGTGTAGTGCGCGATGACGGCGCGCAGCTTGGCTTCGTGGCGCGAGCCGCCGAGGCGGTTGAGGACGACGCCGGCGATGCGCAGCTTGGTATCGAAGGCCTGGTAGCCGAGAATCAGCGGGGCGATGCCGCGCGTCATGCCGCGCGCATCGAGGACGAGAATCACCGGCAATTCGAGCAGATGGGCGAGCGCGGCATTGCTGTTGCTGCCCTCGAGGTCGAGGCCGTCGTACAGCCCCTTGTTGCCTTCGACCAGGCAGACGTCGGCATCGGCGCCGTGGCGGGCAAACTGGGTGCGCAGCTCCTCGCGCGGCGTGACGTGGAAATCCAGATTGCGGCAGGTGCGTCCGGCGGCGAGCCCCAGCCACAGCGGATCGATGTAGTCGGGACCTTTCTTGAACGCTTGCACGGTCAACCCCCGCGCGTTCAGCGCAGCCGCCAGACCGATGCTGACGGTGGTTTTGCCCGACGATTTGTGCGCGGCGGAGATCAGGAAGCGATGCATGGTGCGCTGAGGCTGCGGACGCTTACTCCATGATGTGGCCGGCGGCTTCCAGCTTGGCGAAGTCGTCCTCGGGTAAGAAGCGCAGCACGCGCACGCCGACCGCCGTGATCAGAAAGGCGATACCGATGCCGCCCAGCCCCAGCAGGACTTCCGGCAGGCTAGGTACGTAGTGCTCGATCTGGCCATCGGCGAAGCTGCTGCTGACCGTCATGCCCGGGAATATCTCGAGCGGGAAGGACTGCCCGCCGATGATGAATACGTAGAGCTGGGCGAAGGCGCCGATGACTACCAGGATGGAAGCCAGCAGTACCGTGCCGCGGTGTTTCGTCAGCGCCGGGTGGTAGATGAGCAAAAGCGGCGCGACGGTGCCGAGCAGCACATAGCCGCCCCAGAACAGCACCGGAAAGATGCCGCCGTCGAGGAGGATGAAGCGCTCGAAGGCCGTCTGTCTTGCGAAGTAAAGATTCGTCAGGTGGTAGGCGATGACGAAATAGAGCACCGCGGCGACGAAAATGCCGAGCAGATTCTTCATCCGCTGACGCACGGCCGGATGGAGCGTCATGCCGTTCCACCAGAACATGGTCTTCTGCACGATCAGGAACACCGCCAGGCCCCAGGCGAAGGACATGATGATGAACATGGGCGCCAGCACGGCGGAGTTGTAGGCCTGGCGCGCGACCAGAAAACCGAAGATGGAGCCGGTACCGGTGGTCAGGATCAGGCGCCAGATGAAGGCGGCGAAGCCGGCGGGCTTGGAGTAGTGGTTCATGCGCCGCTCCATCAGCATCCACAGGTAGACGGCGACGATGGCGAACATGCCGGAGTAGAGAAAGACGTTCCAGGCGAACACCGACTTGAAGTTGTAGTAGGTGGCAGCGATGACCAGCCGCTCGGGACGGCCGAGGTCGAGCATCAGCACCGCCAGGCCGCCGGCAAGCATCGCCAGGCAGAGCAGTCCGGACAACGGCGCGCGCGACTTGTACACCACCTTGCCGAACACCGAGCCGATGGAGGCGACGTTGAGCACTCCCGAGGCGGCGACGATGAGGAAAATAGCGAAGACGTGAGGCGTGCCCCACACCACCTGATTGGTCATGCCGGTGACGGCGTGGCCCTGAATCTCCATGTACAGCGCGGCGCCGAGACCGATCAGAGTCACCAGGGCGCCGGCGCCGACCAGGCCATAGAACAGGCGCTCCTCGCTGCGGCTGAATACCTCGTATTTCATTCTGAAGGCCTCGTTCTCACCATCAAGGACACCAAGTAGATTCGGTATTCCAAATCAATAGCACCTTCGCCCGATGACAGAGCGGTACCTGCGTAGCGAGCGGTCGATGTTCCGTGGTGTCCTTGGGGGTAAACCGCTCTTTCAATGCCCGCCTCCCTTGGTCACATGCCTCGGTAGTACACACCGGTGTTCAGCCGCAGATCGGCGCGCAGCCGGGTCGTGGCATAGGTCTTGACCTGCTGGGCGATCTCGCTCGATGGATCGTTCAGATCGCCGAACAGCATCGCCTTGTGGCCGGCCTGGGCGCAGGCCTCGACGCAGGCCGGTGTGCCGCCGCGGTCCACGCGATGCACGCACAGGGTACAGCTTTCCACGCAGCCCTTGCCGCGCGGCACGTCGGGTTTCTGATTGCTCAGATTCTCGTGCACGAAGGAGCGGGCCTTGTAGGGGCAGGCCATCATGCAATAGCGGCAGCCGATGCAGATGTGGCGGTCCACCAGCACGATGCCGTCGGCACGCTTGAACGAGGCGCCGGTGGGGCAGACGTCCACGCAGGGCGGCTCGGCGCAGTGCTGGCACATGACCGGCGCCGAGTGGCTGCGGCCGCTGCGCATGTCCTTCAGTTCCACTTTGCGGATCCATTGCGCGCTTTGGCGCGGATCGGCGGATGCGCCGAAGCCGTTCTCGGAGGCGCAGGCCTTGACGCAGGCATCGCACCCGCTGGCGCACTTGTCGGTGTCGATCAGCAGGCCCCAGCGCACGGCAGCGGAGGCCGGCTGCTCGGCGGGGCGGGCGCCGGCGATCTCGATCAGGCGCACGCTTGGGGCCAGCGCGATGCCGCCCAGCGCGGCGGCGGAAACGGCGAGAAAACCGCGACGGTCCATGTTCTTGCTCATGGCCTGACTCCCGCTGCCGCCTTGCGCCCGGGTGTCGGCTGGTGGCAGTCCCAGCAGTCCAGGGTGACACCGGCATAGCTGTGGCAGCTCTGGCAGAAATCCTCCCTGGCGGAAGCGACGCTGCCGGTCTTTGCTCCGGCGTGGCACTCGATGCAGGCGTTGAGGCTGAACTGCTTGGTGCGGATGCCCTCGTGCATCGTCTTGTCGCGCTGGTGCTTGAGATAGTTCGGGTGGTTGCGCCGGATGTCGTCCGTGGGTACGACGCACTGGCCCTGTTTCTCGATGACGAGCGCGGGCTTGGGCACGCGGCCGGGGTCGGCGTGGACGGCGCCCGCGGCGAACGCCGCGAGAACCCACAAGTGCGGGATGCGGGTCAAGCCTCGCAGCCACCGCGACCATGTGTGGTGCGCAGGGCGCACCCTACGGGCTCCGATCACCACGCGCCCCTTATTCACCCAATCCCATCTGGATGTAGCCGGTCGGGCAGACATCGTGGCAGATGTGGCAGCCGATGCATTTGTCGTAGTCCGTGGCGACATAGCGGCCGGTGGTGGCCTCGGTCTTCTTCACCCGATAGACCGCGGTCTGCGGGCAGTACACCACGCAGTTGTCGCACTCGAAGCACAGCCCGCAGCTCATGCAGCGCTTGGCTTCGGCCACGACCTGCTGCTCCTGCAGGGCATCGAGGCGCTCCTCGAAGTTGCCCAGGGCGCTTTCCCTGGTGAGATGCGTGATGTGGCGCTTATTGCGCGGCGTGTATTGAAAGTGGCCGAGGAACAGCTCTTCGTGCGCGATGACGTAGCGATCGGAGCGGTTCTCGTAGTTGTGTACCGCGCCCTTGGAGTCGCAGGTGCCGCGCAACGGTTCCTTGATCTCCGAGACCTGGATGCCCTTTTCGACGTACTTGCGCATGAGATCGAACACATGCACGTCGATCTTGGGGCGCTTGCCCATTTCCTCGCCCACGAGGTAGCGGTCGATGCCGTCGGCGGCGATCGCCCCGTGGCCGATGGCGGTCGTGAGCAGGTGCGGCCGGATCACGTCGCCGCCGGCGAACACCCCGGGCTTGCCTTGCACCTGGTAGCTGCGGTCGGCGCTGACGGCGCCCTTGCCGTTGTTGAATTCCTCCAGACCGGTGAAATCCACGGCCTGGCCGATGGCCGAGACGATCAGATCAGCTTCGATGTCGCGCTCCGTGCCTTCGATCTTCTTGATCTCCAGCCGGCCGGAAACCATCTTCGCCTCGCACTGGGCGATGCGCAGCGCCGTGGCGCGGCCATCCGCACCCTTGACCACTGCCACCGGCATCCAGCCGCCGAGGATGTCGATGCCTTCGGCCTTGGCATGTTCGATCTCGTTCTTGCTCGCCAGCATCTTGTCGATCGCGAACACGGAGGTCAGCGTCACCTCGGCTCCCTGGCGCACGGAGATGTTGGCGACGTCATGGGCCATGTGACCGGCGATGGCGCCTTCGAAATCGGTAGGCTTGGCATCCTCGATGTGGCCGAGGCGGCGCGCCACGGTGGCGACGTCGATCGAGGTGTCGCCGCCGCCGACCACCACGACGCGCTTGCCGACGTAGCGCAGGCGACCGTCGTTGAAGGCCTTGAGGAAGGCGGTGGCGGTCACCACGTTGGGCGCATCGGGGTTGTCCACCGGCAGCGCGCGGCCGCCCTGGGCACCCATGCCCAGGAAGACGGCGTCGAAATCCTTCCGGATCTGCTCCAGCGTGACGTCGGTGCCGATGCGGGTCTTCAGTTTGGCCGTGACGCCGAGATCGAGGATGCGCTGGATTTCCGCATCGAGGACTTCCCGCGGCGTGCGGTAGCCGGGAATGCCATAGCGCATCATGCCGCCGAGGAACTCGTGCTCGTCGAAGATGGTGACGGCATGGCCCTTGAGCGCCAGCTGGTAGGCGACCGACAGGCCGGCGGGACCGCCGCCGATCACAGCCACCTTCTTGCCCGTCTGCTTCTCCGGTTTGATGAACTTGAGGTTGTTCTTGATCGCGTACTCGCCGAGGTAGTGCTCGACGGAGTTGATGCCGACGTGATCCTCGACGGCGTTGCGGTTGCAGCCGGTTTCGCACGGCGCCGGGCAGACTCGCCCCATCACCGAAGGGAACGGATTGGCTTCGGTCAGGCGGCGCCAGGCGTACTCCTGCCAAGTCATGGTCGGCTTGCCGTCGGTGCCCACCGGCGGCTTCTCCACACCGCGCACGATGTTCAGGTAGCCGCGAATGTCCTCGCCCGACGGGCAGGAACCCTGGCAGGGCGGCGTGGACTGGACGTAGGTCGGGCACTTGTGGGACCAGCTCGACTGGAAGATCTGTTCCTGCCAGGAGCGGATCTTCGCGTCGCCGTCCTTGTAACGACGGAAGGTCAGCTTGGTGTTCATCTCTTCTGATGTCACGGCCATAGTTGTCTCCACCTAAGAAGCGAAACCACAGAGACACAGAGGCGCAGAGGACAACACAGAGGAAAAGCAAGTTCTCTGCGAACGACTCTGTGTCTCTGTGTCTCTGTGGTTCAATCGGTTGTTCATTGTTCCGTTCCAAGCCGGATCGCCGTACTCACCAGTTGATGCACGCCGCCGACCATGCTCATCTTGAAGCCGTAGTAGGGCAGCACCTTGGTGAACTGCGCCTTGCAGATGGCGCAGATCGTAGCCATGAAATTGACCTTGTGATCGTCCACCACCTGCTTCAGCGCCTCCATGCGCGGCAGCGCGCCCTTGACGCGCAGATCGAGCAGTTCGTCGGTCAGCAGCCCGCCGCCGCCGCCGCAGCAGAAGGTCTTCTCGCGGATGGTCTCCGGCGCCATCTCGACGTACTTGTTGGCCACCGCCTTGATGATGGCGCGCGGAATCTCGAACTGTCCGCCGGGCAGATCGCCCATGCGCGAGGCGCGCGCCACGTTGCACGAGTCGTGGAAGGTGACGACCCGATGGTCGTTGGCATCCTTGTCGAACTTCAGCCGTCCCTGCAGGATGAGATCCCAAGTGACCTCGCAGATATGGGAGGGCTGCTTGTAGCGCGGGTCGAGCTGCTTCTGCAGCTCGACGGCAAAGGGATCGTCGGCGCCGGCGCCGATGCCGGTGAGAGTGTTCCAGAAGCTGTAGGCCACCCGCCAGGCGTGGCCGCATTCGCCGACGACGATGCGCTTCACGCCCAATTCGAGTGCCGCCTCGCGCACGCGCAGGGCGATCTTGCGCATCTGCTCGTAGTTGCCGATGAACATGCCGAAGTTGCCGGCCTCGGAGGCTGCGGACGACATGGTCCACGAGATGCCGGCGGCGTGGAACACCTTGCCGTAGCCGATCAGGCTCTCCACGTGGGGCTCGGCGAAGAAGTCCGCCGAGGGTGTCACCAGCAGCACCTCCGCACCCTGCTCGTCGAGGGGATAGCGGACATCGGCACCGGTGTCTTCCTTGACGTCCTCTTCCAACCCCTCCAGCGTATTTTCCAGCGCCGGTCCGGGCAGGCCGAGGTTGTTGCCGATGCGATGGACCTTGCCGATGATCTCGTTGGTGTACTTTTGTCCGTAGCCGATGTAGTCCAGGATTTCCTTGGCCGCCATGGTGATCTCGGCGGTGTCGATGCCGTAGGGGCAAAAGACGGAGCAGCGGCGGCATTCGGAGCACTGGTTGTAGTAGCGGTACCAGTCCTCCAGCACGTCCTGGGTCAGGTCGCGCGCACCGACCAGCTTCGGGAACAGCTTGCCGGCGAGGGTGAAGTGGCGGCGATAGACCGAGCGCATCAGTTCCTGCCGCGCCACCGGCATGTTCTTGGGATCGCCCGTGCCGAGGAAGTAATGGCACTTGTCGGTGCAGGCGCCGCAATGCACGCAGGAATCGAGATAGACCTTGAGCGAGCGGTACTTCTTGAGCAGCTCACCCAGGTGTCCGATGGCCTTCTTCTCCCAGTCCGGCACCAGCGTGCCGGGAAAGCCGATCGCTTCGTTGATCTTGTCGCTGGCGACGTAGGGCTTGGACTCGCCCATGACGCCGGGCTGGAGCGCGGGGATGAGCGGCAGTCCCTGGAACGGCGGTGCTTTCACGTCCGGTCCGGCCACGTCAGCTCCTCACCTTGCAAAACCCACCACAGAGGCACAGAGACACAGAGAAAGGCACACAGAGGAAATCTGGATTTCTCTGTGAAACCCTCTGTGCCTCTGTGTCTCTGTGGTTCATGCTGTTGTGGTTCATGCTTTTCCTTCCATCTCCGCCGCCCAGGGCGCCAGGTGACGACGTTCGCGCGGGGTGTCGGCCTGGTTGCGCGTCGGGCTGAAGAACACGCCCGGCACGTGCAGCAGTTTGCTGAAGGGGAAGACGATCATCAGCGCCGCCACCAGCGTCAGGTGGATGTACAGCCCCGGATGTTCGGGCAGCGGCTGCCAGTCGAACAGCATGAGCCCGAGGAAGAAAGCCTTCACCGCGACCACGTCGGTGTGATGCAGGAACTTCATGAACAGCCCCGTGACCGCGATGCCCAGCAGCAGGGCCAGCATGAGATGGTCCGATGGCGTCGAAATATAGCGGATGCGCGGCACCCAGAAGCGGCGCGCCCACAGGCCGAGCAGACCGAAGGCCATGGCGAAGCCGGCATAGATGCCGAAGGGCTGCACCCACACCACCCAGAACCACACCGGCTCGGTGAAGTAGCGCAGGTGACGCAGCAGCACCAGCAGCAGTGCGGCGTGAAAGATCCAGCCCAAACCCCAGATCCACAGGTTCGACTTGAACAGGCTTTCGAACAGTGCCACCTCGCGCAGCATGCGCAACACGACGCCGCCGGTCGTCGTCGGCGCCGGCGTGGTCGGGATCTTCAGCGGCGATGGCGTGCGGGCGAAGTCGTAGATCTTGTACGCCAGCCCGCCAACCAGCAGGGCGGTGGCGGCGTAGAAGAGCAGGGCGAAAAAGATCGTTGCGCCGGTCATTTTGCGCTAACTACAGAGTGCTCGGAGGACGCGGCGGAAGAGCAAATCACCAGGTGATTTCTCTGCGTCCCCTACGTCCTCTGCGGTGGAACGAACTCAAACGCAGCCAGTCGGCTTGGGCAGGCCGGCGATCTTGCACGCCTGCTTCGCCGGGCCGTAGGGGAACAGTTCGTACAGATACTGGCTGTTGCCCTTCTCGGGCCCGAGCTTCTTGCCGATGGCCTTGGTCAGCACCCGCACCGCCGGGGCGATCTGGAATTCGTTGTAGTAGTCGCGCAGGAAATTGATAACCTCCCAGTGGTTCTCGGTCATGTCCACGTTTTCCTGCTTGGCCAGATAGGCGGCCACCTCCTCGTTCCAATCGCCGAGGTTGGTGAGATAGCCTTCCTCGTCGGTTTCGTAGGTCTTGCCGCTGATTTCGAAGCTCATCGGTGTCTCCTTGTGCAATTACAGCCAAGATTGGCAATTCTTGTGGCTCGCCGCGAGATCGACGAAACCGCCATAGTCAACCAGTTCCACGCCATCCAAAACGCGATCGGCGATGCCGCGCGCTTCCGCGTCGGGCTTGAGCACGTATATCTTCACTCGCGCCATGGCCTCCTGAAGCCTCGCCGCCGCACCGCTGCCCTTTGTCGCCGAATACACGCCATCTTCGATCAGCAACAACGCGCTACCAGCCTGTGCCGCGCCCAAGCAGGTGTCCAAGGTGTTGCGCTCCGTCGCGGACTTGTTGACGATATGAAGCATGCTCACGTTCCGGTCTCCTCAAAAGCTCAGGACAACGTCCTGCTCGTCCATCAGTTGGCCGAGTTGCTCGCGCGAAACCACTTCCACCGGCACGCACATGTCGTCGGCCGAGAGGCCGCGCGCCTGCAACGACTCCTGGTCCACGTAGAGCTTGTTGACGTCGTAGTCCTCGAGCGCGCGGAAGGTCGGCTGGAAGCTCTTCATCTCGATGCCCTTGGTCTGGTGCCCCTTCTTGAGCTGATAGACGCCGTCGTCCATGAAGGCGAGGGATACATCCTGCTCGAAGGCGGCGGCAATCAGCACCACCTCCAAGGACTCCAGCGCGTAGATGGTGCCGTAGGGCGCCTTGCGATTGACGATCATGAACCTCTTTGCGTCGCTCATCGTCTTGTCCTCAATCGCCGAAAACCACAAGGCGGTCGGCCTCGATGCCGGCCTCGATCAACTGTCCAAGCCCGGAGATGCGGAAGCCCGGCGCAAGGTTTGTGGCATCCTTGCCGTGGCGCTTCATTTCGCCCTCATCGACGATGCCGCGGCGCTGGGCGGCAGCGACGCACACCACCATGTCCAGATTGTGATCCGTCGCCAGCTTCGACCAGCGGTTGACGATGTTGCGATCGTCCTGGGGCGGGGTGGTCAACCGCGTCGAGTTGTTCACCCCGTCGTGATAGAAGAAGACACGAAAGACTTCGTGTCCCTTCTCCAGCACTGCCTTGGTGAACAGGTAGGCACTGTCCGACGACTGGTGGGTGTAGGGCCCTTCATTGACCAGGATGGCGAATTTCATGTCCCCGTAGCCTCAGAAGCGGATGTGGGTGGACGCGTTCAGATTCGAACGTGCCCCGCGCCAGTCGTCGATCAGGTACTTGGTGAAGGGCAGCCCGGTCTTCTCGAAGAATCGCGGCCAGCCGATGCGCTCGATCCAGTCGGTGAGGCGCTCCCACGGGCGGGCGTCTTCCTTGTAGACGTGGAGGATGTTCTTCACCACCGCGGAGACTTCCGGCCAGCGCGGCGGGTTGTTCGGGAAACCCGAGGCGACCATCTTCATGAAGGTGGGCTTGCCGCGGGCATTGGAGTTCTTGCCGCCGACCCAGATGGCTAGCTTGGAATTCTCCGGATCGTTGATCTGCATGGGCGGGCAGGGCGGGTAGCAGGCGCCGCAGCAGATGCACTTCTTCTCGTCCACTTCCAGGGTCGGCTTGCCGTTGACCAGCGCCGGACGGATGGCCGCGACCGGGCAGCGCGCTACAACGGCAGGACGCTCGCAGACGTTGGCCACCAGGTCGTGGTTGATCTTCGGCGGCTTGGTATGCTGGATGATGATGGCGATGTCGGCCTGGCCGCCGCAATTGATCTCGCAGCAGGAGGTGGACAGATGCACGCGGTTGGGCATCTCCTCGCGCTTGAACTCCTCGTACAACTCGTCCATGAGCGACTTGACCACGCCCGAGGCGTCGGTGCCGGGGATGTCGCAGTGCAGCCAGCCCTGGGTGTGGGCGACCATGGATACCGAGTTGCCGGTGCCGCCCACGGGAAAGCCCTCGCTTTCCAGCTTCGTGATCAAGGGATCGACCTTGTCGTAGCTCGACACCATGAACTCGATGTTTGAGCGGATCGTGAAGCGCACATGGCCTTCGGCGTACTGATCGGCGATGTCGCACAGCTTGCGGATGGTCCACACGTCCATCTGCCGCTGCGTACCGGCGCGCACCGACCATACCTCGTCGCCACCATGGGAGACGTGGTGCAGGACGCCGGGGCGCGGGCGGTCGTGGTACTTCCAGTTGCCGTAGTTCTTGGCGAGCAGCGGATGCAGGTACTGCTTGTTGTCCGGCACGCCGCACTCGATCGCGCGGCGCATTTGCGGTTGAGCCATGGTTGTCTCCGATTATCAGGTAGGGTGCGCTTGCGCACCATCGAAAATTCCGGTGCGCAAGCGCACCCTACGTTGCGCTCACGCAGCGGCCGCCTGTTTTCTTGCCTCGATCTTGGCCACTTCCTCGTCCCAGCCGTCGGTGCGCACGTAGGGATTGGTGCGCGGGCAGGAGACCATGTTCGGGTCGATGTCGACGCCGATGCCTTCGAGGAAATTGACCAGACCGATGCGCTCGATCATCTCGCCGGTGCGCTCGTGCTCCAGGGCGTTCTCAGCGAAGAAGTCGATGATGCGCTGGGCCAGATCAACCAGCTGCTCGAAGTCCTCGTCCGATGCCAGCTTCATGAAGGGCATGACCACGGTGCCCATCAGGTCGCCGATCTTCAGCGTGCGCTTGCCGCCTACCAAGATGGTCGCGCCCTTGTCCTTGCCCGGGGCGAGACCGCCGGTGATGACGTTAATGCAATGCATGCAGCGCACACAGTCGCGGTTGTCGATCTCCAGGGCCTGGGTGTCGTTGAACTTCACGGCAGAGATGGTCGGGCCGTTGGCGACGTCCTTGGCATCCTTGATCTGGATCGCCTTGGTCGGGCAGCGCGCCACGACATCGTTCACCAGCTTCGACATGCCCTGCTTCTCGAAGTACTTGCGCACCAGCGCTTCGTCCGTCTGGATGTTGTCGCGCCAGGTGCCGATGATGGCCATGTCGGCGCGCTGGATGGAGTTCATGCAGTCGTTCGGGCAGCCGGAAAACTTGAACTTGAACTTGTAGGGCAGGGCCGGCCGGTGGATGTCGTCGAGGAAGCTGTTGATCACCTGGCGATGGGCGCGCGCCTCGTCGTAGCAGGACTGCTCGCAGCGGGCATGGCCGACGCAGGACATGGATGTGCGCACGGCAGGCCCGGCGCCGCCCAGATCGAAGCCCAGCTCGTTGATCTCGTCGAAGGCCTTCTGCACGTTCTCGGTCGTGGCGCCCTGGAACATAATGTCACCGGACTGGCCGTGGAAGGCGATCAGACCTGAGCCGTGCTTCTCCCACAAGTCGCAGAACTTGCGCAGGATGTCGGTGTTGTAGTGCATGCCTGCCGGCGGCATCACGCGCAGGGTGTGGAATTCGGTGGCGTCCTTGAACACCGGCTGGTCTTTCTCGTCCTTGATCTCGGTAAACCGCGGAATGATGCCGCCGCCATAACCGAAGACGCCGACGGTGCCGCCCTTCCAATAACCCTTGCGGGTCTTGTAGGAATGCTCCAGGTGGCCGAGGATGTCGACCACGTAGTCCTTGTCCTTCGCTAGACGCTTCAGGCCGGTGACGAAGCTGGGCCAGGGACCGCTTTCGAGCTGATCGAGATTCGGGGTCGGATGCAATGGCTTGGCCATGATTGTCTCCTCGTTTTGTTCGAAGGTCCGCCGCAGCGGGTACTGCTGGTGCATGTTAAGGGGCGACACACGTCGGCGCTACTACCCCGGCAGGTAGCCGAACCAGCCCAGTTGGGGGGTAGCGGTACCTACCCGGAAGGGTTATACCTGCCCACGCCAACGCGGGAATGTCGGCGCCGGAGGATGAGTGCCATAGTTGCCGCGGTTTTTCGCCTGTAATGGGTGACGGATTCCATGCACGACGACAAGGAGCGCACGAGCAGCTTGGACAAGTTCACCGCCCCGCTTGGCGGGCAGGAGATCGAGCTGCTGCAGGTGGACTACGCGGCGGGGGGAGTACCCCTGCTGCGCGTGCGCATTCGCGAGCGCAAGCGGTTCACCATATTCGAGATTGATGCGGCGACGGCGGCGCGCTGGGGTGGTGCGATGCAGCAATGGTCGCGCAGCCAACTTCCCGAGCGATGATGGATACCGCTGGCGACGTGGTGGATGTGGTATTCGGCTTGCGCGGCGGGGCCATCGCGCGCGACTACGCTTATCGCCTTTGGCAGTCCTTGAACGAGCAACTGGTCTGGCTGGAGGAAGAGGCGGGCGCGGGGATCCATCCACTCTATGGTGCGAGTTCCGGCAGCGAACAGGAGCTGTACCTCAATCATCGCGCGCGGCTGATTCTGCGCCTGCCGGCCCATCGTGCGCAGCAGGCGTCGTCGTTGCGGGGTACGTCGATCGATCTTGGCGGCACCGTGGAGATCGGCGCGGCGAGCGTGCGCGAACTGCGTCCCCACGCCGTGCTGTACTCGCGCTTCGTCAGCACGGGCACTGCCGACGAGATCGAATTCCTGAGCGATGCCGAATATCAGCTGCGGCAGGCGGGCATCGCGGGCGAGCTGGTTTGCGGCAGGGCGCGCACGGCCCAGGCAGGCGATGCGGCGCTGCGCGGCTTCGCGCTCATGGTGCACGGGCTGACGCCGCAACAGTCGCTGCAGGCGCAGCGCACTGGCCTGGGCGAGGGACGCAAGATCGGTTGCGGGATCTTTGTTCCGCATAAGTCGGTGGCGGCGGTGGGGACGTGAGCCGCCCGATGATAAGGTCATGGTCAACGGTTCATTGCGACGAGAGGTGATATGGCAGCTCAACAGCCTGTGGTAACCCTGGACCTGAGCGGACTGGCCTGCCCGGCGCCGCTGCTCGGAGCGAAGAAGGTGGTGGACGATCTGGAGCAGGGACAGACCATGCTCCTCATCTCCGACTGTCCCGGCACGCGCGACGATCTGTTCGCCTGGGCCAAAGTGACGGGCAACGAGGTGGTGACGACGGTGGACCTGGGCGGCAAGAAGTCCGGCTACACCATCCGCAAAGGCAGCGGTGCTGCACCGCCTCCAGCCCATGTGACGCTGGACATGCGCGGCGCGAGTTGTCCCGGCCCAATCCTCGAGGCGAAGAAACTGCTGGGTGGCATGAAGTCCGGCGAGGTGCTGCAGCTGTTCAGCAACTGCCCAGGCACGCCGGCGGACATCAACGCCTGGGTCGCGCACAGCAGGACGGTCGAACTGATCGCTTCCCAGGAGGACGCACGCGGCGTGCGCGAGTTTTATCTGCGCAAGAAGTGATCGAAAGGCAATTCGCCACAGAGGCACAGAGGGCACAGAGAAAGCGAATTTGGCGAGTCAGGCGAGTAGAGTTGCCGGGAACTTCACCGGTGGGTGATCGTCGGTCACAGCCGGAACTCTGCGCCACCTCTGTGGCTCTGTGCCACTGTGGTTCGTGGTTTGTTGTTTCCAACACCGATGCAAGAGGAGCCAAATGGCATACGTCATCAACGGAGTCGAGAAGGAGACCAACGACGAGGGCTACCTGCTGGAGCCCGACTACAGCGACGAGGCGGTGCAGGTGATCGCCGCTGCCGAGGGCATCGCCCTGACCGACGATCACCTGAAGGTCATCGCATACATGCGCGATCAATACCGCGAGCATGGCCACACGCCGAACTTCCGCAGCATGCTCAAGGACATCGCCCAGGACGTGCTGCCCGGTATCGACAGCAAGGCGCTGTACGATCTGTTCCCAATCGGGCCGGCCAAGCAGGCGGCCAAGATTGCCGGTCTGCCGCAGCCCTACGGCAAGGGCGGCTACTGACCCGGCATATGGGCGACGCTTACCGCGATACCCCGGCGCGCGCAATCCGCGTCGACGGCCGCGACATCTGGGTGGACTCGGAGGGCTACCTTATCGACCTCGACGACTGGTCCGAGGCGTTCGCGCGTGCGCTGGCACGCGAGGAACAGCTCGAGCTCAGCGACGAGCATTGGCAGGTGATCCGCTTCATCCGCAACTACTACCACGACCATCGCGTGCAGCCCCAGGTGCGCGTGATGATCCGCCATTTCACCGGGCTCTGGGGCCCAGAGCGCGGCAGCAACCATTCTCTGCACGATCTGTTCCCGCGCGGTGGACCGCAGAAGCAGGGCAACCGGATGGCGGGTGTCCTGCGCACCAAAGGCGAGCACTGAACGATGGCCGTGCGCATTCGTACCGGCTGGCACATTAAGGGCCGCGAACGCGGCATGGCGGAGCGCGCCGGGGTGGTCGCCGCTACCGCCTGGCGCTTCGTCCAGCACGCCATCAAGCGCATGCGCGAGGCAAAGTTCGACATCGACATCGGCCGGCCCTATTTCGACTTCGTCTGCGAACTGCTGGTGTTCATGACCCATGTGGCCGATCGCATCGCCTACCGGCTGCTGGACGACGCGCAGCGCACGGCGTTCACCACGGCGCTCGCCTTGCGACTGGCCGAGATCGTCGAGGACAACCACGACATGCTGCTGGGCGCGACCGAGCCGGGCGAATCGCGTCGCCACTTCATCGAACTCGCCAACCGGCGCGGCACCGACTACGCCGAGTTCGGCTATGACGAGAAAGATGGCGCCGACTTCGCCTTCCGGCGCTATCTGGGCAACCGCATCCTAGACATCGTGCCGCCCAAGGATCGCTCCTGGGTGATCGATCAGGTGATGGAGATCGAAGCGCCCGACGCGGTCAGGACGCTGGAGAAAACCGTATGCGGAGTACTCGGTCCGGAGCAGCCGTCGCGGCGCAGCCGCGGCTCGGCCATGGGCCAGTGATCGTGCCGGCCCATTTCGATCTCGACAACGAGACGGCCTATCGTGCCTGGCGCGAACGCAAGCTGGAACAGCATCCGCGCCTCCTCGACGAGCTGCTCGTCGAAGTGCGCGACCCGCGGCGCCTGAGCAGCGCCGAGCGCGAGGCGATTCTCGCCTGCCACCGTCGCGCCAACATGGCGCTTTATGCCAGCGGCACCGGTTCCGATCCCGACAAGGAGATCCCGCGCCTGCTCGGCCTGCAACTGGGGCTGAGGAATCTCGACGCCAATTTCCTCGCCGACGACGATGGCATTTCGCCGCTTTCGGTTGCGGCGGCCGGCACGCGTACCGAGTTCATTCCCTACACCAACCGCGGCATCAAGTGGCACACCGACGGCTATTACAACACGCTGGATCGGCAAGTACATGCGGTGCTTCTGCATTGCGTACGCAGCGCCGAGGCCGGCGGTGAGAACCAGCTTCTCGACCACGAGATTGCCTACATCCTGCTGCGCGACGAGAACCCGGATCACATCCGTGCCCTGATGGCGCCCGATGCCATGACCATTCCGCCGCGCATGGATGGCGAGGTGGTGGCGCGCGCCGCCCAGTCCGGGCCGGTGTTCGCGGTCTATCCGGACGGGCACCTACACATGCGCTACACCATGCGCGCGACCAACGTGGAATGGAAGCAGGACGAGCGGACAGGCGCGGCTCTGACCGCGCTGGAGGGGCTGCTGGCTGGCGACCTGCCGTGGAAATTCCATGGGCGGCTCGAACCGGGCATGGGGCTCGTGTGCAACAACGTGCTGCACGACCGCTCGCCCTTCACCGACAGCGAAGGGCATCGTCGCCTGCTCTACCGGGCGCGCTACTACGATCGCGTCGACCGCTGACGATCGCGCGAGGTGGGGGCGCCGCGCTTGTCCTTCGCGGCGCTATTCCTGACGAGTTCCGGCCAGATCACCACGCCCGCTTACGGGGCGCCACGCCCCGAGCGCGGCAGTCCGGTTCGCACCCTTAGCGCAGAGCCGTAACCGTCCGGCCAACC
>JRYG01000501.1_pt1 | contig 21039 bp, 17 predicted proteins | sample 235341 | NCBI WGS metagenome assembly JRYG01 (sample SAMN03074218, study PRJNA261478) | activated sludge metagenome | biome: Wastewater Treatment Plant; feature: Wastewater; material: Activated sludge; isolation source: activated biomass of a wastewater treatment plant treating hydrocarbon... ... | reverse complement strand
TTCAGGTAATAGGCGTGTTCCCACACATCGAGGCCTAGAATCGGAGTGCCGCGTTGTTTGCTAAGTTTGCTCATCAGCGGGTTATCCTGGTTGGGGCTCGACATGATCGCCAGTTGCTTGTTTTTTCCGACGTACAGCCATGCCCACCCTGAGCCGAAGCGGCTCCTGGCTTCGCTGTTGAATTTTTCTTTAAATTTATCAAAAGAACCAAAAGCGACGTTAATGGCATCTGCCAGTGGGCCGCCGGGCTGTCCGCCGCCCTTGGGCGAAAGAATTTCCCAGAATAAAGTGTGATTGTAATGCCCTCCACCGTTGTTGCGAATAGCAGGATATTTGTCGGTGACCTTCGCCAGAATCTCCTCCAGCTCCATGGTGGCAAAAGGCGTACCCTTGACGGCGTCGTTCAGGTTTTTGACATAGGCGGCGTGGTGTTTGCCGTGGTGTATTTCCATCGTCATCTTGTCAATATGCGGCTCCAGTGCGTCAAACCCAAAATTGAGCTTTGGCAGTTCGAAATCGCCCGCACGCAAGGTCTGCGCTTCAATGGGCTCATTGTCGGCAGCGCGCAAGCGAATAGTTCCGAGCATACCTGCAAGGCCGATTAGTCCCGTCGTTTTCAAAAATTCTCTTTTTTTCATATGTTGCTGTTTTTATTCGAATCAATACTGTGAGCCTGCCATTTGGGAATCCAAAAGCATAAACCTTATAAACAATTCCCCAACCCTATTAACGCAAAAAAAACGATGAAAGATTAAAAAGAGAACCAAATGGATACGCATTTTGTATATAATTTAGCACCCAATTACACTCGTCTAGTTATGGCAAACCCAATTGTAGAGTGGAAAGTAGAGGGCATGGATTGCAACAACTGTGCCATGAGTATTTCCCGTTTTCTGGAAAGAAAAGGATTACAGGATGTATTTGTCAACTTCCAGACCGGCGAAGTGCGCTTTCGGCGCGACGACGGCAAACTCTCACTGGAGGACGCCCGTGCAGGCATCCACAAGCTGGGCTATGTGGTAGCCACCGGCAACGCCGAACCGGCTATTTGGACGCTCGAGCGCAAGCTCTGGGTAAGCGCCGTTTTTACCGCCCCTTTACTGTTCAATCATATCCTGATGGCGCTGGGCGTTCACATCGCGCCCCTGCACAATCCCTGGGTGCAACTGGCGCTTTGTATGCCCGTAATGATCATCGGCGTCTGGCATTTCGGCGTGAGCGCCTTCAAATCGCTGCGCGGCGGCGTTCCAAATATGGACGTGCTTATCTTTCTGGGTAGTAGTGCGGCCTTTGTATATAGCTTGATCGGCGCTATTATCGGCGAAGCAAATTATATCTTTTTCGAAACGGCGGCAACCATCATCACTTTAGTCCTGGTGGGCAACTGGCTGGAAAAACGCGCCGTCGAACAAACCACCACAGCCATCGGCGAACTCACGCGCCTGCAAGTGGAGCGCGCCCGCAAGGTGATGCCTTCGGGAACCATTGTAACGCTAAACCGCGATGAGATCGTCATCGGCGACATCCTGCAGGTCAACGAAGGCGACAAAATACCGACCGACGGCGTCATCGTAAGCGGAATGGTAACAGTAGACGAATCGATGCTTACCGGCGAGAGCATCCCTATAGACAAACAGATCGGCGACCGCGTTATCGGCGCTTCTGTTCTGGTGTCGGGTAATATGCAAATGAAAGTGACGGCCACCGGCAGAGATACGGTGTTGAACCAAATGATCGAATTGGTTAAGACGGCCCAGCGCGACAAACCCGACATACAGCGCCTCGCCGACCGCATCAGCGCTATTTTTGTGCCGACAGTAGTCAGTATTGCGCTGATCACGCTTTTGATCGGGCATTTTGTCTTTGACCTCAGCTTCAGGCAGGCGCTCATGAACGCCATTGCCGTACTGGTGATTTCCTGCCCCTGCGCCATGGGCCTGGCAACGCCTACCGCCGTGATGGTAGGGGTAGGTCGGCTAGCGCGCAACGGCATACTCATCAAAGGCGGACAAACCGTAGAATTATTCGCCCGCCTCAAACATATTGTCTTCGACAAAACTGGAACCCTTACAACCGGCCGTTTTCAGGTGAGCAATATCAATTACCGCACAGAAGACCACAAGCTGGTTCATGCCCTCTTGTATTCGCTTGAAAAACACTCTTCCCACCCTATCGCGCAGTCAATGGTTGAGGCCATGGCGCCCCGCCTCAACGGCACGCATGTGGATCTCATCGACGCCCAGGAACACCGCGGTTTGGGCGTCATTGCCCACGATAGCGATGGCAATGTCTACAAAGTGGGATCGCGCCATATTCTGCCCGACTCAGATAGCCGGCAACATCACTTTACCGACGACGACCATTTATATCTCACCTACAACGACAAATTGCTGGCCACAGTCACCATCGCCGATGATATCCGTCCGGAAGCCCGCCACGCCATCAGCGAACTCCAGAACGCAGGGTTGCATGCCGTTATTCTTAGCGGCGACCACCAGCACAAAACCTCGGAAGTGGCCTTTAAGCTGGGGGTTCACACATTTTACGCCGAGCAGTTACCTGCGCAAAAACTCGAAGTGATCGAGCGACTAACCCAAAAAGATCTCACCGCCATGGTCGGCGACGGAATCAACGACGCCCCGGCGCTGGCTCGCGCCCATATCGGCATTTCGCTGGGCAATGCCTCGCAGGCAGCCATCGAATCGGCACAGGTGGTGCTTCTCAACCCACATCTCAATAATCTGCCTATGGCCCTCCACATTTGCCGTCTGACGGTAAAGACCATCAGGCAAAACCTGTTTTGGGCCTTCGCCTATAATATCGTGGCTATCCCCATTGCCGCCATGGGCCTGCTCAACCCCATGTGGGGCGCGCTATTCATGGCTTTTTCCGATGTGGTGGTGATAGGGAATTCTATCAGATTGAAGTACAGACCGTAGTTGCCAAGGGCATAGGTTAGAGATAATACGGTTTCAGCATCAAATAACATACCGGCCCGGTAACAGCCACGTACAGCCATATCCAGTATACCCAGCGCGCCATGCGCTTGTGGCGATCAAACTGGTAGGTGTAAGCGCGGGTAAAGGTCAACAAAATAAGCGGCAACGAAACGCCTGCCAGAACGATATGGCTTAACAACACAACGAGATAAACCGTACGCGAAAGACCGGCAGCGGAAATCTCCGCTTCGTCTAATACGCCGTTGTGGTCAAGATCGCCATAGAGGGTTTCCGGCGTAGTAAAATGGTAGGCGACGTACGAAAGCAGAAATAATACAGACAAGCCTATAGCAACGTAAATCGCTTTTTGGTGCAGCGCTTGTTGTTTGTTTTTAATAAAATACAAGGCGGCAATCAAAGCAAGCGCCGCCCCCGTATTCAACAGCGCGTGAAGTCCCGGAAGCATACTCAAATCCCAGCCCTCTGGCAGGGGTATCTTCACCCGGCGCATCATGCCCACCAATAGCAGCACGACGACTGTAATAATCCAGGTAAGTCTGTTCAGCTTCTTTTCAAGGGTCAGGTTTGGTTGGTTCATTTTTCGCGTTCTCTTTTGTACAACAATTCTCGGTCTTTCTTTCGCGGCGCCAACAGGGCGATATGCTCTACCAGCCGTTTGATTTCAGCCGGCTGACCAGGGTCGTAATAACGCCGCAATTTTGAACTGATATCTGCCAGCGCAATCCAGTACTTATCGGCACTATCTGCCGGCAATCCGTATGCCGCTTTGACAGCCTGCCACTGCTCAGGAGATGCAGTGAAAAAATAATACTGCGTTTTATCCAACAACCCGTACTGACGGATAAAAGCTTGAAGCGTAGCCGTATCGCCCGGCAACTCTTTTGCATAGGTGATAAAAAGCACATCTTTTCGCTCGTCAAATTGCTCGTGCAATTTGGACCAATTGACGCCGTAATTGTCGAGCGCTGTTTTTTCCGATAAATTAATAAAACCGGTAATCACTAATCTGCCGTTTAAACTATCGGCCGGTAATACAGCGCCGGCCGGGGGCAAAACACTGGCCGGCACGGGCAATGGGCCCAGGTCTTTTAATTCCGCCATAGCTTTGCGGTGGTAATCCAGTCCCGACTTCAAATAATACCAGGAACCCGCCGGCAATGCAGCCAATAGAAGAAACAAAGCCAGCAACTGGATAATGGTACGCCTGTTTGGTGCGCTCATGAGGTTTGAAATTATTCACGAAGTTAACGCGAAAGTTGCGGAATGGTTGGTAAATAAATATCAGCGTTAAGTCAAAATTCATAAAAAAAGCGCCTTTCGGATAAAGTATTCCGAAAGGCGCTTTTTTTACTATATCAAGCAGATTATCCTATCCCAGATCAGGCCGGTATACATCGTCGCTGATATACCCGGTAGGCTGCGACGACTCCCTGGGCGCTTCCTCATTTTTCTCTTTGATCAACTCGCGGCGGTTTTTCCAGGAGTTGCCTTCCTGGAAAAAAGCGATGATCGCCCAGATGAGCAACGCAGTAGGCAACAACACGCTCAGCGCGAGGCCTTTCACCTCATAACGCATGTGCATGAATTCGTAGATAATAAAATAAGCCTTGTATAAAGACAGGACGGCAATGATAATCCCTACCAAATATAAAACCGCCTTGTATTCCTTTACTTCGTGCCAGCCCAGGTGGCCTTTGCCAAACAAAGAAATCACAACTTCCACAAGCGTAACAATAGCCAGCAGGCGCAGGCCGAAATATACGCGCTTTATACTTGCTTCATAGCTGAGGTGTTCCATCGCTATTTATTTTTTTCGAGTTGAGAGTCAATGAATTAAAGTAGATAAAATACCAGGAATACGAAAACCCACACCAGGTCCACAAAGTGCCAGTAAAGACCAATTTTCTCTACCATCTCGTACCCGTTTTTTCTGGCTACATACAACCCGCTGGCCGCATTCAGCATGATGATGAGCAAAAATACCACTCCGGAAAGAACGTGGAACCCGTGAAAGCCGGTAATAAAGAAAAACAGCGCGCCAAATGCCTTGGGGCCGAATTCCTGCTTGCCCATAGTGCCGTCTTCAAGCACATACCGACGCTGAATCCATTCTTCATGGCCTGTCTTCTCGTCGTGATGCTTGTGGATGAGATAAGAATCACCGTCTTTGAACGTTTCGCGTTTCTCGCCTTCTTTGTATGGCTCGCCGTGCTCATTGTCGATATATTCGCCATGCATGGTGTGCGTGCCAAATGGGTTGGTAGTCACGCTCATGTGCTCTGCGCCGATGAGGTTGGTCCATTCCCAGGCCTGGCAGCTCAAGAAGCCCAAACCGCCGAAAACGGTCAAAAGCATCCAGAAAACCACGCCGTTTTTATTTTCGCGATGCCCCTCCTGTACAGCCCGAACCATAGTCACCGAGCTGATGATCAGCAAAAATGACATGATGGTCACAAAGATCAGCGGAGCATGGTGAATGCCGAACGGCGCCGTAGAAAAGACGAAATCAGGCACTGGCCATGTCGGACTGCTAAAGCGCAATGCGCCATAGGCAATCAGAAAGCCTGCAAAGGTAAAGGCGTCTGACAATAGGAAATACCACATCATCAGTTTGCCATAACTCACTCTGAATGGTTCTTTACCACCCGACCAGGCATCTCCCTGGTTTTCGTGAACATCATGCTCCAAAGCGGTAGCTGTTGTAGCCATCAGTACGTATCGTTTAGATGTTGATCTAATGTATTTATGATTGCAACGTCATAAAGACGAACAAATATACCCAAAGGACATCAACAAAGTGCCAATAGGTCGCCGTTAGTTCCAGGCGCAATTTCCTGGTCGGCGTAGGCCCGGATGTCAACGTAAATGCATGTATCAAGGCCACCGCCAATACTGCTACTCCTCCTACCACGTGGGCAGCGTGAATCATCGAAATGAGGTACACAAAGTCGCTCGACGGATTCGTGCCCATGGGAAGCCCCAGCAACTCTTTCATTGCCAGCCATCCCTCGTATTGTGCCGCCACAAAAAACAGACCGAGCGCAAAGGTAGCAATTAGCAATCCTTTGTATAAAGACACGGCGCCTTTTTTGAAAGCCAAATACGACCCGTGCAAAGTGATACTGCTGGCCACTATCAACACCGTACTCAGCGTAAATACGCCGGGCAATGCAAATTCCAGCCAATTACCGGCAGCCTGGCGCACCAGAAAAGCGCTCGTAAAAGCGCCGAACATCATCGTAATGCTGGCACACGCCGCCCAAAGCCCAAACTTTTTTGGGTGGATTTTATTCCTGGTATGTGTTTGATTAGTCACTGTCGCTTGCATCCCTTTTACAACTTATCTATGAGCAGCACAATCAGCACCGTCGGAATATAAATAAACGAAAAAAACATCAGGCGCAATGCCGCCGGTCTGTCAAGCTGCCGGTAAAAGCGCCAGGCAAACCAGGCATAAGCCATTCCCACTGTCAATACTATTGCCGTTGCTACTACGCTGCTTCCGCCTACCCAATAGGGCAATACGCTGATGGGCAGCAAAAACAACGTATACAATAAAGCCTGTTTTCCAATAACCGGATGGGGCTGCACATCTGCGGCGGGAATGAGTTGATACCCCGCCTTTCTGTAATCGTCAAAACCCAGCCAGCCTATCGAAAAGAAATGCGGGAACTGCCACAAAAACTGCATGGTAAAAAGCGTCAACGCCAACAGGGTAATCTCTCCCTGCGCAGCCGCACAACCAATAAGCGTAGGCAAAGCGCCCGGCACCGCCCCCACCGCCACCGCTACCGGCGATATGCGCTTGAGAGGCGTGTATACAAAGGCGTAACTCATCATGGCAAAAGTGCCGAAGAATGCCGTCCATGGGTTGAATAAGGCCAGCAACGATATGCCGAACAAACTCATGAACCCGGCAGCAATGACAGCCTCAGATACGCTCATCCTGCCCGCCGCCAATGGACGATTGGCAGTGCGCTTCATCAACCTGTCATAGTCTTTCTCCAGTACCTGGTTGAGGGCATTCGCCGCACCGGTCACCAACAATCCGCCCAAGGCCAAAATGACCACCGACGCAAAATGAAAGGACGCCCCCGCAGCTATCAGGTATGCCATTACCGAAGAGAAAACAACGGTCATCGACAACCTGAATTTGATGAGCAGTTTGTAGTCCTCGACTTTTCGAAGCACAACCCCCACAACCCTGTATGAAGCAACTTTTACCCTTGACACATCCCTGTTTTCAATATTGAATGAATCCCTACCGCTCTCCCTATCTACCCTCAATGCCCACCGTCATGCTCCCCTTCCTTCAGAGGTTCAATCTGGGAAGTAAAATCTTTGCCGCCCTTGCCGTAGTCATAAGGCCAGCGCTGTACCGTCGGAATCTTGCCCGGCCAGTTGCCATGCTCGGCATGGATCGGCGTAGTCCACTCCAGCGTCGAAGCGCCCCAGGGGTTCTTGGTGGTCACTTTTTTGCCCTTCCAGATGCTGTAGAAGAAGTTGATCAACAACAACAACTGAGCAGCGAATACAATCATAGCTGCAATGGTGATGAATTTGTTCACCTCCGTAAAGTGGCGGAAGGTCTCAAAAACATCAAAGCTGTAATAACGGCGCGGTACGCCGGCCATACCCAGATAGTGCATCGGCCAGAAAATAGCATAGGCGCCTATCATGGTGAGCCAGAAATGGATTTTGCCCAGTGTTTCATTCATGAAGCGACCGAACATCTTGGGGAACCAGTGGTATACGCCCGCAAACATACCAAAGAAAGCCGCAACACCCATTACAATGTGGAAGTGCGCCACAACAAAATACGTGTCGTGCAACTGTATGTCAATGGCCGAGTTGCCCAGAAAGATACCCGTCAAACCGCCCGATATGAACATCGATACGAATCCAATGGCAAACAAGTTGGCCGCGTTGAAGCGGATGTTACCGCCGTACAACGTGGCTATCCAGTTGAATACTTTTACCGCCGAAGGCACCGCAATGATCAACGTAAAGATTACGAAGAAATTGGAAATGAAAGGGTTAACCCCCGACATAAACATGTGGTGCGCCCAAACGATAAACGACAGGAATCCAATGGCCAACATGGAGTATACCATGGCCTTGTAGCCAAAGATGGGCTTGCGCGAATGTACCGACAAAACTTCCGATACCAGACCCATCGCCGGCAAAATGATGATATATACTTCGGGGTGGCCCAGGAACCAGAACAAGTGCTGGTACAAAATCGGGCTACCGCCCACGTGGTCAAGCGCCTGCCCCCCGATGAAAATCTCACTCAGATAAAAACTCGTTCCCAGGCTGCGGTCAAACATGATGAGGAAAAAACCCGAAGCTAATACGGGGAACGACAACAAGCCGAGAATAGCCGTAATCAAAAATGCCCAGATGGTGAGCGGCATACGCCACAGGCTCATACCCTTCGTGCGAAGGTTGAGAACGGTAGTGATATAATTGATACCGCCAAGCAATACCGACACAACAAACAGCACCAAGCTCACCAGCCACAGCGTCATACCTGCCCCCGACCCCGAAGAGGCCTGAGGCAGAGCGCTCAGCGGCGGATAAGCCGTCCAGCCGCCTGAAAATGGCCCCGTACTCAGGAACAGCGACAGAAACATCACTACGCCGGCCAGGAAGAAGAACCAATAAGACAACATATTCAGAAACGGCGAGGCCATATCGCGCGCGCCAACCTGCAACGGAATGAGCAGGTTGCTGAACGTGCCGCTCAAACCGGCAGTTAATACGAAAAATACGATGATAGTACCGTGCATCGTCACCAGGGCATAGTAAAACTCTGGCGCCAGGGTGCCCACACCGGCATCGTTAATCGTGATCCACTTGCCCAAAATCGGCTTGAGCCACGCCAGGCTTTCTTCAGGAAAACCAAGCTGCAAGCGGAAAATCAGCGACATAAAACCACCGATAAACGCCCAGAACATACCTGTAATCTAAAACTGGCGCGCGATGATTTTGTGGTCCTGGCTGAAAATATAGGTCGTGATGAAGTTAGACTGATACTTGTCACCATGATGGTGCTCGTGGAAATGGTCGTCAAACCCTTGTTCCTGTATCAGACGATCCTCCTCCGTTTGTACCTGTTGGGTTGTTACGTTAGCCATCCGCTGAACTATTTTTTGTTTGAAACTTATTCTTGTTGTCTAATTACTGACCAATGATCCGAAACTCCGTACGGCGGTTGTTGGCGCGCCCAGCATCCGTGTCATTGGTGTCTACCGGCCTGGTTTGACCGTACCCCGCCGCAGTTAGCCTGCCTGCGCTGATGCCTTTGCCGGTCAAGTAGTCATATACGGCTTGGGCGCGCTGTTGCGACAAGGTCTGGTTGCTGTCGGCATCACCGGTATTGTCAGTGTGTCCGCCTATTTCAATAGACATGCCGGGGTATTTGTTCATGGCTTCCGCCAAATTATCCAATTCATAACGCGATAATGCCGTCAATTTGGCAGAACCGGTTTCAAAGTTCACGTAGTTGAACTTGAGGGTCTTGTCTGTCGCAGTGGTGGACTTCAGCGCCTTGTCAACTGCGTCATTGAATTCTTGCTTGCGTTGCTTGACCTCAAAATCAAAGAGCATGTCTTTGTTGGGATCGTCTTCGGTACCCCGGATGGTTGAAAGGTAGTACGACTGCTGCTGGGCCAGCCAGGCCTTGTATTCGCTTTCTTCAACGATACGCACTACGCGTCGCATACTAAAGTGCCCCGATCCGCACAATTCGGCGCAAGCCAGCTCGTAGTTGAAAGTTTCCCAAAGCTGCTTGGTGGGATCGTTGGGGTCTGGTACCTGATATTCTTTGTAATCGCGCAGTTTCTGGCGGTATTCATCAGTAGTCATTTCCGGTGTGAACACAAAGTAAGTCGGCATACCCGGTACAGCATCCATTTTCACGCGGAAGTGCGGCAGATAGAAGTTGTGCAATACGTCACGGGCCGTGATACGCACCCGTACTTTTTTGCCTTTCGGCAAAACAATTTCACCGGGGTGGAGGTCGTCAACGTTTTTGGCGTCGGTCCAGTCCTGGCCCACAGGGTTGCTGCCACTGATCAATTTGTAGTCGCGCGCGCCAAGCTGTCCGTCAGGACCAGGATAACGCAGATGCCAGGCAAACTGATAACCCGTAGCTTCTATTTCAATGTGATCTTCGCCCGGATCTACATCAGCCATTACCTCATTCCAGGCATCCAGACCGCCGATCACCAGAAAGGTCATCACTATGGCAGGAATACCGGTCCATACCATCTCCAGCTTGTTATCGTGCGGAATATAGGAAGCCACGCGACCACGCTGTGAACGGTATTTCCAGGCGAAGTAGAACAACAGGATCTGTGTGATAAAAAATACAATGCCTGTGAAGAACAGGGTGACAGCGAACATGTAGTCGAGCGCACCTCCATGCTTGGAAGCCGCATCGTGCGGGCCGAATCCGAGCATGTAGTTTTTGTAATACAGCGCCGACCAGACACAAAAGACCAGAAATAATACCATGAAAATCATCAGGTACATCCCCTGGCGATTGTTGGTCTGCTCTTGTACCTCTTCTTCGCCCCTGATCTTGGCAGACAGCTCGTTGACCTTGCCGATCTGCACAACGATGATGGCGATTAATGCCACACAAAGTAAAGCGAGTAATGCCGTACTCATTAGTTATTATTTATAAACAATGTTTCAAAAGTCAAATTTACACATTCATAACAGCAACTGGACGATATTGCTCAATTCCTTCGAATTGTTTAGATTTTGTCTAAACAAGACTAAGTGTGGTGATGCAAGCTTTCCTCCAGGTAAGGGTCGTTTTTGGGAACCAACGCAGCCTTCGACAAGCGGTTTAATACAAAGTAAAGGAAACCGCCGAGGAAACCAAGCATGGTGCCGATTTCAAGCAGGCCGGGTATCAAGAACCCGATGGGGGCCCCGTGGTGGCCGTGATGCCCGCCCTCTTCAGCAGCATGTGAAAGCGCCTCGTGAGCCGTGTGCAATACGCCCGGTTTGATCATCTGGAAAAAGTCGAACCAGTGGCCGAACAAAACAATAATAGATACAAAAACGAGCGTACCGTATTTGCGCTTGGTGTCGTTGCGCATCAAGATAAGGAACGGCAAAACAAAATTCAGGATAAGGTTGCCGTAAAACAAAACAGGGTATTCTTCAATCCTGGTACGGAAATACACCGTTTCTTCACCCACGTTGGCATACCAGATCAACATGTATTGCGAGAACCAGAGGTAAGTCCAAAATACACTGAAGGCAAACAGGTATTTGCCCAGGTCGTGCAGGTGTTCTACCGTCACTTCTTCCAGATAACCCTTGGATTTCAGATAAACAATCGTGAGAATAATAAGTGCCAGGGCCGACACAAACCAGCTTACGGTAGTATACCAGGCAAACAGCGTGCTGTACCAGTGTGCGTCTACCGACATCACCCACTGCCAAACGATAGCAGCGCTGGTAAACCCGCCTATGGGCAGGAATGCAGCCGACCAGATGCGCATGCGCTTGTGGTGGCTGAAATCAGCCGTGCCCGACATATCTTCTTCGATCGAGAGGCTGCGCAATTTGTTGGCAAAGAAAATCCAGATGCCGACAATGATCAGGGTGCCGAACGTATACCAGCCTTTGTTGAGGAAGCTGGATTTGCCCTGCAGGATGGGATCGGAGGCTACCGCTTTGTCGTCAGCCCAGTGATAGAGGTGGTGAAAGCCACCCCACATACCTGCAATAACTACCAGCATCAGGATCAAGCCGGGTACCAGAAAGAGCGAGTAAGCCTCGAAAACTCTTTTGACTACGGTATACCAGCCCGCCCAGGCCGTGGTAAAAGCGGTCATCACAAACAGCGATACAAAGCCGATGCCGGTGAAAAACACGGCGTTGTGAAGGTAGTTAGACCAAAACCGCGTATGCAGCGCGTCATCTTGGAAGAAAGTGAGTACAAGGCACAACAGCCCTACGCCCATCATCCCCAGGAGCACTGTTTTTAATTTGCCGTCAATCTGATATTGGTTCATTGCCTATATAGCGTTAAAAGGTCTTCAAAAAGAGTAATTACTAATGGCCGCCGCCATCGCCGTGTTGTTGCTGCCCGTGGCTATCGGTCGTTCCGCTTTCGGCCGGTTGCGCAGCATTGTCGGTAGCAGGTTTTGCTTCTGCAAGCTGTACCAGACTGCCGGGCACGCCGTATTGAGGGTTGAAGGTATTGGTCTTTTCGTTGTAAACCAGGTTTTTGCTGGTAGCCTGCAACGAGCGGATATAATGAATAACCTGCCACCGTTCTTCGAATGACAATTTATCGCTGTACCCACCCATTACGTTTCTGCCGTACATGATGGCATGGTAATAGCGCCCATTGGAAGAATTCACAAATGCGGAATCGAGGAAATTGGCAGGTTGTGCAGGATATTTGGCGTTTTTGTTTTCATCGCTGACCAGGTAGCCCAGGCCGTCGCCTTTGGCGCCGTGACAAATACCGCACTGGATATCATATAAGGCTTTGCCGCGAGCCAAACCTGCGTCGGTGATCGGGAAAGGATTGCCGATGATCTCCGCCGTTGCGCGAAGGCGTTCTTCTTCGGTGTCGGCGTAGTAATATGGTACGCTGCCATTAAGCGGCGTAGAAATGGCGTTTATGGCATTCTTGCCGTGCAGGTGATCCATCATGGCTTTCTGTGCCGCGGGGCCGGTAGCATAGAATATACCGGTATAACCGCGGGGCATCGTACCGTACACGGGCAGGAAAGGATTGGAAAGATCCTTGCGCTTGAACGTGCTGGCGCTATCCCAGGTATTGTAGTGATAATAAGTATAGACGTTGCTTTCGTAAGCTATCGAGTGCGCCATATCGGGCATGTACTCGCTGCCTGCGAAATCGCCGCCGGCAGGCGAACAAGCGTTGAGCAGCACGACGGCTACAATGGCTACCAATAAATGCTTGAGTGCTTTCATCATATAAAGATTGAAATCGCCTTCGATAAAATTAAATGGTTTTGGCGTTGACTTCCCCTGCGCCCGTCGAAGTCAGGAAGGATTTCAACTTGTTGATATCTTCCTCGCTGGCGCCGTTGGTTTGAAAAGCCAGGCAAAACTTGTCATCTGTAATACGATCGTCAAGCGTAGGGTTAGTAACGCCCGGCGCCATACCGCATATAGTGTAAAAAGTGACGACCATACCGATAGACGCAAACAATACCGTCAATTCAAACGTGATAGGAATAAACGCAGGAATTGACCAGTAGGGCTTACCGCCGAAAATGATCGGCCAGTCGCGGGTGAAAACCCAGGTCATGAACAAAAATGCCGTCAAGGTACCGATAGCGCCAAAGATGAAACCAGCCTGGTGCAAACGGCTTTCCGATAAGCCCATTGCCTCGTCGAGGCCGTGTACCGGAAACGGCGTATATACATCCATGATGTCCAGATGGTCGGCTTTGGCCTTTTTCACTGCCTGCAGCAGCACCTGCTCGTCGTCGTAAAGACCGTAAAGAACCTCTTTGCTTTGATTAGCCATTGTATGATGGATATTAGCAGATTCAAACATTAATGATGGTGTACGCTTGCGCCTTCAGCATGATGCGCTTTGTGCGCATTGGGGCCCGTATATTGGTCGCCTGCAACTTTCAGGATTTGCTTCACTTCCGCAACCGCTACTACAGGCGCCAGGCGCGTGAAGATCAGGTACAGGGTGAAGAATAAACCAATAGTGCCGACAAATAAACTGATCTCTACCCAGCTCGGCACATAGTAGCTCCAGCTGGAGGGCAGGTAGTCGCGCGCCAGGGTTGTAGCGATAATCACGAAACGTTCAAACCACATGCCGATGTTTACGAAGATGGACATCACAAAGGTCCAGAATACGCTGCGGCGAATGTTTTTGAACCAGAAAATTTGCGGCGACAAGAGGTTGCAAGACATCATGCCCACATACGACCACCAGTAGGGGCCCATTACGCGGTTGTAGAAAGCAAATTGCTCGTAGATGTATCCCGAATACCAGGCTACGAACAACTCCGTGAGATAAGCTACGCCTACAATCGTACCGGTGAGCAAAATCACCTTGTTCATGCTCTCGATATGCTCAAGCGTCACGTATTGTTCCAGGTTGAGCACTTTGCGGGTCATAACCATGAGTGTTTGCACCATGGCAAAACCCGAGAAAATAGCGCCCGCAACGAAGTAGGGCGGGAATATCGTGGTATGCCAGCCGGGAATCACCGAGGTGGCAAAGTCGAAAGATACGATGGTGTGAACTGAAAGTACCAGCGGAGTAGACAAACCGGCGAGTACCAGCGAAAGACTTTCGAAGCGCTGCCAGTGCTTGGCGGCGCCGGTCCAGCCAAAAGAAAGCGTATTGTATAACTTCTTGCGGAAGCCCTTGGCGCGGTCGCGAACAGTGGCCAGGTCAGGCACCAAACCGGTATACCAGAACAGCAACGACACCGTGAAATAAGTGGAGATCGCGAATACGTCCCACAACAGCGGCGAGTTGAAGTTCACCCACAAAGGACCGCGGGTATTGGGATAAGGGAAGATAAAGAACCCCAGCCAAAGGCGTCCCATGTGGATAAGCGGGAACTGGCCGGCGCACATAACGGCGAAAATCGTCATGGCTTCCGCCGCACGGTTAACCCCTGTACGCCAGCGCTGGCGGAACAGCAAGAGGATGGCCGAGATCAGCGTACCGGCGTGGCCGATACCGATCCACCAAACGAAGTTGGTGATGTCCCAACCCCAACCGATGGTTCTGTTGAGGTTCCAGGAGCCGATACCCACCCAGATGGTCCATGTCAAGGCAAACACATACAACGCCAGGCCTGAACTAGCCACGATAAAGGCGATCATCCAGGCCATACTGGGCGTGCGCTCGGTAGGCGAACAAATGTCTTCCGTGATCTGGTGGTAGGTTTTCCCACCTTCAATTAGTGGTTCCCTGATCGGAGAAACTGCTGCACTCATATTTCGTCATTTATAAATCGGCGCCCGGGGGCATCCTTAAAGTCTGAATATTGATTTAGGCTTCGAAAGCTTCGTCGCGGTTTACTACGCGCGCTGCATACGTCACGGAAGAACGAACGTTGATTTCTTCGAGTACGACGTAGTTGAGCGGGTTTTTCATGCGCTTTGATACTTCGCTTTCCTTGTTGTTGCCATCGCCAAAGACAATTGCGCCGGTGGGGCAAGCCGTTTGGCAGGCCGTTTTCACGTCGCTGTCGAGTAATGCGCGGCCTTCGCGTTTGGCAGTGAGTTTGCCCTCCTGGATGCGCTGTACGCAGAAGCTGCACTTCTCGATCACGCCGCGCGAGCGGACCGTCACGTCGGGGTTCATGACCATACGCGTGAGGTTGTCGGCATAGAACGGAAGGCCGTCGCTGGTGTACATGTGCTCGTCGTCCTTGTAGTTCTCATTGATAGAGAAAAGGTCGGCAGTCGTATAATCAAGCCAGTTGAAGCGACGCACTTTGTATGGGCAGTTATTGGCGCAGTAGCGCGTACCGATACAGCGGTTGTAGGTCATCTGGTTGAGACCTTCCGAGCTGTGGTTGGTAGCGGCTACGGGGCACACGTTTTCGCAGGGCGCGTTGTCGCAGTGCTGGCACATCATGGGCTGGTACACTACATTGGGATTTTCGTAATCGCCAAAGAAGTAGCGGTCGATGCGCAACCAGCTCATTTCGTGGTGGAGGTGTACCTCTTTTTTGCCGACCATGGGCACGTTGTTTTCCGCTACGCAGGCTACCTGACAAGCGCCGCAGCCGATGCAGGCGTTGAGGTCTACGTGCATATTCCAGTGGTGCCCCTGGCTGTATATTTCTTTCTTGTACTGGTCGTAAGGATAGATTGTTTGCTGGTTGAGGGCTTCGGCTTCCGCGCGCTTTTCTTCGATGTGGTGTGCGAGTTCTTCGATATCTTTGAGGTTGCCCTGATAGATGATCGAACGCTTTGTGAGGCCGCCCTGCATACCGGCGCCGAGCGTCATGACGGTTTTCTCGTCAACATTCAACGGTTGGCCGGTATCGGCATCGGCGATTACCTTGCCGTTTTCATCGCGGGCGGTAACCCCCATGGTGTGGTGGTACTGCACGCAGGCAAAGTGTTCGTCGCGACCGATTTTGTCGAGCAATTTGGCGTCTTCGGCGTAATACTGCGTATTGCCGTCTTTGTCGATGCTCAGCCAGGGGTACACATCGGCGCCCACTTTGGTTTGAGCCAGCGCATTACCCATCCGGCCCAGCACGTTGCGGCCATAGCCCAAGGCCAGGGAGACAGTGCCCTGCATTTGTCCGAATTGGCGAACAACGGTCAGCTCCTGCTTTTTACCGCCTACTTCCAACTCAACTTTGTCGGCTTTGCCGTATATTTCCTCACTGTTGAGGTTATTAAGTGCTGTAAATTCATTGCCGCCCTCCCATTTAACAGGGATGGCCAGGTGATTGCCCCACACACAGCGGTTGACGGGGTCGGGCATTTCCTGAAGCCAGGGGTTGGCGGCATACTGGCCGCCGCCCATATTGACGGTTTCGAAGAAAGATATTTCGAGTGCTGACTGGCCGGGTTTGCGTACTTTGGCGGCGGCAGCGCTGACATCGCCGGAGAAGGCGGTTTGAATAGTCACCTGCGGCGCTTCAAAAACGCCATCGTGCAACGCACTATCCCAGAACGCCTGGAATGTAGCGAAGTTGCTCTGCTGGCGGAACATGGTCTGTTCCCAGTGCGCTTTCACATATTCCAAATAGGGTTGTTCAGCGGTGGTGTTGAGCGTTTCGCTGGCAGCCCAGCGCAGCAGGCTTTCTTCGGCCTGGCGGGTGCCTTCTCGGCCCAGGGCGGCGAAAACAGGCGTGATAGTGGGTTGCTGGAGGCTATAGTGCCCACGCTTGGGTTCCACATCGCCCCAGCTTTCGAGGTAGTGGTTTGTGGGCGTAGCGTAATCGCAGAGCACGGTAGTTTCGTTGGGAACGCCTGCAAACGACACTTTGAGCCCAACATTGGACATACCCTTTGCAAAATTAGCGGCGTCGGGAAGGTCGAATGCGGGGTTGGCGCCGTCCATGATAAACAACGCGTCGACCTGCTTGGCATTCATCTCGCGCACCAGCTTGCGAACCTGTTGGTCGCGGCCCTGACGTTGCAGAGATGCGGCGCTGAATTCGAGGGTTGCGCCGTAGTTGCCAAGGGCGTCGTTGATGGCGTTTACCAGAATTTGTTCGCCTGTATTATTAGAGCCGGATACCACGAGCGATGCGCCGCGGTGCGCCAGCAATTCTTTGGCAGCTGCTTTGATTTTTTCAGCTTCTTTGCCGCTAAGTTGAGGGCCGCTTACAGTGGGGCGGCCTGTAGCCGAAGCTACGGCATTATACAAAGTAACAATAGCGGCGCCCTGAGCGGATGGCTTTACCAGAATACGGTGGTCGGCATTTGAACCTGTAAGGCTCATGTGGCTTTCCACTTGAATGTGGCGCGACTTTTCCGCTTTTTTGATATCAGTGATCTTGCGGCGCTGAGCGTACTGCGCGGCATATTCTATCGGAGAAATCCAGGTTCCCAGGAAGTCGGCGTCGAAGCTTACAATAACGCGAGCCAGGTCGAAGCGATAGTTGGGAACCACCGGCTGGCCGAAGCAGGTTTCGTTGGCTTCCAACAATGCCGATGCCGAAACGGGATCGTACATCACCAATTCCGTGTTGGGGAATTTGGCCTTGAAATCCTCGATCGCTTTTTTAGCGGTCGGGCTCATTATCGTATTCGCCAGGATGCGGATGCGCGATTCCGGTTTGAGTTTGCCCGCAATTTCTCTATCGATTTCCGCCCAGCTGGGGCCGGCGGCGCGTTTTTTTGCAGGAATCTGCACTTTGCCATTGGCAATGCGATACGGGCCGTCGAGGCGACCGGTATCATAAAGGCTCAGCACGCTTGCTTGCGTACGGGCGCTGGTACCGCCCATCGTAACCTTTGAAAGGCTGTTGCCTTCCACTTTGATGGGCCGGCCTTCGCGGGTTTTCACCAACACGGCGCAATAATCGCCTCCCTGAACGAACGAAGAAGCGTAATAGGTAGCTATGCCCGGAACGATCGTATCGGGTTTGACCACATAGGGTATGGCCTTTTTAACCGGAATATCGCAGCTGGCAGCCACCGTAACGGCGCCAAGCGAAAAGCCCAGGTATTTGAGGAAATCGCGACGGCTCGTTTCGGCAGACAGCGCTTCTTCTGCGATTTCGGCCAATGGAAGTTGCTTGAATTCTTCTTGAGCGGCTTGTTGTAACGCGGGGTCGTTTGTAAGGTGTTCTACCCCGATCCAAACTGCTTGATTCTGCTCTTTCATCTTGATGATTTATGCAGTGTGCTGATGATAGCTTTCTGATTAATAGTGACATTTCTGGCACTCGAGGCCGCCGATTTCTTCAACGGTTACTTTGGTGCGCTTGCCTGCAGCCATTTCTTCATGGTAGCGGGCGTAATACGACTTATAGTAATCGTTATCGGCGAATTTGACCTCGGTTTGGCGGTGGCAGTTGACGCACCAGCCCATTGACAGCGGAGCATATTGCTGCACCACTTCCATTTCTTCCACTTTGCCGTGGCAGGTTTGACATTCTACCTTGCCTACCGATACGTGCTGGGCGTGGTTGAAATAAGCATGGTCGGGCAGATTGTGGATGCGCACCCATTCGATGGGACCCTGAATCTTGCGGTCGCCGTTTTCAGGATTTTTCAGCGCCTTCACGATGCCGTCCCACTGGTCTTGCACCATTTGCTCGCCGGCTGCGTCCAGAGAACCCTTTTCTTTGACATAAGTATCGGTAATCCACTGCTTGTACAGCTTTTCGATATCCGACTCGGCCATTTGGTCGTAGTTTGGAATATACTTGTCAGCTGTCGGATCGTAGCCGATAGAGGCAAAGATTTTCGTCAATTCGGCCGTTCCGTATTGCGAGCCCACTTTCACTGCACGGTGGCAGTTCATACAGGTATTGGCAGCTGGGATCACCGACTGCTTGCTGCGGCGGGCGCCGTCGTGGCAATATTGGCAGTCGATTTTCTGCAGGCCGGCGTGGGTGACGTGCGAGAACTTGATAGGTTGTTCGGGTTGATATCCCTGTTGGCGGCCCAATTTAATGGCATTATTAACCGTGGTATATCCGCCCAGAACTACCAGGGCAAAGATTACAAAAGCAATGACGCCTTTGCTGGTAAGGGTTTCTACCAGGGTACGGCGGTGAGCCGGAGCATTGCCCTCTTTCACCTGAATCATGTAGTTCAGGTTTGACAACACGCGGGCCAATACCAGCGCCAATAAGGCCAGAATACCAAACAACGCCAGGTACAGTAGCCGGTTGTTGGGTTTGGCCGGCGGAGCTACCGGCTGCCCTGCCGGGCCTCCAGCCGCTTCAGCGCCGGGGCAGTTGCCCTCGTAGGTACATTTGATGTACGCCAGAATATTGGCTATTTCCTCGTCGGTAAGGTTGGTGAAGCTGGTCATCGCCGTGGGCTTCCACTTGTTCCACAACTCCGTGGCGCGCGGGTGACCGGCGTTGATCATGGCGCTGGAATTGCGTATCCAGCTGTAAAGGTCCTCTTTGGGATAGGCGGCCCAGCGCTCCTCGGTGCCTCCCAGGGCAGGGCCCGTGAGGTCGTTTTTCATGTCCTTGTTGTGACATGCGGCGCAGTTGTTGCGGAATAGCGTTTTGCCTGCGTTAATGGCCGCTTCATCCTGGGCTACTACCGGCAATGCAAGCACTATGGCGAGCAGCAGTAGCATTATCCGATTCATCAATCCTCTATGGATCATCGATACCTTAGTTTTGTTGGAATACCGGCAAGTCATGCGGTTGTAAAATTTTCAGCGCAAAGATAAAATTCACTTTAACTTTTTAACAACATTTACTCAAAAGGGATAATTATTTAGACAGCGTCTAAATAAATTCATTAATCCACAGCGTATTTCATACATACGACAACAACATCCCTGCTTCCCAGTAGCTTGTCATCTCCTATACCGCCACATCAGCCTTGATGGCGGGATAAGGATCGTAGCCCTCCAATTCAAAATCGCTGTATTGAAAAGCAAAAATGTTATTTACCGCCGGGTTGATGCGCATATTCGGCAGTGGGCGCGGCTCGCGGCCAAGTTGCAAGTTGGCCTGATCGATATGGTTGACGTAAAGGTGGACATCACCGAAGGTGTGCACGAAATCGCCGGGTTGCAAACCGCACACCTGCGCGACCATGAGGGTGAGCAGCGCATACGATGCAATATTAAAAGGCACCCCGAGGAATACGTCGGCAGAGCGCTGGTAGAGTTGGCACGAGAGCCTGCCCTCTACCACATAAAACTGAAACATGGTGTGGCAGGGCGGCAATCCCGACTTGGCCATAACGGGAATATCTTTGGGGTTCCAGGCCGATACGATGAGGCGGCGCGAATCGGGATTTCGCCTTATATCTTTGATGAGCCCGCTTATTTGATCGACGCCGTCAAAATTGCGCCATTGATAGCCATAGACAGGCCCGAGTTCGCCCCACGCGGCGGCGAAGTCGGCATCGTCAACTACCCGCTGTACAAACCACCTCATTTTTTCGCGCCACTTGTCGGTGTATTTGGGAAATTCTCCTTCCAGGCCGTTGTCGCGCAGCCAGTGCTGGAAGGGCCAGTCGTTCCAGATGTTTACGCCGTTTTGTACCAGGTACCGGATGTTGGTGTCTCCACGCAAAAACCAAAGCAACTCGTGTATGATTGATTTGAGGTGTACCTTTTTAGTGGTTATCAAGGGGAATCCCTCCTGAAGGTTGAAGCGCATTTGATAACCAAATACGGAAATAGTGCCGGTGCCGGTGCGGTCGCTTTTTTTGACGCCGGTATCCATTATATGGCGGAGAAGGTCGTGGTATTGCTTCATGTTCTCTGTTGTAGGTTGCAGGTTGTCGGTTCGTTTATAAGTTTAAGCGTTTATAGGTTTATGAATAAGCGTGTACCATAAATCAGTAAACCTGAAAACCCATCTGCACAACTTGTCCCAAACAAAGTTCGGGGTCAGCATCCCGACCTCCTTTCAGT
>JRYG01000952.1_pt1 | contig 21401 bp, 19 predicted proteins | sample 235341 | NCBI WGS metagenome assembly JRYG01 (sample SAMN03074218, study PRJNA261478) | activated sludge metagenome | biome: Wastewater Treatment Plant; feature: Wastewater; material: Activated sludge; isolation source: activated biomass of a wastewater treatment plant treating hydrocarbon... ... | reverse complement strand
GTCCACCAGCAGGACGCGGATCACCGGCCGCCCTCCCTCAGCGGCAGGCCCACTTCGATGCGCAGCCCCTCTCCGGCCGCGCTGACGAGTGCGAAGTCGCCGTGCAGGCCGGCCACCCTTTCGCGCATGCCGACCAGGCCGAAGCCGGGGCGCAGGCGCTCCGGGTCGGCCAGGCCACGACCGTTGTCGGCGATGACGAGGCGCAGCCGGCGGCCGTCCGCCGTCAGGTCGATGCGGACCTGGTCCGCCCCCGAATGGCGGGCCGCATTGGTCAGCCCTTCCTGTACCAGGCGGAACACGGCGATGCGCACGCCGTCGTCGAGTTCGGTCGGCAGATTCCGGGGGAAGAAGCCGCAGGCGATGCCCGACTGCTCCTCCCAGCTTTCGCACAGCTCCTGCAGCGCCGCTTCCAGGCCCAGGCTGTCCAGGGCCATGGGGCGCAGCCGGCGCAGCATGGCGCGGACCAGGCCATAGAGATCTTCCGAGATACGCCCGATGCGGTCGGCACTGGCGACGACGCCCTCCCGGTCCGCGCCGGCGGCATGGCCGATGAAGCTCGCTTCGGCGCGGATGGCGGTGCAGTTCTGGCCGATCTCGTCGTGGAGTTCCCGGGCCAGCGCCCGGCGCTCGTTTTCCTGGGCCAGCAGGAGACCCTGGGCCAGTTCCCGGTTATGGGCGAGCAGCGCGGCGTTACGTTCTTCCGCCCGGCGCGCCTCGGCCACCCGGCGAAAGGCGAACCAGGCCAGACCGACGGAGAGCACCAGCAGGGTCAGGGGCAGTTCGTCGAGCTGCAGGTGTTCGTAGCCCTGGCCCCAGCGGGCGACCACTTCCGACAATTCGAAACTGATCGCCAGTGCGATAAAGAGACCTACCGCCCCTAGCACCAGCGCCAGATCGCGCCCCGCCCGCCCCTTGAGCGGCGGTCCTTCGGGCGGGGTTGGCGGCAGATGTTCCATGCCGCAATTCTACCGGCGTTCAGCGATGGCGGCTGCCGCTCCGGTGCTGGGCCGGACGCCCGCCGCCAGTGGCCTTGCCGCCACCCTGCGGGCGTCCCTGGCCGCCCTTGGGCCGGTTGCCGCCCCGGGGCTCCGGTTGGGGCCGCGGCTGCGGCTGCAGGGAGAGCTCGAAGCCTTCCACCCGCTCCCGGGGCAGTTCGCGGCGGATGAGTTTTTCGATGCCCTTGAGATCGGCGCGCTCGTCGTGGCAGACCAGGGAGATGGCCTCGCCCTCCTGGCCGGCGCGGCCGGTGCGACCGATACGGTGCACGTAATCCTCGGCCACGTTGGGCAGCTCGTAATTGACCACGTAGGGCAGCGCGTCGATGTCGATGCCGCGGGCGGCGATGTCGGTGGCCACCAGGGCGGCGAGCTTGCCGGCCTTGAAGTCGCCCAGGGCCCGGGTGCGGGCGCCCTGGGTCTTGTCGCCGTGGATGGCGGCGGCGCTGATGCCGGCCTTGTCCAGTTTCCTGGCCAGGGCGTCGGCGCCGTACTTGGTGCGGGTGAACACCAGCACCTGGTGCCAGCCGCGGGTTTCGAAGAGGTGCAGGAGGAGATCCCGCTTCTTTTCCCGGTCCACTTCGATGATGCGCTGGCTGACGGTTTCGGCGGCGGTGTTGCGGGGGGCGACGTCGACGGATCGGGGCTCGTGCAGGAGCCCTGCCGCCAGCTCGCGTATCTCCGGCGAGAAGGTGGCGGAAAAGAGCAGGTTCTGGCGCTGCTTCGGCAGCAGGGCGATGACCTTCTTGATGTCGCGGATGAAGCCCATGTCCAGCATGCGGTCGGCCTCGTCGAGGACGAAGACTTCGATGGCGGAAAGGTCGACGGTGCGCTGCTGCACGTGGTCCAGCAGGCGTCCCGGCGTGGCGACGACAATATCCACGCCGCGGCGCAGGGCGGCGATCTGCGGGTTGATGCCGACGCCGCCGAAGACCACGGTGGAGCTGACCGGCACGTACTTGCCGTAGGTGCGCACGCTTTCTTCCACCTGCAGGGCGAGCTCGCGGGTGGGCACGAGGACGAGGACCCGCGGCGTCCGTGCCACGCGGGAAAGCCGGTCGCCGCTGCCAGCGGCCAGGCGCTGCAGGATGGGCAGGGTGAAGCCCGCCGTCTTGCCGGTGCCGGTCTGGGCGGTGGCCATCAGGTCGTGCCCCGCCAGGACGGCGGGAATGGCCTGGGCCTGGATGGGGGTCGGCGTGTCGTAGCCCTGTTCGGCGACGGCGCGCAGGAGGTCGGCGGAAAGGCCGAGGCTGGCGAAACTCATGGGTTCTCCTGGAACGATGCCCGGGGCCTTTCGTTGAGGACGAACCAGTCGAGGCGTGGCGGGGAAGGGATCGGCGCGGCGATCGCCGCGGCGCGGCCGGGACTGTCTCTGGCCGCAAGGGGGCGCATTTTAGCACGGGCGGCGGCGCCACCGGCGTCACGGTTCTGTAACACTCGGGCAATATCCTGCGGGCCCCTGGACCACCGCCACACCCATGCATCGCGCCATCCTCCTGCTTGCCTGCGCCTTCCTGGCGCTGCCCGCCAGCGCCGCCGCCAGCGACGGCAAATCCATCGTCGTCGCCCAGGCGGCGGACCTCTCCGGCCCCGGCGCCGATTTCGGCCGGGACTACAGCCTGGGCGCCAAGGTCTATTTCGACCACGTCAACGCCACCGGCGGCATCGCCGGCCGCCGCGTCGTCTATCGCAGCCGCGACACCGCCGGCATCCCGGCCAACGGCGTCGCCGCCGTCCGCGCCCTGCTCAAGGAAGGAGCCGACGTCCTCTTCGGCGTCACCGGCGACAACACGGTGGACGCCGTCGCCCGGGACGAGGCGGTGCGACAAAGCGGCACCCCCCTCTTCGCCCCCGTTGCCGGCAACACGCACCTGGGCCCGGCGGAAAACGTCTTCTATGTGCGCGCCGGCGTCGCCCAGGAAATCCGTGCCGCCGCGGCACACCTTACCGGCCTGGGCATCCGGACCTTCGCCATCGCCACCGCCGACGAACACGGCCGGGAAGCTGCCAGGGCCCTGGAGGACGAAGCCACGCATCAGGGTGCCCGGGTGGTGGCGCGGACCACCCTGGCGGCCACCGGCGATGCGCCGTCCCGAGCCGCCTCCCTGATCGGCCAGTCCCACCCCCAGGCGGTCTTCGTGGTGGGTGACACCCTCGCCGTCGCCCAGTTCTTCAAACGCTATCGCCAGGTCGACCCGGGCGCCTTCCTCTGTGCGCCGTCCCTGGTCAATGTGCGCACCCTGACCTCGGTTCTGGGCGCTGAGGCGGCCCGGGGGATCATCGTCAGCCAGGTGGTTCCCGACCCCGGCACCTTCGCCGAGGTTACCCGGGAACACAGGAAACTGATGGAAAAGTACGCCGACGAACCGGCCTCCCAAGCCACCCTGGAAGGCTTCATCGCCGCCAAGGCCCTGGTCCGGGCCCTGCGCCGCAGCCGCGACGGCGCTGCCGGCCTGGCCCAGGCGGTGCGTGCCGACGGCAGGTTCGACCTGGGCGGCTACGGTCTGCAATTCGCCCCGAACAAGCGGGCGTCGGATTATGTGGAACTGACGGTCATCGACCGTAACGGCCGGTTGCTGCGCTGAGCCGCGCCCCTCTCCCCGTTCGCCCTGGGCCTGTCTATGGGCGCTTCATCCAGGGTCCGCCAAGGTACCCCCCAGGCGGATACCAGCTCAGCCCGAACGGGAGGGGAGACCTGGGGCGTGTTCACAGTAAGCGACGGGCTGCCGGTTACTGTGAACACGCCCTAAACCAGCGCCAGTCCCCGCTCCAGGTCCGCCTGCAGGTCCTCGACGGCTTCCAGGCCGACGGCGATGCGCAGCAGGCCATCGCCGATGCCGGCGGCGGCCCGGGCTTCCGGGCTGATGCGGCCGTGGGTGGTGGATGCCGGATGGGTGATGGTGGTCTTGACATCACCCAGGTTGGCGGTGATGGAGAGGAGGCGGCAGTTGTCGACAACCTTCCAGGCTTCTGCCCGGCCGCCCTTGACCTCGAAGGAGACGATGCCGCCACCGGTGCGCTGCTGGCGCTTCGCCAACTCATGCTGGGGGTGGGAGGGCAGGCCGGGGTAGAACACCCGCGCCACCTTGGGGTGGGCCTCCAGCCAGGCGGCGAGGCGCGCAGCGTTGGCGGCGTGGGCCTCGACCCGCAGTTTCAGGGTTTCCAGGCCCTTGAGCAGCACCCAGGCGTTGAAGGCGGAAAGGGTGGGCCCGGCGGTGCGCAGGTACTTGAAGACTTCTTCCGTCAGCTTCTTCGGCCCGCAGACGGCGCCGCCCAGCACCCGGCCCTGGCCGTCGATGTACTTGGTGGCGGAATGGATCACCAGGTCGGCTCCCAGTTCCAGGGGTTTTTGCAGGATGGGGGTGCAGAAGCAGTTGTCCACCGCCACCAGGATGCCCTTCCCGTGGGCGATGTCGGCCAACCGGCGGATGTCGGCGATCTCGGTGAGCGGGTTGGACGGCGTCTCCAGGAAGAAGAGCCGGGTCTCCGGCCGGATGGCGGCTTCCCAGGCCGCGGGGTCGGTCTGCGGCACGAAGGTGGTGGCGATGCCGGCCCGCGACAGGATGGCATTGAACAACTGCACCGTGGCGCCGAACAGGCCGCTGGAAGCGACGATGTGATCGCCGGCCTTGAGGTGGGCCATGACCGTAGCCATGATGGCGGCCATGCCGCTGGCGAAGGCCACGCAGTCCTCGGCGCCTTCGAGGGCGGCGAGGCGTTCCTCGAACATGGTCACCGTGGGGTTGGAGAAGCGGGCGTAAACGTAGCCATCCTCCTCGCCGGAAAAGCGGCGGGCGGCTTCGGCGGCGCTCTTGAAGACGAAACTGGACGTCAGGTAGAGGGCCTCGGCGTGCTCGCCGAACTGGCTGCGCTCCTGGCCGGCGCGGATGGCCAGGGTTTCCGGCCGGTAGGCGGGCGCGTCGGCCATCAGTCCTGCCCCCCCGAAGCGAGTTGCAGAACGAGCTGCTGCGAGGCCTTGCCGTCGCCGTCGTCGTCGCCCTTGCCGCCTTTGCTGCCGCCGCGCCTGCCCTCGACGGCGTCGAGGTAATGTTCGTCCACGTCCCCGGTGATGTAGCAGCCGTCGAAGCAGGAGGCGTCAAAGACGGTAAGGCTTGGATTGATGGCCGTCACCGACTGCTTGAGGGCCTCGATGTCCTGGTAGACCAGGGCGTCGGCGCCGATCTCGGCGGCGATGCCGGCATCGGTGCGGCCGGTGGCGATGAGCTCCTCCCGGGTCGGCATGTCGATGCCGTACACGTTGGGGAAGCGCACCGGCGGCGCGGCGGAGGCGAAATAGACCTTGAGCGCCCCGGCGGCCCGCGCCATGTCGACGATTTCACGGCTGGTGGTGCCGCGGACGATGGAGTCATCCACCAGCAGCACCCGCTTCCCCTTGAATTCCTGGCCGCAGGTATTGAGCTTCTGGCGCACCGACTTCTTGCGCATGGCCTGGCCGGGCATGATGAAGGTGCGGCCGACATAGCGGTTCTTGACGAAGCCTTCGCGGTAGGGGATGCCCAGGGCCTGGGCGAGCTGCATGGCCGCCGGCCGGCTGGAATCGGGGATGGGGATGACGACGTCGATATCTTCCACCGGAATGGTCTGCTTCACCTTCTCGGCGAGGAACTCGCCCATCTTGAGGCGCGACTCGTAGACCGAGACACCGTCGATGACCGAGTCCGGCCGGGCCAGGTAGACGTATTCGAAGATGCAGGGCGCGTAGGTGGGTTGCTGGGCGCACTGGCGGCTGTGCAGGTTGTGGTTGAGATCGATGAACACGGCCTCGCCGGGTTCGATGTCACGCACGATCTCGAATCCCAGGGTATCGAGGGCCACGGATTCGGAGGAAACCAGGTATTCGGTGCCCGCCTCGGTCTCGTTCTTGCCGTACACCAGGGGGCGGATGCCGTAGGGGTCGCGGAAGGCGAGCAGGCCGTAGCCGGCGATCAGGGCCACCACGGCGTAGGCGCCCCGGCAGCGGCGATGGACGCCGGCCACCGCCTGGAAGATGCTGTCCACGTCGAGCTCGTAGCCGTGGGCGGCGGCCTGCAGCTCATGGGCGAGGACGTTCAACAGCACCTCGGAGTCCGAATTGGTGTTGATGTGCCGGCGGTCGAGGCGGAACATCTCGTCCTTCAACTGGTCGGCGTTGGTCAGGTTGCCGTTGTGGCCCAGCACGATGCCGAAGGGCGAATTGACGTAGAAGGGTTGGGCCTCGGCGAAGTTGTAGGCGGAACCCGCGGTCGGGTAGCGCACGTGGCCGATGCCCCAGTTGCCGGGCAGGGCCCGCATGTTACGGGTGCGGAAGACGTCGCGCACCAGCCCCGGCCCCTTGTGCATGTGGAAGCTGTTGCCCTCGGCCGTGGCGATGCCCGCCGCGTCCTGCCCGCGATGCTGCAGCACCATCAGCCCGTCGTAGAGGAGCTGATTGACCGGCGTCGTCGCCATTACCCCGAGAATCCCGCACATAGCTTTCTACCTAACTGAATCGAATCCGTTTCGCCAGATCGGCCGGCAACCAGGGCCGCGCCGCCAGTACTGCCGTCTCCAGGGGCGGTGCCAGGGTCGCCCCTTTCCACCAGGGCTGGCGCGGCGCCGAGGTCAGTCCCCCCGCCGCCACCAGCACCATCGCCACCAGTACGCCCCGTAAGACACCAAAAACCATCCCCAATATCCGGTCCGATACGCCCAGACCCAGGGCCTTGATCAATCCCCGCACCGCCAGCCGCACCAGGGCCATCACCACCAGCACGCCGACGAACACTGCCCCGCAGCCCGCCAGGGCCCGCAGGCCGGGATCGGCAATGCCGGTAAAGGCCGCCTGGCCCACCTCGCCGCCGAAATGGTAGGCGGCGATGAAGGCCAGCACCCAGGCGGCCAGGGAAATCAGCTCCCCCACCACCCCACGCCACAGGCCCAGGAGCAGCGATGCGCCGACGATGCCGATGACGACATAGTCGAAAATGGTCATTGCTTCGCCGTCACCACTCCGGAAACGCCGATGCGCTTCATCTTCTCCAGCGCCTTGTCCGCCGCCTCGCGGCTCGGGAAGGGACCGGCCCGTACCCGCGTCTTCTTGCCCTGGGGCGTGTCCAGCGGCTCGGTGAATACCTTGATGCCCTGCTCGGCGAGCTTGGTCTTGAGCTGGGCCACGTTGCCCTCGTTGGTGAAGGCGCCGATGAGAATGATGTGCTCGCCGGCCTTGGCTGCCGGCGCTTCCGCTGGCTGGCCGCCGAGAATGGCGCTGGCCCGCTTGGCCTCGGCGGCCTTTTCGGCCGGCTTCTCCGCAGGTTTCTCCACCGCCTTGTCGGCGGGCTTGGCCGCGGGCTTTTCCGGTTTGGCCGCGGGTTTCTCGGCGGGTTTGTCCTGGGGCTTGGCCGCCGGCTTGTCGGCGGGCAGTTCCACCACCCGGGCAGTGGGCGCGGCGGCGGGTTTTGCCAACGCCTCGGCCGGGGCCGCCCGGGGGGTTTCGGGCGCGGCTTCGGCGGGCTTTTCCGGCGATTTCTCCGGGGCCTTCTCGGGCTTGGCCGCCGGCGCCGTGGCAAACTTTGGCGCGAAGGGCTTCTCGTCCTGGCCGGGGATGCGGATTTCCACGTCCTGCACGGCCTGCCTGGGCTCGTGATCCATGATCATCGGCAGCACCACGGCAACCAGGGTGGCGAAGGCAACGGCGCCGACCAGCCGGCGGCGGGCACGCTTCTTCAATTGCAGTTGGGCGTCGGTTTCTTCCATGGCTCAGCGGTCCCGCCCAAGCGCCTGCAGCGCCCCGGCCACCGTATAGAACGATCCAAAGGCCAGAATTCTATCACTTTCCCCCGCCCTGCCCCGGGCAGCCTGCAGGGCGGCCTGGGGCGAGTCATGACAGGTTACCTCGCCCCCGAGCCCGGCAGCCGCAACGATGCCGGCCAGGGTCTCCGCCGTCGTCCCGCGGGGGCCGCCGAGGGTGGACAGGTACCAGGCGTCCACCTTGCCCTTCAGGGGTGTCAGGGCGCCGGCGATGTCCTTGTCGGCCAGCATGCCGACGACGGCGTGGGTACGGTCGAAGAAGCCCATGGTGGCGAGATTGTCGGCCAGCACCCGCACCGCCTGGGGGTTATGGGCGACATCGAGGACGATGGCCGGCTTGCCGGGAATCACCTGGAAGCGGCCGGGCAGCTCGGTTTCGATGAGACCGGGGCGGATGGCCTGCATGGTCACCGGCAGGCGGTCGGCCAAGCTGTCCAGGGCGGCCAGGGCGACGGCGGCGTTGGCGAGCTGGGTCGGCCCCCGCAGCCCGGGGAAGGCCAGGGCGCGCTTCACCACCCGCCCGCCGGACTGGCACCACCAGCGCCATTGCAGGCGGTTTTCCCGGTCGCGCTCGAAGCCGAAGTCGCGGCCGATCAAGCGCAGGTCGGCACCGATGGCGGCGGCATGGTCGAGGAGCGCTTGCGGCGGCCGGGGATCGGCACAGAAGGCCGGGCGGCCGGGCCGGAAAATGCCCGCCTTCTCGAAGCCGATGGCCTCGCGGTCCGGTCCCAGCCAGTCGATGTGATCCAGGTCGACGGTGGTGACGATGGACACGTCCGGCTCGTAGGCGTTGACGGCGTCCAGCCGCCCGCCCAGGCCCACTTCCAGGATGACCGCCTCGACGCTGGCAGCAGCGAAGACTTCCCAGGCGGCCAGGGTGCCGAATTCGAAATAGGTGAGGGCGACGTCCCCCGCCTGCCGGCGCGCCGCCTCGACCTTGGCGAAGGCAGCGCAGAGGGTTTCATCCGTTGCCGGGCGCCCATTGATGCGCACCCGCTCGTTGTAGGCCAGCAGGTGCGGCGAGGTGTAGCAGCCCACCCGGTAGCCGCCCCGGTCAAGGATATTCTCCAGGTAGGCGCAGGTGGAGCCCTTGCCGTTGGTGCCGCCGACGACGATCACCGGGCAGCGCTGGATTTGCCCCAACGCTTCCTTGACGCGACGGATGCGTTCCAGGCCTAGCTCGATGCCGGCCTGCCCCTTGGGGTGCAGCCCCTCGAGGTGCGCCAGCCAGTCAGCGAGAGTCTTCAATTCAGGCGGCGGCGGGCAGTTTCTGCAGCATGGCCAGCAATTGCGCCACCTTGTCCCGCATGTCGCGGCGGTCGACGATGAGGTCGATGGCACCCTTTTCCAGCAGGAATTCGGAGCGCTGGAAACCTTCCGGCAGGGTTTCACGCACCGTCTGCTCGATCACCCGGGGGCCGGCGAAGCCGATGAGGGCGCCCGGCTCGGCGATGACCACGTCGCCGACGAAGGCGAAGGAAGCGGAAACGCCGCCCATGGTCGGGTCGGTGAGGATGGAGATGAAGGGCTGGCCGGCTTCGGCAAGCTTGGTCAGGGCCGCCGTGGTCTTGGCCATCTGCATCAGGGAGAAGAGGCCTTCCTGCATGCGGGCGCCGCCGGAAGCGGTGATGCAGACGAAGGGCAGGCGGTTTTCCACCGCCACCTGGACGCCGCGCACGAAGCGCTCCCCCAGCACCGAACCCATGGAGCCGCCCATGAACTCGAACTCGAAGACCGCCGCCACCACGGGCAGGGTCTTGATGGCGCCCTGCATGACCACCAGGGAATCGCTCTCGCCGGTGTTCTCGTTGGCTTCCATGAGGCGGTCGGGATAGCGCTTGCTGTCCTTGAACTTGAGGCTATCCACCGGCACCACCTCGGCGCCGATTTCGAAGCGGCCTTCCGGATCGAGCAGCAGGTCGAGGCGCTGGCGGGCGCGCAAGCGGTTGTGGTGGCCGCACTTGGGGCAGACCTGGAGGTTGTTCTCCAGGTCGGTGGCGTACAGGACCGCCTCGCAGGACGGGCACTTGCTCCACAGGCCCTCGGGCAGGCTGGCGCGGCGGGGAGTGCCCTGCTCGCGCTTGATCTTGGGGGGAAGGAGTTTGTTGAGCCAGCTCATGAATTAACCTCCGGCGGCGTCGATGCCGCGGCGCAGATCGGCCACCAGGGCCTTGACCTGGGCGCAGGCGGTCTCGGCGGTGGATTTTTCCAGTTCCTCGATGATACGGCTGCCGACCACGACGGCATCGGCGAAGGCGGCAATGCGTCCGGCCGAGGCGGCATCCCGGATGCCGAAGCCTACACCCACCGGCAGACCGGTCTTTTCGCGAATCTGCGGGATGCGCTGGGCGACGGCGTCGATGTTCAAATGCCCGGCGCCGGTGACTCCGGCCAGGGACACGTAATAGACGTAGCCGCTGGCCACTTCCCCGGCCTGGGCGATGCGGGCGTCGGTGGAGGTGGGCGCCAGGAGGAAGATGGGGTCCATGCCCCGGGCCTTCATGGCGGCGCCGAAGGCGGCCGCTTCCTCGGGCGGGTAATCCACCACCAGCACGCCGTCGACGCCGGCGGCGGCGGCGGCGGCGGCGAATTTTTCCAGGCCCATGGCCTCGATGGGATTGGCATAGCCCATGAGGACGACGGGCGTGGCGCCGTCGGTGGCACGGAAAGCCGTCACCAGTTCGAGCACCTTCTTCAGGGTCATGCCCTTGGCCAGGGCCCGTTCGGACGCCCTCTGGATGGTGGGGCCGTCGGCCATGGGGTCGGAGAAGGGAACGCCCAGTTCGATGACGTTGGCGCCCGCTTCCACCAGGGCATGCATGAGGGGCACCGTCAGGGCGGCGTCGGGGTCGCCGGCGGTGATGAAGGGAATGAGCGCCTTGCGGCCGTCGGCCTGGAGGCGCTGGAAGGTCGATTGGATTCGCGACATCAGAATTGGATCCCGGATTTCTCGGCCACGGTGTGCATGTCCTTGTCACCCCGGCCGGAGAGGTTGACCAGCAGAATCTTGTCCTTGGGCAGCGTCGGCGCCAGCTTGGCGGCATAGGCCAGGGCGTGGGACGACTCCAGGGCGGGGATGATGCCTTCCAGGCGGCAGAGGTCGTGGAAGGCCTTGAGGGCCTCGGCATCGGTCACCGGCACGTATTCGGCCCGGCCGGAATCCTTCAGATAGGCGTGTTCGGGGCCGACACCCGGGTAATCGAGGCCGGCGGAAACGGAATGGGTGTCGATGATCTGGCCGTTCTCGTCCTGCAGCAGGTAGGTGCGGTTGCCGTGCAGCACGCCGGGCACGCCGGCGGTGAGCGACGCCGCGTGGCGCCCCGTCTCGACGCCTTCCCCGGCCGCCTCGACGCCGATCAGCTTGACGCCCTCGACCGGGATGTAGGGGTAGAAGATGCCCATGGCGTTGGAGCCGCCGCCGACGCAGGCGATGACGGCGTCCGGCTGGCGGCCGACCATTTCCGGCATCTGGGTCAGGCATTCCTCGCCGATGACGGCCTGGAAGTCCCGCACCATCATGGGGTAGGGGTGGGGCCCGGCGACGGTGCCGATGATGTAGAAGGTGTTGTGGATGTTGGTGACCCAGTCGCGCATGGCTTCGTTGAGCGCGTCCTTCAGGGTCTTGGAGCCGGACTCCACGGGCACGACGGTGGCACCCAGGAGCTTCATGCGATAGACGTTGGCAGCCTGGCGCTTGACGTCCTCGCTGCCCATGTAGACCACGCATTCCATACCGTAGCGGGCGGCGACGGTGGCGGTGGCGACGCCGTGCTGGCCGGCACCGGTCTCGGCGATGACGCGCGGCTTGCCCATGCGCCGCGCCAGCAGGGCCTGGCCGATGCAGTTGTTCACCTTGTGGGCGCCGGTGTGGTTGAGGTCTTCCCGCTTCAGGTAGATCTGGGCGCCGCCGAGGATCCCGGACCAGCGCTTGGCGTGGTAGATGGGGGACGGACGGCCGACGTAATGCTTGAGCTCGTAATTGAACTCGGCCATGAAGGAGGGATCCTTCTGGGCCACCTCGTAGGCGGCGCGCAGTTCGTCCAGGGCGGCGATCAGGGTTTCGGCGACGAAGACGCCGCCGTAGGGGCCGAAATGCCCGGTGGCATCAGGCAGGTTGTAGGGGGTAGCAGACATGGGAATCTCCGGAAAGGGTCAAGAAACTGCGGACAGGCAGAGTCTTGCCATCTCAGGTATGGTTGGCCGAATGGCGCCGCCAGAAGTTGCGGGTGAGGCCACCCGGTTGTTTGCGCATGTCGTGAATCCTAGTTTTCAGCTGCCCGGACCGCGGCGATGAAAGCAGCAATCCTGGCGGCGTCCTTGATGCCCTTGGCCGCCTCGACGCCGGAAGACACATCCACCGCCGCCGGCCGCACCCGCCGCACCGCCTCGCCCACGTTGGCAGCGTCCAGCCCGCCGGATAGAACCACCGGGAGCGGCAGTTGCGCCGGTATCAACGACCAGTCGAAGGTTTTTCCCCCACCCCCGTAGCCTTCCACGAAGGCATCCAGCAGCAGGGCCGAGGCCGTCGGGTAGCAAGCCGCGTATTGTACCAAATCCAGGTCCGCGGTCACCCGGGCGGCCTTGAGGTAGGGACGGCGGTAGCGGGCGCAGTCGACCTCCGGTTCGTCGCCGTGGAATTGCAGGATATTCAGGGGGACGATATCGAGAATCCCCCGGACGTCCGCCGGCGCCGCATTGACGAAAAGGCCGACGGCCGACACGAAGGGCGGCAGCCGCCGGACCAACTCGGCCGCCCGCTCCGGCGTCACATAGCGCGGGCTGGGCGGATAGAAGACGAAGCCGATGGCGTCGGCCCCGGCGCCCACGGCGGCATCCACGTCCTCCTCGCGGGTGAGGCCGCAGATCTTGATGCGGGTGCGGTCGGATCGGATCATGGCGAAACTCCTGGAAGGAAATCGTCGTCGGGCTCGGGCAAGCCCCAGTGGGGCTCGTAGATGGGGCCGCGGAAATAGAGGCCATCGGGCGAAAAGGTGGGGGCCGCCAGCTTGCGGTCCCGTTGCCCCAGCAACTCGGCCATCCACCCCGGTTCCTGGGCGCCTTTGCCGACGTAGACCAGGCTGCCGACGATGTTGCGCACCATGTGGTGGAGAAAGGCGCTGGCGGCGAAATCGAAGACGAAGAAGTGCCCGGCCTGCCGGATATCGGCCTGCCACAGGGTCTTCACCGGCGACTTGGCCTGGCATTCGGCGGCGCGGAAAGCTGAAAAGTCATGCTCGCCGCAGAGCAGGGCCGCCCCCCGGCGCATGGCGTCGATATCCAGAGGCAGATGGTGCCAACCCGCCCTCCCCTGCCACAGCCCCGGCCGCTGGGGCCGGTTGAGGAGCAGGTAGCGGTAGCGGCGGCCACGGGCGCTGAAGCGGGCGTGGAAATCATCGGCCACCGGCTGCGCCCAGCGCACCGCCACCCCCTGCGGCAGGTGGGTATTGACCCCCCGCACCCAGGCCGTCAGCGGGCGCTCTGCGTCGGTGTCGAAATGGACCACCTGGTGAGTCGCATGGACCCGGGCGTCGGTGCGGCCGGCGCACAATGTGGTCACGGGCGCGGCGGCAATGCGCGCCAGGGCCGCCTCCAGGGCATCCTGCACGGCGCCGCCGCCAGCCTGGCTCTGCCAGCCGCAGAAGGCGGTGCCGCAGTACTCGAGGCCCAGCGCAATCCTCATCGCAGCCACGATGCTCCAAGCATGAGCCCGACCATGCCGGCGACCAGGGCCGTGTCGGCAGCCCGCCAGGCTGGCGATGCGATGCGCACGACGGCGGATTCCCCTTCCGCCAGGCTGCCATCCTCCAGCAACTGGCGCCAGTTGCCCGGCCGGGGGGCTTCCTGCACGATGTCGAAGACGAGGGCCAGGCGCACTACCGCCCGCCGGCTGTCGATCCCCAGCCTCGCCAGGGGAAGGGAAAGGCCCCAGATGCCGGCCAGAAACTGGTCCCGGCTCAGGCGCTCGAACACCCATGCCAGCGACCCCAGCATGACCACCAGGCGCAGCACATGCAAGGCGCCGTCGGCCACGCCGGCTTCGGTAGGTAGCCAGGCCACGTCGAAGAGGGCATCTCCCGGGGCACCGTAGGCCAGGATGAGGAAGAGGGAGAGCAGCAGCCAGCGTGCCCGCCGCAAGAGCCGCCACCAGCGGCGGCAGACCCCGCCGCCAGCCAGGGCCACCAGCAGGGCGAGGACCGCCAGGGCAGGCCAGGAGAGCAGTTGCACAGCAAGCAGCAGGATGAACCAGGAAAGCAGGCAGGCGGCAGGGTGCAATAGCAGGCTCCGGAAACGCACATAGCCCCGCGCGGGGGCCATGTGCCGATCGCAATGCCTGCGATTTTACCCGCTGATGCGGGCCAGGATAGCGTTGGCCTGGTCGACCAGGTCCGGTGTGCCTTCCTTGACGACTTCCTGCAGGAGTTCGCGGGCACCTTCCAGGTCGCCCATCTCCTCGTAGGCCTTGGCCAGGTCGAGCTTGGTGTTGACTTCTTCCCAGCGGGCATCGCCGCCGGCGGGGGCCGGAGCCGCCGCTACCGGTTCGGGAGCGGGAGGCGGCGCGAAGGGCTCTTCCGGGGGCAGCCCGACGGGCTGGACCGTTGTCGCTTCGGGGGAAGCGGCCAAATCCAGGTTGATGGCGCCCATGTCGAAGGACGGCGCCTGCATGGGCTGGCCGAGGATGGTCGAGTCGGTGAGCTTGACGTCGAACTCCAGGGCGTCGGCATCCACTTCGCCGATATCGACCACCTCGTCGTCCACCTTGGCGCCCATATCCTCGGTCTGCAGCAGGGCTTGCGGATTGACCACGGTATCCGCGGCCTTGCCGCCCATGTCGAGTTCGATGTTGCCCATGTCTTCGGCCGGTACCGCGCCCTCGACGCCGACGAAGGTGTCGGCCATGGCCCGGGCGGCCTTTTCATCATCGCTGGCCGACGACACCATGAGCCCCTGCATGGCAGCGGACGGCGTGGGTTCTCCCGTGGTGTCGAGACCCAGGTCGAAATCGAGCATCGGCGCTTCTTCGGCCACGGGCTCCGGAACCACCTGCGGCTCCGCCGGCGTCGCGGCGTCGAGGTTGAAGTCGAGGGCACCGGCTTCGGCATTGGTGACGGTATCGATGAACGGTTCCGCCTCCTCGCTTTCGGCTTCGACAACCGGCGCCAAGCCGGTGGGCGCCGTCGAGACATGGGGTTCCGGCGTACCGAGGTCGAAGTCCAGGCTCATCAGATCGCCGGCGGGGGCGGCTTCTTCGGCAACTGCCGGTTCCGCCGTGGCCTCCTCGGCCAGCGGCATCGGCGCCGTCGCTTCGAGCGGAGGTTCGGCAGCCGCGGCGGCCAGTCCCGCCATCTGCGAAAGCGCCCCGGGCAAGGTCACCGTGGAGCGCATGGCATCGGCCGGAGCGGGCGAGACGACCATGGTCGCATCAGCGTCGAAGTCGGCCAGGCCGCCCACGGTTCCCTTGCCGCCGGAATAGAGGGGGTTGCCCGGATCGAGCTTGAGCCCCATGGCCGCCACCTTCTCCCAGTCGGCGCCAATGCCGCCGGTCTGGGCGTAAAGCTCGCTGGCCAGGGTTTCGAACTGCTTCAGGCTCTTGCGGTTGGCGTAGATCTCCAGAAGCTTGGCGTGGATGGCCGTACGCTGGGGATCCTTCTGCATGGCCTCGAGGAGGATTTCCTCGGCCTGGGCGTCGCGGCCATAGGCCATGTAGACATCGGCTTCCGCCACCGGATCCACTTCGTCGGTATCGATGGTGCCCGGGCCGGTCTGGCTGAAATCCGCCGTCTGGGGAGGCGTCTGGCCGGTATCGATACTTTGGCCACCGGTCGCCCGGAAGACGGAGTTGGGGCCGAGGGACGGACTGGGCGCCGCCGTCGTGGGTACCGAGGGCAGCGGCGTGCGCCGGCGCCGGTAGAGGAAATAGCCGGCCAGCAGCGCCAGGATGCCCCCCCCCGCCAGCGGCAGGGTGAGATCGGTTTCCGGTTCTGGCTCGGGCTCCGGCGGAGGAACAATGGGCTTCCGGGGCGCTGGCGGGGGCTCCGCAGGCTTTGGCGCTTCCGCCGGCTTGGCTGCCTCGGCCGCCTTCTTGGCTTCCTCGGCGTCCTTGGCTTCCTCGGCCTTCTTGGCTTCCTCCGCCTTCTTGGCTTCCTCGGCCTTCTTGGCTTCCTCGGCCTTCTTGGCCGCTTCGGCCAACTTCGCTTCTTCCGCCTTCTTGGCCGCTTCGGCCTTCTTGGCTTCTTCAGCCAGCTTGGCGGCTTCAGCCTTCTTCGTTTCCTCGGCCTTCTTGGCACCGGCGGCGGTCTGTTTCTGCAGCTCGGCCAGGCTCTGATTCTTCATGTCGACGAGCTTCTGCAACTCGGCGACATTCTTCTCCAGCATCGCCAGCCGTTCGTTGGCTTCCTTGAGAGCCTTTTCCTTGGCGATCAGGTCTTCTTCCGCCGAACTCTTGCCCTTCCCGCCGGCCGCCTTGGCGGCCTCGGTCTTGGAAACCTTGACCTGGTCCTTTTGGCTCTCGGCGGGAGCGGCTTTGTCCTCGACCTTGGCCGTGATCTTGCCGCCGGTGGCCTGGGTGGGAGCCTCGTCCTTGGCGGGCCCCTGGGCCGCCGCGGAAGCGAGCTTCTGGCGGTAGGCATTCCAGTCGGCGGTCTGGGAGACGTATACCTTCTTCGCCTCGTCCTGCGGAATGGCGGCCACCGTCTCCTTGTCAGGCAGGTTGAGGATGGCGCCGGCGCGCAGGCGGTGCATGTTGCCGCCGACGAAGGCGTCGCTGTTGGCACGATAGAGGCCCACCAGCATCTGCTCGAGGGAAACGCCCTCATGGCGGGTTTCGCTGGCGATGCGGCGCAGGGTATCGCCGCTCTTCACTGCGCGGGTTTCTCCCGCGGCAGGCGCCTTTTCGGGGGCTTCGGCAGCCTGGGGGCGGGGCCTGGCGCCGGGTTTGGGTGCAGCCGGCTCCTTGGCTGCCGACCGCGGCGCCGGCATCGGCGCCGTCTCGGCGTAGCCAGGCACAGCCACCGGCTTGGCCTCGGCCACGGACACCGGGGCACCGGCAGCCTTGGCCGCAACCTCGGGGGGATCGAGGAGGAAAGTGTATTCCCGCACCAGGCGGCCGGCCGGCCAGTTCAGTTCCACCAGGAAATCGAGGAAGGGCTCGTTGACCGGCTTGGCGGAGGTCACGCGGACGACGGACTTGCCGTTCGGGCGTTTGTCGACGGTAAAGCGCAGGTCGGCGAGGCCGGCGTAATAATCGATTCCAGCCTGCTGGAAGACGTCCTGGGGCGCGAGGCGCGCCGTCATGCCGGCCAGTTCTTCCCGGCTGGCGCTGATCTCGACCTCCGCCCGCAAGGGCTGGCCCAGGCCGGACAGCACCGTAATCTTGCCCAAGCCGGCGGCATCGGCGAACAACGGCGTCATGGACAGACAGGAGGCCACAGCGGCTGCCGCGGCATGCATCTTGAATCGAGTGTCTAGTTTTTTTGACACGGCGCCACCCTGAGAGCGTCGAAATGGGCTTTTAAATTAACATCATGAACTTAGCTATGCAAGCTAAACCTGCTTCTAGTTTTAATAGCCTTTGGCATATTTCCAACATGCAAAAAAGCCGGGACCCAGGGCCCCGGCTTTTATTCCATCGGAAAATCAGTAGCCTGCGCTCAAGCGTCGAGCAGGATGCGCAGCATGCGGCGCAGGGGCTCGGCGGCGCCCCACAACAACTGGTCGCCGCAGGTGAAGGCGGCCAGGTACTCGGGGCCCATGGCCATCTTGTGCAGACGGCCGACGGGCACGGTGAGGGTGCCGGTGACCGCCGCCGGAGTCAGTTCGCGCTCGCTGATCTCGCGCTCGTTCGGTACGACCTTGGCCCATTGGTTGTTCTTGGCCAGCATGTCGCTGATCTCGTCCAGGGGCACATCCTTCTTGAGCTTGATGGTGAGCGCCTGGGAATGGCAGCGCATGGCGCCGATGCGCACACAGAGACCGTCGATGGGAATCGAGCCCGGGGTGCGGAAGGCCGGGTTGCCGAGGATCTTGTTGCACTCGGCGCCACCCTTCCATTCTTCCTTGGACTGGCCGCCTTCGACGGGCACGTCGATCCAGGGGATGAGGCTGCCGGCCAGGGGCGTGTTGCGGAAGTTCTTCTTGGGGAAGGCGTCGGAACGGATGGTCTCGGCGACCTTGCGGTCGATTTCCAGGATGGCGGAAGCCGGGTCGGCGAGGAGGTCGGCCACCGAGGCGTGGATGGCGCCCATCTGGGCGATCAGCTCGCGCATGTTCTGGGCGCCGGCGCCGGAGGCGGCTTGGTAGGTCATGGAGGAGATCCACTCCACCAGGTTGTGCTGGAAGAGGCCGCCGAGGCCCATGAGCATGAGGGAAACGGTGCAGTTGCCGCCGATCCAGTTCTTGCCGCCCTTGGCCAGGGCGTCCTTGATGACGTGCATATTGACCGGGTCGAGGATGATGACCGCGTCGTCCTTCATGCGCAGCGCCGAGGCAGCGTCGATCCAGTGGCCGTTCCAGCCGGCGGCGCGCAGCTTCGGGAAGACTTCCTTGGTGTAGTCGCCGCCCTGGCAGGTGATGATGATCTCGCAGGCCTTGAGGGCCTCGATGTTGGCCGCGTCCTGCAGGGGCAGGGAGGCTTCCTTGCCGCCGAACACCGGGGCCTTGCCGCCAGCGTTGGAGGTCGAGAAATAGACGGGATCGATGTAGGCGAAATCGCCCTCTTCCACCATGCGCTGCATGAGGACGGAACCGACCATGCCGCGCCAACCAACCAGACCAACCTTCTTCATTGCTTCACTCTCCAAAAAATTCTTTAACGCACGAGGGCGCCTTTGGTATTACGCCAACGCCGCCAGCACAGCGTCGCCCATTTCCCGGGTGCCCACCTTGTTGGTGCCGCGCTCGTAGATGTCGCCGGTGCGATAGCCCTGGGCGAGAACCTTTTTGACCGCGTTTTCGACGCGCAGTGCCTGTTCTTCCAGGCCGAAGGTGTAGCGCAGCAGCATGGCCGCCGAGAGGATGGTGGCCAGCGGGTTGGCGACGCCCTGGCCGGCGATGTCCGGGGCGGAGCCGTGGGAAGGCTCGTACAGGCCCTTGTTCTTCTCGTCCAGGGAGGCCGAGGGCAGCATGCCGATGGAGCCGGTGAGCATGGAGGCTTCGTCCGACAGGATGTCGCCGAACATGTTGCCGGTGACCATCACGTCGAACTGCTTGGGGGCCTTGACCAGCTGCATGGCGGCGTTATCCACCAGCATGTGGGACAGTTCCACGTCCGGGTAATCCTTGGCCACCTCAATCATGACGTCGCGCCAGAGCTGGGTGCATTCGAGGACATTCATCTTGTCCACCGAGCACAGCTTCCTGTTCCGCTTCTGGGCGGCCTGGAAGGCGACGTGGCCGATGCGGCGGATTTCCGACTCGCTGTAGACCATGGTGTTGAAGCCGACCCGCTCGCCAGCCTCCTCGCGCACGCCGCGCGGCTGGCCGAAGTAGATGTCGCCGGTCAGCTCGCGGATGATGAGGATGTCGAGGCCCGCCACCAGTTCGGGCTTCAGGGTCGAGGCGTTGGCCAGTTCCGGATAGAGGATGGCCGGGCGCAGGTTGGCGAAGAGGTTCAAATCCTTGCGGATGCCCAGCAGGCCGCGCTCCGGACGCTGCTCCCGGGGCAGGCTATCCCACTGGGGGCCGCCAACGGCGCCGAGCAGCACGGCATCGGCCTCGCGGGCGAGCTTCTGGGTGGCTTCAGGATAGGGCACGCCGGTGGCATCGACAGCGGCGCCGCCGAGGAGGGCCTCTTCCAGCTCGAACTTGAGGTCGAGGGCCTTGAGGACGCGCACGGCCTCGGCCGTGATTTCGGGACCGATGCCGTCACCGGGGAGAACACAAATCTTCATGGGCTTTCCTTGTTACGCGAACAACCAGGGTTGCTCGATACGACGTTTTTCTTCGAATTCGCGGATCTTGTCGGCATGGCGGAGCGTCAGGCCGATGTCGTCCCAGCCGTTGATGAGGCATTCCTTGCGGAAGGCATCAACCGAGAAGGGGATGCCATGGCCGTCGGGGCGCACCACCGCCTGGGCCGGCAGGTCCACCACCAGCTTGTAGCCCGGCGCCGCCTCCACCTGCTGGAACAGGGCCTCGACTTCGCCCGCGGGCAGGACGATGGGCAGGATGCCGTTCTTGAAGCAGTTGTTGAAGAAGATGTCGGCGAAGCTCTGGGCGATGATGGCCTGGAAGCCGAAATCCAGCAGCGCCCAAGGCGCGTGCTCGCGGGAGGAGCCGCAGCCGAAGTTCTGGCGGGTGAGAAGGATTTCCGCCCCCTGGTAGCGCTCCTGGTTGAGCACGAAGTTCGGGTTCTTCGGCCGCTGGGAACAATCCTGCCCCGGCTGGCCGACATCCATGTAGCGCCACTCGTCGAAAGCGTTGGGGCCGAAACCGGAGCGCTTGATCGACTTCAAGAACTGCTTGGGGATGATGGCGTCGGTATCGACGTTGTTGCGATCCAGGGGAGCCACCAGCCCTTCGAGACGAACGAATTTTTCCATTTACTCCACCGCCTTCTGCACGGCGTCGCCGCCCTTCTTGAGGGCGCCTCCGACCGCTTCACCAGTCTTTTCCAGGGCATGGCCCACCGCCTCGCCCCCCTTGTGCAGGGCCTCGCCGGTCTTTTCGGCACCGATGGCCACGTCCTTCTTGACGCCCTGGGCGGTGTTGCAGCCGGCAAAACCCAAGGCCAGCAGGATGGTTACAAGACTACGTTTCATGACCGCCACTTCAGAGAATCTCCCGCACGTCGGCGAAATGCCCGGCAATGGCCGCCGCCGCCGCCATGGCGGGACTCAGCAGGTGGGTGCGTCCCCCCGGTCCCTGGCGGCCCTCGAAATTGCGGTTGGAGGTGGACGCGCAGCGCTCGCCCGGTTCCAGGCGGTCGGCGTTCATGGCCAGGCACATGGAGCAGCCCGGCTCGCGCCACTCGAAGCCGGCGGCGCGGAAGACCTCGTCCAGGCCCTCGCGCTCGGCCTGTTCCTTCACCAGGCCGGAGCCGGGCACCACCATGGCCAGCCTGACGTTGCGCGCCACCTTGCGGCCGAGTTTCTTCACCACCGCGGCGGCTTCGCGCAGGTCCTCGATGCGGGAGTTGGTGCACGAGCCGATGAAGACCTTGTCGATGGCGATGTCCTTGATCGGCGTGTTGGGGTTGAGGCCCATGTACTGCAGCGCCCGCTCCATGCCCTCGCGCTTCTGCGCATCCTTTTCCTTGGCCGGGTTGGGCACGCGGCCGCCGACCGGCAGCACCTGCTCGGGCGAGGTGCCCCAGGTGACCTGCGGCTCGATCTGCGCGGCGTCGAGCTCGACCACGGCGTCGAACTTGGCGTCGGCGTCGGACTGCAGCGTCTTCCAGTAGGCGACGGCCTTCTCCCAGTTGTCGCCCTTCGGTGCGAACTGGCGGCCCTTCAGGTATTCGAAGGTCTTCTCGTCCGGCGCGATCAGGCCGGCGCGGGCGCCGCCCTCGATCGACATGTTGCAGACCGTCATGCGGCCTTCCATCGACAGGCCCGGGATGGCGTCGCCGGCATACTCGATGACGTGGCCGGTGCCGCCGGCGGTGCCGATCTTGCCGATGATGGC
>JRYG01003391.1_pt1 | contig 21429 bp, 18 predicted proteins | sample 235341 | NCBI WGS metagenome assembly JRYG01 (sample SAMN03074218, study PRJNA261478) | activated sludge metagenome | biome: Wastewater Treatment Plant; feature: Wastewater; material: Activated sludge; isolation source: activated biomass of a wastewater treatment plant treating hydrocarbon... ... | reverse complement strand
GGCCGGGGGTTCAGGCCCGGTCGGTCATCGCGCGCCATGCCAGGGCGGTGATCCGACTCGCGAAGCGCATGTCCTAGCGTCGCCTCTTCGCATTCATGATCTTCACCTGGGCGGTCAGGACCGATTTCCTGGTCGAAGTGTGCCCCTTGTAGGTCAGGGCCACCTTCACCCTGAACCTGCCTTTCGCACTCTTCTTCACAGGGACCAGGAACTTGCGGGTCACCTTCTCGCCGATCCTGATGGATGGGATCCTGACGCTCTTGACCGGGCGCGTCGACTTCCTCGGCGAGGTCGCCTTCAGGGAGACCGGGTTGAGGGTGGCGGCGTTCCCCGCGTTCCGCACGGTCGCTGTGACCAGCAGTTTCCTTCCCGCCATCACCTTCCTGGCGCTCCTGACGGTGAGCTTCAGGTCGGCATCCGGTGTCGGGGGCGGCGGTTCGGCGCTCACCGCGGTGCCGCTGAGGTTCACCGAGTATTCGCCACCGTTGTTGTTGTAGGCAAAGACCGCGATGCTGGTGGTTGCGATCTCCCTCGGCTCGCCCTGGGGGTCGAACGAAACGCCAAAGGTGCATTCCGAATCGACCGGAATCATTCCGGGACAGTTTTCGAGGCCGCTGATCGTGAAGGAGGACTCGTCGTCTCCCTGGAGTTCCAGGCCATAGAACGGCACCGGCCCGTCACCGGTGGGATCGATCGTGAACTCCTGAACCGCGGACGGGCCGCTGCCGACCGCCCGCTTCCCGAAATCGAGCGAGCTCGGGGTCACTTCGAAGGCCGACGTCGTTGCCTTGCCGGTCAACTCTGCGTACAGGCCGGTCAGGTCGTCGTTCGAGGTCTCGAGGACGAGGTAGGAGTTCAGGGTGGATCCGGAATCGTCGAGCTTGGGGTTGAAGTGAACATCGAACTCACAGGTTCCGCCCGGCTGCAGAGTCGTCTTGCAGTTGTTCAGGTCGATCACCGACCAGCGGTCCTCGGCCTCCTCGAACTCCGCGTAGGCCTGAATATCCAACACCTGTACGGGCCAGGTGCCGGTCGCCTCGAGTTCGAAGGTAAGTTCGCTGCCGCCTGCACCTCCGGGGATCTCCCAGGTCGTGCCATCCGGAGTGTTCACCGCAAGGTCTTGGTGACCGGTCACGCCGCTCAGCGGGATGCTGACCGTGCTCCCGTCCGGCAGGTCGATCTTCAGGTCCGGCCGGTGCTCCCCGTCGACGTCGGGATCGAAGGTGACATCGACCGTGCAGGTCTCGCCCGCGCCCACCGTGCCGGGGCAGTCAGTGGCGAGGTCGTAGTTGGTCGATCCGGTTCCCTCGACCGTGAAGTCGGCGTTGACGAAGCTCGCAGAGGGTCCGGCCCCGACGCCCAGGGTCACAGTCTGTGCCGCCGAGCTCTCGCCGACCGGCGTCTCCGGGAAGTCAAGCGCTGTCTTGTCGGCGGTCACGTCCGGACTGCTGATCATCGCGTGGATGCCGCGGGCCTGGAAGTCCTGCGTCGAGTGGCTGCTCGACGAAACGATGTCCGGGAACCCGTCACCGTTCAGGTCAGGTGTCTTCAGATCGTTCGGGGAGAAGTTATTGCCACCGATCTGGGGCAGATCCCAGGGGCCGTCCCATGCGAAGCTGTCGACACCGTCTCCGAGTGCGACGTTGAACTGGTAGTTGCCTCGCAGGGCGGCGCCGTAGTCCTGGGCTCCGTCATCATCGAAGTCGGCGGTCGCGAGTGTGTAGACCCCCTGGGAAGGCCACTTGAGCTCTCCCGCCGGGTTCGCCACCAGGCCGCTCGCACTGCCGCGCAGGCTCGTCACGGTGTTTGAGGAATTGAACTCCTGCCCGAGGAGGAGCAGATCGTCGAAACCGTCTGCGTTCTGATCGATCGTCTCGACGTCCTGGAGGTAGGTGTTGTCGAGTCCCTGAACGTCATACCGGGCAACTGCCGTGCCGAACAGGCCACTGCCATCACCGTTCATCACGTAGACGAGCCGGGGGCCGGCGGCGCTGCTCAGTGCCTTGAGCATCAGGGCGACATCGGCGTCGCCGTCGCCGTTGTAGTCACCCACGGCGGTCGAGGTGAAGCCGTCGAGCGCGCCGGAAAGTGGAGTCGGGATCTGGACCGGGGCGGAGGTCGCCCGGGTGAAACCGCCACTGCAGTTCGAGATTCCGACCTGGTATGACCGTTCGAACATGCCGACGACCAGGTCCGGGCAACCATCACCGGTCAGGTCGGCCAGAGTGGCCGAGGAAGTGAAAGCGGCGCCCCGGAAGTTCGGGGGTCCGGTGTGGTCGACCGCCCAGCTGCTGGCCGGGTCGCCCGGGAACGATCCGGTGCCGCTGTTGAAGAAGGTGTAGAAGGTGCCGGGGAACTGCTCCGACTGGATGATCAGGTCGTCGCGGAAGTCGCTGGTCAGGTCACTGGCCCACATCGAGTACTTCTCTGTGGTGTCAATGTTCAGGGCATACGGGCTGCCTGGCGCGAGTTCGAAGGTTCCATCGGACTGGGTGAGCCAGACGAACAGCCTGTTCGAGGTGGTCACTGCGGCGACGTCGCCATAGATGTCCGTGTTGAAGTTCCCTGTCGCGACGGCAGTAATCACGTCGTCCGGTGCCGGATTGGTGAGCGGACTGTCCGGTGCCGGCTTGAAGTTCAGCGCTGAAGCGGTCGGAGCCAGCGCCAGCAGCCCCAGTAAAGCAGTGAAAAGCAAGCACGTCTTGCGCATCGCAGGTTCTCCCCCCTGGTCGGTATGGACACCACCCTAACCGAACACCGTTCAGATTGGAAGCTCGAGCGCCTTCTGGCTTCAGGACAGGGCTATGTCGTGGACGATTCCAGCCGCGGCGCGGTGGCCTTCGGCAATGGCGGCAGCGACTGAAGGCGCCCCCGGGGTCGCGATGTCGCCGGCGGCCGAAAGGCCGGGCACATTGGTCTTCTGGAGGAAGTCAACATCGAGCGGATCGATGATGAAGGGGTTCTCCTGCTGCCGGACCCGGGCACCTAACCGGGCTGCCAGGTCAGAGCGGTGACGCATGGTGATCGGGAGCATCACCGAGTCGAACTCGACCTCGTTGCCATCGCTGAAGACGACCGCCCTCAGTGAACCGTCGTTCGAAACCAGCCGTTCCAGCGGAGTCGAGACAACCGGGATTCCGGCAGTTTCCATCGCTTTGGCCAGCTCATCGTCGGGTTCGGTCCCGTTGGTCAGCACGGTTACCCGGTCACTCCAGAGCTGGATCATCCGGGCCCGCATGGCGTCGGGAGGGCTGGCCACGATCACGCCGATGTGCCCGTCGCGGGCCTCCCAGCCGTGACAGAAAGGGCAGTGGAAGGCATCCCGTCCCCAGAGTTCGGCCACACCGGGGAGGTCCGGATGTTCGTACTTCATTCCGGTGGCCAGGATCACGCTGCTGGCGATGAACTCTTGGCCGTCAGCGGCCGCAAGGGTGAACCCGTCTCCTTCGCGGCTGCCGCTGATGACGTTGCCGGCGATCCTTTCGACCGTTGGGTGCTCGTCCACTTCGGCCTTGGCCCGGGCGTAAAGCTCGGAAGGAGGGGTGCCGTTGTTGCCGAGCAGGCCTCCGACCCCCTTGTCGGTGAGATTGCTCTGCTCGCCGGCATCAACCAGCAGGGTCCGGCGCCTGGCCCGGCCGAGGACCAGAGCGGAGCTCAGCCCGGCCGCTCCACCGCCGACGACTACACATTCGAAGTCCTTTTCCATGGAGCGAGCTTGCCACCAATCACTCTATCTGTCAAAGTGAATTGCTGAAATGGCAACTGATCAGAAGTTCGATGCGTCCGTTCGCGCCCGCCTGCGCGAGCTTCGTCAGGACAGGGGAATGACGCTTGAAGAGCTGGCAAGCCGCGCCAACATCGACAAGTCGACGCTGAGCCGACTCGAGTCCGGCAAGAGAAGGCTTGCGCTTGACCATTTGCCATCGCTGGCTGATGCGCTGGGGGTGCGGGTCGATGATCTGCTTCCTCGACGGAAGGTCAGGGATCCCCGCATCAAGCCCGTCGCGAGGGAGTTCGATGGCCTGACCGTCTGGCCGCTTGCGGGTAAGGGTACGGCGAACGGGCTGGAGGCGACGAAGATGAAGATTCATGCTTCTCGCAACAAGCCTCCGAAGGACCTGCCGGTCCACGAGGGGCAACACTGGATTTACGTGCTCAAGGGCAACATGCGCCTGCTGCTCGGAGAGGAAGACTTCACCGTGAAGCCCGGGGAGGCTGTCGAGTTCAGCACCTGGACCCCACACTGGTTTGGCGCAATCAAGGGTCCCGTCGAGATCCTCGCCATCCTCGGACCCGAGGGCGAGCGCATCCACTTTCACGAGAAGGTCTGAAGCAGCGGCGTCAGCGTCTGCGGATCGGGCATAGTTCGCGCATGGAGCAGATCATCTCGAAGGACGGTACGGAGATCGCCTACGAAGTAAGTGGCTCCGGACCGAATGTGATTCTCGTCGCTGGCGCGCTGACCGACCGGGTCGCACTTCGTCCCCTCGCCGAGGCACTCTCGACCGACCTGACGGTGGTCAACTTCGATCGTCGGGCGCGCGGTGATTCCGGTGACGCGGACGACGGGTTCCCCGAATCACCTGCCCGCGAGATCGAAGACATCAAGGCCTTGATCGAGGCGGTGGGTTCACCTGCGTCGCTCTACGGCCATTCGTCCGGCGCCTCCCTGGCCCTGGAGGCCGCGGCCGCCCTCGACATCGAGAGGCTCGTTCTGCACGAGCCGCCCTACGATCCCGAGGACCAGGAGCCCTCCGAATCGGACCCCGCGCAGTACAACCGCAAGCTGCGCGAGCTGCTTGCAGCAGGGGACGACGCGGGTGCCGTCGAGCTCTTTCTCCTGACCGTGGGGATGCCGCAGGAAATGGTCAACGAAATGAAGGCGACTCCCGAGTGGCCGGATTGGGTTTCGAAGGGAAGGAGCCTTGCCTACGACTCGGCTGCCGTGGGCGACGCATCGGGAGGCCGGATCCCCCGCGAACGGCTTCCCGAAGTCACCTGTCCGACCATGACCCTTGCCGGCAGCGAAACCTTTCCGTTCATGATCGAGGTCGCAGAGACCCTCGCGGAGGAACTTCCGGCGGGGCTCTGCCTGGTTGTGGCAGGAGCCGACCACGAATCCGGGCAGGATCTGATCGCTCCGCCGGTCAAGGCCTTCCTGGCCGACTGACCGGATAGCGGGCCGATCCCGGGTTTCGGCCTACACTGCCGGTCATGTCGGCGGCCGGAGAGGGGAGTGCTGGTTTCGCAGCGCGTCACAAGGTGGCGATCCGCTTTTTGGGCGGCCTGCTTGCCTTCCTGCTCGGTGCCGGCGCCGGATACACCATCGGTTTTGAGGAGCAGGCGGTTGCTTCCGGGCTGATCAGCCTCTTTGTCGTCGGCACGGCCCTGGCAGTTCCCGAGCCTGTCACCTACCGGGCCGGAATCCTGATCGGCATCGTGGCCACCATCGGCCTCCTGATCGCCGAGGTCACGACCGGCGATCCGGTTACCGCCGGGATCGCGATGGGCGCCGTTTCACTGCTAATGTCGCTTGCCCGCGCGGGGGGCAAGGTCGCCTTCGTGATCGGACTGGCCCTCGGAACCGCCTACTTTCTGCCTGCAACCCTGGGGCTCGTCGACGGCATCGACGGTGAGGACGTCGGTGCGATCGGGCTGGCCGGAATCGTCGCCGGACTGATCCTCACTCTCGCGGTCTCGACGCTTCACCGTCTCTTCGGGGAGAAGCCGGGATCCGATGCGAAGAAGCCACGCGAACCGTCTCAGCATGAGCCCGCCCTGCCCAGGATGTGGGCGGAACTGCGGCAGCTGGGCCCCGATGCCCGAACCGGTATCCGACGGGCGCTCCTCCTCGGGATCGTGATGGCGCTCTACCAGGTGGAAGGCAATGTGAACCTCTTCTGGATCCTGCTGACGATCAACCTGATCCTTCAGCCTGACCCGACCGCCTCCGTGAACCGGGCTCTTTCACGTTCGGCCGGTGCGGTAATCGGGGCCCTGCTGGTCGGGGTGCTGTCCCAGTTTCTTTCCCCGACGACGATGATTGCGCTCGGCGCCCTGGCCGTGATCTTCGGCCTCTCCTGGTACCGCAAGGATTACACCGTGTACGCGGCCTGCGTCACGTTTCTCGCCGTCTCGATTTACGGCGCGGACACCGGTTCCTTCTGGGAATGGGCTGGTCTCCGCGCAATCGACACCTTGATCGGCGCGGCGGTCGCGATCGCCTCGATCTACCTGATCTTCCCGGAGCAGAAGCGGGCCAGGGCCAGCTGATCGTCGGCCCTGGCTCAGGTCCTCAACCCGTCGACCAGCGCCTTCATCGTCTCGGCCGCCTCTTCTTTCGCGGCTTCCTTGTCTCTTGCCTGACCGACCATCAGCATCGACTGGCTCAGGGCAGCCATCAGGAGGTTGGCAAGTGTGTCGGTGGGCAGGGGCCGCATCGATCCCGACTGGTTTCCCGCGGCAAGCAGGCCCTTGACCAGGCCGAGGCTGTGCTCGTCGGCAATCTCCCGCCAGCGCTTCCAGCCGAGAACCGAAGGTGCGTCGATCAGCACGATCTGCTGCAGCTCCGGATCCAGGCTGGCGTCGAGGGTGACACCGATCGCCTGCTCCATTACGTCGAGCGGTTCAATTTCGCCCTCGCCAAGGGTGGGGAGAATTTCGTTGGCGATCATCTGGCTGAAATCCGACTCGACCTGTTCGTAGACGGCTTCCATCAGGTCCTTCTTTCCGCCCGGGAAGTGGTGGTACAGGGCACCCTTGGTGACCCCGGAAGCCTCGACGATCTCGTTCAGCGAGACATTGGAGTAACCGCGCCTGCCGAATAGCCGGTGCGCTGATTCGATCAGTTGCCTTCGCGTCGCCTCGGCCTTCTCTCCACGACTTTCCTTCTCTTTCATACCGTCGGTATGCTATCTTGGCCGCAAAACATACCGCCGGTATGTAGAGACCTGAACGGAGTGGTTCATGAGCCGCCAAACGATCGAGTTGCCACAGGGAGAAATCACATACAGGGATGACGGAGAAGGACCGGTACTCCTCTTCTCCCACGGATTTCTGGTCGATTCGGAACTCTGGGAAGGTCTCGCGCAGTTGCTCGTTGCGAAGGGTTTCCGCTGCGTACGACCCGACTCCCCTCTCGGCAGCCACCGCATTCCGATGAATCCCGGCGCGGATCTCTCGCCTCCGGGTGTGGCGGAGCTTCTCGCAGGAATGATCAAGGCTCTCGAACTCGATCAGGTTACCGTGATCGGCAATGACTCAGGCGGCGCGATCGCCCAGATGCTGGCCGCCAGCCACCCCGATCTGATCGCATCACTAGTCCTGACCAACGCCGATGCGCTCGAGGTATACCCGCCCTGGCCCTTCTTCTGGCTTCCCCACCTCGGTCGCGTGCCCGGGGGTATCAATGCGCTCTCGAGGGCGATGCAGCTACGGCTCAACCGGATCGTCACCTACCGGATGCTGACCGTCGATCCGATTCCTGACGGGCAACTCAAGCAGTGGGTGGAGCCGATCCGGCGGGACCCCGGGATTCGTGAGGACGTAAGGAAGCTTCTGGTCGGCTTCGAGAAGCACCAGACCATCGATGCGGCAGACCGGCTGGCCGCCATGGACCTGCCCGTCCTCATGGTCTGGGGTGATCGCGATCGCTTCTTCAAGATCGACCTCGCCCATCGGCTGGCGGCGAAGCTGAGGAACGCGACCGTGGTTCCGATCGAGGGTGGCCGGACATTCGTCATGCTCGACGAGCCCGAACTGGTCGCGAACCGGATCGCGGAGTTCGTCAGCGAGCATGTCGTCGGGGCAGAACAGGCAGCGGCCTGAGCGGGTACCCTGCTGGCGCCGATGCCAGTCGAAACAGTTCACAGAATGCGGGTCCGCTACAACGAGTGCGACCGGGTCGGGATCGTCTTCAACTCGAACTACCTCGTATACACGGATGTGGCTGCGACCGAGTTCTGGCGTGAACACCTCGGCGGTTATTCGGCCTTCAACGACATCGGGCTGGACATGGTGCTCGCCGAGGCGAACATCAAGTTCCGACGGCCACTCGAGTTCGACGACGACTTCGAGGTCCGGGTCAGCGTCGGCACAGTGACCTCCCGTTCATTGAGCATGGAGTTCGATTTTGCCCGGGGTGGCGAACAGATCGCCGAGATAGAGATCTCCTACGTCTGCGTCGACTCGAAGGAACACACCGCCCAGCCGATCCCCGACGAGCTGAGGGCGGTTCTCGAGGGCGACACGGCCTGACCTCATGCTGATCGACGAGGTGATGCCGCAGTTCGACGCGATCCGAACCGAGCATCTCCTGGTTGAAGCGCCGGTCCGCGACGCCTGGAGCGCGACTCTCGACGCCGACTTCATCGAGACCGCAACCAGTTCAAAGCTGGTTCGGGGTCTCTTCGCGATCCGGACGGCCGGGGAGAAGGCGGTACGGGCGGTGACGCGCAGGCCGGCGCCCCCCGAGCCGGAGATCGCCTCGATGAGACTCAGGGACATGCAGACCGAGGGTGACTGGATCCGGCTCGGCGAAAACCCGCCAAACGAGATCGTCTTCGGAGTGATCGGCCGCTTCTGGTCAGGCGAGACAGTATGGGAGCAGACCACTCCGGCAGGTTTCCGCGAGTTTGAACGGCCCGGCTTCGCCCGGATCGCCTGCAACTTCTCCCTGCGGGCCTGTGGCGACCACAGGACCCTGATCAGCTACGAGTGCCGGACCCAGGCCACCAGCCCTGATGCTCGCAAGGGGTTCATGCGCTACTGGCGCCCGATGAGTCCGTTCATCGGAATGGTGCTTCGGGCCCAGCTGCGACTGCTCGCCCGCAAGGCAGCCGACTGACTCTCAGCAGACGGAACCCCTTCGGATTTTTCGTCGAGATTGACTTGGATCGCAAATAGAGCGATCCAAATCAATCTCGCCTCGATCAGACGGCGGCTGCTTCGCCTTCTGCTTCGGTGGGACCCTCGTCGGGATCGACTTCGGGCGGGTTCGCGGAGCGGTCCGATTCGGCGATCACTTCGTCCGGTGCCTCGCCCTTGGGAATGAAGCCGGACTTCATGCCGAAGTAGACCGCCTGGGGGTGGTGGGCGATGATCGCGACCGTTGACTGTTCCGGCATCACCGCGAAGCCGTCGCTCAGGTACATGCCGATCTGATCGAGATCGAGCAACTCCCAGACCTTCGTGTGCTCGGACTGGTCCGGGCAGGCGGGGTAGCCCCATGAGTAGCGGCGTCCCTGGGTCGAGGGGACCCCGAGATCCTGTCGCACCTTGTAGTGAAGCCACTCGGCCAGCCCTTCGGCCGACTGGACGCCGAGGCCGTGGGTGTAGAGCTGCTCGGCAAACTCGCCGTCCTGCTCGAGCTGGTCCATGAGTTCCGTTACCTCGGGTCCGACCGTCACGCCCTGCAGGGCGACCACGTCGCGGACGTCGTCCTCTCCCAGCGGGCGGTAGAAGTCGGTCAGGCAGATCCGGTCGTGCTTCGGCTGCCGGGGGAAGACGAGGCGGCTGATCTCCTGGTCCTGATCCTCCGGGTCGAAGATGACCAGCTCGTTCCCGTCCGCATTGCATGGGAAGTAGCCGAGCCTGGCCCTGGGGTGGAGATAATCCTGCTCCTTCCACATCCGCTCGAGGCGCGGACGGAACTCCTCGCTTACGAGCCTGTCCCACTCCTCGCCCTTGACGCCCTTGCCGCCCCAGTGAAGCTTGAACAGGACGTGAAGGTCGAGATGGTCGAACACCTCGTCAAAGTCGACCGGCACCTCTCGCACGCCCCACCAGGGCGGGGTCGGGATCGGCGCATCGGTGCTGGCGGAGGAGCGAACCGAGTCATCATCGAGAGGGGGCAGATCCTCGACGACCTGGGGCTTGTTGCGGTAGTCCTCGGCCTCCTGGCGAAGTCGCTGAATCAGGGCTTCGCGGGCGGCGTCGTCCACCAGGGCGTCCATCGTGTCGAGACCCTGGAAGGCGTCCTTGCAGTAGATGACTCCCGGCTCGTACACCTCGTCCGATTCCCGGCCATGCGGGTACAGGGCACGGCGGCCGAAGTCGCGGTTGATCGCCGCCCCGCCGATCAGTACCGGGTAGTCGAGCCCCCGGGAATGAAGCTCCTGGATCGCGATCGGCATCTGCTTCGAGGTCGAGACGAGCAGGGCCGAGAGGCCGATCGCGTCAGCCTCGTGTTCTATGGCTGCGTCGATGATCGTGTCGACCGGTACCTGCTTGCCGAGGTCGATCACCGTGTAGCCGTTGTTGGTGAGGATCGTGTTGACCAGCGACTTGCCGATGTCGTGCACGTCGCCGAAGACGGTCGCGATCACGACCTTGCCCTTGGTGTGGCCCTCGATCCGGTCGAGGTAGTTCTCGAGCCGGGCGACGGCCTTCTTCATCACCTCGGCCGACTGGAGGACGAAGGGAAGGATCAGCTCGCCGGCCCCGAACTTGTCGCCCACTTCCTTCATCGCCGGCAGCAGCACGTCGTTCAGGGTCGGCACGGCGCCGATCTTCTCGACCGACCTGTCGATCCAGTCCTCGACGCCCTCCTTTTTGCGGCGAAGGATCATGAAGTGGAGTGCCTCTTCCGGCTCCATGCCGGCGGTCGCGTCTTCGGCTTCCTCCTCGGCTTCGTCACCCTTCGACTCGAAGTGGGCGATGAAACGCTCAAGCGCGTCCTCGCGCCGGTTGAAGACGAGGTCGTCGGTCAGCTCGCGCTCTTCCCCGGGGATCTCGCCGTAGGGCTTGATGTGGTTCGGGTTGACCATCGCCAGGTCGAGGCCGGCCTCGACGCAGTGGTGGAGGAAGACCGAGTTGAGCACCGCGCGGGCGGGCTGGCTGACGCCGAAACTGACGTTGGAGACGCCGAGTGATGTCTTGACGCCGGGGATCTCGGCCTTGATCCGGCGGATGCCCTCGATCGTCTCGACCGCCGACGGCCGCCACTCCTCGTCACCCGTGGTCAGGGTGAAGGTCAGGTCATCGAAGATCAACGCCTCTCGGTCGAGTCCGTGTTCGTCGCAGACCATTTCGGTGATCCGTCTGGCGATCTCGACCTTGCGCTCAGCCGTCTTGGCCATGCCTACCTCGTCGATCGTCAGGGCGATCAGGCAGGCGCCGTGGGCCTTCGCCAGCGGCACCACCGTGTCGAGCTTGTCGCGGCCGGCTTCGAGGTTGACTGAATTGACGATCGCCCGACCGGGGATCTGCTCCAGGGCGGTCTTGATCACGTCCGGTTCGGTCGAGTCGATCTGGATCGGTGCCGGCTGGGTGAGCGAGATCCGCTTGACGACCTCACGCATCTGCTCGTCCTCGTCCTGGCGCTCGGTCAGGGCGACGCAGACGTCGAGCACGTGGGCACCGCCTTCGACCTGGTCTTCGGCGACCTGGGTGAGGGCGTCGTAATCGTCGGCCAGCAGCAGTTCCTTGGCCCGGCGCGAACCCTGCGAGTTGACCCTTTCCCCGACCAGGGTGGGGGTCGGCTCCTGGACCAGCTGGGTGGAGGTCATCATCGACGAAACCTCGATCGGGCCGGGGGCAGGACGCGGCCCGGGCTTCAGCCCGCGGACCCGTTCGGCGATCGCCCGGATGTGATCGGGCGTGGTGCCGCAGCAGCCGCCGACCACGCCGACCCCGTACTTCTCGACGAACTCGCCGAGGGTGGCGGCCAGGGGCTCCGGCTTTTCGGGAAAGATCGTCTCGCCGTCCGGACCCTGGAGTGGCAGGCCGGCATTCGGGATGCAGTGCACCGGTACGGTTGAATTCTCACCGAGGAAACGGATCGCATCCCGCATGTCCTCGGGACCTGTCGAGCAGTTGAGCCCGATCACGTCGACCTTCAGTGCCTGAAGGGTTGTGAGCACCGCCTGGATGTCGGTGCCAAGCAGCATCTTTCCGCCATTTGGAAGCAGCGAAACCGAGACCTGGATCGGAACCTCGCGGCCGACCACCTCGAAGGCGGCCCTCGCTCCGAAGATGGCCGCCTTGACCTCAAGGATGTCCTGCGCGGTCTCGATGATGATCAGGTCGGCGCCACCCTTGACCAGGCCTCCGGCCTGCTCGGTGAAGACCGTGACCAGTTCGGGGAAGCGGATCTGGCCCAGGGTGGGGTCGTCTGAGGCGGGGAGGTGGCCGGTCGGGCCGATCGAGCCGGCGACGAAGCGATCCGGTCCGGCGGCCTTGCGGGCTATCTCGGCCGCCTTGACGTTGATCTCTTCGGTGTGGTCCTCGAGGCCCCATTCCTCGAGCTTGATCCGCGACGCCTGGAAGGTGTCGGTCTCGACCACTTCTGCTCCGGCCTCGAGCATCGATGTGTGGACCCCCTCGATCACGTCGGGACGGTTCAGGACCAGGGCCTCGTGGCACTTGCCGAGCAGGCCACCGTAATCCTCCTGGGTCAGGTCGAACATCTCGAGGGTCGCGCCCATGCCGCCGTCAAAGACGACGATGTGGTCGGCGATAGCCCCGAGGTAGTCCCGCTGGTGGTCGCTTTTGGCCATCCAACGAGGATACCGAGCCTGTAAATCCGATCAGGATTCGGTACTTGGAGCCCCTCAGGCGACCGTCGTGCCGAGCAGGTTTCCGATCAGCCAGGTGGTGATCAGGGCCAGCGCCCCGCCGATGACCAGACGGGTGGCCGCCGTTCGCTTCGATGAACCTCCGATGTCCGCCGAGATCGCCCCGGTCAGAGCCAGGGTGATGAGGACGCTTACGAAGGTGATCGGAACCCTCAGCTCCGGTGGGGGCAGCAGGATCGCGACCAGGGGAAGCAGGGCGCCGAGGGTGAAGGAGATCGCCGACGAGATCGCGGCATGCCAGGGATTGGCGAAATCTTCCTCGCGGATGCCCAGTTCCAGTTCCAGGTGGGCCGCGAGTGGATCGTGGTCGGTCAGCTCCATCGCGACCTGACGGGCTGTCTGATCGGAGAGGCCCCTGCCGCGCAGAAGGGTCTCGAGTTCCTCCAGTTCCGCCTCGGGAAATTCGGTGAGCTCCCCCTGCTCCTTGGCGACCAGCGCTTTCTCGCTGTCGCGCTGGCTGCTCACCGAGACGTATTCGCCGAGGGCCATCGAGACCGCTCCGCCTACCATGCCGGCCACACCGGCGACCAGAATCGCCGTGGTGTCGGTAGTGGCACCGGCGACGCCCACGACCAGCGAAGCGGTCGAGACGATCCCGTCGTTGGCACCGAGCACGCCGGCCCTCAGCCAGTTCAGCCTTTGGGAGGTACCGGGGGTGTGTGGTTCCTGAGGGTGTGGCGTCGTCGCAGCTCCAGCCATGCCGCCAGCCTAAACCCGACCGGGAGGGGCAGCGGAATCCGACAGGGGGCAGGACTGGCAGAGGTCGCCACCCGGCGTGCGGTAGGCGAGGCAGCAGGTGTTTCGCACGTGGTACTGCTCGCCCCAGTCGTCCTCGGCCCGCCTGATCTCGATCGCCAGCCTTGAATCGGGGCTCTCGGGCCCGACCGCGAGCATGGTCAGCTCGAGCGCGAGCTCCGGACGGTCGAAGGCTTTGCCGGCCCAGACCAGCGACTGCGCAAGACGGTCGGCGGCAGAATGCCACAGGGTCTTCGCGGGACGAAGGCCCTGACCATCCAGCCACTCGACGGTCGGCTCGAGGAGCCCGAGAAATCCGGAACGGAACCGATCGGCCAGCACGTCCAGGCGGTCGGATTCGAAGTAATCGCCGGATGCGATTCCCGAGGCCCTGACCAGTCCACCCTCAGCCGCCAGCAGGACGTTGGTCGGTGAGAGCCCGGGCAGTCGATGCGCCGCGACGATGAACGAGCTGCCGAGGTCGCCCACGGTTCGGGCCAGGCTCTCGAGCAGCCACTCGGCCCGGATGTGGTCTTCCGGCGGACCCGCCATGCCACTGATCCTCGACAGGAGAAGAGCCTGCACGCGGCCGCTTCCGTCGAGTTCTTCAGCGCTGAACCAGCCCTCGCCCGGCCCGTCCCGACGGCGGACTATCACGCCGTAGCCATCGGCCGTAGCGGTGCTGATCCGGCCAAGGGTCTGATCGAGGGGATCCATCAGCGGCGGGTGACCCGGACCGTCACTTTTCGGGCGGGCCCGGCCTCAGGCCTGAAACGCAGGGTCACCTTGTGGCCACGCAGGCTCCGGTTCGCTCGCCAGGTGAAATAGCTGAACGAGGTTGCGACATTCACGATCCCGATCCGGCGATTGCCCTGCCAAACGGTTACCCGGTCGACGGTCTCATTAGCCGTCCAGAGTCGAAACCGGACTCGCTTTCCGGGACGGACCCGCGCACGGTCACTCGTGACCCGGAGGGCAGTGGCGGGGGCAGGCAGCCCGACGCGGACGCTGGCCGTCCCGACCCGCACCGCACTCCGAGGGGCGACCGACTCGACGCGACTGCGAATCAGGTAGGTGCCCGCAACTTCGGGGTTGACTGCGCCGATCCCCGGCGAGGGTGTTCCCTTCTCGTTCTCATTGAAACGCAGGTTCAGGCCCGTGACCGGAAAGCCGTGGTAGTTGACCGGGACCGTGAAGCTGATCAGCGTGAAGCCCGTGAGGGGAACCCTGGAGCCGGACTCGTTCAGGCCCAACCCGTCCTCGACCGTGGCGGTGATCGGCTTCCCGTCCTCCGAGAGCTGCCAGTCAAGGGTCCAGCTGCGAATCCCGCCGGACCCGGGGCCATCCGAGTAGATCGCCTTGTCGCCAAACTTGCCGGAAGCGGTCTCCACGTCAAGTGACCCGATCCGGAGCCCGTCCTGAGGCTCCGGGTCCATGCTGAATCCCTGCACGGCGATCCGGAAGGTGAGCGGTTGCGGGTTCGCGTCGGTCTGCCGGACCGGGATTTCGAAGGGGACACTGACCGCGCCGGGGGCGGGATTCCCGAGTACCGGAGTCCTGACCGCCGCGTCGAAGGCGGATGCCTGGCTGCTCACGCTGCCGAAGAGCACCGCGAGGGCCATCGAAATGAAGAGCAGGATGTTGCGACCGGCGGCCATGGGATTGCTCAGGGTACAGTCCGCTATCTTGACTCTTCGGCTTGCCTAAGCAATCTCGGGGCCAGCAATGCAGATTGAAGAATTCCTCTTTTCCGTATCCGATGCCCTGCGCTGGCCGGTCCTCGTCGCCGTCCTGCTGGCCCTTGCCTGGTCAATAATCGAGATCGGAATCCTCCTCGGGGAGATGTGGCGCAGGCGCTGGCGTTCGATCAACTCGCTCGAGAATGCCGTCGAGCAGGCCAGGACAGACCTCGTCCAGGGTGACCAGATCGGGGCGATCTCCGCTCTCTCCTCGGTTTCCTGGAGTCGGCCGATGCGGGAGACGATGCAGGCGATCGTCACGTTGCGACCCACGCCGGATGCCGAGAATCGAATCGCCAAGAGGCTCGCCGATTACGACTACACCTCGCTCAGGCGGCTGGAGCGAACCCGCATCCTGGTCCGCATGGGTCCGGCCCTTGGCCTTATGGGAACGCTGATTCCGTTGTCCCCGGCCCTCGGGGGGCTGGCTGAAGGCAACGTGACCGAGCTGACCGACAACCTTCGAGTTGCTTTCGGCGTCACCGTGGCCGGGCTACTGACCGGTGCCCTCGCCTTCGGGGTGTCGCTGATCCGTGACCGGATCTACGCCCAGGACTTCTCCGACGTCGAGTACGCAGCGGCCAATCTCGCTCCGGACCAGCACCTGGCCCCGGGCCTGGTGCCCTCGACCTTCGAGCATGGCCACAGCACCCAGGTGTCGATGGGGAATCCCTGATGGCCAAGGTGACCGCCAGGGCAAGGACCAGGGAGGACCGCGCGGGTGACCCCCTCGACGGACTAGTCAACCTCTTCGACATCGGCATCGTGCTTTCTGTCGCCTTCCTGCTGGCGGCGCTCTCCTCGCTGAACCTGACCACTGACGTGATCTCCGAGTCGAACCAGAACAACCAGCCGGCCAACACGGTGCCGCAGGATTCGGTGATCACGAACCCTGACGAGACGACCGAGCAGATCACGATCGAGCCGGGTCAGACGGTGGTCGGCCAGGGACAGCCGCTCGGCACGGTCTACCAGCTCGATGACGGCCGGACGATCCTCGTCAAGCCGGACACCGGAGCAACGGGAACCACCGGCGTAACCGGCTCGACGGTAACCCCCTGACCAAACTTCAAGGCCACCCCGGGACTTTGTTTCCTGTTGCTCTGGGCCTCGGTGTTTCGCCCTTCCTTGGTCAGCCGTCTCGGACTGAGTCGGAAGAGCGAAACACCGAGATGCCAACGGAACAACGAGCAACAACCGACCAATCGAAGTCGAGCTGAGCCCGCGCTTCGAGATCGTTTCCAACTCGACTCCACTTCCCGTAGGGAAGGCTCCACAGTTTGTAGGCATCTCGGTGGAAGGGTTTTCCGACTGAATCCGTGACGGTTCACCAAGGAAAACCCTTCCACCGAGGCCAAGAGCAACAGGGAGAACAGCCCACCAGGCTGGCGGGAACCCCGGCGATCGGGACCCGACGGGGCGGCGTTAGCGGAAGCGTCTGGTGCCGCGGGCGCCGATCAGGCGGGTGAGCTTGTTGGCGACCGCGTGCCGGCTCTCGGTGTAGGGGAACCAGAGCAGTTCTCTGCCGATCAGGGTCCGGGCACTGACGATCGCCTCGGAGCGGCAGTACTTGCGGATGCCGTACTCGCCGTTCCGGTAACCGATCCCCGACTCCTTCCAGCCACCCATCGGCAGGCTGGCCGCGAGCATGTTGAAGATCATGTCGTTTACGTTGACCGCGCCGGCCTCGATCCGCCGGGCGACCCGTTCGGCCCGTCCGCGCGGCCCGAAGACCGAGGCGCAGAGTCCGTAGCGGGTGTCGTTGGCGAGGTGGATCGCCTCCTCCTCGTCGGCGACCCGGGTGACGGTGACGACGGGTCCGAAGGTCTCGTCTTCCATCACGCTCATTTCCGGATTGCAGTCGACCAGGACGGTCGGCTCGAACCACTGGCCCGGGCCTTCGCCACGCTTGCCGCCGGTCAGGACGGTTGCCCCTTCGGCGACCGCGTCCTCGACCTGCTTCTCGACCTTTTCCAACTGGGAGAGCATGGTCATCGCTCCGATGTCACAGGCGGCGACTTCGCCGTCGGCGCCCTGCCTGAGTTCCTTGACGTTGGCGGTCAGGCGTCCAACGAAGTCGTCATAGATCGCGTCCTCGACGTAAATCCGTTCGACCGAGATGCACATCTGGCCGGAGTTGAGCATGCCGCCCCAGGTAGCCGCGTTGGCGGCCCGTTCGAGGTTGGCGCCCTCGAGCACGATCAGCGGATCCTTGCCTCCGAGTTCGAGGCTGACCGGAGTAAGGGTCTCGGCGGCGCGTGCCATGACCTTCTTGCCGGTTATGTCGGAACCAGTGAAACCGACGAAGTCGGAGTGGTCGATCAGCGCGGTCGCGGTTTCGGCGCCCCCGTTGACGACAGTCATCACGTCGGGGCCGCCGATCTCGTTCCGCCAGGCATCGACGATCTCGTTCAGGCCGAGCGGCGTGATCTCGGACGGCTTCATGACCACGGCGGCGCCGGCCATCAGGGCTGGAATCGCATCACCCATCGAGAGAACGAGAGGGAAGTTCCACGGGCTGATCAGCCCGACCACCGGATAGGGGCGGTACTGAAGCCGGAGCTTGCGGCTGGCAGCGAGCAGCGAGTTCGGACGGACCTTCTGCTCGCCGATGAACTTCTCGGCCTTCGACCCGTAGTAGTTGATCTGGTCGGCGAGGTAGGGGGTCTCGATCGTCGCCTCGGCCCTGACCTTGCCGGTTTCGGACTTGAGAGTGTCAGCGATCCGGTCCGAGTTGTCGAGCATCCAGTCGCGGAGCTGGTTCAGCCACCGGCGGCGTCCCTTGAATCCGAGCGCTTCCCATTCCGGCTGGTTTGCCCGGATCCGGGCGACAGCGGCGGCCACGTCACCGGCCGAATCGACCGGCACCGAGCCGACCTGTTCTCCGGTCGCCGGGTTCATCACGGTTATTGACTCGGTTGCTGCCGTCGGTTCCACCTGCTGCTCCCGTCTCTCTGGTGCGGGCAGGATCGCCCGCATGGCCTTTGAGGACAGGTTACCGGGCAGTTGACCGGTTTTTCAGCTCAGCGCTGAACGATCCGGTAGATGCCGCCGAAGTGACTGAAGGCATAGACGCGCTTGAAACCGTCCGTCCCGAATCCATTGAGGGCCGAGTGTCGGCCCTTGCCCGGTGGCAGGTAGAAGCCGGCAGGACGGTCGTCAAGGATGGTCGGATTGTGCGGTTCGGCGGTCCGGATTCGGTTGCCGCAGAAGTCGCCGTAGATGATCCGGCCCTTGACCAAGGTGAGTGAGGGGTCCGCGATAAGGGGGCCACCGATGATCGCGCAGCCGTCATCGTGGGTGTAGACGAGCTGGGGCCAGGTGAGGCCGCTGGTGGCGGTCGGGTTCATTCCATTTGGGCAGTAGAGCTCGCCGCAGTTGTAGGGCTCGAAACCTTCGTAGTCGTTCCAGCCGAAGTTGGCTCCCCTGGCCTCGGCGAGGGGAAGCACGTTGAGTTCCTCGAACCTGCCCTGGCCGACGTCGGAGATCGTGATCATCTGCCGGCCGGTCTCGTCGCGGAAGAAACTGAAGCTGTAGGGGTTGCGGAATCCGAAGGCGAACACCTCGTCTCTGCCCGGGGCCCCGACGAACGGATTGCCGGCAGGGATCCGGTAGGCGCCGCCGGAGACCGGATCGGGCAGCGGGTCAATCCGCAGGATCTTGCCGCGCAGGCTCTCGGTGTTCTGGGCGTTATCCGGCAGGTCGCCCGGATCGAATCCGTCCCCGATCGAGATATAGAGCAGATTCCCGAAGAAGGCGAGGTGGCCACCGTTGTGGTTTCCGTTCTCGTTGACCCGGGGAATCCTCATCACGAGTCGCCTGCTCGCCGGAATCACCTGAAGCGGCTTGCCGATCTTGCTCCTGTACTCGACGACGACCGAGTCCCCGCTCCTGTTCGTGTGGTTCAGGTAGAAGCGGCCACTCTTTCGGAAATCGGGCGCGAAGGCCAGGCCGAGCAGGCCGCGCTCGATCCTCAGGGGGTCGATCTGCCTGGTCAGGTCGAGCAGGGGTTTCGGGAGCATCCTGCCCTGGTAGATGGCCCGCAGCTTTCCTTCCCGCTGGGTCACGAACATGATGCGGGGATAGCCGGGAGGCGAGGCCAGTGACGTCGGCTGTTCGGCCACCGCGACCTTCACGATCCCCAGCTTCGGCGCAGCTTCAACCGGGGCTGCCAGGGCCAGGATGGCTCCGACCAGCGCCGCCATCACGGCCAGATACCCGGCGCGAAAGGGAGCCAGACGGCCAGTTTTCGAGTAAACCGGAATCACTGGCGGATCCTGAAGACGCTGCCGTCCAGGGAGGTGGCGAAAAGGGTGCCGCCCAGGCTCTGGCCGAACGAGGTCACGTTCGGGATCCTGAGGCCGGTCGGCCGGGGGGATACCCGGCCGAGGCGAGGCTTGAAGCTGAGGACGCGGCTGTCACAGAAATCGGTGAAAACGTAACGACCCCGCAGTGCCGGCAGTTTGCGATCGCGGACAACGAGCCCGCCGATCACCGAGCAGTTGGGCGGGTTGGACAGCGCGAGCGAAGGCTTGATCGTGCCCGGGCCACCGCCGTCAAAGGGCCGGAAACCCTCCCAGCGGTTCCAGCCGAAGTTGCCGCCGCGGGCCCGGCTCAGGTTCAGGTAGTTGATTTCCTCGAAGGCGTCCTGGCCCACGTCGCCGATCGCGATCCGGACTTTGCTCTTCGAAGTGGTCGTATCGAAGGACCAGCGGAACGGGTTGCGGAGGCCGTAGGCAAATATCTCGTCTCGGCCACTCCGGCCGACGAAGGGATTGGAGGCGGGGACCGTGTACGGCCGCCGGCCGCTTCGCCTCGGATCGATGCGGACCAACTTGCCGAGCAGCGAGTTCAGGTTCTGAGCGTTGCCGTCGCTATCACCAGCGCCGCCGCCGTCACCCGTTCCGAAGTAGAGGTTCTGCCCGAGGAACTGGAGCTGGCCGCCGTTGTGGTTCTCGTTCTTGCGATGCCGGATCGTGATCACCGGCCGGGCAGAGTTCTGGCGGGCCCGGACTGCCGAGCGGCGCCGGAACTCGACCACCCGGATGTCGCCGGTCCGGTCGGTGAAGTAGACGTAGAAGCGTCCGCTGCGCCGGTAATCGGGCGGAAATGCGACCGAGAGCAGGCCCCTTTCCCCGCCGTAGCTGACCCTGGGTGTGATGTTCAGGAAGGGTCTCGCAAGCTTCCTGCCCCTTCGGATCACCATGACCCGTCCCGGTTGCTCGACCACGAACATGAGCCGCGGGTATCCGGGTGCCGACTTGATCTCGACCGGTGAGTCGAACCGGGCGACTCTCACCGGGCGAAGCCGGGCGCTGGCCGTGGCGTCCGTCGAGCCGGATCCGGTCGCGGCAGGCCGGTCGGGCTGACCGTTGCTTCCCGGCCCGCTTTCCTCGGCGCAGGCGAGGGAGGCCGACGCCAGGGCGAAGGAGGCGAGCACGGCAGCGGTTGTCGAAGCAAGGCGGCGCATGACTGTCATCGATAACCGAAAACCGGGCCGGTCATCCAAGTTGCGAAGAATCCGGAAGCCCGGACAGGCCGGTTCAGGATCCGACCCGGTCTCAGGGAACGAGCGCGGAGTTCGCGGATTCCTGCTGCGACTCGACCCTGAGCTGTTCCTGGGGGCTGACCGGCACTACCTGACCCTTCTCGTTCACTTCGGTGAGGCGGGCGAGAGCGGTGATCCGGACGGGCAGCAGGCCGCTCGGCGGGCGTCCGGCCTCGTTGACAGCCGTCGTGTCCGGTCCGAGTCCGGCCCCGATCTGGTACCGGAGGCGGTAGAAGCCCGGCCGCACTGCGACCACGCGCCAGACCATGTTTGCCGTGTCCCCCGGGGCGAGTTCACCGAACTCGAAGGTTCGCCGGTCGGCCGTGGTGGCACCACCCCGGCCGACGGTATCGGCAAGTTTCGGCCAGCCTTCCTCGACGACCCAGACCGGTCGCTGGTTCATGGCGAGTCCGGGCTGCTTGTCACCGTAGGCGAAGGCCAGGGTGGAGCCGAGGCCGGGCAGGTCGATCACGGTGTTGATCGCCGGGATCGTCCTGTCGCCCGAATTGCGGACCGCAATCGTGAGGTCGTAGGTCTCGGCGACGGTCTGGACCGGCTTGAAGGTAGCGTCGATCACTTCGACCGGGAACTCCCCGGTCGGCTGGTTGGCGAACTGTCCGCCGTTGTCGCTTCCGCCGCAGCCAGCAGCGAAAAGGGCGGCAGAGAGCGCCCCCAGAAGCAATCCAACGGTGAGGATGGTCCTCGGCATTGTTCTCAGGGTGGTCCCCCTCAAGGTCGGGCGCAACATACCACGCGTGTGGCGACGGTCACACACGCCGGGGTATCCCATAGACTGCGCGCCACGGCGGGCCCCGCGTAGTCCACGAGGTCG
>JRYG01000385.1_pt1 | contig 21440 bp, 13 predicted proteins | sample 235341 | NCBI WGS metagenome assembly JRYG01 (sample SAMN03074218, study PRJNA261478) | activated sludge metagenome | biome: Wastewater Treatment Plant; feature: Wastewater; material: Activated sludge; isolation source: activated biomass of a wastewater treatment plant treating hydrocarbon... ... | reverse complement strand
CATAACCCCTCATAACCCCTTACTTCTTCCCAATCGCCGGCAAATTCACTTTCAGTTCGAGTGAATACAGTCGGCCGATAGCGGGTGAAGCCACGAATTCGCGTACTTCGGCGTCGAACAGGTTGACAACCTGGGCTGACAGGGTATAGCGCTCTTTGAAGGTATAACCCACGCCGAGGTCGACGTTAAAGAAGCCGCCCAGCGGGCCATAGTTAAAGGAGCGGCCTACGCGTTGTCCTTCCACGACGGGGCTGCCCCCGTAGATGAGGTTTTGATTGGTTTTTGCCGCCACGTTGATGCCCGAGAAAAAGTCGTATTCAGATACCCAACGCCCCCAGGCGGTAGCGAAAAATCCATTTTTGGAATAGTTAAGCCCCAAGCCCACCTTGTGATCAGGGGTATTGATCGGCAAGTCGTTTTCGTCAACTTTGCCGTTGCGATTGCCGTCATTTTTCAGGTCGTCGGTGTTGAGGTCGTAGCCGAACCACGAGTAGTTGAGGGTACCGGTGAGGCCGTCTATGAGGCTCACGTTGAGGCCCATGTCAAAGCCATAGGTATTTACCTGGCCGAAGTTGACATAGGTGAGGACCAGGTCGGCGCCTGTGCTGCCGTCGGGCAGGGTGGTGGCAGCGGCAATTTCAGAAATATCCTGATCGCCGCGCTGGGTGGCATAACCCCTGATACGCGGAATATTGGGCGTAGCGGGGTTGTTGTCGTGGTCGTACAGGTCGCGGTCGGTGGCTACGTTGATCGAGGGGCTCAGGAAGTTCTCCGATTGGTTGTAGTAAGCATTGGCATCGAGGTAGACGCGTTTGCCGATTTGGGCTTTATAACCCAACTCAACCGTTCTGATTTTTTCAACTTGTAGTTTTTCTACTTCAAACTCGCCGACAACTTGTTGCGTGCTTACGTCAACTTCCTTGATGGTAAAGCCTTCGCCGTTGCCCAGCAATACGCCGCCGAAGATATTGGCCGACAGGTTGAGGATGGTGGGCGCTGCTATGCCTTCCCCGTAAGTGAGGCGCAGCGCGCTGTTGTCAAGTGCGTATACAAGCGCTGCTTTGGGAATAAAGTTAAAGCCGTACAAATCGTGGTTGTCGGCGCGGGCAGCCAAAACTGCGCGCAGGCGGCCGAATTTGCGCTCAAGTTGCAGGTAGCCGCCCAACTGGCCGATCTCGATGGGGCCGTCTTTGTCGAGCAAATAAGTTTGCTTGCTATCCGCCTTGTCGCGTTGGTATTGCACGCCTACAATAAAATCGAAAAGCTTGGGCAACTGGTAGTTGTATTGTACTTCAGCATTGAGACGCTGGGAGTAGTCCTGGAAGATAGCGCCGCGCGGCAAAGCCAATCCCGTCGTATCAGAAAGTCGGAACCATTGTGTAGCGATAGAATTCTGGCGTGCTACATCTTCCGGAAAACCGGCGGCGGTATAGGTGAAGTGGTTCACCGTGCGCTGGTTCATGGCGATGGTGCTGTCGGTTGTACTCCATGAGTTATAAACATTTACGAACAGGCGTGGCGACACGTAGCGGGCCTGCAACCAGGATACGCGCCAATCGCGAATCTGGTTGCGGCCGGCATTCGTGTTGCCGATGTTGTTGCTATTGCTGGCGCCATAGCCGACAATGATATCCGACGTACTATTCACACTATAATAAGCCTGGGCCTCTCCGCGCAGCGAGTTGAACTCGCGGTCGAGCAGGTATTCCGGCAGGGCGATGGCGCCGCCGGGCGCAGCAGCATTGAGGATATAAACCGTATCTACAAAATCAAATTCTTCCCCCTGGGTATATTCGCCGCTGATTTTAAAGGCAAATTTGTCGCTCAGTTTCATAGCATGGCGCAGGCGTGCCGTAAATACGCCCTGGTTGCCGGCGCCGAGCGCTACCGTTGTGCCCTGTGAGGTGCGAGGATCTTTGGTAATAGTGTTGAGCAGGCCGTTGTGGGCGTTGGGGCCGTATAGCGCCGACGAAGGTCCAAGGATAACTTCGATGCGCTCAACATCTTCTTTTACGGTAGTGCTCAGGGCGCCCAGCGGCAGGCCCGTTGCGATAAGCGAAGAAAAACGGTTGTCGTTAATTTGCAGGTTTTTCGGGTTGAAAGCGCTGTTGAAGCCCCGGGCATTGATGCCGATGCCTAATACGCCCGAGCGCACATAGTCAACGCCTTTCTGACGACCCAGTAGCTCCGCCACGTTGAACGAGGGCAGTTCGGCTATTGCTCTGGAACCTATCACCGATATGGTGGCAGGCGCATTCGTGCGCTTTTCTGCACGGCGCGAGGCTGATACCACTACCTCGCTACCTTGTATACCGGTGGTAGCCAATTGTACATTTACGGTGGTAGCTTTGCCGCCTTCAACAGTAGCAGCTACCGTTTGCGTTTCGTAACCAACGTAAGACACCAGCAGTACATAAGTTCCAGGCGCCAGTGAAATTTCGTAGGCGCCGTCAGCATCAGTAAAAGCGCCGTTATTGGTGCCTTCCACTACCACTGAAGCGCCGGTCAGCGCTTCTCCGCTGCCTTGGTCGCTCACTTTGCCGGCAATGGAGCCGCGCTGCGCAACCGCATAAAGGCTGCACAATAAACAGATGAGTGTAAATGTCTTTTTCATAAGAGTCCCATATAAAATTAACAATAAATCAGTTTATCAATTGGCACAGCAAGTCCTGCCCGCATTATTGCAAGTGTTCAAAACTTTTCAAAACTATTACTTAAAAAATGCCAACCAATATTTCGGTGTGAAAGTAAATGGCTTGTAAAAAATACTGAAATCGCTTTTTCTCTTTTATTGCCTTGACTTAAAGTAGGTGCTGTGTTGTTTTTTTGATTAAAAAATTGATATTCAATTGATTGGTTGCAAAATAATACAGGGTTGACTATTTTGCAGACGAGGCTGATTATTTATTCAAAAAATCAATAATGGCCTCATTTACAAACGCATCGGCTTCCCATTGTACGAAGTGACCTGCGTTGGGCGCCGGCAACATTTGGCTGCCGGCAATACGTTCACGGGCAAGTGCGGCCACCTGAGCAGTAGTCATTGCGGGGTGTAAAAAGCGGTTAGGAATGAGCATATCGTTTTCGCCATAGATGATCAGCGTAGGCAACGTTACCTTTGGCAGGCGTTCAAAAACGGGCTCATCGAGCATACCGGCTACACACTTGGGGATCATGCGGCAATAGTCGTCGTAAGCCGGCGTTTGGCGCAGCGCCAGGCGGTCGGCAATCATAAATTCGGCATCGGCGGGGAATTGTACGAAGTTGATTTCGAAATTTTTTCGGATTTGGGCCTCAGGCGTATTTTTGAGTATTTCAGGGGTGTATACGTTTCTGAGTATAGCTTTTTCTTTATCGTCAAAGGTTTCTATACCCGCCGGGGCCAGCAGGATAAGCTTTTTTATACGTTTGTTATTGCGCAAAACCTCGGTAAGCGCTATTTGCCCGCCCATGGAATGCCCCACCAGTATTACTTTTTTCAATTTGAGTTGCCGGATAAACGCGCTTACGGCGTCGGCAAAAAACGACATATTATAGGCATAATCACCGCCGGTCGATTTGCCATAGCCCGGCAGATCGAGGGCTATACACCGGTATTGCGTGCTCAAAACGGCCATGTTTTTCTGCCACGATTTCAGATTGCTGCCCAGCCCGTGAATAAACAGCAGGGTATAGGCTCCTTTGCCTCGGTCGAGATAGGCAATTTTTTTTCCGTCCGGTAATTCGACATGTCGCAAATCGGCAGGATAGGTAATATCGCTTTTCATGTCGGAATGTTGCGCTATTGAGCCTAGCGCCGGGAAAAGCAACAGTATGGAAGCGCCGACAGCTTTAGCTGGTTTTATCCTATTGAAAAAAACAACGGTAAGGCCTACTACTACAGCTGACAGGATAGCCAGCGCAGCCGCAACCGCGGGATTGCGTACTTCGCCCGAGGTGTAGGGAGTGAGTCCGCCATAATACACGCTGAAGTGCACGACGATGGCGGTTGCAGAGGCTGCAATAGGAGCTGATTTAGGTATGTTTTTTCCGTAAATGCCAAACAGTACGGGTACAAAAGCAGCTGAAAAATATGCATATACGCCGTTCTGCGCCAGTATGCCCACACTTAAATTGGGGTGCAGGAGCTGGTTATAACTCCAGGCAATAGCAATAACCGCCATTATCACAATAATCATTTTGTTGATTTGGGCGAGACGGGCAGGCGCCATTTCGCCGCCGCCTGCTCGCCATTTTACCAAGGGAGCTACCAAATCGTTGGTAAAAGTGATAGATAGCGATTGTATTAACCCCTCGAGGGTTGAAAGCCCGGCAGAGAGTAGCCCCAATACTACTAACAAACCCATGTAAACGGGGAAGGCTTTGACCACATAAGCCGGTATAATGCCGTCCATTTGGAGTGCTTTACCATTCAGGGTCAAATCCGGAAATTCAAGCCGTGCGTAAAAACCAACAAATAGAACTGCGAAAAAAATAATTTCAGCCACAATTCCCACCAGCAAATATTTATTGACATCTTTTTCGTTGCGCAACAATAGCGAGCGCGTCACAATATGTGGCTGGCACACGATAGCCACCCCTACAATAAAATTACAAAAGCCGACCTCAAACCAATCGCGAAACAGGGGGCTTTTGGGGTTTACCGGCTGAGCGAGCAAAGGGTCGATAGCCGTGATGCGACTCAAAAAGCCGTCAAGGCCTCCGCTGAAATACTCGGCGCCCGATGATAGCATGATGATGGCCACCACTAACATCAATCCGGCTTGAATAGCGTTAGTATATACCATCGAATTGGCGCCGCCGAACATCATATATCCAAATACTATTACTACCAGTCCGATCAAAACCCACAACTCATTAGCGCCCAATGCACTGGAAAGCACCTTGGTGATGCCTACGCATATCAATACGATAAATGTAAGCAGCAACAGCGATAATACTGCAAACCAGTGCGCAAGTGCCTGACTATCATACCGCTTGCCCATCCACTGCGATAGCGACATTGCCTTCACAGAAGTCCCATAACGTTGGAAGCTGCGCGTAAGAATCACCAGCGAAATGATCAAGCCCAATGGTAATACCAGCGACATTGCCAGGAATGCGCTCCCCCCGAACATGGCCACAAAACCCGGATTGATTATAAATGTGGCGGCGCTGGTCACACCCGCTGCTAGCGATAACCCTACCACTACAGGTGAAAAACCCTGGCTGCCCAACGCGTAATCGCTTAGCGACTTGGTGCGTCGCGCCGCCCTGACAACAAAAAAAATCATCAGGGCAGCGTAGCCCGTTAGCAACAAGGCCGTAGCCCATATCCAATTGCCGTTTCCCATATATCAGGTCAGTTTGTGTTGTCTCGCTAAGTTACGCAGCCGGCGTGCCGCGCCATGCCTTTGCAGTTCCTTTTTCAGCATGATTTTCAACTTTTCAGGGATGGACTGTAAGCGCTGTAATTGCCTTATCGGGTATTGGGTATAATTTGATTTGTGAAATTAAATTTTTGAAAATCAGATTTTTGCGATAGATTTTTCTAATAAGAAATAAGTGAAAACCGATTGTAAAACAAGCCTTGACCGAAAAATCGACAAGTTGCTGGAAAACAATGTCAAAAACGCGGTACTCACTAATTTAGCCCCCATGAAACGACTAGCAAACAAAACGGCCGTCATTACCGGCGGCGCCAGCGGTATCGGTAAAGCTACTGCGCTGCGATTTCTGGAGGAAGGCGCCAGGGTCGCTATCTGGGACATTCAGGACGAAAGGGGCCGCGCGCTCGAAGCCGACTGTCGCCGACAGGGCCTGGAGGCAAGCTATTATCGCGTAGACACTACCAATTTTGAAGCAGTGATGCAAGCCGCTGCACAAGTGAAGGCTGATTTTGGCAGTATCGATATCCTGATCAACAATGCAGGCATTACCCGCGATTCATCGCTAAAAAAAATGACAGGAGAACAATGGGATCAGGTCATAGCGGTCAACCTTACTGGTGTGTTCAACTGCACCAGAGCCGTCTATCCCTATATGGAAGCACAGGGCTGGGGGCGTATTATCTCGGCTTCGTCGGTAGTGGGATTGTACGGCAATTTCGGCCAAACCAACTATGTAGCCACCAAGGCCGGCGTGATCGGGATGACGAAAGTCTGGGCGCGAGAATTTGGACGTAAAGGCATTACCGCCAACGCTGTAGCTCCTGGATTCATCCATACTGAAATGATGGACACTATACCCGAGCAGGTATTGCAGGGCATGAAAGACAAAGCTCCTGCCGGCCGACTCGGCACTCCCGAAGAGGTGGCTGCCGCTTATACCTTTCTCGCTTCAGACGAGGCCGCCTTTATCAACGGGGCCACCATCAGCGTGGATGGCGGCTTGACATTGTGATAATGTCCGCAAATTTTTGCATATTGTTGCCGTATGCGCAACAAACTGCAGAAATTCACTGATTTTACCCAGACGCTGCTGCCGCACGAAACGACCTGGCTGCTGGCCAACCAGCAATTTGACGATAAGGCCAAAGTAGCTATTCTGGAACGCGTAGACAGCAATTGCCGCCGCCTTCGCAGCAACGAGTATTTGCCTTACGACGAAAACCTCGACAAACGCAAATATTCCAATCTGAAAATCTGGATTGCAGAGCGCCTACGCGCCCTCGACGTAGACATGCACCTGGAGTGGATGCTCGAAACAGAGCGAAAAATCCTGACTGATGCAATCGAACCCGCTACGGAAGACCGCTTGTTGCACGAAATTAAAAACTATACGCCAACTCGATTTTATTTTACCCGATTTTACGAACTCGTACAGTCTTATCGCCATTTTCTGCTCATTCGTATGCGCTATGCCGATCACGATATGGCGGAGGCTTTTTTATCCAATAATAGAGCGCCCTGGTTGCGTTCCAAATCAACCATCGAAGAATTACACAGCGCTACTCTTGATATTGTGAAGCAATATGCCGGCGATGCCAGGGCATCCATCCATTGGGAGCAACGCCTCACTGAGATCTTCTACGACGAAACCCTCGACGGCTGGAGTCGCTATATGGCGCTGGTTCGCCTTACCTTTATTTATTATAATTACCGCCGTTTCGAACCTTTGCTCGAAAAATATGAGTATCTCGAACAGCAACTCAACAAAGGGCTGTTTTATTCCAAACGCATACTGCTCAATTATTACGGTAATCGGCTGATGCTGCATGTGAAGTTTGGAGAATTTGACAAGGCGGAATACTACGGGTATTTGTCAGTACGAGTAAAAAATATCGATTTTATCCACTACGTCAATAACCTATGTGCGGTATTATTGCGCGAAAAAAAATACCCTGAGGCGATGACGTTACTCAAGGATGCGCTGCCTGAGAGCAAAACCACTCATAGCTTTCACAATAAAATTGGATTTGTAAGTCATTTTGTGAAATGTCAAAATCATCTGGGACAATACCTGGCTGCCGAAAATTATGCAGAAACCTACCTGCGCGCTTATCCCCGCGAGATTTTTGAAAACCGCTGGCATTTATTTTTTACCGCCTATCTCGAAAGTCTGCTGCACCAGCATAAATACGCCAAGTTGCTCAAGGTTTGCCAGAAATATAAGTTGCTGGAACGCGACAAAGCTTCGCAACACAAGTCTTTTTATCTCCCTACGCTAAGATGGTACTATGCCGTTGCTGCACTGCTCACCGATCGAGATTCGCTGGAAAAACAACAAAAAGCGCTCGCGCCCTTTATCCCCCCGGCCATACCCGACCCCGCCAAGGCACAACAATTAGCAGATTTGTTACAACAGGTTCAGTCGCATCATGCTCCGTTAGCGGCATATCTGGGCAAGTTGGCCAAAGCTGCTGGGTGGTAGGGGGGGGATGAATGGAGAGAGAGGGCGGGAGGATAATCGAAGATTTTTTATCCCGCCCTCATCATACATTATTGCACCACCAGGCGCAGTACTTCCGAACCTTCATCAGTAGTCAGGGTGCAGAGGTACGTACCTTTTGCCAGGGCGCCGGAAGGCAATGTCAACTCATAACTTCCGGCCGACAGATAGTCGTCGGTCAGTATAAGTAGCAATTGGCCGGTGAGGTTAAACATACGCAGCTTGACTTGCGAATCCGCGGTCAACTGATAGCGGATAGTTGTAATATCCTGAAAAGGATTGGGGGCGGCGCTAAGGCGGCCCATTTGCGCCTGCACGTGCAGTTGAGCGGGGAGCGATGCCTTCACCGGCGCCGGCTCGGCACGTTGCCATACCTGAGTGGGATGTACCGGGTCGAGCGCTTCTCCGGCGCTGTTGCGGCTCTCCACCATGTTCAGTGCGGAGTTGCCGCCGCAGTCGAAGTTGCGGGCTATGAAATTGGCGCCGCCGCTTACCTCAAAACCGTCGGAGAGGATTACCTCTTCGCCGCCGTTGTATACTACATAGGTCACAGCGCCTGTAATAAGTCGGTTGGAAGTGACGGTATTGTCAGCGTAATACGTGGGGGCGCCGATGGTGATGTCAGTAGTTACTACAATATCGGGAATACACTTGGGCGCCAGCCAGTCGTTGAGACGGCGCTGGGCATTATCGCCACCCCAGGAAGTTGACAGGCGGCCGTAGTAGCTCGTTGCATCGTCGCATGTTCCATTACCGCCATGGAGTTGGCCAATGACACGATGGTTGGCGTCATAGAGTGGCGAGCCGGAAGAACCGGGCTGCGTACCGCCGGTATCCCATTCCACTTCCCAATGTGTATTAGGCGCTGTAGTAGTACCGTCGGTCCAGCTTATCCACCCTCCATGATTATCAGCCGCACTGTTGTCAATCGATATTTTTTTCACATCTCCCCGTGGGTGATGGATACCAGTACTTTGACCGGCTGGAGGATCGGCTGTATCCCAACCGTTGTACAACAAGCCCAAGCCTGCGTCGAGCCAGGGGTCTTCAGTGAGACGGAATAAGGCAAAGTCGGAGTCGTCGTTATTGGCAACCAGGATTGCGCCGATGGTCGATTGCCATCCCGGTTCAGTGAGCGGATTAGTACAACCCGGGCTTTCGTAATTCCAGAAAAAAGACCAGGTAGCAGCACCTGGACTAGTTACGGCATCTTGTCCTGCCGAAAGGCAGTGATTGGCTGTAAGGAAATACGGGGTAAAATCAACCATAGTATTGTTGAGCAAAGCGCCTGTACATACGCGGGAACCGCCAACGACAATCATGGCCACACTGGTTTTTTCCAATTGCCAGTCATTGCCCTCCGGGCAATTGATATTGACCATACAAGAGTCGGAGTCTTCGAAGAGCTTTTCGTCCGGCAGCTTGATATACCGATAGCCGTGTACCACTTTTGCAATAGATATTTCGCCTGGAAAATCTACCTCTTGCGGCTCGTAGTATTCCAGCGTGATCATTTCGCCGTATACCAAGCTAGTGGCGTAACCGATGCTGTTGCCGCGCGGCGAGTTGTTATTTCGCGAGGTAAAGCCGCCGATGACGTGCGAGCGGTCGGCATTGTAAATATACAGCGTGGCGCCGTCGGGCAGCCAGAAGGCGTCATAGAGCAGGTTGATCGAGCGGGCGCCGGGGCAGTGGATGCTGAGGCGCCACAGGCGGTCACCGTTGGGTAGTGTTTGCCAAACGCCCGAGTTGTCGAGGGTAAAACCGGCGTCGAGTGGATAGCCGAAGCGCGGCGGTCTGCCTGCCTCTTCATCTGCTTCGTCTTCGCGCTCAATGGCGGTTTTGTTGAGGGCCTGCATGGTCTCCACCGGTACGCGTTGCGTCAGGAAAGCTTTGTCGAAGCTGTATGGTGTACCGCCTATGTTGATCTGCGCTTCAGCGGCATGCCAAGCCAGTACTGTCAGGAGCAAGGCATATAATAAACGTTTCATAATAGCTTTTTTAGGAGTGGTGAAAAGGGCTGCCGGCGTACCGGCAACCTTCTGAAATTCATTAACGCGGTTTATTTCTCAAGCCCTTCGATGCGCTGCTGAAGCTGATTGATGAGCTGAAGTGCCTGCTGCAACTGGGCCTGCAAGTCGTCATTGCGTTTATTCACTTCAATGGTGTGCAGGGTGAGTTCTTCCACTTTTTCCACCAGTCGGCGCTGCATATCGCCTACTTGAAATCCACCCGCCGCTTCTACCTCGGCGGCACTGGGCATACCTGGCAGATGACCGTTTTGGTCGATGAATTGCTCTACCTCCTTTAGGCTCATCAGGTTGTGGGCGTCGGTGAAGACGTAATCGGGCCAGGCAGCCGAATTGCGCACGCGCAGTTCTTCACAAATAATACCGCCATCGACGGCAAGCTTGTATGCTGCGGGAATTTGGCCGGCCAAGACGCCGATACCTACTTTTTGATTTATCAAGTCTACTACCAGCGCTTCCGAACCGGCGCCGCCTACGTATACGTTGTGCGTATGTTTTATGCCGGGGTTGTTTCTGGCATTGTAGCCGCTGATGTAAACAGCATTGGGATCCCAACCCTGGTAAGTGCCGATGAGGTCGAAGTCTTGATCCGTGGTATTGCGACTGTGCACCACGGCGTCAAAACCGTGGACTTTCACAGCGCCTTGTACTTCCAGTTTATCAGTTGGCGCATCTATCTGCCCCACCAATACATGCCCGCCAAAGCTCGCCAGGTTTACGTTGCCTGTATTGGAATGCAGGTACAAATCGCCGCCATTGGCATTGAGATCAAGCTCGTTGCCGTCGGTGCGCATTTCTATAAAACGGTTGTCATCGCCAGGCGTCGAGAGGCGAAGGCGGTTGCCATAGGCGTGTACTGAGACGGCAGGCGTTGCCGTGCCGATACCGAAACGACCGCCCTTAGCCTGAAAATACGTAGTTGCGCCGCCGAGGCCAATGCTGGCGTCGAGTAGTCCGCTGCCGTCAGGGCGGAAGAAATTCACAGCGCCGCCGCCGGTTGTTGTAGTATTGCGAAAAAAGTTGAGATAGGTTGCGGAAGCGCCGCCAAAGGGTTGCAAGCTGAGATCAAAACTGGTAGCAGCGGGGTCGCTGAACAAACGGAAGGAAGCGGTAGAAGTCGTGTTGTCGATGAGTTCAAGGAAGTGGTCGCCGGTGGTGCGTTCAATCTGTACTTTGCCGCGGCCTACTTTGAGCATGGCGTCGGGGTCGGCAACCAGGTTGGTACCAATGCCGATCTGGCGGGAAAGGGGGTCAAAAAATAGCGTATTGCCGTTGATGTCCATGTTGGGGAATTGAGCCAGCAATACGTTGGCCATGCTTATCATGGCGCAAACCAGGAGAAGAGTTACTTTTCTCATAGTAAAACAGGTTTTTTGGTAAATGATGTTATTGAAAAAATGGTACCCAAATCGGGTTTACAGGGAGTTTATACCCGGGAGAGAGGAATCATTACAACGCAAGAGAAAAAAAAGCCGGATTTGGAAAATAGTGCGATTGCCCTAATACATAAAAGGCGCCTCACCCACAGAGGATGAGACGCCAGCTTAGAGACCTTATGGATGTGCGTGATTTTTGTTGTTAGTTATTTTTCGTTTTCATTGCCGGGCCGCTGTCGGTTTCCGGAGTCATCATCATCGGCATGTCGCCGTCAGAGATGATGACTTTGGTATTGGGCGACTTTGCCAATTCAAGGAAAGCTTCTATCGACTTGAATTGAAGGATCTGGGCGTTCAAGCCCTCCGAAATGATGCTTTGCGCGTCGCGTACCCCGGCGGCTTCTATTCGCTTGCGTTCCGCTTCGCGCTGGGCCTGTTGCAGCACGAACTCCATGCGCAGTGCCTGTTGTTCAGCTTCCAATTTTTCTTCAATGGCGCGGGACAGATTAGCCGGCAGTTGAATGCTTTTGATTAATACGGCTTCTATTACAACACCCCGGTCTTTAAGTAAAGTGTTCATTTGTTGCTGAATAGCCTGCTCAATCGTTCCGCGTTCGCCGGTGTGCATGTCTTTGGCGTAAAAACGCGCCGTTACATCGGCTACTGCCGAGCGAAATACGGGCAGGATGATATTCTCTTCGTACTGAGTGCCGATATTGCGAAGGATATCAGGCGCTTCTTTCGGAATAATGCTGTACAGGATAGAAATTTCAGCCCTGATATTCAAACCTTCTTTAGAAGGCAAACTGAGGGCTACTTCAACGTTTTCGGTTTGTGTCGAAACTTTTACGATAGTCGAGGTGAACGGGTTGTAAACGCGTAGCCCCGCCGTATAAGGCTGGTCTCTGTATTTGCCGAAGGTGCGTTTTACGCCCACTTCTCCTTGTTGTACGACGGCACAGCCGGTAGTGATTAGCGAGAGCGCGATGGTAAGCGCCACGAATGACGTTACAGATTTCATACGATCAGTTATTGGTTAAGGAAAAAGAATGACGGGCCTTGCCTCGGGCAAAGCATCGACATCAAAGATTGTTACGAAAATTTCAGCGATTTAGAAAGCGCAGAAAAACTTCAGGTTATCGCTTCCTTTGTCCAGGCCCAAACCTGCGCTTTGCTCGAAATCATAGCAGGCGGCTGAGCGATTGAAGTCGAGCAACCTGGCTACGCCGCGGTTGAGATAAGCAGCGGCATAATCCGGCCATAATGCTATGGCTTCGGTATAATCCTGAATGGCAGGATCATAATAGCCCATCAGCACCAATAGATTACCTCGGATCTTGAGCAAACGGGGCTTTAGCGCCATATCTGCTTGCTCGAGGGCGTAGTTGACTTCGCGAAGCGCCTCCAGAATGTCTCCACGCATTTTTTTAGCGGTTAGATCCACAAGCAGTTCGACATCCTGCTCTGTGAGTTGCTCGCCGGTCAATATGTCGCCATCAGCGGCTGAGGTAAGCTCGCTTTCGGATTCTATTGCCAAAACGCGCAATACTCTGAGCGGATCGCCATACCCATAAAGGTCGGCAGCATGGGGGTTGAGCCGCTGAGCGTATTTGTAGTCGCGCTCAGCTTCATTGAAACGGCCCAGCCGATATAAAGCCATGGCGCGCTTGATGTAAACTTCTGCCTGGTAGGGGTCTTGTAAAATAGCATTTTCGTACTCGAGCAGGGCCTTTTCAAAATGTCCGGCGCGTAAAAGATTATCACCGGATTGCACATACCTCAGGATGCCGTCGCCGTAACGACGCGGTTCGCCTGGCATGTCGAGTCGGAAGGTATGCATATCGGGTTGTTGCGCAAGGAGTATAGTAGTCCATACCGGTTGCAGTAATACTGCGAGTGTCAGGATAAGTCTGGCGGAGCGTATCATGGCGCTTGTTTTTTATGGGTGTTACAATAAGGTGGCTGACGAGGCGAAGCGATTTACGAGCAGATGACTGTTTCGCGCTTAAGCGTATTTTTTTTGCGAAATCCTTTGATATTAAGACAACAAAGCAATGCGCTGTGTTCACGAAAAAATCAGGACAATGATTAGTTTGTATCTTTGACCTCGCTTATCAAAATTGTCATGCTGCGCATTTTCGGTATCAGACATCACGGCCCCGGCTCGGCTCGCCGGTTATTACACGCGCTGGAACACTACCAGCCCGATTGCCTGATATTGGAGGCGCCCGCCGACGCCCAACCGGCCTGCGATATATTGGCTGCCTCCACACTTACGCCGCCGGTAGCGCTGTTGATGTATAATGCCGATCAAATCAGGCAAGCCCTGTATTTCCCTTTTTCCGCTTTTTCTCCCGAATGGCAGGCATTGCATTGGGCATATCGGCATGGTGTGGCCGTAAGACTTATGGATCTGCCCGCCGCTCACCAACTGGCCATGTCTGGCGAAGAGAATACCGCCCCAATGACGCTGATACCTGCATCAGCCGATGTCGACGCCGGGCGCATCGCCGCCGACCCCCTGGGTTACCTGGCTGCACTGGCCGGATACAGCGATAGCGAACGGTGGTGGGAGGCCGTTTTTGAACATCAGCAAGACGATATAGCATTGTTTGAGGCCATCCAGTCTATGATGCGCGCTTTGCGCGAAGCGATAGGCGGACTCGATCATCCCCATCATTTGCTTCGCGAGGCATACATGCGCAAAGTCATCCGCCAGTCCATGTCGGAAGGCCATAATCGGCCGGCTGTCGTTTGCGGCGCCTGGCACGGCCCAGTGCTGGAAGACTATCAACGCTATAAAACAAGCTCAGACAATGCCCTGCTCAAAGGGCTGCCAAAGGTAAAAGTCAACGCCGCCTGGATACCCTGGAGTTACGACCGCCTGGCCCTGCAAAGCGGCTACGGCGCGGGTATTACCTCGCCGGCTTGGTACGAACTCATCTTCGACCACCACCGCGACGCCGTCACCCAATGGATGGCCCGCGTTGGCGCCCTGATGCGCCGCGAAGGCCTCGATGCCTCACCAGCCCACGCCCTTGATGCCGTTCGCCTCGCGCAATCGCTGGCAGCGATGCGTGGATTGGCCATCCCCGGCCTCAACGAACTCGAAGAAGCAGCCCTTGCCGTCTTCTGCGGCGGCAACGGCGCCCCTCTCGAACTCATCCGCCAGGAGTTGGTCATAGGTAAAAAGGTTGGCAATATACCTCCTGACGTGCCGGCCGTTCCCTTGCAGCGCGACCTTGAGCAACAACTCAAAACCGCCCGTTTATCCAAATACTGGGGCGACACCGGCGAGCAGTGGATCAAAGCTACCGCAGCCAACCCACAGGGCGGCATTGATTTGCGCGAAGAAACCGACCTGCTGAAGAGCAAAATTTTACACCGCCTCCTTTTGCTCGATATCGACTGGGGAAAACTTCAGGAAGCGCCCGATACGGCATTGGGCAGTTTTAAAGAGTATTGGAAACTCCATTGGCGCCCCGATTTTGCCATACAACTCATCGAAGCCGGCATGTGGGGCAATACCATCTATGCAGCCGCCCAGTCGAGGCTTTTACACAAAGCCGAGGCCAGCATTCAACTGCCAGAAGCCGCCAGACTGGTACGCGACGCCTTGCGCGCTGACTTGTCAGAGGTCATCGAACCGCTTATTCAGCGTTTACAAGGACTCGCGGCCTTAACCCGCGATGTCTATTACCTGCTAGAAAGCCTGCCCACGCTGGTGAGCGTCATTCAATACGGCGATGCCCGTCGCACCGATGTATCAGCGCTTCGACTTCTGGCTGATGAACTCATTCCTCGCGCCTGTGTGGGGTTGCCCGCCGTTTGTAGTCATATAGAAGAGGAAGTGGCCCGCGATTATTTCCGCCTGTTGCTGGGGGTCAATCACGCCATCGGTGTATTGAGCCACGACGACCATACCGGCCATTGGCAAAAGGTATTGCAACAGGTGGCTTTTAAAGCAGGCATACACCCTCTGCTTCAAGGGTTTGCAACCAGGCTATTATTCGACAAAAATTTATGGACACTTGACACCACCAGCCGGCAAATGCATTATGCCTTGTCGTCGGCACAAAGCGCAACGGCGGTATCCTTCTGGATAGAAGGTTTCCTATACGGCAGCGGGCTGCTGCTGCTGCACCACCCCACCCTGTGGCAATTACTTGACGATTGGCTGGGAGAACTACCCATGGACTCGTTCGAGGAAATCCTGCCGCTACTACGCCGAACTTTTTCCAATTTTTCCTCTCCCGAGCGACAGAAGATGTTGCACCTGGCCCAGCACGGCGCCCCCGCCCAAACCAGCGTCAATGCCGGCAATGCTATCGATGAAACCCGGATTGCCCCGATACTTAAAACAGTCCGGGGGTTAATGAAGAATGAAGAATGATAATTTTAAAATCAATAAAAATCAAAAATCAAACATCCTGCCTCCTCACCATCGTCAATATTGTTGCAATTGCCACGGTTTCGCCTGTTTCGTCATACACATCCACCAGCCACTTCACTATGCCTTTGGGCACATCGTTATCGTCGCGTTTTTCCTGGGCGATTTTTTCCTTAACGGTGAGGCGTACGCCGATGGTCATGCCGGGGTAAACGGGTTTGGTAAAGCGACATTCCTCGAGTCCGTAGTTGAGCATCACGGGGCCTTTTCGAGGTTCTACGAACATACCTGCCGCTTTTGACAGTACCCAATAGCCGTGGGCTACACGGCGTTCGAAGGGCGTTCCTTCCAGGGAAGTGGCATCGACGTGGGCGTAGAAATGGTCGCCGCTCACATTGGCAAAGTTGGCGATATCAGCTTCAGTAACGGTATGTTTGTGGGTCCACAACGTTTCGCCGATTTCGAGGTCATCGAAGTATTTGCGGAAAGGATGTACATCTTTTTCTATCTGTGCCCCTCCATATTGATAGACGCCGGTAATAGCCGTAATATCGCTGGGGTGCCCCTGGATAGCCGTGCGTTGCAGGTAGTGTTTTACGCCGCGGGCTCCTCCCATTTCCTCGCCTCCGCCGGCGCGGCCGGGCCCGCCGTGGACTAGCAGCGGCATGGGCGAGCCGTGGCCGGTGCTTTCGCGTCCGCTATCGCGGTTGAGCACCAGAATGCGGCCGTGATAAGCTGCAGCGCCCATTACATACTCGCGGGCTACACGTTGGTCATGGGTGCAGATAGTGCTCACCAACGAGCCCTTGCCCATATTGGCCAGGGCGATGGCGTCTTCGAGGTCGCTATAAGGCATAATAGTACTGATGGGGCCGAAGGCCTCTATTTCATGAGTGGCCTGTTTGTGGAAAGGATCCTCATTGAGCAATAACACCGGCGGGAAAAAAGCGCCTTTTTCTTTTTGAGCGCCTACTACCTCATAACTTTCTATATCACCGTATACGACTTTTGAGCTTTTGGTCAATTCTTCCAGCCTGCGGCGAACCTCCTCTTGCTGGCTTTTGCTCACCAGCGCGCCCATACGCACGCCTTCTGACTGCGGATCGCCCAGGGTGGTTTTTGCCAACTCCTTGCCCAGGGCTGTTTGCACCGCTTCAAGTAGCCGATCGGGCACGAAAATGCGACGAATAGCTGTACATTTTTGTCCCGTTTTGGCCGTCATTTCCCGGCGTATTTCCTTGATAAACAAGTCGAATTCGGGTGTGCCTGGTTCAGCGTCGTCACCCAAAATGGCGGCATTGAGGCTATCGGCTTCCATATTGAAAGGCACGGCATTTTCGATAATACTGGGATGGGCCTTGAGCATCCGCCCTGTTGATGCAGAGCCGGTAAATGTGACCACATCCTGAGCGGTTACCGGGTCGAGGATGCCAATGCCCGAGCCATTGATAAGTTGCAAGGCGCCCTCAGGTAAAATACCCGAAGCAATGATATCGCGCACCATAGCTTCGGCGAGATAGGAGGTAAGCTCGGAGGGCTTCACCACCGCAGGCACACCTGCAAACAGGTTGACCGACAGTTTTTCGAGCATGCCCCAGATGGGAAAATTGAAGGCGTTGATATGGACGGCTACGCCGTGCTTGGGTACAAGAATATGATGGCCAATGAAAGTTCCTTCTTTCGACAACCGGGCCGTTTCACCATCGACACAAAACGGGCTATCGGGAAACTTACGGCGCAGACTGGCATAGGCAAACAAGGTGCCGATGCCGCCGTCAATATCGATCCAGCTATCGGCTTTGGTAGCGCCGGTCCAATAGCTGATTTTGTAGTATTTGTCTTTTAAGTCAGTAAGGTGGAGGGCCAGGGCCTTGAGCATCCGCCCGCGCTCCTGGAAAGTCATCTTGCGCAGTGCCGGGCCGCCTACCCTGCGACCATAGTCCAGTACAGCAGCATAATCAATGCCTTCACTTCCGCAAGTGCCGATCAATTCGCCGGTAATGGCATTGTATTGAGGCAGGCCCTCGCCGTCGTGGGGCGTCCAGCGACCAATAATATAGTTGTGCAGGTTCATGTTTAATGGTTTTATTCGGAACGCTGGGGCAAAGATAAAAAATGATAGGCTTACAGCATTATTGCCACATTCCCCCTTTTGTGGCCTGCTTCCACATAAGCGTGGGCCGCTGCAATTTGTTCGAGCGGAAAAGTTTTATCAATTACCGGCTTAAAAGCGCCTTTTTCAACAAGTGTCTTGAAAAACGCCAAATCTTCCGTCCTTTCAGCGATTAGGCCGGTGTATACTTTGACGCTGCCCGTTAAATTGACCCACAAGCTGAGTAGCATTTCAGAAAAACTGGAAGCTCCCAAAATCAAAATCCCATTTTTTCGGAGCGATTGTTTGCTCTTCGCAAAAGAGATTTTGTTGACCGTTTCGAATATTACATCGTAAATCACGCCATTCTCAGTAAAATCCTGTTGGGTGTAATCAATAACATGATCGGCGCCCAGCGATTTCACTAACGCAACGTTGCGGGTGCTGCACACGCCGGTCACCTCGGCGCCGAAATACCTGGCCAATTGAACGGCGGCAGTGCCAACAGCGCCTGAAGCGCCGTAGACCAGCACTTTTTGCCCTGGCTGAATGTTTGCTTTGCGCAAAAAATCCATGGCAGTCATGGCGCCAAATGGAATAACAGCGGCTTCTTCAAAACTCGTTTTATTGGGCATTAATGAGATGACGGCGCTCTCTGGGAGGCATTTATACTCCGCATAAGCGCCCATGCCCATGCCGGTTGAACCATATATTTTGTCGCCGACTTTATACAGGGTTACCTTGTTGCCAACGGCAACTACCTCTCCGGCGAATACAGCCCCTAGAATAGGAATACGGGGTTTTGTCAGTCCAAAAAATAAACGCACCGCAGCCGGTTCGGCTTTTCGTACCTTCCAGTCACCTGAATTTACGGCCGTAGCGTGAATGCGCACCAATAATTCGTTGTCTTTGGGTGTGGGATTGGCCACTTCTTTGATTTGAAGCACTTCAGGCCCGCCATAGTTGGTATAAACAGCAGCTTTCATAGCTATTGATGTTGTTGATTTTGGGCGCAAGAACTCAATACTCGTCAAGTCATTGAAATATTTACGACTAATAAGCGGGAATCTGCTACAAACCGCTGCAATCTGTAATCCCTGTTTTTTTATAAAGAAAATTATTTCCCGCAATGCAGCGAAACTCCTTTAACTCCGGTTTAGCATTTGAAATCCGTTGACAGGCCTGTTGACTTCTATTTTTTAAGACTAAAACAGAATTGCATGAAAAAATTACTTTTTTACCTGTTCCTCGCTCTGGGTTTTGCGGCTTGTCGCAAGGATATGGAAGAAACCATCATTACCGATACGGTATATACCCCGCCGGTGATCAAAGTAAATGGCAGTCTCGCCGGCCAGGTAACCGACGAAGGCGGGCAGGCTGTTGAAGGCGCCATTGTAAAACTGGGCAGCCTGCAGCAAACGACAGGAGCCGACGGATTTTTTATTTTTCGCAATGTGGTGCTGGATGCCAACGGCACTTTTGTGAAAGTGGACCAACCCGGGTATTTCCATAGTTCTACCCGGATTTTCCCCAAGCCCAATACTGAAAATTATGTAAGGCTTACGCTAATGCCCCGGCAAACATCGGGCGAAGTGAACGGCGCCACCGGCGGTACCGTGACCCTCAATAGCGGCGCCCGAATAAAATTGCCCGCCAACGGTATTATTAATGCCGATGGCAGCCCCTACAACGGCGATGTATTGGTAGCCGCCCGCTGGCTCAACCCCGCCGACCGGGGTATGGCAAGCGTTATGCCGGGCAACCTGCAAGGCATTAATAGCGAAAGGGAGGAGGTGTCGCTGGCTTCTTACGGCATGTTGGCGGTAGAACTCAACAGCCCTGGCGGCGACCGTCTCAACCTCGGTTTGGGCGCTACGGCGGAACTTACCTTCCCCATACCTGCTGCTTTGCGCAGTAGCGCGCCCGCTACTATCCCGCTCTGGTATTTTGACGAAAATACAGGGTTATGGCGCGAAGAAGGCAACGCTACGCGGCAAGGCGACAACTATGTCGGTTCAGTAAGCCATTTTTCATTCTGGAACTGCGATTATCCTTTCCCGCTGGTCAATATAGAAGGCCAATTGCTGTCAACAGCCGGCAATCCGATAACCAACACCCTGGTGATGATCGAAATGACTTCTACCAGCCAGGTGGGCAGCGGCCTTACCAACAATGACGGTGTTTTTACCGGTAAAGTGCCCGCCGGCGAAGCCCTGGTGTTGCGCATAATGAACCAATGCGGCGAAGTGGCCTATGAGCAACCAATAGGGCCGTTTACTGCCGATGCCAATTTGGGTGAAATCGTATTAAGCAGCCTGTCGGCTCCCATCTCTAATATTAGCGGCACGCTGGTCAACTGCGACGGCGAGCCCCTGGCCGGCGGATTGCTGCGCATAACCAATGAATGGGGCGGCACGCATTTTATCCTCGCCGATGCTAATGGCCAATTCAATAAAGCTATCATCTATTGCAATTCCTTTGAGATCAGCTTGAAAGGCTACGACCTGGCCAATAATGTGGAAAGCAACGAGTATGAATTTCCCATAGCTCCCGATGTTGACGCAGGGGTCATATCCGTATGCGCCAACACGATTACCGAATACATCCGCGTTCAGCTCAACGGCGAAGAATATACGTATCTTGAGCCGTTACTATCCGGTACGCCGGGGGCGCTTTATGAAATAGGCAGTTACACCCAGGATTCTACCTATACCTTCGAGTTTACTTTCCCTGTAGGCGCGCCAGGGGTTTATAACGGAGCAGGCGTAAGGTTTACCTACTTTGTGCTGGAACCCGCCTATTTTGGCGGCTATTGTTTCAATCCTTGTAATTCCATGACGGTCACTATTACAGAATTTGGCGCCGTAGGCGAATTTGTGAGGGGCACATTCAGCGGCACGATGGACTTTTACAACAACAACCAGCAGGAATTCCCGGATACGCCGATCAGCGGAGAATTTGCCGTCATACGAACACAATAGTGCGCTTTTTTGACCTAAATCCATTCTCTTGACAGAGCGCAATATCATAAAAGGATGCAAGCAGGGCATACCGCTTTATCAACGCGAGTTGGTAGAGCGGTATGCGCCTATGCTGCTGACCGTAGCAAGACGTTACGTGTCAAATCGCCAGACCGCCGAAGACATCCTGCAGGAAGCACTGTTGAAAATATTCAGGGCGATTCCACAATACGAGCCTTCCGGCTCTTTCGAAGCCTGGATGCGACGAATCGTGGTGACAACGGCGCTTCACGCGCTTGATAAAAGCTGGTATCGCCGTGAAAACGGCCGCCTTGAGGCGGCGGAAGAGCCGTTTTTGATGCCGGATGTATACGCCCAATTGGGAGCCGAAGAGTTGTTGGCCCTTATCGCAAAATTGCCGGAGGGCTTTCGCCAGATTTTTAACCTGCATGTCATTGAACAATATCCACATACCGAAATAGCCCTCATGTTGGGCATTTCTGAAAGTACTTCTCGCTCGCAACTTACCCGCGCGAGAAAACTGCTTCAAACCATGATTGCTGACCGGGAAAAAATAAATATATGAGCGATCCACAATTTGACGATCACTTGCGAAATACGCTGTCAAACTATAACTCACCACTCGATACAAACGAGGTGTGGAACCGCCTGTCGCCACTCCTGACCGAAGATGAAAAACGCCGGCGCGGCTTTTTGTGGTGG
>JRYG01004497.1_pt1 | contig 21524 bp, 35 predicted proteins | sample 235341 | NCBI WGS metagenome assembly JRYG01 (sample SAMN03074218, study PRJNA261478) | activated sludge metagenome | biome: Wastewater Treatment Plant; feature: Wastewater; material: Activated sludge; isolation source: activated biomass of a wastewater treatment plant treating hydrocarbon... ... | reverse complement strand
CCGCTAACTCATTTATACCCGCTACTCCATAGCGCCTATCGACCCGGAATGGGAGGGATAGCCGCTAATAAGCAGCGGCTATCTGCTCATTACAAATATGGCGATTTTTTATAAATCATCGAATGGAGAGGCGATCTTTTTGATGCTGTTTGTGCTCACATGGGTGTAAATCTCCGTCGTCTTGCTGCTCTTATGTCCCAATATCTCCTGGATGTAACGCAGGTCGGTACCGTTTTCAAGCAGATGCGTGGCGTAGCTGTGTCGCAGCCAATGTAAGGTCACTGGTTTTTTGATTCCTGTTTTTGCCAATGCTTGCTTCAGTACTTGCTGAAGGCTCCTTTCATCGTAAGGCGTGCCTTCTTTCTGGCCCTCGAACAACCAGATTTTGGGTTTGAACACAGGATAATAGGCCCTTAGCAGTTCCAATATTTTTGGGCTAAGCGGCACGATCCTATCTTTGTTGCCCTTGGCTTGCTTAATGATGACAAGCCCGCGTTTGCTGTCAATATGCTCCGGCTTAAGGGATAGCAGTTCACCGCAGCGGAGGCCGCAGCTGTAAAGAAGAGATAGCATAGCCCTGTGCTTTAGGTTGCTGTGAGCTTCCAAAATCTGCTTTACTTCTTCCTTGCTCAGCACGTTGGGCAAAGGCTTCTCCCGCTTTGGACGATGCACAAGAGCAGGATCCAACTTCCTGTTTTCTATGTTGCTGAAAAACAATTTTATGGCGTTAACTATTTGGTTCTGATAGGAAGCAGACAGGTTGTTTTTGAGGATGAACTCGTTGTTGTATCGTATTACATCTTCGGTTTGGATTTCCTCCACCTGCTTTGTATTGAAAAATAGCAGGAAGGACTTTAGCGCATCCGCATAGACTTTTACAGTGTTTTCACTATAGCGCCTGGACCGAAGCCAGTTTTGAAATTCAACAATCCTGTTTTGGTGGGCTTCGTTCAACACGACAAGCGGGGCAAGACCGAATCGTTCTCTGTATGCCGGCGTGTCCGGCAAATGCCATACGCCAAGTGATTTGCTCCAGCGCGCTCCTTCCAGCCGTTTGATGCGGGCTATCAACGCTGGGTCTTTTTCAAAAACTACAGCGATCCTGCTTTTTCCTTCGTGCTTGACGGGATATGCTTCCCACTTTTTTGAATGTGTTTTAGTTTCCACAGGTTTTTTTTCAAATTTATATTTTTTGAGGAGATTTTCATAAATAATGCGAGTAGATTTTGGAAGGTTCGATGTTAAATTCCAACCGGGCATTTCCCCAAACGGCAAGGGGCGCCCCGGAAAAAATCCGGGGCGCCCCTTTTTGCGTAGCAATGGGCGTTAACCCTATTTACTACTTCTCTATTTCTTCGCCGTTATTATCGTCGGCAGTTTCGTTGAGATCGTTGGCGGCCTCATCGGCTGCTGCTTCCAGGGTATCGGCGGCCGTTTCTTCGGCCTCTTCCACCTCGGGGATATCAACTACAGCGGGAGCTACAGGAGCGGCAACCCTGGCTGCCGTTTCGCCGGCGCCTGAACCGCCACGGCGCGTTCTGCGCTTCTTCGTAGTCGTTTCCTCTTTGCCGGGTTTGTAGATCTCGTTGAAATCGACAAATTCAATCATAGCCATCTCGGCGCCGTCGCCTTTGCGGAAGCCGGTGCGGATAATGCGGACATAACCTCCAGGACGGTCGCCCACCTTTTCGGCGATAGGGCCGAACAATTCCTTAACCGCGTCTTTGCTTTGCAGGTAGCTGAAAATCACACGACGGGAGTGCGTCGTATTGCTTTTGGCTTTAGTCACCAGCGGTTCAATATAAGTGCGTAGCGCCTTGGCTTTGGCCAAAGTCGTTCTGATGCGCTTGTGTTCTACCAGCGCGCTAGCCAGGTTGCGCATCAGCGCCCTGCGGTGGCCTTCCTTGCGGCCCAGGTTGTTTATTTTATCACCGTGCCTCATGATGAGATGGTTTTGACTTCGCAACACACAATCTGCCGGCGGCATCGCCTTTTACCCCAGGCAGGTAAACATCGGCAGAAAGGTCTTTGCAGGTTTAAAAAAAAATGCCTGAATACCAATTATTCTTCGTCGAGTTTGTACTTGGAAAGGTCCATACCGAAAGTCAGGCCCTTTTCCTGGAGCAGCTCTTCGATTTCCACCAGCGACTTCTTGCCGAAGTTGCGGAACTTGAGCAGCTCATGCGTATCGTACTTCACCAATTCGGCCAGCGTATTAATCTTGGCTGCCTTGAGGCAGTTGTAGGCGCGAACAGAGAGGTCGAGGTCTTCGAGCGACGTTTTCAGCAGCTTGCGCATGTGGAGGATGTGCTCGTCCACAATATTGTCTTCGCGGCTGGAAGCGTCGTCAAACGTAATATTTTCGTCGGTTATCAACATCAGGTGCTGGATCAGGATGCGCGAAGCCTCCTTGATAGCATCTTCCGGGTGGATTGTGCCGTCGGTTTTTACTTCGATCGTCAGTTTCTCATAGTCGGTGCGTTGGCCCACGCGCGTATTTTCCACGCGGTAAGCCACGTTTTTGATAGGCGTGTAGATAGCATCCAAAGGAATAACGCCGATGGGTGCGTCTTTGGGGAGGTTATCATCGGCAGGCACATAACCGCGACCTTTGGTAACGGTAAGTTCCACCTCGAGATTGACGAAAGGCTCCATATAGCAGATATGGAGTTCCGGGTTCATCACCTTAAACACATTGGTAAACTCCTCGATATCGCCGGCGCGGAACTCGTCTTTGCCGGTGATCGTCAGATAAACTTTTTCATTGGTGATGTCATCGTCAGCGATGAGTTGTTTGAGGCGTACCTGCTTAAGATTGAGAATAATCTCCACCACATCTTCCACCACGCCGCGGATAGTGCCGAACTCGTGTTCTACACCGGCGATGCGGACGGCGGAGATAGCAAAGCCCTCAAGCGACGACAGCAGCACGCGGCGCAGCGAATTGCCTACCGTTTGGCCGAAGCCCGGTTCGAGGGGCTTAAATTCGAAAATCCCTTCAAAGTCGTTTGCTTTTTGCATAACGATTTTGTCGGGTTTCTGAAAATTGAGGATACTCATACGATGAATTAAACTTTGGTGGGATGAATAACCCTGCTGGGATTGCTTATCTAAAAAGCGTATTGACAGCCGGCGAGCGGCTGTCAATACCAAGCAATTATTTCGAGTATAATTCGACGATCAACAGCTCGTTGATCTTCTCAGGTATTTGTTCGCGTTCCGGATAGGCCATAAATACGCCCTCCATCTTGTCGGGGTTGAATTCCAGCCAGGGGAATTTGCGCACTTCCTTCTTATTGCCTACGCTTTCCTGGATGATATCCAACGATTTTGACTTGCCTCTTACCCCCACGAGGTCGCCGGGGCGAAGGCGGCGCGAAGGAATATTGCTCACCATGCCGTTAACCGTGATATGGCGGTGCGTAACCAGCTGGCGTGCGGCGCGGCGCGTAGGCGCGAGGCCCATTCGGAACACCGTATTATCCAGGCGCGACTCCAGCATTTGGAGCAGGATCGTACCGGTTACGCCGCTTTTACGGCTGGCTTTTTCAAAAAAGCTGCGGAATTGGCGTTCCAGCAAGCCGTAAGTATACTTAGCTTTTTGCTTCTCCATCAACTGGATCGCATAATCTGAGCGTTGCTTGCGCTTGCGCGAAAGGCCGTGTTGTCCCGGAGGATATTTCTTCTTTTCGAATGCGCGGTCATAGCCGGCAATCGCTTCGCCAAATGCTCTTGACTTCTTGGTAGCGGGACCTGTATATCTTGCCATTGTTAAATAGTAAGTTTGCGGTTATCGTTTGCAGCATTACACCCTGCGGCGCTTCGGCGGGCGGCAGCCGTTATGCGGAATCGGCGTGATATCTTTGATTCTGGTCACTTTGATGCCCGATGAATCGATCGCGCGGATAGCCGCTTCGCGGCCCGAGCCGGGGCCTTTCACCAACACCTCAGCGGTTCTGACGCCTGCTTCATAGGCCACCTTGGCAGCATCGCCGGCTGCCATCTGTGCGGCGTAGGGCGTGTTTTTCTTCGAGCCTTTAAAGCCCGCTTTGCCGGCTGACGCCCATGATATCACCTGCCCCTGTTTGTTGGTAAGCGAAATGATGATATTGTTAAAGCTGGCCTGAATGAACACGATGCCCTCAGGGTCCACTTTTACTTTCCTCTTCTTTACTTTTTTTGCTGCTTTTGCCATTGCCTGAATGCGTATTTTAAGCTAAAAAGCGATTAAGTCTGATTACTTGGTTGCCTTCTTCTTGTTGGCCACCGTTTTGCGCTTGCCTTTGCGCGTGCGCGCATTAGTGCGCGTGCGCTGACCGCGAAGCGGCAAACCTTTGCGGTGACGGAGCCCGCGGTAGCAGGCAATGTCCATCAATCGCTTGATACTGAGTTGTACTTCCGAGCGCAATTCGCCCTCCACCTTCATATCGTTGGTGATGATGCGGGAGATCTCGCGAACGTTGTCGTCGGTCCAGTCTTGTACCTTTACATTTTCGTCTATGCCAGCCTTTTCAAGGATAGCTTCGGCAGAGGATTTACCAATACCGTAAATGTAAGTGAGGCCGATTACGCCTCTTTTATTCCTTGGTAGATCAATACCTGCAATACGAGCCATTGTGTTGCGTAATTATTTTGGACAAACCGTTTATTAACCCTGACGCTGCTTGTACTTGGGATTCTTCTTGTTAATGATGTAAAGTTTCCCTTTCCTTCTCACGATCTTGCATTCAGCAGAGCGTTTTTTGATCGATGGTTTTACTTTCATGATTCCGCGGTGGTTTACTTGTAACGGTAAATTATTCTTCCCCTCGTCAGATCATAAGGCGACATCTCTACTGACACTTTATCACCGGGCAGGATGCGTATGTAATTCATTCGCATTTTCCCCGATATAGTGGCCACGATTTGGTGGTCATTTTCGAGCCTTACCCTAAACATGGCATTTGATAAGGCTTCTTCAATAATGCCGTCTTGTTTGATCAGGTTTTTTTTAGCCATATTCCGAATTTCGGAGTGCAAAGATACGATAACACTTTGGTTTTTTATGCTATTAGCAAAAAAAATCGTCGAGTCACGCACCTTTTGCGTTAGTATCGTTGAGGCAACTGCCTGTTTCAGGCTGCCAAAGGTTTTAATTCAACCGCTCTGATGTGGTTATTTTGCCGGATAGCCGCTTCAATCATACTATGATCTGACAGGATATCGGCCTGATTTTTTCCAACAGCCACCGTGTGTTCGTAGTGAGCGGAGGGCTTTCGATCTTTGGCGTAGATCGTCCAGCCGTCCTTGGCCGTCATCACTTCTTTGCGGCCCATATTCACCATGGGTTCGATAGCGATGACGAGGCCTTCCTGCAGCTTGACGCCCTTGCCGCGTTGACCGTAATTGGGTACTTCGGGAGCCTCGTGGAGTTCGCGGCCTATGCCGTGTCCTACCAGTTCGCGCACAACGCCGTATCCGTTTTCCTTTTCCACGTAGTATTGTATGGCGAAGCTAACGTCGCCCATACGTTTTCCGGCAACAGCCTGCTCAATTCCTTTGTAGAGGGAAGTATTAGTTACCCTCAGCAACTCCATCACCTCTTCGGGCACATCGCCCAGTGCGAAGGTGTAGGCTGAATCGCCATAAAAGCCGTTCAGCAGCACGCCGCAATCGACAGATACCACATCGCCGCTTTTGAACACCTGCTGGTTGTCGGGTATGCCGTGCACTACCTGATCGTTCAAAGAAACGCACAATGTAGCGGGAAACCCCCGGTATCCTTTGAAAGCCGGTACGCCGCCGTGATCGCGGATCAAGGTTTCTGCTGCTTTATCAATTTCAGCGCCGGTGATACCGGGTCGAAGGATCGAGGCGACCTCAGCCAGGGCGCGGCAGACCAGCAGACTGCTCTGGCGTATCAGTTCGATTTCTTCGGCCGTTTTATAGAATATCATGCGCTGACAGTAGTTATAATCGATTACATATTGGCGCCGATGCCCTGCATACGGCTGCGGCCCTGGATACGTCCCGACTTCACAAGTCCGTCGTAGCGGCGCATCAACAGATGGCTTTCAATTTGCTGCAAAGTATCGAGAATCACGCCCACGAGGATCAACAGCGTTGTGCCGCCAAAGAAAGTAGCAAACGAAGAGTTGATGCCGAAAGCGCCGGCGAAAGCGGGCATTACAGCGATAAGCGCCAGGAAAATAGAGCCTGGCAGCGTGATACGCGTAGTTACCGCGTCGATATAATCCGACGTTTCTTTACCGGGTTTGATACCGGGGATAAAGGCGTTTTGGCGCTTCAGGTATTCCGCATACTGCTGGGGGTTAACCATCAAGGCCGTATAAACATACGTAAACACCACTACCAGCAAGAAGTAGAGAATATTGTAGGGGCCCGAAGTATAATCATTCAGCGCGCGCACCACACCGGAGCCGGAAGCTGCATCGCCGCCGAGGAACTGGAGGGCGGTGGCAGGCAGGAACATCAGCGCTTGCGCGAAGATAATAGGCATTACGCCTGCGGCATTCACCTTAAGCGGAATATAATCGCGGGCGCCTGCCACCGGCATATTATTGGCGCCGCGGCCCACCATACGTTTGGCAAACTGGATAGGAATCTTGCGGACGCCGGTAATGATCATAACCATCGCCATAATCAGCACAAACAAGATAGCCATTTCGAGTACAAACATCAGGGCGCCGCCTTTTTCGAGTTGGGCCTGGAATTCGAAGATAATCGACTCGGGCAGGCGGGCGATGATACCGGCGGAGATCAACAGCGACACGCCGTTGCCGATACCTCTGTCGGTGATGCGTTCACCCAGCCACATTGAAAAGACCGTACCCGTAGACAGGATAATGCTGTTAGACAGCCAGAAGATCACATCGGGGACGGAGGGGTCTACGGCGTTCATACCTTTCACATACGTGAGATAAGCGCCGCCCTGCACCAGCGTGATAGCCACTGTAAGCAAGCGGGTGATCTGATTGAGTTTACGGCGGCCCGACTCGCCCTCCTTTTGCTGGAGGCGCTGGAAGTAAGGCACGGCGAAGCCCATCAACTGCACAATGATAGAAGCCGTGATATAGGGCATAATACCGAGTGCGAGGATAGAGGCATTATTAAAAGCGCCGCCCGTAAACACGTTAATAAGGCCCAACAGGTCGTTGGGGTTCGTATTATTGGCGATCGAAGCCTTGAGCACCTGTGGGTCTACGCCTGGCAGCACCACATAGGAGCCGAAGCGGAATACCATGAGCAGACCAAGCGTAAGGAGAATACGCGTTCTCAATTCCTTGATCTTCCAGATATTCTTGAGCGTTTCGATAAATTTTTTCATCGTAAATTAATTATACGAGATTAACACTACCGCCAAGCGCTTCGATGGCTTGCTTTGCAGCAGCCGAGCAGGCATGAACCGATACGCTAAGCTTAGCTTTCAGTTCGCCGCGGCCGAGCAGCTTCACTTTGTCGTTCTTATTAACAACGCCTTTGTCTACCAGCGTGTTGAAATCGATGGTAGAAAGTTTAAACCTATCGGCAAGCGATTGGAGCTTGTCGAGATTGACCGGCGTGTACTCAACGCGGTTCACGTTTTTGAAACCCACCTTGGGCAATCGCATTTGGATAGGCATCTGGCCGCCTTCGAAGTGGCGCTTTCTTTTATGGCCTGAGCGCGACTTATCGCCTTTGTGGCCGCGCGTAGACGTACCGCCATGGCCCGAACCGGGGCCACGAGCAATGCGCTTGCTGTTTTTTACAGCGCCGGCGGCAGGTTTCAAATTATGCAGTTCCATTGATTAAAACTTTTAAAAGTTCATACCAAAATTAAGCCTGCTCAACCTTTACCAGGTGGCTAACTTTTTCAACCATACCCAATATCTGTGGGGTGGCTTCGTGCACAACGGTTTGGTTCATACGCTTCAGGCCGAGTGCCTTGATGGTCTCTTTCTGGCGTTTTGGCCGGTCAATCGTGCTTTTGACCTGAGTTACCTTGATCTTGCCCATTGGTAGAAATATTTTTACCCCTTGAACAGTTTGTCTAATGAAATCGAGCGCTGGCGGGCAATTTCCGCCGGGTTTCTCAGTTGGGAAAGCGCGTTGATCGTAGCTTTGACTACGTTGTGGGGGTTGGAAGACCCCTGCGACTTAGCCAATACGTTGTGGATACCTGCGATTTCGAGTACGTGGCGCATAGCGCCGCCGGCGATAACGCCCGTACCGTCTGCTGCGGGTTTGATCAACACCTTGCCGGCGCCGTATTTGCCCTTTTGCTCGTGCGGAATCGTGCTTTTGTGGAGGGGCACCTTGATAAGGTTCTTCTTGGCGTCGTCCACAGCTTTTGAAATAGCGTCGGATACTTCGCGAGCCTTGCCCAGGCCGTGGCCTACCGTACCGTTGCCGTCGCCCACTACCACAATAGCGGCGAAGCTAAACGTACGACCGCCCTTGGTTACCTTGGCAACGCGGTTGAGGTGTACCAGCTTTTCTTTCAATTCCGTCTCAGCAGGTTTAATTCTGCTAGCATTCTTTTTATTATTTGACATGCTTCCTGTGGAATTAAAGGTAATTAGAATTGAAGACCGCCTTCGCGCGCACCTTCGGCGAGCGATTTCACCCGGCCATGATAAAGGTATCCACCGCGATCAAAAACGACCGTAGTTATGTTTGCTGCTGCTGCGCGTTCAGCGAGCAATTTGCCCACTGCGCGTGCCTGATCGCTTTTATTGCCGGTATTGGCAACGGCTGTTTCCTTGGAAGAAGCCTGGGCGATCGTACGTCCAGTAATATCGTCAATACACTGGCAATAGATGTACCTATTGCTGCGGAAAACGCTGAGGCGCGGGCGTGCTGCGGTTCCTCTGATTTTCTTGCGAATGCGATAATGAATGCGTTTTCTGCTTTCTGCCTTAGTGACACTCATGTCGTGTTGCATTTTACCGCTTTAGTGTAGGGAAAATTTCCAAACCCAAAGCGCCTTGCGAAAAAACAAAACAAAGAAAAAAAAATTACTTGCCTGCGGTTTTGCCTGCCTTGCGGCGAATTTGCTCGCCCACAAACTTGATACCTTTTCCTTTGTAAGGCTCGGGTTTGCGGAAAGAGCGAATTTTGGCGGCCACCTGGCCCAACAACTGTTTGTCGTGGCATTCCAGGCGGATCAGCGGGTTTTTACCCTTTTCTGTTTTTGTTTCCACCTTAACTTCCGGGGGAAGGTAAAACATAATAGGGTGCGAGAAACCCAGGGTCAATTCCAGCAGTTGGCCGGTATCGCTAACGCGGTAGCCGACGCCCACCACTTCCATTTCCTTGACAAAGCCGTTGGAAACGCCCTCCACCATATTAAACAACAGGGCGCGGCTCAGGCCGTGCACCGAACGGTGGCGCTTTGAATCGGTGGGTCGCTTGATCTCGATTTCCGTTTCGCCCACTGAAATTTCCATATCAGCATCGAATTGCTGGGACAATTCACCTTTAGGACCTTTCACCGTGACGAAATTGCCTTTGCTGACGTCAATTTTGACGCCTTTGGGCAGTGAGATGGGAAGTTTACCAATCCTAGACATGTTATGATCTTTTAAGTCCCAACAATATTAGTATACATAGCAAATAAGCTCGCCGCCCAGGTTGAGGGCGCGGGCCTGTTTGTCAGTCATTACACCTCTTGAGGTAGACACGATAGCCACGCCCAGGCCGCTGATCACGCGGGTCAGCTCATCGGCTTTGGCATATTGCCTCAAGCCGGGGCGGCTGATCCTGCCCAATTCGCGGATAACCGGCTTTTTGCTGAGCGGGTCGTACTTCAGGGCGATTTTGATCACGCCTTGCGTACCTTTACCGCCTTCGTCTTCAAACTTATACTTGAGGATAAAACCCTGGTCGTAGAGGATTTCAGTGATGCGCTTTTTGAGATTGGAAGCAGGGATCTCCACGATCTTATGACCTGCCTGTTGCGCATTGCGGATGCGGGTGAGATAATCCCCGATAGAATCTGTTACTGCCATGATTTTGGATTATGCCGGTTGGTATTCCCTACCTGGAACCTGACCGACAGGTTGCAACTTTAAATAAAAATTACCAGCTTGATTTAGTTACGCCGGGAATTTTACCGTTAAGCGCCATGTCGCGGAATTTAACGCGGCACAGGCCGAAATAGCGAATATAGCCTTTGGGGCGGCCCGTAAGTTTACAGCGGTTGTGCAAGCGAATCGGGTTGGAGTTGCGGGGCAGGGTGTCGAGTTCGTCCCATCTGCCTTCCTCCTTGAGTTGCTTGCGCAAGTCTTTGTATTTGGCCACCAGGCGTTCGCGTTTTTTCTCGCGAGCAATGATAGATTTCTTTGCCATAGTCCTTGAAAGCGATTTTAGCTGCGTTGCTGATTTTTAAAGGGCATGCCCATCAATTTGAGCAGCGCCAGCGCTTCGGCGTCAGTTTTAGCCGTGGTAACGAAAGTAATGTCCATACCCGTAATCTTGCTCACCTTGTCGAGGTCGATTTCGGGGAAGATGATATGTTCAGTGACGCCCATCGAGTAGTTGCCGCGGCCGTCGAAGCTTTTGTCGTTGATACCGCGGAAGTCGCGCACGCGCGGCAGGGCCACAGAGATCAGGCGCTCGAGGAATTCGTACATGCGTTCGTTGCGCAGGGTTACGCGCGCGCCGATGGGCATGCCTTCGCGGAGTTTAAAGTTAGACACCGAAGTTCTGGCTTTGGTCGGAACGGCCTTTTGGCCTGCGATAAGCGTAAGTTCGGCTAGCGCATTGTCAACCAATTTCTTATCGCCGGTAGCGTCGCCGACGCCCTGGTTGATCGATATCTTGACGATGCGGGGCACCTCCATGATAGAGCTGTATTGGAACTGCTCCATGAGGGCGGGCACTACCTCTTCGCGGTATTTCTTCTTGAGTTTCGGATAGTAGCTCATCACTTAAATAATGTTGCCGGTTTTTTTAGAATAGCGCACCAACTTGCCGTCTTCTTCTTTACGACCAACGCGGGTAGGGTCGCCTGTACGGGGGTCTACCAGCATCAGGTTGGAAATGTGGATAGGCGCCGGCAGGTCAATGATCCCGCCGTTGGGATTAGCCTGGGTCGGTTTCTGGTGCTTTTTGCGAATATTGACCCCATCCACAATGGCGCGGTTCTTATCGGGGAATACCTCGAGTACCTCGCGGGGTTTGCTTCTATCTTTGAAGGCCCCGGAGATCACCACCACCTTATCGCCCTTTTTAATTTTGAGCTTGGGTGCGAACCGTTTGTCGTTGCCAGTTTTCTTTATCATCACTGTTCAGATTAAAAATATCAACCGGAATTTTAGAGTACTTCGGGCGCCAGAGAGATAATCCTCATGTAGTCCTTCTCGCGCAATTCGCGGGCTACCGGGCCGAAGATACGCGTACCCCTGGGTTCATCCTGGTTATTCAAAAGCACGACTGCATTGTCGTCGAACCGGATATAAGAACCGTCTTTGCGGCGGATTTCCTTTCTGGTACGGACCACGACGGCCTTGGAAACGGAACCCTTTTTGATGCCGCCGGGCGTAGCTTCTTTTACGCTAACCACGATCTTATCGCCGACAGAGGCATAACGGCGCTTGGATCCACCCAACACGCGGATGCAGAGAACTTCTTTTGCTCCGCTGTTATCTGCGACTTTAAGCCTGGATTCTTGCTGTATCATTACTTGCGTATTTAAAAATCAAACCAAAACGCTTTACGGCGGCTTACTTCACTTTCTCGACGATTTCCACCAGGCGCCAGCGCTTCAGTTTGCTGAGCGGGCGAGTTTCCATGATGCGAACGATATCGCCGATAGAACACTGGTTGTTTTCGTCGTGCGCCATAAACTTCTTCGTTTTTTTAACGAATTTGCCGTAAATCGGGTGGCGCAAACGGCGTTCCACAGACACGGAGATGGTTTTGTCCATTTTATTGCTGGTAACCACCCCTACTCTTTGCTTCCTGAGATTCCTTTCTGCCATGTCTTTTAAAATTTTTAACCGCGGCGTCTTCTAGCCCTGATTTTGCTGCGCGAAGCGATTTCTTCGGGAGACATTTTCAGCATTTCCCTGCGGCGCGCCTCTGTTTTGAGGCGAGCTATATCGCGACGCATTTCTCTGAGCGTGAGCGGGTTTTCCAACCCTTTAATCGCGTGATCGAACTCCATGCGCTGATACTCGCTCTGGGCGGCGTTCAACTCGCCTTGCAGATCGGCATCGGTCATCTCTTGAAGTTCCAAATATTTTTTCGTAGCCATTGTTTGAACTGGTTATATATTATTCAACATAGTCCGGACGAACCACCGTTTTGGTCAGCAACGGCAGTTTTTGAGCGGCCAGGCGCAGGGCTTCGACAGCCACGTCTGAGGGTACGCCGTCAATTTCGAACATAATGCAGCCCGGTTTGATTTGGGCTACATAGTGGTCAACGGCGCCTTTACCCTTACCCATACGCACTTCCTGCGGTTTCTTGGTGATGGGCTTGTCCGGGAATATGCGGATCCACACTTTGCCTTCGCGTTTCATATAACGCGTCATAGCGATACGTGCAGCTTCGATCTGGCGGTTGGTCAAACGGCCTCCTGCTTGTGCCTTCAGACCGAAAGAGCCGAAGGCAATAGTGCTGCCCCGGTACGAAAGGCCGTCATTTCTGCCTTTTTGCTGCTTCCGGTATTTTGTTCTTTTAGGCTGTAACATCGTAGTTTAATTTTGCAATAAAGCAATGGCTAAAGCCGCTTTTGGGTAGCTTTTAAAAAAGCTTGGCAAAGGTACGGCTTTTTTCAGGAAATTTCCTAACCTCTGCGCTGATTTCTTCCACCGCCGCCGCCGCCGCGATTGCCGCCGCCGCCGCCGCCGCGTCTGTTACCGCCGCGATCGCCGCCGCGGTCATTGCCTCCGCCTCTTCTGCCGCCGCGATCGCCGCCGCGGTCGCCGCGTTCACCGCGGTCGCCCCTGCGTTCGCTGCCGTAGTCGCCGCCGGTTGTTTCCTTTTTGGTCAGGCCGACATTGGGCGACAGGTCGCGCTTGCCGAACACCTCGCCTTTGCACAACCACACCTTGATGCCGATCTTGCCGTAAACGGTTTGGGCTTCGGTGAGCGAATAATCGATATCAGCGCGGAAGGTGTGAAGCGGCGTACGCCCTTCTTTGTATTCTTCCGAGCGCGACATTTCGGCGCCGCCCAGGCGGCCCGAGATACGCACTTTGATACCTTCGGCGCCGGCGCGCATAGTCGATTGGATCGACATCTTGATAGCGCGGCGGTAGTTAATACGGGCTTCGATTTGCTTGGCGATCGTTTCGCCTACAATATTGGCGTCGAGTTCGGGCTTGCGAATCTCGATAATATTGATCTGCACGTCTTTGCCCGTGAGTTTCTTCAATTCCTCGCGGATGCGGTCCACTTCCTGGCCTGCCTTGCCGATAATAATACCGGGGCGGGAGGTGTGAATCGTCACCGTAATGCGCTTGAGCGTACGCTCGATCACCACTCGGGCGATACCGCCTTTTTGGATACGCGCATTGAGGTAGGTGCGGATATTTTCATCTTCCACTACCTTTTGGGCAAAATCTTTGTCGGCAAACCAGTTGGAATCCCAACCACGGATAATTCCCAGACGATTGCCAATCGGATTTGTCTTTTGACCCATACTATTGGTATAAAAACGTTAAGTATAAATTACTGTTCTTATTCGGCTTCCACGATTTCAGCGCTCACCGTTTCGCTTTCCAGCGGAATCTGGTTGGCCACCACGATAGTAACGTGGTTGGTGCGCTTGCGGATGCGGTGCGCGCGGCCTTGGGGAGCGGGTTGAAAACGCTTCAGCATAGTGCCTTCGTCAACAAAAGCGGTTTTGATCACCAGGTTGTAGTCATCCGGGTTTTCCGTATTGTCGAGCTTGTACACCCAGTTGGCCACTGCGGAGAGCACGAGCTTCTCGAGCCAGGTGGCGGCTTCGCGCTTGGAATAGCGCAGGATATACAGGGCGTCGTTAACGTTTTTCCCTCTGATATTATCGACCACCAGCCTCATTTTGCGAGCTGACATCGGGACGTTCTTGAGTTTGGCTACTGCTTCCATGTCTCAATTACTTTTTACGGTTGCCAGAGTGCCCCCTGAAATTACGCGTGGGTGCAAATTCACCCAATTTATGGCCTACCATGTTTTCGGTAACAAACACCGGCACGAAGGTTTTGCCATTGTGCACGGCGATCGTTTCACCCACCATATCGGGGATGATCATCGAAGCGCGCGACCAGGTCTTGATGACCGTCTTTTTATTGCTTTCCTTCGACTTCAAGACCTTTTCCAGCAGCTTGTGGAATACGTAAGGTCCTTTTTTAATTGATCTTGCCATGATAGTAGATATTATTTCTGTGCCGACTTACGGCGCGAGATAATCAGTCTGTTAGACATTTTGGTTTTGCTGCGCGTTTTGTAACCTTTAGCGGGTAAGCCCTTGCGCGAACGCGGGTGGCCGCCGGAAGATCTGCCCTCGCCGCCGCCCATGGGGTGGTCAACCGGGTTCATGGCAACGCCGCGAACGTGGGGTCTGCGGCCGATCCAGCGTTTGCGGCCGGCTTTGCCCAATACTTCGAGGCCGTGGTCGGGGTTGGAAGTGGTACCCATTGTAGCTTTACAAGTAAGCAGGATACGGCGGACTTCGCCCGACGGCAATTTAACGGCGCCGTATTTGCCTTCGCGGCCGGTCAGGATACAGCTTGTGCCTGCGCTGCGGGCCAGGGCTGCGCCTTTACCGGGTTGCAGTTCGATAGCGTGAATATCGGCGCCCAGGGGGATATCGCGGAGGAACAACGCGTTGCCCGTAGTGGGGGCTGCGCCTTCGCCCGACAGGATGCGATCGCCGACTTTCAGGCCGTGGGGCGCCAGGATATAGCGCTTTTCGCCATCGGCGTAAACCACCAGAGCGATAAAGGCCGTGCGGTTGGGATCGTATTCGATCGTTTTCACGATAGCGGGAATCCCGTCCTTGTCGCGCTTAAAGTCGATCAGGCGGTAGCGGCGTTTATGGCCGCCGCCGCGTTGACGCATCGTTCTGCGGCCATCTTTATTACGGCCGCCCGATTTCTTCACCGGGGCCAACAGGCTCTTTTCGGGCTCTGAAGTTGTAATTTCGCTGTAGGCGTTGCCTATTCTGAAGCGAGTGCCCGGCGTTATCGGATTATACTTTTTAACTGGCATCTTTAAACCGTATTAAATATTGCCAAAGAAATCAATTTCCTCACCTGAGGCCAACGTGATGACTGCCTTTTTGAAGGCAGATACGCGGCCTTGAACTACGCCCGCTTTAGTACTGCGCTGCTTGACCTTGGCCGGCATAACCATCGTATTGACCGATGCCACGTTGACGCCATACATAGCCTCGACCGCATTTTTAATTTCGATCTTGTTGGCTTTTCTGTCGACAACAAAGCTATATTGGCTGACCTTCGACGTCAGCTTGTCGGCTTTTTCCGAAATAATCGGTTTGATTAGAATTCGCTTTGCCATAGCTCTTCGCTGTTCTTGCCCTATGCGGGTGATTAATCAAAATTTTCCGTTAGTTTGGCCACTGCGCTTTCCGCCAGGATCAGGGTGCCTGCGTTAAGGATCTGATACGTATTCAGATCGCCTGCGCGAACGACGCCTGCTTTGGGGAGGTTGCGGCTGGAGAGGAACACCTCTTTTTCCAGGTCGGCCGTTACCAGCAAGCTTTTACCAACGATCTTGAGATTATTCAGGATATTGGTAAAGGCTTTGGTTTTGGGCGCTTCGAAAGAAAAGTCTTCCACTACCAAAATTTTACCGGCCTGGGCTTTAGCCGTCAGGGCCGATTTGCGGGCCAGGCGCTTCACCTTCTTATTAAGTTTGAAGCTATAGTCGCGCGGTTTCGGGCCGAAGACGCGCCCGCCGCCGGCATAGAGCGGGTTATTGATATCGCCTTTACGCGAGCCGCCGGTACCTTTTTGACGGTGCAGCTTGCGGGTAGAGCCCGACACTTCGCTGCGTTCCTTCGACTTATGTGTGCCTTGGCGCTGGTTGGCCAGGTATTGCTTTACGCTGAGGTAGACAGCATGCTCGTTGGGTTCGATAGCGAACACTGCGTCGGGCAGTTCGATCTGCCGTCCTGTCTGCTGTCCCTGGATATTAAACACCTCGATTTTCATCTCTTTGCGAATTTGAAATTTGCCTGCCTGTTAACAGCTCCAAATTATTTTTCAATAATAATCAGCGCTCCTTTATGGCCGGGGATCGCACCCTTGATCAGGAGGAGATTCTTTTCGGGCAATACTTTGAGAACGCGGAGGTTTTTCACCTTGACGCGGCGGCCGCCGTCGCGACCGGCCATGCGCATACCTTTCACTACCTTGGAGGGGTACGAAGAAGCGCCGATAGAACCGGGGGCTCTGAGGCGGTTGTGCTGGCCGTGAGTAGATTCGCCTACCCCGCCGAAGCCGTGGCGTTTCACAACGCCCTGGAAACCTTTACCTTTGGAGACGCCTACGGCGCTAACCTTGTCGCCTTCGGCAAATACCTCGTCAACGCGGATAGTATCGCCGAGTTGTTTATTCAGGCTGTTGAAATCGCGGAACTCAACAACTTTGCGTTTGGGGTCGGCCCCTGCTTTTTGGAAATGCCCCTGGAGAGGTTTTGGCGTATTTTTGGCCTTCGCTTCGCCGAAGCCCAACTGGAGGGCTTCGTAGCCGTCTGTGTCTTCCGTTTTTACTTGGGTAACGACACAGGGCCCTGCTTCGATAACGGTGCAGGCCACGCTACGACCAGCGGAATCATAGATGCTGGTCATGCCGATCTTCTTACCGATTAATCCGTTCATCAGTCGACATTTTTATTGTACGGTAGCCGTAAAAGAAGGCTATCTCGCCATGCTAATACTGCACGCAGCGAAATACGGGGCGTCGGGCCTGCAAGCCGGGTTGATGAAAAGCCCGGCAGCATGGGTAGACGCGCCTAATTATCCGGCAACCTGTTATGGTCTTAAGAATAATTGCGCTTACGTCAGCTTAACCTGAATGTCAACCCCACTTGGCAGTTCCAGTTTGGACAGGGCATCCACTGTCTTCTGGGTGGGCGTATAGATCTCGATGAGGCGCTTGTGCGTGCGTAACTGGAACTGCTCCCGAGATTTCTTATTAACGTGCGGAGAACGGAGCACGGTAAAGATTTTCTTCTCGGTGGGCAGCGGAATCGGGCCAGTCACAACAGCGCCGCTGTTGCGCACCGTCTTTACGATCTTCTCCGTAGACTTATCTACCAGGTTGTGGTCGTAAGAGCGGAGTTTGATCCTGATTTTCTGATTCATGCCTTCAAAAAATGATTGAATAAAAAAAAACTTATCAGAGAAGCGCTGCCGGCGCCGGGGCCGGCAGGCTACTGTTTTTGCTTATACTTTCACGGCGCCTTTTGCCTTTTCGATCACCTCTTTGGCGATATTAGCGGGCACTTCGTGATAGTGAGAAAATTCCATAGTAGAGCTGGCGCGACCGGAAGTGATCGTACGCAGCTGGGTTACATAGCCGAACATTTCGCTAAGGGGCACTTCCGCCTGGATAGCTACAACGCCGCCGATGCGAGGTTCCTGGCCTTTGGGCAAGCCGCGGCGGCGGTTGAGGTCGCCGATAACAGGGCCCACATATTCTTCCGGCGTCACCACTTCCAGTTTCATGATGGGTTCCATCAATACCGGGTTAGTTTTGGCGGCGGCGGCGCGGAAGCCTTCCTTGGCGCAAAGTTCGAAAGCGATCGGTTTGGAGTCAACGGCGTGCATAGAGCCGTCATAAACGCGGACCTTCATGCTATCGATACCGTAGCCGGCGAGGATACCGTTGCTCATCATGGCGTTAAAGCCGTCGGTGATGGGCTTCATGTAGTTTTTGTCGATAGCGCCGCCCACGATACCCCAAACGAACTGGAGTTTCTTCTTGCCGCTCTTGAAGTCTTCGCTGTCGAGGAATTCCTGGTCGGCGGGGCCGAGTTCGAATTCCATATCGGCGAACAAACCGGCGCCGCCGGTCTGCTTCTTGAGGCGTTCGCGGTGAGAAACCATTTTGGTAAGGGCTTCTTTATAGTTAACCTGGGGCTGGCCCTGGTTACATTCTACTTTGAATTCGCGGCGCAAGCGGTCGACGATAATTTCGAGGTGCAATTCGCCCATACCGCTGATCACCGTTTGGTTGGTATCTTCGTCGTAGCGAACGCGGAAGGTGGGGTCTTCTTCAGCCAGTTTGGCCAGCGCCATGCCCAGTTTGTCGAGGTCTTTCTGCGACTTGGGTTCAACGGCGATACCGATAACCGGTTCGGGGAAGACCATGCTTTCCAGCACGATCGGGTGTTTTTCGTCGCACAGCGTATCGCCGGTGCGAATATCTTTGAAGCCCACAGCTGCGGCGATATCGCCGGCTTCCACGCGGTCTACCGGATTTTGCTTATTAGCGTGCATCTGGTAGAGGCGAGAGATGCGCTCTTTGCTGTCGGTACGCGTGTTGAGTACATAAGAGCCGGCGTCGAGTTTACCGGAGTATACGCGGATAAAGCAGAGGCGGCCCACGTAGGGGTCGGTAGCAATTTTAAACGCGAGGGCGGTAAATGGATCGTCGACCGTCGGTTTGCGGAAAATTTCTTCTTCCGTATCGGGGTTGGTGCCTTTCACCGCCTCAATATCGAGGGGAGAGGGCAGGAAGTAGCAGGCTGCGTCGAGGCAGGCCTGTACGCCTTTATTTTTGAAAGCGGAGCCGCAGAGCACGGGCGTAATCTTCATATTGATAACGGCCTGGCGGATAGCGGAGCGCAATTCGTCGATTGTAATAGAATCGGGATCTTCGAAGTACTTTTCCATCAGCGATTCGTCGAATTCGGCGGCGGCTTCCACGAGTTTTTCGCGGCTTTCGTTTACCGTTTCGACGAGGTCGTCGGGGATGGGCACTACTTCGAAAGTCATACCCATGTCGTGCTCATTCCAGATAATAGCCTGGTTGGTCACCAGGTCGACAACGCCTTTGAACTTCTCTTCGGCGCCGATGGGCACCTGGAGGGGGATAGCGTTGGCGCCGAGTTTTTCGCGCATATCGTTGACCACCATGAAAAAGTCGGCGCCGGAGCGGTCCATCTTGTTCACGAAAGCCAGGCGAGGCACCTTGTAGTTATCGGCGAGGCGCCAGTTCGTTTCCGACTGGGGTTCAACGCCGTCAACAGAGCTGAAGAGGAAGATCAGACCGTCGAGAACGCGCAGGGAGCGGTTCACCTCAACGGTAAAGTCCACGTGGCCCGGGGTATCGATAATATTGAAATCGTATTTTTGGCCGGCTACTTCCCAGTTACACTTGGTAGCGGCGGAAGTAATCGTAATACCGCGCTCCTGTTCCTGCTCCATCCAGTCCATGGTAGCGGCGCCGTCGTGTACCTCACCGATTTTGTGCGATACGCCGGTGTAGTAGAGTACGCGCTCGGTGGTGGTAGTTTTACCAGCGTCGATGTGAGCGGCGATACCGATATTTCTGGTGAATTTAAGATCCTTAGCCATGATAGCTGCTTAAAAAAATTAAACTTTAAAGTGAGCGAAAGCGCGGTTAGACTCGGCCATCTTGTGGGTATCTTCGCGGCGTTTTACGGCTGCGCCTTCTCCTTTGCTTGCTGCGATGATCTCGGCGGCCAGTTTGTCGGGCATACCTTTACCGCTGCGTTGGCGGGAGAAGCGGATCAGCCACTTCATACCGATAGAAACCTTGCGCTTGGCGCGGATTTCGGTCGGGATCTGGAACGTGGCGCCTCCGATACGGCGGCTGCGAACTTCCACCTGCGGCATGACGTTGTTCAGCGCTTTTTTCCAAACGCCGTGTTCATCCGTCTTCATGCGGTCTTTGACAATATCCATGGCCTCGTAGAAGATCTTGAGCGCCGTGCTCTTCTTGCCTTCCCACATCATGTTGTTGACAAACTGAGTGACCATAGGATCGCTATAGCGTGGATCCGGGTCGATGATTCTCAGTTTCGGTTTTCTTTTTCTCATTATGAATTAGAGGTTTCGTGAGAAAGAAACATAATTACTTCTTGGGACGCTTGGTGCCATAGAGTGAACGGCTCTTCTTGCGGTCGTTCACGCCGGCGGTATCCAATGCGCCGCGAACAATCGTATAGCGTACGCCGGGCAGGTCTTTTACACGACCGCCGCGAACCAGTACGATAGAGTGTTCCTGGAGGTTGTGGCCTTCGCCCGGAATATAGGCGATTACCTCTACCCCGTTGGTCAAGCGTACCTTGGCCACCTTACGCAATGCAGAATTGGGCTTCTTGGGCGTCGTCGTGTAAACACGCGTACAAACGCCGCGTTTTTGCGGGCACGAATTGAGTGCGCGCGACTTGCTCTTGGTCAGCACTTTTTCTCTGCCTTTGCGTACAAGTTGGTTGATGGTTGGCATACGTTGCTGCTTTCGATTAAAATGTTCTGTATCTGTGTATGTTAATTGAAAAAGGACATGCCTTTTCAAAAAGCGATTGCAAAGGTAAGGCTTTATATGAAAATACAAAAAGGATTTTTAAAAATATTCGCCTACTTTTCTGATCTGGCTTGAAAAGGCGTTCTTTGTAGCGATGGCCGGGTAAAATACTATTATACCGGCGATACAATAACAACCGGCGGTTGGTTGAACGAGCATTTCTTTGCCATATTATTAACTGCAAAAGATAAAACACACAGAATGGAGTCTAATTGGCGCCACGAGGCGTTTTACACCATACGCACTTATGAAATTGACAGCAAAAAACAGGCGACGCTGCCTGCCCTGGTCAAATTGCTGCACGAATCGGCGATGGAGCACGTCATCAGGCTGGGGGTATCGGTGTGGGACCTGGAGCCGCACCACATTGCCTGGGTACTCATGCGGCAGCAGCTCAGCCTGCTGCGGCTACCCCGGTTGGGCGAGCGCATCAGGGTAGAGACCTATCCTTCCGGGTACGAGCGCTTGTTCACCTACCGCGACTACAAAGTATACGACGAAGCCGGCGAGCTCATCGCCCATTCGAGTTCAACCTGGGTGTTGATGGACACCGTACGGCGCAACCTGGCGCGTTTCCCGGAATTCATACTTGACATACTTCGCCTGGCGCCGGCGCCCGAGTTGTGTTTGCCGCGGCCATCGGGGCAAATGCCCAAAATGGAGCTGCCGGAATACGCCCTCGAATTTACGGTTCGCTGGCACGAACTCGACTTCAATAATCACCTTAATAATATGTATTACCAGCAGTGGATGCTGGAGGCCATACCCGATGAACTGCTCATGGAAGGCCGTTTACTCGCTTTTGACATCCAATACCGGGCGGAAGCGCAGTGGAAAGAACACGTAAAAGCCGAGACGCAGCAACTGCCGGAAGGGCAACTGCTGCACCGGTTGGTGCGGCAAGAAGACGGCAAAGAACTGGCCCTGGCCGTAAGTTCGTGGCAATAAACCCGCCCACAAGTTTTGTGTGAACGCGTTTGCTTATATCTTTAAGGCATGAAACTCGATGACGCCGTACAACAACCCACAGGT
>JRYG01000228.1_pt1 | contig 21524 bp, 15 predicted proteins | sample 235341 | NCBI WGS metagenome assembly JRYG01 (sample SAMN03074218, study PRJNA261478) | activated sludge metagenome | biome: Wastewater Treatment Plant; feature: Wastewater; material: Activated sludge; isolation source: activated biomass of a wastewater treatment plant treating hydrocarbon... ... | reverse complement strand
CCGGTCCCGAAATCGTCGAGCGCGAACTGACAGCCGATGTCGTTGATGGCTTCCATGAGGCGGCGGGCGGCCATCAGATCCGCCACCGCGGCCGTTTCGGTCATCTCGAAAACCAGTTGCGCGGGATCGAGCCCGGTTTCCTGCAACAGTTGTTTGAGATGGCTCAGCAGATCGGGATTGTTGAAGGCATGGGCGGACAGGTTCACCGTCAGGGTGATCCGCAACCCCCGCTCCCTGGCGAGGGTCTGGTGATGGACGGCTTCGGACATCACCAGCCGGTCGACGGCGTGAATGAGTCCCGACCGTTCCGCGATTTCGATGAACTGCGTCGGCCCGATGATTTCGCCGGCGTCGCCCCGCATCCTGAGCAGCACCTCGTAGTGAGAAATCGTCTGGTCCCGGATGCCGAGGATCGGCTGCGCGTACAACAGGAACCGGTTGTCCTTCAGCGCATGCTCCACCCGTTGTTTCCAGAATACGCGCTCGCGCATCTGCCGTTGACTCTGGTCCTGGCTCGACACCAGATACCAGCCGCCACGCCCGCTGTCCTTGACCCGATACATGGCCAGATCGGCCCGGGCCAACAAATCCTCGATGTTGGCGCCATGTTCGGGAAACAGGGCGATGCCGACGCTGGCCGACAATTTATGGACCCGCTCGTCCACCTGAAATTCGATTTCACCGATGTGGGCGAGTATCTTTCTGGTCACTTGCACCGCTTCGTCGGCCGTGGCCTGTTTCAGGATCACCGCGAATTCGTCGCCTCCCAGCCGGCCGATCACATCGACCTCGCGCAGGATGGAAGGCAGCAGTTCGCCGAGCCTTTGCAGCAGGCGGTCTCCGGCGCGATGACCGCTGGTGTCGTTGATGTACTTGAACTGATCCAGATCGAGAAACAGCAACGCGCCCGCGCGGCGATATCGCCTGGCCGCCGCGACCGCGTCGTTCAGCTCCTGGGTAAAGCGGCGCCGGTTGTAGAGCCCGGTCAGCGGATCGTGATCCGCCAGCCACGCGAGTCGCAACTCGGCTCTTTTCCTGGCGGTGATGTCCATGCCCACCGACAGGATCACCGGCGCCCCTTCCGCCTGGCCCCTGAGCCGGGAATGCTGCCAGACGACGTTGAGCGTACCGTGATCCTTGCAATCGAGATCGCACTCTTCCTCGAGGTGTTCCCGCGTGCCCGCGACCAACTCCGCCAGATGCTCGCGAACGCCATTCACATTCTCCCGCCGCGCCAGCAGACTGACGAAAGGCCGCCCTCGCAGTTCCGGCAGGGAATAACCGGTCAGCGCCTGGCCATAGGGGTTGATCATCAGGATTTCATTATTCCGGTTCTGGGTCAGAATGATGGCCTGGGCCGTTTCCAGCACATGGGTGACAAAATTGCGCTGCTGAGTGATCTCGCTCATGCGCTCGGACAAATCCCGCGTCTGCTTGGCCACTTCGACGTTCAGCGCTTCGAGCTGGAACGACAGGGCAATCGCCATGTCGTTCAACACATCCACTTCATCCCTGAAGAAATGCTTGAGTCGCGATTTCGGTATCGTCGCCCGCACCTTGGCAAAAGCGCCTTCGGCCAGCCAGGGCAAGTTGGCCGCCGCGCGCCGCAACCGCGACATGGGCGCCCACAGTATCGCCAGCAGCAGGAGTTCGGACAGCACCAGGCCGACGGCTCCCATGACGATGTTACGCCGGAGCGCGGTGCGGATTTTCGCCATCGCGTCGCTGATATCCGCGATGATCGCCAGGTACGCCTCTTCCCGTTCGTCGAAACCGGCCAGGGGAAACAGCCGCACTTCGTATTCGCGTCCGTTGGCGTCGATCAAAACCGGCTCCGAGCCGCCGTCGGACAACGTTACCCGTTCAGCCGCGGCGCGCAGGATTTCCATGTTGGTTCGCGCGTTGCTCAGCGCCGCCACCTTGGCGCCCCAGGGTCGGAGCCAGCGTTCACCATCGCCACTCGCGGGGTTCATTTCGGCCTGTCCGACGATCAAGCCCAGGTCCGTGCCGGAAACCCGCTGAAAATCGAGCACGACATCCGCCAGGGACACACCCACGACCAACGCGCCGCCGGCGCCCAGCACGGGCGCGATAGCGTATTGCAAACAGGTCTGGGAACAATCGATCAGGCTGTCAGGGCTCTCGGTGGCCATGACCTGCCGGGTTGCCTGCGCCAGGGCCATCCGCCGGTCGGAGTTGGGATCCAGACCGTGCGCGGCCAGGCGTTGACCGGTCGCGGAGATGAACTCGATGTTTTCCACGCCCATATCCAATTCCAGAATCGCCGTCAGCCGCTCGAACGCGGCGATCACCTCCTCCTCCCGGTTGATCCCGGAAACGACCTGGATTCTGAGCAGGGACGCGATGATCGTACTCCACTGCCGCAGCCGCTGGCTCGACTGGTCCAGCAAGCCCTGGACCTGACGAGCATATTGGCTCTGCAGGTCCGCGCGGCGCTGCTCAAACTGGTTGCGTAATTCGAAATAGTTGAACGTCGCGACCGCGCCGATCACCCCCATGAGGACCAGGCTGCTCAGCAGCAGCGCTTTCCACTTGAGGCTCAAGAAAGATCCCGGACGGAGCAGCGGACCCATTCGATAAATTCCTCGGGAAAATCCGGACCATCGAGCAAAAAGAGCCTGTCCCATCACTGATTGCCTTCCGCAACCGTTGGCGCCCCTCCGCCATCGGCGACAGAGAAGCTAAAAACGGAAACCCGCCAAAAGGCAGAACAGGTGCCATCGCTGCTCCAGATCGGCGGGATCGGGATTATCCTGCGGCGGTAGCCAAGCCGTACCGTTGACATAATGGTATTCGGCAGCGATCAGAGAAGACGAGTCGATCGTGTAACGAAGCCCGACAGTCCAGTCCTTGGCGAATTGCGTGTAGGCGGGTCTTCCCGTCGTGGCGTGGTACCGCTTGCCATGCCTGTCCTCTCGGTTGTTATAAAGAACATCGTAGCGCGCAACGGCCTGCCAATTCGCATCGAACCGGTATAGCGCCTGGAGATAATAGCTTTCGCTGATCAGGTCCAGGTTGAGTCGGTCGTCGAAACCGCTCTCCTTGATCGGTCGAATCGCGTATTCGGCGGTAAGACTCCATTTTTCCGCATTGTATTGCGCCGAAAAAATCACCGGCGTAAATATATCCTTTCCTGGGCCCAGATTTTGCGATGACGGTGGTCCCGGATCGTATCGGGTGTCGACTCGCGCGGAACTGATGGCGATCCGATATTTGCCACCGTCCAACTCATAACCCAACCGACCGATGTACGAGAGTTCGGAATAGGTATCGCCGGGATAATCGGCTCCCATGATCGCGAGTTCGGTATCCAGATTGTCGCCTCTCGGGATTCCCGCGCCAAACTCGAGGGATAGATGGCCCCAGTCACCACGATATTCACCATAAACCAGACCACCGTCCGCAGACAGCGACAAGGCGCGGGTGCGGTCCGGATAAATGGATTGGGGCAACAGGATCGTCGGCCGGGTGAACACCACGTCGCGGGTATCGTTATACAAGCCGAGGGGGTTCTTGAAACGCCCGAGCCGCACTCCGAGCCGATAACCCAGCGTCGACAGAATCGTATAGTCGAGCAAGCCAAAATCCAGTTCGACATCGTGCTCGTGTCCCGCTCCGGCGCGCCGGAACAAAGCCTGGACCGCCAGCCGCAGATCGGAAATCGGCATCCAGGAGGCATTCAAGCCGGCTTCCGTGAAGTCGAAGCTCCCTGCGGCATTGCTGGCGCCAAAGACATTGTTGTCGGACGTCAGGGAATACCCCTGACTCAAAAACCCATGGACCTGAAAGTCGTCGAACAGTTCCACGGCGGCGGCGGTTTTGGGCCAGTGCCCCCACAGCACGGCAAATACCAATGCGACCGAAACCTGCCTGAGCGCCACGGTGGGAGAGGCCGGGTATTGCGCGCCGACCAGGCCGCGAATTCGACGAATGGGTGCGTTCCGGCGCGATTCCCAACCCGTCGAGGCAAAAAAACCGCTCTTCCCGCTATAATAAAATGGGATGGTTTTTTTCAGATACCGACTATTTGAAAGTAACAACCTTGACAGTCTCATCGATCATGGAGTCGCTTAAATAACCTATGGCTCCGGGCGTGGCGCTGACTCTTGCCCGCATTTGTTGCTCGGACACGACCTTGACCGGTTCCTCTCCCGTCCCCGAAAACACCAGGCGGTCCCACGCATTACGCAACTGATAGGGAAAAACGCGAAGGATGTATTTTGAGAAGGCGACATGCAGGGGATGTTCGTCGGGCAAAACAAAAACCTTGATCAGCGAACCATCCTCCCACTTTCTCAAACGCATTCCAAATATGGCGCTCAACGCGCTTTGCGAGAGAAAGGTCTCGGGACTGGCCGCCGAATTGACGATCACGACGGGAAAGTTTTCCGCGTGTATCGCGCCGGTAAAACAAAGCGCGATAACACCCAGCAGGCGTCTTAGTGCGCGCGTAACAAATCCCCCTCTCATTGCAGAGACGACATCGAAACCGATGCGTCAAAGCGCCAGCGGACGCCCCGGGCGCGGAAACAGCGCGCCATTATCGGTGAGCAGCGCCCATACTTGCGGATGGGTTCGATAAATATTCTCGATGATATCCGGGACGTACCCCAAATAGCTTCGGCAAGGACCATAATAATCCACAACCGGGCTGATGGGCGTGAAATCGATTCCGAACGTCCGCAACAGCCTCGCGCATACCGGCTCCATCCCGCCGTACCAGTAGCTCAAACCCTGCTCGACGCTCATCCGCACGATGGCCACGAACAAACCGAGAATGGCATGGGGAAACGTTCGGCGCGGAACACCCCGGCGTCGGTCGGGACCTTGCCAGCGGGCGTTGGCGGTACGCCGTCCTTTATCCCCGGCCGAAGATTGGGAATCCTCCGTCAAACCATGGGGTCGTCGATCCTCTCCCTTGCGCGCCCGGAATTCCGGCGCGAGGATCAATCGCGAAATCTCCCCAAGGTGGGCGCGCGGGAGATTTTCGAAGGCTATGGCGTCCGTGTAAAACGCATCGCCGGCGAATTTTTCGATGGGGAATTTTGTTTCGCGCCGATCCGGGGCGGGCAGGATGATCCTGACTGTCCCAGCGACGATACCCCTGGGTTTGTGCATGAGCAGGCAATGCACGGACCGCTCGTCATACCGGTCGCGCTCCAGCCCTTCCGGGTAATTTTCGGCATGGAAGCCGGGAATGAGCCCTTCCCGGCAGTAGACCTCGTAGCGCAGCCGATAGCATTGCAGCCGCTTTTCCGGTGTGTCCGCGGGCACTACCTCGAAGTAGTGGTTGAACAGGTCAACAAGGTCACTCTGCGTATCCAAGAGAAGTTCGCCCCTTTACATTGCGCTCGATGAGCGGGAATCAACCGCGCTCGATCCTCCACGCCGGACCGAGACCGGACTCAAGGCATCGATCCGGTCCCTACTCCCGACACTCGATTTTCAACACAAAATCGCGGGCCTCGGCGGCGATGTCGGCGGCGGCGCGCGCGCCGCCGGGCGCGCGGCTGCGATACTCCACCCCGGCCGCTTCCAGAAACCCGCGCGCCAGCGCGGCCTTGATGGCGAAATTCACGTTCTGCGGAACGTCTCCCGTCATTTCATGGACGCGGACGGCGTTCAGCTTGGCGCTGACCACCCCAACCACCGCGCCGGCGCCGTCCAGCAGCGGTCCGCCGCTGTTGCCGACCTGGGTCGGGGCGGTGAATTGCAGGGACCGGGTATCGTCGCCGGGACCGATCAGCGAACTGACGTTGCCCGTGGTCACTTGCGGCCCCGAGCCGAGCAGACCGCCCAGTGGATAGCCCACCACGATCACCATTTCGCCCAGCCGCGCCTGCGGTCCGTCGCGGAACGCCGCCACGCCGTTCAACGGCGCATGGGCCCGCAACAGCGCCAGGTCGTTGGTGGGATCGGCGAACACCAGTTCCAGCACGCAGCGGTGACGGGGCGAACGGGCCTGAATTTCGCGGGCGTCTTCAATGACGTGGTGGTTGGTCAGCACGTAACCGTCGGGATGGACGCAGAAACCGGTCCCGCTGAACGTGGCGCCGCCCGGTCCGGTCTCGCGTCGCGGATTCGGCCCGCCGGTGGAACGCTCCGGGACCGGTTCCGGCGGGCGCAGGCCGAAATGCGCCGCCAGCGCCGGCAACCCCGCCGCGAAGCCCTGGCCGACGGCGCGGAACTTCCAGAGCCCCTGATGGCGGTACAGTTCCGCCAGGATCATGGCCGTCTCGCCGCGACTGGCCAGCGGCAGGGGAAACAGCAGCAGCGGCTGGCCTGCGGCGTCCGCCAGCCAAACGCGGATCGCGGCGAACACCCCGAAGGTGATCCCGCGCGGCAGACCCGGCTTCACCGCCAGCACGACGGCGATCCGGGCGACCGCCGCCGGCACCGCGTCCAGATCGATCCGGAACTCGTCCGGCGGTCCGGCGAACGCCACCGATCCATCGCGGGAACGCGGTTGCTCGGCGCTCACCAGATCGGCGGGGTCGCGAATTTGGCCATCGGCGCCCAGCAACACCGCGCCCGTTTGCAGCCGGGCGGCGAATTCCTCGACGGGTTCGCCGTTCACCCCGATCACGACCCGACCGCCGCCGGTCGGGCGATTCTGTCCAGGTTGAAGTTCTTGCATGACCCCGCTCCCGCTCCCGCCGATTCCAGGGCTCAGTCGACCGGCAACAATTCGGAAAAATCGTCAATCGCCGGGAATTCGCCCGGCGGCTTGGACGGATGGGTGGAATCCGGCCGCAGCACCGACACCAGATGGGCGATTCCATACCGCCGCGCCGTGCGCAAAATCGTTGGATTGTCGTCCACCAGCAAGGTCGCGCGCGGATCGAACGGCTCCTGCTCGCACAGGCGCGGCCAGAATTCCGCCTGCTCCTTCACCAGTCCCAGTTCGTGCGCGCAGACGATGGCGTCGAAATGCCCGGTCAGCCGGGTCTTTTCCATCTTCAGCGCCAAACTGCGCGGATGGGCGTTGGTCACCAGCGCCACCCGCTTGCCGGCGGCGCGCAGGGCGTCCAGAAACTCCAGCGCATGGGGATGGACGGCGATCAAATGCTCGATTTCGCGCTTGAGGGTCACGATGTCCAGCGCCAGTTCCCGGGTCCAGTAATCCAGACAATACCAGGCCAGGGTCCCCTCCACCGCCCGGGTGCGGGCCGCCACCTCGGCGCGGGCCTGTTCGAGCGGCAGGCCATGCCGGTCGGCGTAACGCGCCGGGACCAGTTCCCGCCAGAACTGATTGTCGAACCGCAAATCCAGCAAGGTGCCGTCCATATCGAGCAGGACGGTCCGAATCCGCGGCCAGGGCAACCGCATGGTCATGGCTGAAGCTCCGCCGGCGCTCGGCTTGGCTGTGGTCAAACTCGTGTAGAATTAAAGCAGACTGTCAGGGTTTGCGCAGAATCCCGTTTCCCGCTCGCGCGGAGAGGCGTTCCGCATGGAACGCGGGGGGTTCCGACCGCGGCTCATTCGCGCCTCATCACCCGACCCGCGAGGTTTCCCGCGTCATGACCGACGCCCCCGCTATCGACTTGTCCGCTCTGGTGGAGCCGGTTCAGGCCATCGCCCGGGAAGCGGGGCGTCGCATTCTGGAAGTGTACGCCGGGGCCTTCAGCGTCACCGAGAAAGCCGACCAGAGCCCGGTCACCGCCGCCGACCTTGCCGCCCACGACTGCATCCTGAGTGGGCTGGCGCAACTGACGCCCGAGATTCCGGTGCTGTCGGAGGAAGCGCCCGACGTCAGCTTCGCCGAACGCAGCGGCTGGGAATGGCTGTGGCTGGTGGACCCGCTCGACGGCACCCGCGAGTTCATCAAGCGCAGCGACCAGTTCTCGGTCAACATCGCCCTGATCCATCGCCACGAAGCGGTATTCGGGCTGGTCCTGCCGCCGGTCGGCGGTGTTTACTATTACGCCTGGCGCGGCGGCGGCGCTTACAAGCAATCCCCCGGCCAGCCCGCCCGCCGCATTCAGGCGGCGCGGGTCTGCCACTATCCGGTGCGCGTCGTCAGCAGTCAGGAATCCTACCGCACCCGCCGCTTGCAGGACTATCTCGGCCAACTCGGCCCGCACCGGCATCTGGGTCTGGGCGGCGCCCTGAAGTCCTGCCTCATCGCCGAGGGTGAAGCCGATCTTTACCCCCGCTTCGGCCCGACCGGCGAATGGGATACCGCCGCCACCCAGGTGATCGTGGAGCAGGCCGGCGGCTACGTGACCGACATGCAGTTGCGGCCGCTGCGCTACAACGCCCGGCCGGTGCTGATCAACCCGGATTTCTTCGCGTTCGGCGACGCCACTCGCGACTGGTCCCACTATCTGCCCCATCGCCACCCGCACGGGTGGCCAGCCTAACCTTCCAGCCCTCAGCACGACAAGGTTTCGAGTCCCGCCATGCCATACGAACGCTATCGCCGCGATTTGCAAAGGGAAGGTTTCCAGCATGATCCGGCCCAGGAACGGGCGGTGCAGCACCTGCAAAGAATCTACGACCAACTGATGGCGCAACCGGAACCGGTCCCAAGCAGGAAGACCGGGCTGTTCGCCCGGCTGGCTGGCCGCGACAAACCGGCCGCCGCCGACGTTCCCACCGTGCGCGGGCTGTATTTGTGGGGCGGCGTGGGTCGCGGCAAGACCTATCTGGTCGATACCTTCATCGACGCCCTGCCGCTGGAGCGCAAGCAGCGCATTCACTTTCACAGCTTCATGCGGTCGGTGCACGCCGAACTGAAAGAGTTGAAGAACCAGCGGGAACCGCTGCGGATCGTCGCCCGCCGCTTCGCCGAGAAGGCGCGGGTGATCTGCCTGGACGAGTTTTTCGTCGCCGACATCACCGACGCGATGCTGCTGTATGGGCTGTTGAAGGAGTTGTTCGCCAACGGCGTCACCCTGATCACCACCTCCAACATCGAACCGGACGGCCTGTACAAGGACGGCCTGCAACGCGCCCGGTTTCTGCCCGCCATCGAATTGATCAAACAGCATCTGGACGTGCTGAACGTGGACGGTGGGGTGGACTATCGGCTGCGCTATCTGGAAAAGGCGGAAATTTATCATTACCCGCTGGACGAGCGGGCCGACCAGATTCTGAACGATCTCTTCGACCACATCGCGCCCGAACCCGGTCATCGCGGCGGCGATCTGGAAATCGAGGGCCGCTTCATTCCCACCTTGCGCGAGGCCGACGGCATCGTCTGGTTCAATTTCCGGGCGATCTGCGACGGGCCGCGCGGCACCGCCGACTACATCGAAATCGCCCGCTGCTTCCATACCGTGCTGATCTCCAACGTGCCGGTGCTGGACTGGCAGATGGAAAATCAGGCGCGGCGCTTCGTCAATCTGGTGGACGAGTTCTACGACCGCGGCGTCAAGCTGATCCTGTCCGCCGCCGCGCCGGTGCTGGAGCTGTACCGGGGCGAGAAGCTGAAATTCGAGTTCCAGCGCACCGTCAGCCGCCTGCAGGAAATGCAGTCGCACGAGTACCTGGAGCGGCCGCACTTGCCGTAGCGCTTATCCCACCAGCCGCGGCGGCGCGCCGTCCCGCCAGCCCTGGATGTTCTCCGCCAGCTGTTCGACCAGTCGCTGACGGGATTCGCGGCTGCCCCAGGCGCAGTGCGGGGTGACGATCAGGTTGGGAATATCGGGCGCCAGCAGGGGATTGCCGGTCACCGGCGGCTCCAGGCTCAGCACGTCCACGCCCGCACCGCCCAGCGCGCCCTGACGCAGTGCGTCGGCCAGTACCGCTTCGTCCACCAGTCCGCCGCGGGCGGTGTTGATCAGAATGGCGTCGCGCCGCATCAGCGCCAGTTCCCAGGGGCCGATCAGGCCGCGGGTGTCCGGCGTCAGCGGACAGTGCAGGCTGAGTACGTCGATCTGCGGCAACAGGATCGGCAGCGGGAGCCGCCCTTCCTCCGGCTCCACCGTGCCGGGCCGCTGGGCCAGCAGCACCCGCATCCCGAACGCCTCGGCCACCCGCGCCACGCCTCGGCCCAGTTCGCCGTAACCCACGATGCCCAGCGTCTTGCCGGCCAGTTCGCGGATCGGAAAATCCAGCAGGCAGAACTGGCTGGCCCGCTGCCAGCGACCGTCGCGGACGGCCTGTCGATATTCCGGCCAGCGGGTGCACAGCGCCAGCAGCAGCGCGAACACATGCTGGACCACCGCCGGCGTGCCGTAACCCCGGCAGTTGCAGACGGTGATGCCCCGCGCCGCCGCCGCCGCCAAATCCACGTTGTTGACGCCGGTGGCGGCGACGCAGATCAGCCGCAAGCGTCCGGCCTGGCGGAGCGCGGCGGCGTCGAGCATCACCTTGTTGCTGATCACCACTTCGGCCTGCGCGATGCGCGCGGCGACCTGTTCGGGCGCGGTGGCCGGGTAATAGCGCAGGTCCGGCAGGATCCGGTCGAGACTGGCGAAATCGAGATCGCCGCGATCCAGCGAATCCCGGTCGAGAAACACACCCAGCATGGCGAGGGAACCTCCAGCGGAAGATTTATCTCATTATAGGCGCAACCGCGCCGCCGCCAGGGCTCCGACCCAACCGACAGCCGCAATCTTCCACTTTCGCCGGGACCAACTTCACCATGAAATCGACCGCCCATCCCGCCTTCGCCCACGATCAGCCCGCCTGCGCCGGCGTGCTGCTGGCCAATCTCGGCACACCCGACGCGCCCACGCCCGCCGCCCTGCGCCGCTATCTGGCCGAATTTCTCTGGGACTCGCGGGTGGTGGAAATTCCCCGGCCAGTCTGGTGGCTGATTCTGCACGGCATCATCCTGCGGGTCCGGCCAGCCCAGTCGGCGCGCAAGTATCGGCTCATCTGGACGCCGAACGGCTCCCCGCTGCTGGCCATCGGGCGGAGCCAGGCGGCGGCGCTGGCGGCGGCGCTGGCGGAACGCCATCCCGGCCCGGTGCGGGTGGCGCTGGGTATGCGCTACGGCAATCCGTCCATTGCGTCCGCCCTGGCCGAGCTGCGCGCCGCCGGCGCCCGCCGGCTGCTGGTGCTGCCGCTGTACCCGCAATATTCCGCCGCCACGACCGCCTCGACCTTCGACGCCATCGCCGCCGAACTGCGGACCTGGCGCTGGTTGCCGGAGCTGCGCTTTGTCACCCAGTACCACGACGATCCCGGCTATCTGGGCGCGCTGGCGGACGCCATCCGCGCCGCTCGCGCCGAACAGCCCGGCGAACGGCTGCTGTTCTCCTTCCACGGCCTGCCCAGGCGTAACTTGCTGGCTGGCGATCCCTATCACTGCCAATGCCACCACACCGCCCGGTTGGTCGCCGAGCGGCTGGGACTCCAGTCGAACCAGTGGGCGGTGGCGTTTCAGTCGCGTTTTGGCCGCGCCGAATGGTTGCAACCCTACACCAGCGTGCTGCTGGCCGACTGGGCGAAGGCGGGGATCGGAAGCGTGGACGTGGTTTGTCCCGGCTTCGCCGCCGACTGTCTGGAAACGCTGGAGGAAATCGCCATCGAAAATCGGCGGACCTTCCTGGAGGCCGGCGGCGAACGCTACCGCTATCTGCCGGCCCTGAACGACGCCCCGGCCCACATCGACGCGCTGGCCGCGCTGATCGGCCATCACGCCGCCGGCTGGCCGGAATTCGACGCCGCTTACGACGCGGATGCCTTCGCCGCTCGGCGCATGGCCAGCCGCGACCGGGCGCTGGCCATGGGCGCGACGGCTTGAACCCGGCGCGCGGCATAATCCGGGCTTTCTTTGCGAAAGCGCCTTCTATACTCATCTGGAACGGCGGCGGCCAACAGCGATGGTCGCCACGGGTCCGCGCGCCGGCGCGGCTTCGAATCCGATCCCGGCGAGGGAAGCATGATCCACGGTGTCCTGTTCGACCTGGAAGGCGTGTTGTACGTCGGCGGTTATCCCTTGCCCGGCGCTCGCGAAGCGCTGCTCAGCCTGCGCGCCGCCGGCATTCCGATGCGCTTCATCACCAACAGCACCCGAATGCCCCGCGGCGCCATCGTCAACCGGCTGGCGCGCATGGGGCTGGAGGTGCCGCCGCAACACCTGTTCACTCCCGTGGTCGCCGCCCGCAACTATCTGATCGCCCGCAAATTGACGCCGCACCTGCTGGTACACCCCAACATCCAGGGCGAATTCGCCGACCTGCTCGGCCCGCCGCCGGATGCGGTGCTGCTCGGCGACGCCGGTCCGGCGTTCAGCTACGACGCGCTCAACCAGTGCTTCCGGCTGCTGCTGGACGGGCTGCCGCTGCTGGCGATGGGCTCCAACCGCTATTTTCGCGACGAGAGCGGGCTGAACCTGGATATCGGCCCATTCATGGCGGCGCTGGAATACGCCGCCGAACTGGAGGCGGTGGTGCTGGGCAAGCCGGCTGTCGAGTTTTTCCTGGCCGCGGTCGGCAGCCTCGGTCTGCCGCCGCAGGATGTGGTGATGATCGGCGACGACGCCGAGATGGACGTACGCGGCGCGCTGGCCGCGGGGCTGCGCGGCGCGCTGGTGCGGACCGGCAAATACCGCCCCGGCGACGAGACCAAGGTCGAACCCCAGGGCGGGCGGGTGTTCGACGATCTCGACGCGGTGGTGGATTACATCCTCTGAAGCACGCGGCGGGGTGTCGGGTCCGCGCCGATTGCGCGTAGAATCCGCTCTCGCCAGGCTTTGCCCGTCCTCTCCTTCCGCATCGAATCTGGAGTTCCCATGCGCGTCCTATTCCCGGACATCAGGCCCTACGCCACCCAGCGGTTCGCCGTGGACGATCCGCATATCCTGTACGTCGAGGAATGCGGCAACCCGCTCGGCCTGCCGGTGCTGTTCCTGCACGGCGGACCCGGCGCCGGTTGCGAACCGCTGCACCGGCGGTTCTTCGACCCGGAACGCTATCGCATCGTGCTGTTCGACCAGCGCGGTTGCGGCCAGTCCACGCCGCACGCCGAACTGCGCGACAACACCACCTGGCATCTGGTGGCCGACATCGAGCGGCTGCGAGAGCGGCTGGGCATCGACCGCTGGGTGGTGTTCGGCGGTTCCTGGGGTTCGACGCTGGCGCTGGCCTACGCCGAGACCCATCCGGAGCGGGTGCGGGGTCTGATCCTGCGCGGCGTCTTTCTGTGTCGCGATCAGGACATCCGCTGGTTTTATCAAGCCGGCGCCAACCGCCTGTTTCCCGATCTGTGGGAGCATTTCCTGGCGCCGATTCCGGCGGCGGAACGGGCGGATCTGATGCACGCCTATCATCGGCGCCTGACCGGAACCAACGAACTGGAGCGGCTGCGGGCGGCCAAGGCCTGGTCGGTGTGGGAAGGCTCCACGTTGACGCTGGAAAGCAATCCGACCCTGGTCGAGCAGTTTGGCGAAGCCCGTCGGGCGCTCAGTCTGGCCCGCATCGAGTGCCACTATTTCGTCAATCACTGTTTCATGGAACCCGAGCAACTGCTGCGCGATGCCGGTCGCTTGCGTGACATTCCCGGCGTCATCGTTCACGGCCGTTACGACGTGGTCTGCCCGCTGGACAACGCCTGGGCCCTGCACCGGGCCTGGCCGGAGGCGGAGCTGCGGATCGTCACCCCCGCCGGTCATGCCGCCAGCGAACCGGGCATCGTCGATGCGCTGGTCACCGCGACCCAGACCTTCGCCGACCGGCTGCGATGATCGGATTGTTGCAACGGGTCAGCGCGGCGCGGGTCGAAGTGGACGACGCCATCGTCGGCACCATCGACACGGGTCTGCTGGTGCTGGTGGGCGTCGAGCGCGGCGACACCGAGCGGGAGGCCGACCGGTTGCTGGACCGGCTGCTGGGCTATCGGGTGTTCGCCGACCCGGAAGGCAGGATGAACCTGAGCGTGCGCGATCATGGCGGCGGTTTGCTGCTGGTGCCGCAATTCACCCTGGCGGCGGACACCCGCAAGGGCCGGCGGCCCAGCTTCACCCCCGCCGCGCCACCCGCCGAGGGCGAGCGATTGTTCGATTATCTGGCGGCGCAAGCTCGCCAACAGCACTCGCCGGTCGCCACCGGCCGGTTCGGCGCCCACATGCGGGTCAGCCTGACCAACGACGGCCCGGTGACCTTTTGGTTGCGCGTCACGGGCGGTTCTCCGTCGCTCGCCGCCGTTTAGACCTGATCGCTTCTGCGACGCGTCCGCGGTTTGCTACGATCTAGCCCATGGTGAGCATCGTTTCACAGGCAGGAACAGGAACTCATATGGCCGCAGGCAAAAGCGATATCGCCAGGATTCCAGAGCGACCGCCCGAGTCGACCCCGGCTGCCATCGCTCCGGATCCGCCGCCCACCCGCCGGTTCGTGGTGGGAATCGGCGCCTCGGCCGGCGGCCTGGAAGCGTTGAGCGCACTTCTGCCGAACCTGCCGCGCGATCTCGGTCTCACCTACGTGGTCGTTCAACACCTGTCGCCGACCTACCGCAGCATGCTCGCGCAACTGCTGGCGCGCGAAACCTCCATGACCGTCAAGGACGTGGAGGACGGCGGCGAGCCAGCGCCCAACACCGTCTACATCACCCCCGCCAACCGCAACCTGACCCTTCAGGACGGCCGTTTCCGCCTCGTCGAGCCGGCCAGGGAAGCGCTGCCCAAGCCTTCGATCAACCTGTTCTTCGCCTCGCTGGCCGCGCAACTGAACGATTCGGCCATCGGCATCATCCTGTCCGGCACCGGCTCGGACGGCGCCTCCGGCATCCACGCCATCAAGGCCGCCGGCGGTTTCACCTTCGCCCAGGAGCCGGCCACCGCCAAGTACAACGGCATGCCGCAGGCGGCTATCGACACCGGCAGCGTCGACTGGATCTTGCCGCCGGAGTGGATCGGCCAGGAAATCACCCTGATCGCCCGCACCCAGGGCATCGTGCCGCTGGAGGGGAAACCGGAAGCCGAACCGGCCACCCTCAAGAAACTGCTGACCAGGGTCCGCCAGCACACCCGGATCGATTTCAGCGGTTACAAGGAAGCGACCCTGTGGCGGCGCATCGGGCGGCGGATGGCCACCCATCACGTCGTCGATCTGGACGAGTATCTGCAACTGATCGCGGAAAAACCCGACGAACTGGACAAGCTGGCCAAGGATATCCTGATCTCGGTCACCGCCTTCTTCCGCGACCGGGAAGCGTTCGGCAGTCTGGCCGCCGTGGTGGACCGCATCGTGGCCGACAAGCAGCCCGGCGAGGAAATCCGGGTCTGGGTGCCGGGTTGCGCCACCGGCGAGGAAGCCTACTCCATCGCCATCCTGTTCGCCGAGCAGCTGGGCGCCCATCTCGACCAGTACCGCGTGCAGATTTTCGCCACCGACATCGATCTCGACGCCATGACGGTGGCGCGACGGGCGCTGTTCGCGGCCTCCAGCCTGGCCGATCTCTCTCCCCAGCAAATTCGCAGCCATTTCGTCACGCACGGCGACCGCTACGAACTGGCCAAGCACCTGCGGGAGCTGGTGATCTTCGCCCGCCAGGACCTGGCGCAGGACCCGCCGTTCCTGCGGCTGGATCTGATCAGTTGCCGCAACGTACTGATTTACTTCCGCAGCGAGTTGCAGGCACGCATCCTGGCGGTGTTCCAGTATGGTCTGCGGCCCGGCGGTTATTTGTTCCTGGGCCGGTCCGAAAGCGTGCTCCATCAGGAATCGCTGTTCGACGTGGTGGACAAGGAGGCCCGCATCTATCGGCGCCGCGGCGGCGGCCAAAAGCTGCTGTTCCAGGCCGGACCGCAGTTCCAGCCGGCAACCGAGCCGCGCAAGCCCTCTCAGCGCCATTCCAAGGACTTGAACGAGCTGCTGCTGGAAACCGCCGCCCGCCTGTTCGCGCCGGTCAGCCTGCTGGTCAACAGCCAGTTGCAGATCAAGCACATTCACGGCGACGTCAGCCGCTATCTGACCATTCCCTCCGGCAAACCCAGTTTCGATCTGCTCAGCCTGATCCGCTCCGAACTGCGCACCGACATCCAGACGCTCATCTTTCAGGTCAACCGCAAGCAGGTCTCGATCCAGGGTCGGTCGCGCACGCTCAAGGGTGAACCGGCCGTCGCGCCGGTGCGCGTCTCGGTCCATCCGCTGGCGGACGCGAGCGCCGAAAAATTGTTCCTGGTCTGCTTCGAGCCGGCCCCGGCTCCGGTCCCGGCGAACCGCCGCAAGGGCACGGCCAGCAACAGCCAAAAGGAACTGGAAGACGAACTGACCGCCACCCGCGAGCACCTGCAAACCCTGGTCGAGGAACTGGAAACCTCCAACGAGGAAATGCAGGCGCTCAACGAGGAGGTGCAGGCCGCCAACGAGGAACTGCAATCCTCCAACGAGGAACTGGAGGCGTCCAACGAGGAACTGCAATCGACCAACGAGGAGCTGACGACCCTCAACGAGGAATTGCAGGTCAAAACCACCGAGTTGGAGGAAACCAACGCCGAGTTGCAAAGCATCCAGAACAGCCTGGATTTCCCCCTGCTCGCGGTCGATCATCAACTTCAGCTCACTCGCTTCAACCAGCCGGCGGCGCAATTGTTCCGGCTGGGCGCCGCGGCCATCGGCGCCAGCCTGCGGGAAGCCGCCTGGCCAACGGGCGTGCCGGATTTCAGCCGGACCATCGAGGAGGTGCTGCTGCGCCGGCAGAGCGTGGTGCGGGAACTCGCCGGCGAAAACCGCCATTACGTGCTGCGCGTCAATCCGCATCTGGGCAACAACCAGGAGTTGCGCGGCGTCATCGTCACCCTGCTCGACAACACCGTCCTGGTCGAGGCCCAGCGCCGCCTGCGCGCCGATCAGGAAAAGCTACTGGCGGTCATGAACAATTCCATCGCCGTGTTCATGATCAAGGACGCGGTCGGTCGCTACGAGTTCGTCAACACTCAGTTCGAGCGGTTGTTCGACCTGCGCGCCGAATTCGTGCTCGGGCGAACCGACTATCAGGTTTTCCCCCACGACATCGCGGAATCGTTCCGCAACAAGGAGCTGGAGGTGATGCGCCGGCGGGGAGCGGTGCAATCCGAGGACGTCTTGGTTCTGGGCGGCAACCCGCGTTCGCTGCTGGCGATCCGGTTTCCGCTGTTGTCGGAAGACGGCGCCGTGGTCGCGGTCTGCACCCAGGCGCTCGACATCACCGAGCGCAAACGGATCGAGGAACAATTGCGGTTGGCGGCCCGGATGATCGACCGCACCGCCGAGGGGGTCATGGTGACCGACCGGGACCTGCGGATCCTCACCGTCAACGGCGCCTTCCAGGCGATCACCGGCTACAGCCGCGAGGAGGCGGTCGGCCAAACCCCTCGTCTGCTGCAATCCGGTCGGCACGATGCCGCGTTTTATCGGGCGATGTGGAGCCACCTGGAAAGCCAGGGCTGGTGGCAGGGTGAAATCTGGGACCGCCGCAAGGACGGCGAGGAGTATCTGGCCTGGCTGAGCATCAACGCCGTCCGCGACGTCGACGACGCCGTGCTGAACTATGTGGCCACCTTCAGCGACATCACCCTGATCCGCGAATCGCACCAGCGGATGGAATTCCTGGCCACTCACGACGAGTTGACCGGCCTGCCGAACCGCAGCCTGTACCTCGACCGCCTGCGGCACGCGCTGGCCCGACTGGAACGCAGCGATTGCCTGCTGGCGATCCTGTTCATCGACCTCGACAACTTCAAGACCGTCAACGACACCCTGGGCCACCACTACGGCGACCAGCTCCTGATCGAAGCCGCCGAGCGGTTGAAAGGCTGTGTCCGGGTGGCGGACACGGTAGCGCGGCTGGGCGGCGACGAATTCACCTTCCTGCTGGAGGATATCGAGAAGCACGAGGTCTCCCTGGCCGCCGCGCGGGTCCTCGAAACCTTCGCCCGGCCCTTTCGCATCGCCAACCGCGATGTGTTCGTCGGCTGCAGCATCGGCATCGCCGTTTATCCCGACGATGGACCCGATACCGCGACCCTGCTGCGCAATGCCGACGCCGCGATGTACCGCGCCAAGGAAACCGGCAAGAATACCTTCCAGTTTTTCACCACCGGCATGGCCGGCGCCGCCTCGCAGCGGCTGGAGTTGGAGAGCGCGTTGCGCCACGCGCTGGAAAAGGATGAACTGTTCCTGCACTATCAGCCGCAACTCGATCTGCGCAGCCGGCAGATCGTCGGGGTCGAGGCGCTGCTGCGCTGGCGGCGCGCGAACGGTTCCTACGTCGCGCCCGCCGACTTCATTCCCATCGCCGAACAATCCACCCTGATCATCACCCTGAGCCAGTGGCTCATCAACCAGATCTGCCGCCAAATCCTGAGTTGGGATCACATCAGGCTGCCGCCGCTGCGCGTTTCGTTCAACGTCGCGGCCCGGCATTTCCGCCACGCGCAAATCCTGGCCACCCTGCACGAATGCATCAGCCGCTACGCCATCGATCCGGCCCGGCTGAGCATCGAGCTGACCGAGGATGCCCTGCTGGATGACGCCGCGCACGCCCGGACCATTCTGGACGAAATCAAACGGATCGGTCTGAGCATCAGCATCGACGACTTCGGCGCCGGTTATTCCTCACTGGCCTGTTTGCGGTCCTACCCCATCGACGAGCTGAAAATCGACCAGCGTTTCATCGCCGAACTGGCCACCAGCCCGGACAGCCGCGCCATCGCCGCCAGCATCAACGCCATTGGCAACACCTTCGGCTTGCGCGTGGTCGCCGAGGCCGTGGAAACCGCCGAGCAGCTGGCCATCCTGCGCGAACAGCATTGCCCTATCGTGCAGGGCTATCACGTCGCCAACCCGATGAGCGCCAACGCCCTGGCCGACTGGATCCGTTATCGTCAGGAAGGGCCGGCGTAAATTCAAGGCAGGCGTTCAGTTCGAATCTTCTCTCCGCGCCCCCAGGGAGAAAGGATCGCCTCTCCATGCTGGCGGGCTTGAACCGCGGCGGCCGGACCAGTTCCTTATCCAGCAACCCTGTTTGAGCTGTGAAAACACTGGCCGGTCGCGCTAAGTCCCTCTTTGCAAAAGAGGGTTAGAGGGGATTTCCATTCACGAGTCGGCCACAATTCACCTAGGAGAGGTATATCTGTCCGAGGGGAGTGGGATGCAAAGAGTCCCGGTTTGACGCGGGTCACCGATGCAGATGCCATTTTCCTCGGGCCACGCGAAACGGGCGCCGATTGGATCGAGCACCGAGCCTGGAGGCAGATCGGAGCGCAGCACGCTGATGGCGCCGCCAGTGGTCGGCCAGGAGTACAGTTTCCATGCCGACCGCGCTTCATCGTCGCCGCAAGGCGGTGGTTTCCGGCCTTCCAGGACGCAAGGAGAAATCAAATCGACGCGAGAACCGTCCCGAGCGAACCGGGTATTGATGGGACCCGGAGCTTCCAATAGGAGCGGTGGTATACCGGGGTCTGACTGCCCGGTGGTAGGATCGTAGCGAACCAGACCCAGCGCGTGGTAACCCTCCGACGACGACGACAGCAGCAGCCACCCGCCAGGTCCCGGACGCACTTGAAACAAATGGCCAAAATCACTGGAGAGACAGCCACCGCGCGGACGTCGCCAAGCCCGCGTCCGCGCATCGAAGAGCCCGCATTCCGGTTCAAAGGGGGTGGCGGGATCGAATTGCTGCACAAAAATCGTGTTTGCGGATAGCCAGAAAGCGAGATTGATCAGATCGCCATTCGCTGGATTGGACCTTGATTTTATCCAGCTCGGGATTTGAATGCGGACGGCCGGTGAACCTTTCCTGGGAGCGATGGCGAAGGAAGCTTTGTCGAGCACCAGGATGCGCGCGCCATCAGGCGAAAAGGCGATGTCCCTGGCCGCGCAGTCGCCGTGAGGCATAGCCGAATCTGGCGCGCACCGCCAAGGAGTAAACCGTCCGTCCCGAACAGAGAGCAGCCAACGACGCCCGACGAGGAGATGCGAGCCATCCGGCAGCCAGTCCAAATCCAAGGGTTCGCGCGATCCGGTGGAAGGCGTCAAGCGATGCGTGCCGCCGGCAGGCCGGGTTTCATCACCACGGGCGGCGACAGCCGGAGAGCAACACGCCACCATGCACGCCATTACGCACGCCATCACGTCGTACCGGACCGCTCGAGGCAGACGAAACCACCGACGGATCATCCGCCATCCTCGGGCCACGCGAAGGGCGGGCAGGCTCCACCCGGCAGTCGGGGAAGTCATGGGGGATACTTGATGCTGCGGAGCCCCGGAGGAACAGGAACCAACTTTGCGAAGGAGTGTTTTTGTTTCAATTTTCGGATCAAATTAGCGAGCAATTCTTTCTTTCCCTTCCAGTGTCGATCATGCAGGAGCAAGATATCGTGGGAACTGGGGAAACCAGCTTTCGTTCCCGCCACACCGACGACGCCTTGCCAATCCCGATGGGTAATGTGGCCCATTCTGCCGTTATCGGCGAACTCGAAGTCCCAGCCGGCATGCGGTATTTTGAGGTCTCGGACGATCATCTCGACGTAGTTGGGCATGAATCGGCCATCGCCGGGCAGTCGCGCGATCTTAAGACCCGGAAATTCGGCACAAACGATGCCGTTGCGAACCTGAAATAAGCTATCGAGTTTTTCGAGGTTGGTATCGAAATCTTTTTTTACCTCCGAGGGCGTGGTTGAATTGTAGCCCCTGCGCGTCATTGGATCGTGGTCGTAACCATGATTACCGAGGGCGTGACCCTCTTGCAACATGGTTTGGATCAGGCTGTACTGTTGGCCCGGAGTTCGTTCAAGGGTGATCGCGGTGAGGAAAAAGGTGGCCTTGACACTTTCCATGCGCAATGCCTCCAACACGTCGGAAGTTCCCTCATTGGGACCGTCATCGAAAGTCAGATAAACCGGTAATCCACTCATATAGACTCCGATAAAATTTTTATTTGCCCTTTGTCCCATAAGCTCTGGATATCGATCCGGGCCAGGCAAGGCGCGGCACGACTAAAGCTGCCTGCTTTTCTCACACCTCCGCCAGATTCCCCTTTTCCTCCAGCCAGGTCTTGCGATCCCCCGCCCGCTTCCTGGCCAGCAGCATGTCCATCAAGGCCAGGGTGTCGTCGCCGGCGTCGAGCGTCAGTTGCACCAGCCGGCGGGTGGCGGGATCCATCGTCGTTTCCCGCAATTGCAACGGGTTCATCTCGCCCAGTCCCTTGAAGCGGGTCACGTTGACCTTGCCCTTCTTCTTCTCGGCGGCGATGCGGTCGAGAAGACCCTGCTTCTCGGCCTCGTCCAGCGCGTAGAACACCTCCTTGCCGACATCGATCCGGAACAGCGGCGGCATGGCGACGTACACGTGGCCGGCTTCCACCAAGGGACGGAAGTGGCGCACGAACAAGGCGCAGAGCAGCGTGGCGATGTGCAGGCCGTCGGAATCGGCGTCGGCGAGAATGCAAATCCTGCCGTAGCGCAGCCCGGCCAGATCGCTGGAACCGGGATCGACACCGATGGCCACGGCGATGTCGTGCACCTCCTGCGAGGCCATCACCTCGGCGGAATCCACCTCCCAGGTGTTCAGAATCTTGCCGCGCAACGGCATCACCGCCTGAAACTCGCGGTTGCGGGCCTGCTTGGC
>JRYG01014172.1_pt1 | contig 21573 bp, 16 predicted proteins | sample 235341 | NCBI WGS metagenome assembly JRYG01 (sample SAMN03074218, study PRJNA261478) | activated sludge metagenome | biome: Wastewater Treatment Plant; feature: Wastewater; material: Activated sludge; isolation source: activated biomass of a wastewater treatment plant treating hydrocarbon... ... | reverse complement strand
TCTACGTCGCGCCGGGCAATGCCGGCACGGCACGCGAACCCAAGGTCGCCAACGTCGCCATCACCGCCGACGATCCGCCGGATTTGCTCAAGTTCGCTCAAGGGCATCACGTCGATTTGACGATCATCGGCCCGGAAGTGCCGCTGGTGCTGGGCATCACCGACCTGTTCGCCAGTGCCGGCCTGCGCTGCTTCGGACCCTCCAGGGCGGCGGCGCGGCTGGAAGGCTCCAAAGCCTTCGCCAAGGATTTCCTGGCCCGCCACCACATTCCGACCGCGCGCTACCAGAGTTTCACCGATGCCGAGGCGGCGGAAGCCTACATTCGCGAGATGGGCGCTCCCGTCGTCGTCAAGGCCGACGGACTGGCGGCGGGTAAGGGGGTGATCCTGGCGCAAAGCGAAGAGGAAGCGGTCGCAGCCATGCGCGGCATGTTGAGCGGCGCGGATTTCGGCGCGGCGGGCCATCGAGTAGTCGTCGAGGAATTTCTGGTCGGCGAGGAGGCCAGCTTCATCGTCATGACCGATGGCGAGCATATCCTGCCGTTCGCCTCCTCGCAGGATCACAAGGCCCGCGACAATGGCGACCGGGGTCCCAACACCGGCGGCATGGGCGCCTATTCGCCCGCGCCGGTGGTCACGCCGGAACTGCATGACCGCATCATGGCCGAGATTATCGAACCGACGGTGCGCGGCATGGCGGCGGAAGGTTGTCGCTACGTCGGCTTCCTGTACGCCGGGCTGATGATCACCGCCGACGGTCCCAAGGTGCTGGAATACAACTGCCGGCTGGGCGATCCCGAGACCCAGCCGCTCATCATGCGGTTGCGCTCCGACCTGGTGGAATTGTGCGAGGCGGCGCTGGAGGATCGGCTGCGCGAGGTTGAGGCGAAGTGGGATGCCCGTCCAGCCTTGGGGGTGGTGATGACGGCTGCCGGCTATCCGGGCGCCTGTCGCAAGGGTGATGTCATCGCGGGGCTGCCGGCGCGCGACGCGGAATCGGGCGAGGACGTGAAGCTGTTCCACGCCGGCACGCGGGAGACGGAGGATGGCCACATCGTCACCCACGGCGGGCGGGTGCTGTGCGCCACCGCGCTGGGAAGTACGGTCGCCGAGGCCCAAAGCCTGGCCTACAACCTGGCCAGGCGGATACATTGGGAGGGCGCTTATTACCGCACCGACATCGGCTATCGAGCCATTGCCCGGGAACGGGGAGAATAACAGCCCGCCGAATGCGCATTCCCCGACTTCATCTCCCCGTACCGCTGACGGTCGGCGCGACCGTGCCACTGGACGACAACGCCTTGAATCATGCCGTGCGGGTGCTGCGGCTCAAGCCTGGCGCGGCGTTGATTCTGTTCGACGGCGCCGGCGGGGCGTTCGCGGCGACGCTGGCGGAGGTGGGCAAGCGGGCGGCCTGGGCGCGGGTGACGGCGGCGTTGCCCGGCGAGGTGGAATCGCCGCTGCGGGTAGCGCTGGCGCAAGGGGTCTCGCGTGGCGAGAAAATGGACTACACGCTGCAAAAAGCCGTCGAACTGGGCGTCGCCGTCATTCAGCCGTTGTTCGCGGAACGCGGCGGGGTCGATCTGGCCGGCGAGCGACTGGCGCGCAAGGTCCGGCATTGGCGCGGGATCATCGTTGGCGCCTGCGAACAGTGCGGTCGCAACCGACTGCCGGAATTGCGGCAGCCGCTGACGCTGGCGGAATGGTTGGAACAGCCGGCGGAACCGGATTTGCGCCTGTTGCTCGATCCGCTCGCCGAACGGGGTTTGCGTGGATTGGAGCCGCCAGCGGCAACGGTGACGCTGCTGATCGGCCCGGAAGGCGGCCTGAGTCCGGTGGAAATCGCCCAGGCCCGCAAAGCTGGATTTGCCGGCGTCCGGCTCGGACCGCGCGTCCTGCGCACCGAAACCGCCGGCGTCGCGGCGCTGGCGGCGGTGCAAGCCCTGTGGGGAGATTGGGATTAGGTAAAGTCGTTTTCGAGCACCACGCGATAGCGCGCCTTGCCGGATTCGAGATGCGCCATCGCCTCGTTGACTCGACTCATCGGATAATGTTCGGTGATCGGCGCGATCCGGTGCCGGGCGCAGAATTCCAGCATCTTGCGGATGGTGGCCGGGGAGCCCAGCGGCGAGCCCGAGAGGCTCTTCTGGCTGCCGATCAGCGAGAACGCCACCGCCGGAATGGGCGACGGGATCACCCCGACGGTATGAAAGCGGCCCTTGGGAGCCAGGGCGTTCAGGAATGCCGACCAGTTCAGATCGACGTTGACGGTCGAGAGAATGAAGTGCAGGGAGCCGGCGATTTTCTCGAGCTGCGCCGCGTCGCGGGAATTGACGACGCGATGCGCGCCCATCGCCAGCGCTTCGTCGCGCTTGGCGTCGCTGGAGGTAAAGGCCGTCACCTCGCAGCCCCATTTGTTCAGAAATTGCACGGCCAGATGGCCCAGCCCGCCGATACCGATCACCCCGACGCGGTCGGTGGGTTTCACGTCGAACTGGACCAGTGGATTGAAGACCGTGATGCCGCCGCAGAACAGCGGCCCGGTTTTTTTCACATCCAGTCCCGGCGGCAGCGGGGCGGCCCACTCGGCGTTGCAGCGGACCTTGTCGGCGAACCCGCCATACCGGCCGACCATGGTTTGTTCGTTGCTGGCACAGAGGTTGTGGTTGCCGCTCATGCACTGATCGCAGGTCATGCAGCTGCCGCTGAACCAGCCCAAGCCGACCGTGTCGCCGACCTGGAGATGTTTCACGTTTCCGCCGACTTGAGCGATGGTGCCGACTACCTCGTGTCCCGGTACGAAGGGATAGGTGCTGATCTGCCATTCGTCGTTCAACATCGATAGATCGGAATGGCAAATGCCGCAGGCAACGACATCGATCTCGACCTGATCCGGCTTCAATTCGCCGGGCTCGAATTCAAACGGTGTGAGTTGCCCTTTCGCTTGGTGTGCCGCATAGGCTCGAATCATGAGGGGACCTCCTGGGATTGCGCCGACTGGGGAATGGAAACGCGCGACATTGATCCGGTATGGACGGGCATCGAGCGAAAGCCAAAACCGATTGCTCGCTGAAATCGCTGCCGCCGTCGTGTCCCATGCGGTTTGGCAGTATTCAATGCTTTTTGGTTCGGGTCCGTGCGCCGGCTCAGGAGCGAGCTGACCAACAGCCGCCATTGAACAAGTCATTGCCCGGTCCGGCTGATGAATATTTCATCGCGCCTTGTCCCCCGCGGTTTCAGCGTCTAGAGTTAAACAACGCCGCCTTTCCCGTGGCGGCGGAATCCAAAATCGAAACAACGAAACACAGAGGAGGCTGAGGATGAACAAGAAAGTGCTGCTGGGCGTAGCCGCGTTCTGTACCATGGGGCTGTCCGCCGGCGCCTGGGCCGCCGATGCCGCGACGGCCGACGAAGTGGTCGCCAAGGTCAAGGAAGCCGCCGCCGCCGTCAAGGCGGGCGGAGATGCCGCCCTGGCCAGCTTCGACGATCCCAAGGGCAAGTGGGCTTGGAAGGATACCTACGTGTTCGTGATGGATTGCGCGAGTGGGGCGATGAAAGCCCATCCCAGCCCGACGGTGAAGGGCATGAAGCTGACTGACCTCAAGGACAAGGCCACCGGCAAGGAATTCGGCACGGCCCTGTGCGATGCCGGCAAGAAGGCCAATGGCGGCTGGGTCGAATACATGTGGACCAAGCCCGGCGCCGAGGGCAACCACCGCAAGGTCGCTTACGTGTTGTCGGCCGGCAAGTACGAAGTCGCCGCTGGCGTTTACGACGACAAGGTGACCGCCAAGGAACTGGAAGCCAAGACCGCGAAGTAAACCCGCTGTCGTGATGCAGTCCCAAATCCCCCCGGCTTCGCCACCTCCCTTTTGCAAAGGGGGGTAGGGGGGATTTCTCAACACCCCACCGCTCTTTTTGCCCGCCCAGCGCCGGTCGCTCGTTTATACTGAGGGGAGTTTCGTAACCTCAAAGGAGGACCCGGTGATTTATTCCCTCGGCGACCGCGAGGTCGAATTTCACGGCGAGGACTGGTTCATCGCCGACAACGCCACCGTGATCGGCTCGGTGGTGCTCAAGCAGAACGCCAGCATCTGGTTCAACGCCGTGGTGCGCGGCGACAACGATGTCATCACTATCGGCGAAAACTCCAATATTCAGGACGGCGCGATTCTCCATACCGATCCCGGCATCCTGCTCACCATTGGTCGTGATGTCACCGTCGGGCATCTGGCCATGCTGCATGGCTGCATCGTCGGCGACAACAGCCTGATCGGCATCAAGAGTCTGATCATGAACCGGGCGGTGATCGGCAACAACTGCCTGATCGGCGCCAACAGCCTGATCCCGGAAGGCAGGGTCATCCCGGACGGTTCACTGGTGATGGGTTCGCCGGGCAAGATCGTGCGGACTCTGACCGAGCGGGAGATTGCAGGATTGCGGATGTCGGCAGGCCGCTACGTGGAGAATTTCAAACGCTTCAAGCGCGACTTGCAGCGGCGGGACTGAGATGGCGACCGTGCTGGAGGATCGTCTGGATCTGGTGATCCGGCAGGTCGGCACGACCATTCTCGGCAAGGAGCGCGCCATCCGCCTGGCCGTGAGCTGTCTGCTGGCGCGTGGTCATCTGCTGATCGAGGACTTGCCCGGCATGGGCAAAACCACCCTGGCCCACGCCCTGGCTCGCTGCCTGGGCTTGCAGTACCAACGCATCCAGTTCACCAGCGACCTGCTGCCGGCGGACATTCTGGGCGCGGCGGTATACGAGCGCCAGCGCGAGACGTTCGTGTTCCACCCCGGCCCGATTTTCGCCCAACTGATCCTGGCCGACGAGATCAACCGCGCCACGCCCAAGACCCAGAGCGCCCTGCTGGAGGCGATGGAGGAGGGGCAGGTGACTATCGAGGGCGAGACCCGCATCCTGCCGGAGCCGTTCTTCGTCATCGCCACCCAGAATCCCGCTTATCAGATCGGCACGTTTCCGCTGCCGGAATCGCAACTCGACCGCTTCCTCATGCGGATCGAACTCGGCTATCCCGACGTCCAGGCGGAACGGGCGTTGCTGGAAGGCGAGGACCGCCGCGAGGTGCTGGCGCGGCTGCCGGTGTGCCTGACCCCGGCGCAGTTGCACGAGGCGCAGGCGCGGGTGGGCCACATTCACGTCGCGCCGCCGCTGCTGGATTACGTTCAGGCGTTGCTGGCGTTTTCCCGCCAGTCCAACCGATTCCGCGGCGGCTTGTCGCCGCGCGCCGGCTTGGGCCTGCTGCGAGCGGCGCGAGCCTGGGCGTTGCTGCACCGGCGCGGCCACGTGTTGCCGGAAGACGTACAGACGGTGTTGCCGGCGGTGGTCAGCCATCGCCTGCACCCCGGCGAGGACAATCTGGAGCAGTCCGCGTCCGACCTGGTCGGGCGCCTGCGCGATGCCGTGGCTTTACCGGTTTGAATGCCGCGCCATGTTGCAGGCGCTGCGGCGACAGTTCGAGGTTTGGGTGACGCGCGACCAACGACCTGCTCACGAGTCGATCCGGCTGAGCCGACGCCGGATTTACATCCTGCCGACCCGCCATGGCTATGCTTTCGCCGCCTTGCTGTTCCTGTTGTTCCTGTGGTCGATCAATTACAGCAACAGCATGGGATTCGCTTTCACCTTCCTGCTGGCGGCGGTGGCGCTCAACAGCATGTGGCGGGCGCACGACAATCTGCTGGGCTTGATCGTCCATCCGGGCGGCGCCGATCCGGTGTTCGCCGGCCAGGAAGCCTGCTTCGTCTACCGGCTGGAAAATCCCGATCCGGCGCCGCGCTACGGCATCGCTCTGCAATGGCGAGACCAGCCGCCGCGCTACGCCGACATTCCCGAGCATGGCTCGGCGCTGGTCGCGCTGGCCATTCCCGCCGGGCAGCGCGGCTGGTTGCGGCCTGGCCATGTGCGGGTATCAACCCGCTTTCCGCTGGGTCTGTTTCAAGCGTGGAGCTGGGTGGAGTTCGAGACCGCCTGTTTGGTCTACCCCCAGCCCCGAGGTCAGCGACCGTTGCCACCAGCGCTGCCGAACAGTAGCGGTAGCGGCTTGGGGGAACAGGGATCGGGCAGCGAGGATTATGCGGGTTTTCGCCAGTACGCGCCCGGCGACTCGCCGCGCCGGATCGCCTGGAAAGCCGCGACCCGCACCGATCAGCTGTTGGTCAAGCGCTTCGTCGATCAGGCGCGGCCGGAGTTGTGGCTGGATTGGCGGTTGTTGGGGATCGAAAACGTCGAACCGCGCCTGGAGCAGCTTTGCTGGTGGGTGCTGAAGGCCGAAAGCGATGGCCACCAGTACGGTTTGCGCTTGCCGGGCCTGCAACTTCCACCCGCTCATGGCGACGCTCAGCGCCGCCGCTGTCTGGAGGCGCTGGCTTTGTTCGCGCACCCTTCCCGAAGCTCCAAGGATCATTGAATCGGCGCTTGAGTTCCCCCCGCCCCAGTCAATCGATACTTGTCATCTCGTCCAAAGCAGCTTGGCTCACAACTGACTGATCCGTCCAAATATCCCTAGCAGTTTTTTTATCTATGGCGCCTTGGTGCCGCCATGTGGATCGGACAGCGTCAAAATTAAGTCGTTTGTGACGTAATTTCGTCATCGGCGAAGCTCGGCTTGTGGCGGGTTGAGTATCGTTATCAGGTATTGGTTATTGTAAAGTACGCTGATTTATATAATTATATTAGTATTATTTTTAAACATATGTATAAAAATAATACATTTTGTAAACTTTATGCCCGAATAAGGTACGTATCATTTAAAAGACAAATTATGGCATTTATCTTGCCTTAAAATCATCAAATTAAAGTTCAACATCCTGGTTAGAATCTCTTGGTAATTCATAAAGAAGAGAGACATATGTTTCACCCCACTGGGCAAACAAGCATGCTGGCACAGCCAAAAATACTGATCGCGGATGATATTGAAGCCAATGTTCGGTCGTTGACGGAAATAGTACGGCAAGAACATTTTCAGGTTCTAACAGCGTGTGACGGTTACGAAGCTTTAAAGATAGCGGAAAGGGATTTACCAGATATTATCTTACTTGATGCAATGATTCCGATAATTGATGGATGCCAAGTCATTAAAAAGCTCAAAAATACAACTTCAACTGCCTCTATTCCAATTATTTTGATTATCGCCTTAAATGATAGTAACAACAGAAAAAAAGGATTGGATGCGGGTGCTGAGGAGATATTGAATAAGCCGGTTAATGATGTCGAGTTAGTGACTCGCATTCATTCAATGCTGCGCCTGAAGCGATATCAAGACGCTTTAGCGATTAGACAAAAAAGTGAAACCCAATTTTGTACCGATCAGCAAGCGAAAGACATTGAAGAAGAAGCAGAACCAGCAAATATTGCGTCTGCTGTAGTTGAGCCAGAGGAATCGAAATCAGTAAAGCCAATAAGGATTTTGCTTGTAGAAGATGATCCCAAGGATGCCAAGCTCATGCGAGCCTATTTAAAGGAGCCAGAGTATCGACTGATGCTCGCATCACGGGGAGATGAGGCATTAAAAATGGCTGAACAACGGCCATTTGATTTGATTATTCTTGATGTCATGCTGCCCGACATGAATGGTTTTGAAATCTGCAAGCGCTTAAAGACTGGAGATATTACACGGCATGTACCAGTGATCTTCACCACAAGTTTGGGAGATGTGGAAAACAGGATACACGGTGTCGAGGTGGAAGGAGATGGATATCTGGTCAAGCCAGTTGAGCGCCGGGAATTATGGGCAAAAATCCAGGTGTTGGTTAAGAAGAAAAGGCAATGGGATGATATACGATCAATTTACGAATCAACAGTTCGTTCGGCCATCGGCGATGCATTGACTGGATTATACAACTATGCTTATTTTAAACACTTTTTGGACTTCGAGGTAAAACGCTCATTCAGGCAAAATTACAAAGTCGCTTTGATGATGATCGATATTGATAACTTCAAAAACTATAATGATACATTAGGACACTTGGCCGGCGATCTGGTTTTGCGTGAACTTGGGCGAATCGTTAAAAGTTCTATTCGTGAAGTTGATCTGGCCGCGCGTTATGGTGGAGAAGAGTTTGCTGTAATCTTGCCTTATAACGAAGACGAAAAAACAACATTAATTATTGCCGAGCGAATACAATCAGCTATTGTCGCTGTAAAATTGCCGCTAGGGATTGATAGTGTTCCACAGGTCACGGTTAGTATCGGAGTCGCCTTCTGCCCACTTGATACCTCGAATGCGGATGATTTGATCGAGAAAGCCGATATCATGCTTTATCATGCGAAGAAAACGGGTAAAAACAAAGTATGTTCTTCATTGACTATTACTTGAGGTGTTCATATGGAAATCCATCATCATGGAACTTGCTTAAGTCAATTGATGATAGCTGGTTGGTGATAATAAATCGCGAATTAAATCAGGTTTATCGCGCCCACTAATCAAAAGTTATCCGATCTGGTTTTTCGACAAACATTGTCAAGTTATGTTCACGTCTCTTAAAACAAAGGTCATCATGCTGATCGTCGCTATTTTAGCGGTTACCGCGACAGCCATGATGTATGCGACTCATACGGATATGAGAAAGGCAATGTTGGATGCAGAAATAGCATCAGCTAAAAATGTCTTACAGTTAATTGAATTGAACATCAATGCGGCTTACAATAGATTGATTGCGGATAAAATTGAAATACTCAAGCGATTGCAAAATGAGTTAAACACCATATCCTTGCTTTCAGCATCGGTGATCAACCAATTTTATCGTTTGGATCAAACCGGAAAATTGGATATCGTACAGGCGCAGCAACAGGCGATCCAGTGGGTAAGAGCTTCGCAGTTTGAGAAAGAAAAATTATTCATTTTAGATGAGGATTCAACGATTATCGCTTATCCTAATAAAGAATTGGAAGGAGTTTCACTGAAAGATCTTAAGGATTTGAAAGGTCGAAATATTACCTCTTTATTCGATGATAGCGATAAACGCGGTCAAACCGCCGTATTTAACTGGAAAGCCAGTTTGACGGATATTGAAAGAAAAAATATGGGATATTTTATTCCTATCGATGGTTGGGGTTGGACTCTTGGCGCAACAATCAGCTTTGACGATATTGAAGCCGAGAGTCAGGAAAAACTTAACAATATCATTAACTCACTTAGCAAAACTATTTCCAATCTTAGAATTGCGGATAATGGCTATGCTTTTCTATTTAATGGAAAAAAGGAAATACTGGTTATTCCACCTCAATATGCGGAAAAAAATATACAGGCTCAACGGGACCATGTTAGTAACAGAGAGCAAATCAATACCATAATAAATAATTTGATTGAAAAATCCAATTTAGCGAATAATTCGTCGAGATATATCGATCTCTTTAGCAACAACAAGCTGGTAGAGGCGCATGTCAGCTATTTCAAGGCTTTTGATTGGTATATTGTGGTCGCCGTTCCTGTTGAAGAGATAGAAGCTCCCGCGAATCGTTTAGTGACTCGCCAAAGCTATATTGTGGCTTTTATTTTTGTTGTAAGTTTTCTAATGATGTTTGTTCTGGTCTCTAAGATATCGCACCCATTGAAAGTGTTGACAACTTACGCCAACGCCTTGCCAAAACTTGATTTTACCTCTGAAAATATTGAGCAAAGCCAAGAAATTCTGAATTTGCCAATTAAGTATAAGGACGAGGTCGGGCGGCTGGCGGAGTCGTTTGTTTTTATGACCAATCAACTGAAAACGAATATAAGGAATGCGATTGAGTCAACCGCTGCGAAGGAAAGACTTGAAAAAGAAGCTGCCGAGGAAGCGAATCGAGCTAAAAGTGAATTTCTGGCCAATATGAGCCACGAACTAAGGACCCCACTAAATCACATTATCGGATTTACTGAACTGATTGTTGACAAAACCTTTGGTGAACTAAATGATATCCAAGAAGAATATCTGAATGATGTTTTAACAAGTAGTCGGCATTTACTATCTTTAATTAACGATATTCTCGATCTTTCCAAAGTTGAGGCTGGCAAGTTGGATCTGCAATTGTCAGAGGTAAATCTGGAGGATATTTTGGAAAGAAGCTTAGTGATGATTAAAGAAAAAACACTTCGGCACGGTATAACTCTGACTTCACGAGTGGATACCAGGATTAAATCCATTTTCGCGGACGAACGCAAGCTTAAACAAGTACTGTTTAACTTACTGTCGAATGCCGCCAAGTTTACGCCCGATGGTGGAAAAATCACCGTTGGTCTGCGGGAAGTACCTAATGAATCAGCGGTAATTTCTCGAGATAACTATTCTATCAATCAGGATTTGGTTAATATAAACAATGGGTTGAGGAGTAAAATTATTGAGTTTTCTGTCAGCGACACGGGTATCGGTATTGAAAAGAAAGATCAAGCTCGTATTTTTGCACCCTTCGAGCAAGTGGATGGCTCCTCTACACGTAAATATCAGGGTACCGGTTTAGGCTTAACGTTAACCAAGAAACTGGTTGAGTTGCATAGTGGTTATATCACCGTTGAGAGCGAAGGCGAGAATAAAGGAAGTACTTTCCGTTTTGGCATTCCATGCTAGAAAGTTGGTAAAATTAATGCCTTAGGTGAACCGATGCATAGTACCAAAATATTGGTCGTTGAAGATAACAAGATGAATATGAAGTTGGTTCGCAGTCTGCTCCAACTGAAGCATTTTCAGGTTATTGAGGCTGAAGATGGTGAACAAGGCGTTTTGATGGCCGAAACGCACCTGCCGGATCTGATCCTGATGGATATTCAATTGCCGGGTATGGATGGGCTATCTGCAACCAAGGTGATAAAGAATAATCCTGTTCTGAATCATATACCAGTTGTTGCTTTGACTTCTCATGCCATGCGGGGCGATGATGTAAAGGCAAGCGAAGCAGGTTGTGATGGCTACATCACTAAACCGATTGATACCCGTCACTTTATCGAAAACATAATGCGGCATTTACCAATGAATGAAAATTCTCATGATTTATACGAAGACAAAGCGGACAGTAGTATTAAGGAAGAGAAAAACTACGACTCTGCGAGTCGATATACCATATTGGTTGTTGATGATGAGTTGCGTAATATTAAACTAATCACCGCGATGCTTTCGTCTGAGCCCTATGAGATATTACAAGCTGACAATGGAGAAAAAGCTTTAGAAATAATCAATACCCATAGAATTGATTTGGTTTTACTCGATGTTATGATGCCAGGCATCAATGGTTTTGAAGTGACTCGAATAATAAAAAATAATCAGGAAACAAAGAACATCCCGATTATCCTGGTGACTGCTTTGGATGGGAGTGAAAATAAAACTAAAGCCTTGGAGGTTGGAGCTGATGAGTTTTTGACCAAACCCGTGAATAAAGTGGAAATTATTACTAGAGTTAAATCAATATTGCAACTGAGGCAATGTCAAGAGCAATTGAATGCTCGTATTAATGTTGGAGAAAAGTTAACGATAACACGCGAAGTCATTAGCTCGCGAAGCCAAAATAAATATGATTTAATCAAGGATGGGAGTGGTCATCAAACAGTTTTGCTGGTTGAAGATGATACTCAGTATGTCAAATTGTACAAATCACTGGTGGCAACAGAGCCTTATAATTTTATTGTCGCCTCCAGTGGTGAAGAAGCGATCAGGATTGGTCAACAGATTAACATCGATCTAATTCTGTTGGATCTGATGTTACCAGGTATGAGCGGATATGAGGTTTGTGAATACTTTAGGAATAATATGGCAACCCGCAACATACAGATCATCGCTATTACGAGTTTGAGTGACTTGGAGAGCAGGATAAAATGTATAGATAAAGGAATCGACGATTATCTGGTAAAGCCTGTCAACAGAAAAGAAATAAAGTCAAGGATAAGTGTATTGTTAAGGAAAAAAGCTTACTTGGATCAACTCCAAGCGCATCATAAGCAGGTGTTGAACTTGGCGATCATTGACGGGTTGACTGGTTTATATAACCAAGTCTATTTCAAAAACTATCTGCAGTTGGAAGTTGAACGCTCGTTGGAACGAGGTTATTTGGTTGCGCTGATGATGCTTGATCTTGATGATTTTAAAAAATGCAACGATCTTTTAGGCCATCCAGCAGGTGATGCTGTATTGAAGCAATTTAGTGGCCTTATAAAAATGAATATACGAGATATAGATTTACCGGCCCGTTACGGCGGCGAAGAGTTCGCTATCGTGATGCCTTATGCTAGCAAACAAAATGCTTTGGATACTGCTGAGAAAATACGGATATCCTTACGGAGTTTATGTATCAACTCTGATGGTGATAAAGGCGTTGGAAATATTACCACAAGCATAGGAATTGCAATCTGCCCAAAACAATCATCAACCGCTGATGGGTTGATAGATAAAGCGGATCATATGCTTTATCAGGCAAAAAATACTGGTAAGAACAAAATATGTTGCTGGGATTAGTTTATTGGTAACTATTTAACCAATTAACCTTATCATAAGCGGCTGCAGATGCCTACCATACCTTTCGTAAAATATACACATTGTGGTAACAACTTTGTTATTGTTGATGAGTTATCGCAGCAACACCTTTCAGAACAGGAAAAACCATTATTTGCTTATCGAGCAAGTGATGTAAGTTTTGGTATTGGATCGGATGGGTTATTGGTTATTCAACCATACAGAATTGAAGTTGTACAGGCTATAAATAACGTATACCGTTACTGGGATAAATTACCACAACAAAAGGATTGCAATTATATATTTAGATTATTCGAATCAAACATGAAGGAGGCGTTAGCTTGTGGTAATGGTTTGCTGTGTATTATTAGCTATTTGTATGAAAGATACGGTATTGTTAATACCACAATAATGACAGAGATACCGTTGGCCCAGCCAAACGTTATAACTATTGGTGTCCAGCGTGAAACAAAAATGCGGTGGTGTAATTTGGGATTCCCACGTAGAGTACCAGAGGATGTAATACCAAGCGCGGGAATAGAGCAATATAAAGAAGAAGTTGACCTTGTTTATGGGTTGAAAATAGGGTTTCGTAGTCACGATTTACATTCATTTACCGAAGATACCCCGTTGTTTTTATCGGGTTATCTGACCTTCACTGGTGAGCCTCACATGGTTATTTTCCCCGATGAATGCATGCCACCAGAGCTCGCTAACACAATATTTACATCACTCGAAGCAAATCAAAAAGAAAAACGTAGGAATTTTGGTTCATGGCTTGTTGGTCACATTGGGTCTTATATTAATAAGCACTATCAAGATCGTTTTCCTGCTGGCGTGAATATAAATTTTGCTCGCGTCCTTGAGCAAAAGCATATGATTCAATACCGTTGCTATGAAAGAGGAGTTGATCGTGAAACCTTGGCCTGTGGTACCGGTGCAGCAGCAGTTGCCCATATCGCTAAAGTTTTGCAATACATCGCCGATAATAACTCTATAACTTTGATCCCTTATTTGTGTAGTTGGTATGAACCCAATGCTAAATTGCTGGTTGCCGCGACAAAAGAAGGAATTTTGTTGAATGGTAATCCTTCTCTTTTGTTCACCGGTAGATTTATCCATAGAGGGATACCGAACGATGATAGCAAGGATAATAAAGAAGCTATGCTTATGGATGTAGTTGATTTGTTTTAACTAAAGAACAACATGAGGTATGCAACTAATAATGCATTGCACACTTCAACATGGGAGCGCGGTGTGATAAAACTTAAGCTTTCCTGTAGCGCTATAGCCCTACTAGTCCTGTGCTTTGGATTGAGCAGCTATTTCGCGCTTACGGCATTGGCCAAGCTTTATGAGAAATCTGTTAATGCTCTCGATCATGCCTCTGGCTCTGTCAGGCTATTTGAATCGCTTGAAACCAATTTTTTTATCAACCAACAGTTAATGATTGCCTCACTGCTTTTATTAGGTGGTTGCCTCGCAACGATTACTATAGTTGCTTGGCGAACACCGCGGGAACTGAAGCAGTGGTCGTTTAAAACGATTGGATTGCCACTGTTCCTGATTAGCTGCGCGGCACAATTGATAGCACTGGCTATTTATATCAGAAATTTTATTGGATTAATACCAGTAACTCAGATAATCCAAGCTGGGTTGAATAATGCTATCGTCGAGATAATTACGACGATGGTGATCTCGTCTCTGTTGTTTTTTGAGCTGCTCATTCTAATTCTTAAGGTATTGCAGAACAACAGAACTACAGACAATACTCAATCATTTTCCATTGATCCCGACAGTATTCGCCCTGTTGCCTTCTTGTTTTTGTTTGGCGTTGATTTGTCAGCGGCATTCATACCGCTGCATATGAAAAATCTCTATCAGCCGCTTCTTGATTTACCAAGGGATGTGGTGTTGGGCCTACCGATTTCTTCGATGTTTCTGTGTGTCAGCATCACTATTGTGGTGGCAGGCATCTGGCTCGATCGCCGCGGTTGGCACGAGCCATTTCTGGCAGGTCTCGCCATGATCGCCAGCGCCATGTTGTATGCCTGGTTGGCCCCTAACGCCGTACATTTTATCGTTGCAATGGGATTGGCTGGTCTCGGCTACGGCTTGGCTTTGATGGCTTCACAAGGATTTGTGATTGCATATTCTGATGATAAAACAAAAGCACGAGGCTTAGCCTATTTGTTTGCAGGAATGTATGCTGGCAGCATCTGTGGGACGGCTGTTGGAGCCATGTTGGCAGAGCGATTCGGTTATAGCCCAGTATTTCTGCTCAGTGCAGTAACATTGTTACTAACATTGGTTTATAGTTTCATAATGATGCGTGGCGCCATAGAGCAGGGTAGGTCCCAAAATCGTGCACTTAGAATAGGGCAAACTGTGACGGCAGTGACAGCCAAACATTATTGGAATTTTCTCCGAAATCGCTATGTGTTGGGTCTCATATTTTTAAGCAGTTTGCCTTCGGCTATCGCGGTAATAGGTCTGCTTAACTATTTTGGCCCCGTTTATTTGAATCGTTTGGGTGTCTCACAATCTATTATCGGCAGTGTACTCGTCATTTATAGTATTTGTATGGTCTATCTAGGTCCTTTCGTCAGCAAGTATATTGACGCTTCTGACAACAAGCGACTTATTGTATTTTTCGGGTGTGTGCTGGGTGGTGGGGCGTTTCTCAGCTTCCATTTTTTTACAGGCTTGATTGCGACAGTCGTAGCGGTGCTAATGCTAGGGGTGTCAAGTTGCTTTGTGCTGGCGTCGCAAACTACTTATGCGCTGACGCTTGATGTAACTAAGCAACTCGGCCAAGGACGCGCAATCGGAATATTTCGAGCGTCCAGCCGTATCGGCCAGATGCTCGGGCCAATTTTATTTGGGTGGTTGATGGTCGCTACCGACATTAACCAAGGCCTTACATACTTTGGTATCGCATATTTAGCAACAGCAGTATTGTTTTTACTGCTGACTGTTGAGCGTGGAAAATATAGGGAAAAGGTGATCTGTGAATCAAGTGCAGCGAGTGGTTAATCCACAAAGTAGCGGCTTAGCCGATCAATTGCTCACACAGGTATGTGAGCGGTCTCCAGTCGTTAAGCGAGTGCTCGACAACTTTGGAAAGGTATCGCTGGCCGATTATCTTCAACAAACGCTTGTGGTCAGTGAAAGTCCTTTACAGCCTCGTAATGATTTACTCGAAGTAGTTTATCGTTATGCCGAATCATTGCTCGGCCAATCGGTTGCGGAAAAGGTAGCCCAAGAGTTGGAGATTTTTCCTGCAGTAATGACAGCTAACCATCACGGAGTGGATTTCCTAGCACAGTCAGTGCAAGGAAGCTTAACTTTTTCACTTCGACAAGTTGATGGTAAGCCGGCGAAAACAGTGCCGGTTTTCGCATGCGGTAACGTACCGCTTGACAATCCAACCTACCCGAGGGGTTTGCTGCTGTACCATTCCAACCGTCAGGCGGCGGAGTTTAGGCTGCCCATCCGGTTACCGATCTTTTGTAATCGCTACAGAAGAAAGTTGGTCAGCGTCGTCGAAGCTTATGATGCCGAGATGCTCGCACAAGCAGAGCGGCGCCTAGCGGTGATGGTGCGGAACAGACAAGTGCCCTTGGCCTTGGCAACAACGGTTGAAAGCGTCCTCGGCGAAGATTATCGAAACAGTGCGGTAATGGGATTCGAGAATTATTCACAACAGGCTGTGGTGTTGAACAACCGCCTCTGGAAACGCTGTTTTCGCGAGCCGGAGCAGGCTCCCGAGATGATTTATCTGGAGTTAGAGAAAATCGCCAGCCTGTTGTTGCAAGTGGATTTGAACGATGAAGACAGCTTAGCTTGGCAAGTGATGTTTAACCCGACGCTTAGAGCCCAAGTACTGGATCAACTCGACGGTGTTAGAGCTTGTTGGGATCGCAACAAGCTGTTCAGGCGCGCTTGCCTGAACCCGAGCGACAAGGAATTGAATCTCAGCGGTTGTGGCACGGTCTTCTTTTGGGCGATCAATGATGCCGGCTGGCGGGTACCATTGTCATTAACGGGTGGCGCTGCCTGTGCGGCGTTGCTGCAAGGACGAGATGATCGGGGGGAGTTCTGGACGATTTCATTTAGCCAGCGGGAAATTCTTCAGGGTCTGCAAGCGGGACGTCTACTACCGTCTTTGTTTAGTTGTTTCTTGACGATTGCCTTCGCTCGCGGTATTAGCTGCTGTGGCGGATATTTCCAAACCGATTATCTTTCTGCCATGCAGAGTGGTCTGGTAAAAGTGTTGCAAGAGAAACCAGGTAATGCAGAGATTGCGGCGCGTGTGTCTCAAGTGCCGAGCGACATCTATTTGTCTGGCATGCAGGCAGTGATGCGCAACCTAGATGATGATCTGTTGCTACCGGCTGGTCTGGTAGAAATAATTGCCAGCGGGGGATTATCGCTGAGCCAACTCGAACAAGTGCGTTCGCTAACTGTGCGAGACGTCCACTTGGCTGGGTTGATGGAAACATTACCAGATTTTCAGTCCAAAGAGGACCGTTCTGATAACTGGTGTCTACTATTAGCGAAGGAGAACAGTCGATCATTGCACAATTTGACTGTGATTTGATTATCTAAGCCTAGCTAACATTTTCGAGGATTGTAATTCTATGATGCCGTTAATGAGATTTTTTTCCCTGATTCTAATCGCCTGTTTGAGCTGTGCCAGCGTGCTCGCCGCTGATAAGGCGTTGTTCAGTATGGACCCGGTCACTAATAAAGGGAAGAAGTGGCGTGTCGCCTACTATGAGGGCGGTCCCTATATCGATTACCAGCAGATCTTTACCGAAACTGTGCGCGGTCTGATGAAACTGGGTTGGATAGAAACAGCAGAGCTACCGACACAGAAAGGCGAAGAAACCAAGACGCTTTGGCAATGGTTGGAGACGAAGGCAAAAAGCAACTATCTGGAGTTTCCTAAGGATGCATATTACTCGGCTGATTGGGTAAATAAAACGAGGACGGAAACTGTTGCTCGGTTGATGGAACGTCTTACCAAAACCAAAGACATTGATCTGCTCATTGCTATGGGTACCATGGCTGGTCAGGATTTTGCTAATGATAAACATCGTGTACCAACTGTGGTGTTGTCTACTAGTGACCCGATTGCATCTGGGATTGTCAAAAGTGTTGAGGATTCCGGTTTCGAGCATCTTCACGCGACTATTGATCCCAAGCGCTACGAGCGCCAAGTCCGGGTCTTTCACGAGATTATCAATTTTAAAAAGCTTGGAATAGTCTATGAGAATTCTGTTAATGGAAGAAGCTTTGCAGCGATTGATCTAGTTGAAAAGGTTGCTAAGGAACGCGGCTTTGAAATCATTAAATGTTTTAGCCTCGATGAAAGTATCGATGATGCTCAAGATAGGAACGAAAGCGTCAAGAAATGTTTTAATGAATTAGTGGGAAAAGTCGATGCTATATATGTCACCGTCCAAGGTGGCGTGAACGAAAAGACTATTCCCGAATTGGTGAAAATCGGTAATGAGAAGCATATTCCAACGTTCTCGCAGTCGGGCTCTTCGGAAGTCAAGTATGGGTTTTTGCTCAGCCTCTCTCAGGCAGGGTTTAAGTATGTGGGTGAGTTCCACGCGCAAACCATTGCTAAGATATTACATGGCGCTAAACCTAATCAGCTGGGGCAACTTTTCGAGGAACCACCAAAAATTGCTATTAACCTAAAAACAGCCGAGGTTATTGGTTTTGATCCTCCCATCGTATTGTTAGGAGCTGCTGACGAAATATTCCATGAAATAGTCAGTCCAAAATAAGATATTCAGGACTTTCGCTTTCACACTACATGTGCGGTCTTTCTTGCCTAAGAAATAATCGACTATATGTGATAGCATGAACCTTCCAAGCGAAAGTCCTGATAATAATATTGGTTTTTCAACTTAGTGAGCTGCTCTTATGAACAAATGTAGATGCATCTTTTCTTCACTGATTATCATTTTTTTGACTGTGGTTGTCGTCAGTCCAGCCTGGTCATTGGAAAGTAAGGATAATTATAGTTATCAACCTTTGGTTAATGCAGGCAAGAAATGGCGCATTGCCTATTACCAAGGAGGGGTCTCGACTAATTATTACCCTTATCTTGCTGCCACCGTTAAGGGTTTAATCGATCTAGGGTGGATCGAAAAACAAGAACTTCCTATCGTCAAAGATAAAGACACGAAAATACTTTGGAGTTGGCTTGCTAAAAACCTGAGAAGCGATTACGTTGAATTCCTTGCCGATGCCTATTACTCGGCTGAATGGAACAGCAACGTTCGACCAGAAATAAAGCAGAACATTGTTAAACGCTTGAATACAAAAAAAGATATAGATCTGGTCATCGCTATGGGCACTTGGGCGGGCAAAGATCTGGCTACCAACGAACATCATACGCCGACCTTGGTGATGTCCTCGACTGACCCGGCTAGAGCGGGTATCATCGCGAGCAACGAGGATTCTGGTTATGATCATGTGTTCGCGCGCGTCGACCCACGGCGCTTCGAACGTCATATACGTATTTTCCATGACGTTATCAGATTTAAAAAACTAGGGATTGCCTACGAAGACTCGAGTATAGGCAGAACCTACGCGGCTATGGATTTAATCGAAGCCGTCGCTGAGGAGAAAAATTTTGAGATTGTCAGATGTTTCACAAAAGATGATATCCCTGATCAGGAACAGGCCGAGGCAAGCGTAATCAAATGCTTCGAGGAACTCGCGCCACAGGTGGACGCGCTTTACGTTGTCATACAAAACGGTGTCAACGAAAAAACGCTCCCCAAGTTGGTGTCCATCGCGAACAAGTATCGTATTCCGACCTTTTCCCAGCAGGGTTCGGACGAGGTAAGCAAGGGGATATTGTTAAGCATTTCCCGCGAGGGTGGCTTCGGGCCTGTCGGGCGATTCCTGGCGATCTCCATGGCGAAGATTTTCAACGGCGCCAAGCCGCGGCAACTCAACCAGGTATTCGAGGAAGGCCCAACCATCGCCATCAATCTCAAAACAGCCGAGATTATTGGCCTTTACCTAAATGCTGAAATATTGGCAGCCTCCGACGAAATCTACCGGGAAATCGAAAATTAATAATCGTGCACGATGTTGTGGAGCCGAGAGGCTGGGCGAAAGCAAATCAAACCGATTCCGCCACCGGTTGAACCGCTGAATGCACCGGCGCTGATCTGGCTGCTGGTCACGCTGGCGCTGGCGGTGGCGCCGCACAGCCGCGAATTGCCAGTCTGGCTGACGCTGTTGTTCGCTGCCGTTATCGGCTGGCGTGGGTTCATCGCGGTCCGCGACTGGCCGCTGCCGCCACGCTGGCTGCTGTTGGTCCTGGCCGTGCTGACCGGCGCCGGGGTGCTGATCGATTATCGAACCCTGTTTGGCCGGGATGCCGGGGTGGCGCTGCTCACCGCGATGACCGCCTGCAAGCTGCTGGAAACCCGCAGCTTGCGGGATGGTGTCGTGCTGGTGTTTCTGGGCTATCTGCTGGTGATGGGCAATCTGCTCTACAGCCAGGAAATCCCGATGATCGCCTGGCTGTTCGGAGTGGTCGTCATCATGCTGGCGGCCCAGGTGATGATCCACCGCCAGCACGCCGGCCTGACGGCGCTCGCCGCGCTGCGGCTGGTGGGCAGGATGGTCGTGCAGGCGATTCCGGTGATGCTGATCCTGTTCGTGCTGTTTCCGCGCATTCCCGGACCGCTGTGGGGATTGCCGAAAGATGCCTACAAGGGCCGCACCGGTTTGTCCGACGAGATGATGCCGGGAACGGTCAGCGAACTCAGCAAGTCCGACGAGGTGGCGTTCCGGGTACGGTTTTCCGGTGCTATCCCGGAGCAGGGCAAACGCTACTGGCGCGGACCGGTCCTGTGGAATTTCGACGGCCGCCGCTGGACCCGCAGCGAGGAACTGCCAGCCAACACGCCGGTGGCGTTCCTGCCCGAAGGCGCGGCGGTGAATTACGCAGTCATTCTGGAGCCCAGCAACCGGCGCTGGCTGTTCGCGCTGGATTTGCCCGCCAGCCTGCCTCCCCGCGCCGGCATGACCGCTTCGTTTCAACTGCTGCGCGAACAGCCGGTCAACGAAGTTTACCGCTACGAGATGCGGTCGTATCCGAACTATCGGACCGGTGAGCTGACGGCGGGAGAACGCTTCCGCGCCCTGCGCTTGCCGCTGAGCGGCAATCCGCGCGCGCGCGCGCTGGCGAGCCAGTGGCGCGAGCGCGACTCCCGGCCCGAGGCGCGGGTCGGCGCGGCGCTCGCTCTGTTCCGGGAACAGGCCTTCTATTACACCCTGAACCCGCCGCTGCTGGGCGGTAGTGACAGCGTCGACGATTTTCTGTTCCGCACCCGGCGAGGCTTCTGCGAACACTATGCCAGCGCATTCGTGTTTCTGATGCGGGCGGCGGGGGTGCCGGCGCGGGTCGTGACCGGCTATCAGGGTGGGGAGCGCAACGAACTGGGCGATTATCTCATCGTCCGCCAATCCGACGCCCACGCCTGGGCCGAGGTCTGGTTGGCGGAACGCGGCTGGACGCGAGTTGATCCCACGGCGGCGGTGGCGCCGAACCGGATTCAGCAAGGACTCTATGCCGCCGTGGCCGATCCACTGGAGCTGCCGTTTCTGGTACGGCGCGGTGGCGACAGCGAATGGCTGCGCCAACTGGCGATGGGCTGGGATTCACTGAACAATTCCTGGAACGAATGGGTATTGGCCTACGGGCCGGATCGGCAGAAGGAATTCCTGTCGGGACTGGGATTCGGGCCGGTGGATTGGGGCGGGATGACGGTGGCGATGGTGGCGGGGTTGACTGTCCTCGGTCTGGGGTTCGCGGGGTTGCGCTGGCGTGGGCGTCTGGCCCGTGATCCGGTGGCGCGCGCCTGGCAGCGGTTCTGCGCGCGACTGGCCCGGCGTGGGTTGGCGCGCGGCGCGCATGAAGGTCCCGTGGCGTTCACCGAGCGTGTGGCCGCCAGTCGGTCGAAACTGGCGACGCCGGCTCGGGAAATCGGCCAGCTTTACGCAGCGCTGCGCTACGGTCCGACCGCCCCGCTGGCAGAGGTGCGCCGGTTGCGGCGGCTGGTGCGCCGGTTTCGCGCCTGAACCTCCG
>JRYG01004319.1_pt1 | contig 21717 bp, 18 predicted proteins | sample 235341 | NCBI WGS metagenome assembly JRYG01 (sample SAMN03074218, study PRJNA261478) | activated sludge metagenome | biome: Wastewater Treatment Plant; feature: Wastewater; material: Activated sludge; isolation source: activated biomass of a wastewater treatment plant treating hydrocarbon... ... | reverse complement strand
AATCAGGAAGCCAAACGGTGCGGTGATCAGCGGTACCACGACATGCGGGTAGCCGGTCTGCTCGGTCTGAAAGAGGTCGAGGCCGGAGATTGCGCGGAGCGCAATAACGAGACCGAAGCCGAACGCTGCACCAATGAGGGTGCCGATCGCGCCGCGATACCAACCCGGCTGCCTGATTGCCGCTGCCATTACTTGACCTCCATCATCGGGTTACGGAGCGGGGAAATCATTCTTCGATGACCCCGCTTCCTTCAATGCCCCCGGACTGCTGTTCTTTCTTCGCCTGCGCCTCGCGGTACTGATCGCCGGTCAGCAGAAGATCTTCAGGAACTTCAGTCGTCTGTTTCTTTAGCCAGGCCTCGTACTCTTCCTCGGACTGGACCACCACGAGCGCCCGCATCGTCGTATGCCCGACGCCGCAGAGTTCCACACAAATCAGCGGATAGGTGCCTTCCTTGTCCGGCGTGACGACCACGTCGGTCGCGAGTCCGGGCACGGCATCCTTCTTGATGCGCCATTCGGGAACCCAGAAGGAGTGGATCACGTCCTGGGCCTGAAGGTCAACGATCAGCTGGCGGTTGACCGGAACGTGCAGGACGCCCTCCGACCACTTGTTGCCGTCCTCGGGGTAACCGAAGGTCCAGGCGAACTGCTGCGCGTACGCATTGACGCGCACGGCATTGTCGTCCTTCTTCTCGATGTCATTCAGGACCGCCCACGAGTAGCCGCCGAGACCCAGGACGATGATCACCGGGATGATCGTCCAGATGATCTCGAGCTTCGTGTTGCCGTGGATCGGGAGACCGTCGCTCTCGTCGCCCGGCTTGGCGCGCCACTTGATGAGGGCGTAGCCGAGGGCGACGCAGACGATCGCGAAGACGAAGGACGAAATCACGATCGTTACGTCGAGCAGCGTGTCGATCGGGCCGGCCTCTACAGAGGCGTCATCGCCGAACCAGTTGAACTGCAGCAGGATCACGGACTGGACGACGCCAAGGACGATCGTGGCGAGGACCATTTTCAAAATCGGGAGACGAGTCATGAGGCGCCAGCCATTCTATTGAAGCGGCAGACGAAAGGTCCCTGACCCCTCGTCACTCGTGACCGACTTTCCGAACTTCCCCTGCTGATGCGGAAATCACATCCCTTGCGACGCCCTGCCAACTCCAATTCCTATCTGCGGACTCGGCAATGTTTTGACCGATCCGGGACCGCTCGCTCTCGTCGAGGGCCAGCCAGCGGTTGACCTTGCCGGCCAGCTCGGCAGCGGCTTCCGGGCCAAGGGGCAGGCTGATCATGGATTCGACCTCCGGCACTTCGTCGGCCAGGGTGGCGGTCACCTCGGCCAGACCCGAATGTTCGGCGCAGACCGGAAGCACGCCGGACGCGGCCGCTTCGGCTGCCACCATGCCGAATGCTTCGGGAAAGGTCGAGGGGACGATCATCGAATCGGCCGCCGGAACCACCCGCGCGACTTCCTTGTGTTCGAGGCGGCCGGCGAAGACGATACTCCCGGCCGCGTCCCGACCCGCTTCGGCGTAGCCGATTGGCGGGTGGGAGAAGAACGAGGTGAGGTAGTTGAGCGGCTCCGGCTCCCCGCCCTCGAGGCCGCGGCCGACGAATGCGATCTCGCGGGCAGCTTCGAGGTCACCATCCGTTACTGCGGTGACCAGGGCGCGAAGACCCATCTCGTAGGCCCCGAACCCGACCAGCATCAGGGTTGCGCCCGGGTTCTCGCGATGGATCAGGGGCCAGGCGGCGACGATCAGGTCCACTCCCTTCGACACGATCAGCTTTCCGACGAAGATCACCCGCGGCCCCTCGGACTCACGGAACGACTCCAGCGCGTCAACGGCTTCCTCCGCATCGCGGCCAAAGGTCGTCGATGGCGGCTCATTGCCGATCTCTTCCTGGAGGGCGGCGATCCTCCCGGCGTGCTCCCCTGCGGCGAGCGGTGCGAAGGCCCTGGTGTCCACCCCGGGCGGGCCGAAGCCCGTCTTCTCCTCGAGATCCAGGCCCGGCAGCGCGGCCCACATCGAAGCGGCCGTGTGGCGCGAGCCAACCAGTATCGCCGCTGCCGGGATGACCCCCTCCTCGGCGTAGGGAACGAAGCGAGGGTTCGGCTTGATCGTGTACTCGAGGTCCGAACCGTGATTCTTGACGGCGTAGGGGCGGACGCCAGAGCGGGCGAGGATTACCGGCCCCATGATCAGGTGATTGGCGAGAGCGGCCTCTACCCCGCCGACGGCGCGGTCGACCGCCTGGACCGCCGCCACGTTGATCCGGAGATAGAAGTCGAGCTCTTCATCGGTGAGCCGGGGGAATGCTTTCGCCTCGAAGCCTTCGTACGGATCCTCCACGTACACCGGCAGCAGGGTCCCGATCGGAGGGCGATAGACTGTGACCGAACCACCTTCCGGTTCACGCAATTGCTCGACCGAGAGCTCGCTGATCGAGTCCGGCCCGGTTGCCTCGGGCCACGTACCCACCGCGTTCACCCAGTCGAGGCTTTCGGCTTCCTGGTCCTGGCAGAGCAGGTGGACGTCGTGCCCGAGTCCGGCCAGCGCGCTGGCGAGGTTCGCGTTGTAGATGTTGCTTCCGGTCCCGCGCAGCAGGTAGCCGTGAAAGATGAGGATCTTCATTGCCGGTTATTCTCCACCCTGATGACGACTGAAAACGCAGCCACCGATCAGATCTTCCGTCTTCGAGCCCCCGCATCGGGTCGTGAGGCAATCGCCCCGGTCCGGGACGGCGTCGTCTACAGGGACGCCGAAACGGGCGAGGAACTCGAGCCCGTAGCCGCCGTCCTGCCGGTCACCGGAGAAGGCTCCAACCTCCCCCGCACCCCGGTCAACCTCCGCGTCTGCCGCCGCTGCGAGCAGCTGACTCCCCGCGACCTCGCCAACTGCGAGTTCTGCGGCCTCCCCGCGGCTTAACTGCAGTCGGCGAGCTTCGCCCCGCCTCCCGGTAGCACCCGCCCGATCACGACATCCATGAATGGATGATCGGGCTAGATCGGTTACGGCTCGGGAGCTGCCACGAGGCAGGTATCGAATTTGGCGCCTTTGTCGTGGCAGGAGCAGCCCACCGTTGCCTTGGACCCCACGGCGCACCCCCAAGCAGGGGAGTCAGCGGGCGACGACAGTCGCCTTGTAGAGCAGCCTTCCGCCGTCGTAGTAGCAGCCGTAGCGCTTGGTCGAGTTGACCTTCTGCTGTGGCCTTGACTTCTGCAGCGCCTCGTTCGGCCGATCGAAGGCGTCGGTCCCGATCGCGCACTGGCCCGGGGCGCGGCTGGCCCTCCAGGTGTTGTTTCGCTGGGCGGCAGCGCACCGCGCCGGGTTGGCTCTGCCACCCATGCCGGGGCTGCATGCCATCGGCACCCAGAAGGCCGGGGCCCAGGTCGGGATTGTCAGGGCGACGATGTCTCCGCGAATCACGTTCAGGGGCCTGATCGCGAACTTGATCTCGGTCCCGAAATAGGGGTTCAGGGTCTGGGTGCCGCTGGCCCGGATCAGTCGGTAGCGGGGCGGAAACTTCGGCCCGCCCTTGACCTTGCGCAGGATCGAGATCCGCGCCCTGGAAGGTGACCCGAACAGCCGGTTGAAATACGGGCGCTGGGCGGCGCCGTACCTTCTGCTCGCTTTGCGGGTCGGATTCGAGAGCTGAATGGACCAGGCGACCACCTTGGCCCGGTTGAAGGGGACGACGAAGTTCTTGCCGGTCGCTCCCCGCTGGAAGACCTGAAAGCCGGTCACTTTGCCTTCCGCGATGCAGGCCCGGGCCCTGGCCCTTGTGCCGCAGTTCGGCGTGACCTTGTTCTTGGTCGCTCCGAGAACGATCCGGCGGTTGCTCTTCCCGTCTGCCACGCTGAAGACCCCGGTCAGCGCAAGGCAGGCCATCAGGCCCAGAGTGGCAGCGATGAGCGCGCCGAGGCGGAGGACCGGGCGGCTCACAACCTGTTGTGAACTTTTGTCGGCCATATCGGAACTAACACCGAGGCTACGCCACAGGTGCGGAAGGTCAAGCGAAGGAGAGCCGCGGGAAATACTTCCCGACTACCGGGAGACCGCCAGCTACAACTACCGGCCGACGATCGTCGCCGAGTAGAGCAGCACGTTGCCGCCGTAATAGCAGCCGTACCTGCGAATCGAGTCGATGCCGGTCTGGGGGCGGGTCTTCTCAAGCTGCTCGTTAGGCGAGGGGTCGTTGCTGAGCGCGCAGGTTTCCGGCTCACCACGCGGCACCCGGCTGCCTCGCCAGGTGTAATTCTTCTCGGCCGCGGCGCAACGCTCGGGATCGAGGACGTCGGCAAATGCCGGCACGAAGTTGCAGGCGCGGGGCTTCCAGAGGGCCGGTACCCAAGTCGGGATGGTCAGGGCGACGACGTTGCCTTCGTAGACGTTCAGGGGAGCATTCAGGGCGAAGGTGACCCTGGTACCGAAGTACGGGTTCAGAACCTGGACCGGGCTGCGCCTCACGAGCTTGAACCGAGGTCCACCCTTCTTCCTTTTCTCGACCTGGCGGAGGATCGAGATGCCCGCCTGCGACGGGGCGCCGAAGACCGCGTTCGCGAATGGCAGCTGGGCACCGTTGCCGTCGATCTCGGTCCGGGTCGGGTTGGAGAGCGAGATCGACCAGGCGACCAGCTTGCCGTTGAACGGAACCACGAAGTTGCGGCCGGGGTAGCGGGCGGAAAGTGACTGGAACGCCGTCACCCTTCCTTCGAAGGCGCAATCCCGGCTGAAGTCCTTGCCGCAGTTCGGCTTCAACGTGTTTATGTTCCGGGCGCCGAGCTCGATCCGCTTAGTCGATTTGGCTTCTGCAAGCGGTGTCAAGGCAAGCAGCAGCACCGCTGCGAGGCCGGTCAGGAGCGTCAGGATCCGGGCGGCCCGGAGGCCGTCTGATGTGAGGGGGGAGCGAAGCATCGAATACTGGAACACGGTTGGGTGCCTCAATGTTGCGCTCCGGGGCCCTTCCGGGCTCCGGCTACTTGTAGCGGTAGGTGATGCGGCCGCGGGTCAGGTCGTAGGGCGAGAGCTCGATCTTGACCCGGTCCCCGGGGAGGATGCGGATGTAGTGGCGGCGCATCTTCCCGGAGATGTGACCCAGCACTTCATGGTCGTTGTCAAGCTTGACGCGGAACATCGTATTCGGGAGGGCTTCGGTGATTTCGCCCTCCATCTCGATCTTTTCTTCTTTAGCCATGCGAGGGTGAGGCTACTACTCACCCGGCTTCGAGGAAGCGCCGGGCGTGCTCTACAGCTTCGTTTGCATCATTGATCTCACCGGCAAAGCGGGCTGCTGCCAGCTCTTTCATCACTTCGCCGATCCGCGGTCCCGTTTCGATTCCGAGCGCCCGGGCCAGTTCAATTCCGGGCAGGAACTGGGCTGGTGGCCCGTTCCGGTCCCAGTCGAGAGCGTGGCCGACCATCTCCATCGCCAGTTCCATGTGCCCCGCAACCATCTCCTCGCTGGCAATCGAAGCGCTTCCCCGGGCCGCCATCCTGTCGGCAACAGTGAGCAACGTCACATCCAGCGAGACCGGGTCCGTGTGGTCGAGGTACCGGAAGATCTGCCGCCGGTCCAGCGGCCTGGACGTAACCAGGAAGCCGAGAATCAGGTGGTGCCGGGTCAGATCCGCCATGAACCCGGTCAGCTTGCGGCTTGCCCGCAGTTCGCGGAACCTTTTCTCGATCTGTCCGGCCCCGATCCGGTCATGCCCGCGGAAGGAGACGAACCCGCCATCCTCGCTCCTGGTCTGTGGCTTGGCGCAGTCGTGGAAGAGGGCTCCCAGCCTCAATGCAGTTCCACGTGTCACGCCGTCCCCCAGGGGCCTCGAAAGGTACTCGGAGACCTCCGCAGCCCGGTCGCCGGTGAACCGTTCGAGGTCCGACTCGATGCGAAGGACTCCCTCGATCACTTCCATGGTGTGCCCGTAAACGTCGAGGTGATGGTTGGGGCCCTGGACGACCCCGTGAAGGTCGCCGATCTCCGGCAAGAGCCAGTCGAACAGACCAAGCCGGTCCATTGCCGAAAGACCGGCCAGGGGATCGCGGCCCCCGATCAGCAGAAGGAGTTCAGCCAGGCTTCTCTCCCCCGCCGGCTCACTTGACCTCGGCGACTCCTGGCGGGCAAGCAGCACGGTCTCCTGGTCGATTCTCCAGCCGAACTGGGAGACAAGGCGGGCCGCCCTCATCAGCCTCAGGGGATCGTCCCTGAACGAGGCGGGTCCACAGGCCCGGATCACCCCGGCCCGCAGGTCTTCGAGCCCGCCGAGCGGATCGAGCACCTCACCGCTGGTCAGGTCGGTAGCGATCGCCCCGACCGTGAAGTCCCTGAGGGCCAGATCGCCTTCGATCCGGTCGGCCCTCAGCTGGGCCAGGTCAACCTGCCAGGCGTCCTCCCGGTCCTTGACCCGCCAGGCCGGAAACTCCTCCGAAAGCTCGAAGGCGACTCCACCCAGGTCCCTGGCAATGGCCCGTGCCGGCGCCGCGGGCGGACCGGCAACTGCAACGTCGAGGTCGTTCACCTCCCGCTGAAGGGCGATGTCCCGCATCGCTCCACCGACCAGCCATGCCGGGGTCCCGGCCAGCGCCTCCCTGACCTTGTCGACCCGGGGAGCTGACAGAGCTCCGGGACCGAGCTGGTCCAGAGCCAGTACGTCCGTCACCGCGATCAGTCGTCCCGGCCCACTCGGGGCACGCGAGGCGAAATCCCGCAGGTCACCTCGTAGTTGATGGTGTCGAGCGGCTCGGCCACCCGCTCGGCCAAAATGGTCTCTTCTCCCTGGCTGCCGATCAGGGTCACCTCGTCACCGACCCGCACCTCGGATCCGGGACCGAGGTCAACGGTGATGTTGTCCATCGAGACGGTGCCGCTGATGGTGTACCTGCGGCCGCCGATCAGGACCTCGCCCTTGTTGGAGAGTCCCCGCCTGACGCCGTCCCCGTAACCGATCGGGATTGCCGCGACCCTGGTCCGGCGTTCCGCCTTCCAGGTACGACCGTATCCGGCGCTCTCCCCGACCTCGAAATCCTTGACCGAGGCAACCCATGAGTGGAGAGAGAGCACCGGGCGCAGGTTGTGATCTGCCGGGTCGTTGCCGAAAGGATCCATTCCGTAGATCGCCACTCCGGGCCGGACCATGTCGAAATGGCAGGACGGGTCGGCGATCATCGCCGCGCTGTTCGCAGCGTGGAGTTTGACCTCGGGAAACTCGCGGCGGGCGCGCTCCCCGAGTTCAGCCAACCGGTTCCTCTGGAGGTCGCGAAAGCCTGTGTCCCGCTCGTCGGCGGTGGCGAAATGAGTCCAGATTGCGGCCAGGCGAAGATTCGGATGTGAGTTCGCGGTCCGGGCCAGTTCGAGGACCAGTTCAGGATCGGTCGTCCCGAGGCGGCCCATGCCGGTGTCGTACTTGACGTGGACCCCGACAACGAGGCCGGCGGCGGCAGCCTGGTCGGCCAGGCTGGCGATGAATCCTGGCTCCCAGGCAGAGACGTCCGCCCCCGCCGAAATTGCCATCTCGATCTCGCCGGGTGCGAGGGCCCCGAGGACCAGAAGCGGAATGTCCGGCGCGACGCTTCGCGCCAGGGCGGCCTCGCTGGCCGTTGCAAACGCGATCCGGTCGGCACCGGAATTCGCCACCGCCATGACGCAGTGAAGGGCCCCGTGACCGTAGGCGTCGGCCTTGAGGACCGGACACAACTCAACTCCGCTGCCGAGGCGCGACTTCAATTCGCGGCAGTTGTGCCGCAACGCACCGAGGTCGATCCGGGCTTCCGCCCGCTCGTACATCAGGCCCCGGTGAGGGCGGCCAGAACGTCAACCCGGGTGACCACGCCGACCAGTCGGCCCTCGTCATCGACTACCGGCAGGCGATTGTGCTTCTTCTCGGAGATCAGGCGCCCGGCGTGCTCGGCCGGTTCCTCCGGCCCGACCGTGACCGGATCGGCGGTCATCATGTCCGCCGCCGTGGCGGCGAAAGCCTTCTTGGCGCGCTCTTCCCAATGCTTCGTGGACTCGAGAAAGACGATGCCACCCATGATGTTCACGTAATGAGGCAGGTGGAAATCGGAGTCCTCGTTCGAGATCACCAGGTCCGAGTCGGTGATGATGCCGAGCACCTTGCGGGTCTCGTCCACGACCGGCACACCCGGCAGATCGTTGGTCTGCAGGGTTTCGATGACTTCCTGGATCGGGTCGTCAGGCGAGACGGTGGCTGGCTCACGATCCATGATTTCGGCGACAGTCGGCATCGGCGGCAGATTATGGCATTAGCCCTGGCGGGGGATCATCGCTCGGGGTATCGCCCCGATCACGTCCGAGGCGATCACACCGTCCCGGTTGCCGGTTTCGATCGCGGCAATTTCGCCCGCCGCAGCGTGAGCCAGCACGGCCGCAGAGGCAGCCTCAAACGGTTCGAGACCCCTGGCGAGCAGTGCACCCGCCATCCCGGCGAGCACGTCGCCGGTTCCAGCGGTCGCGAGTGCCGGGGCCGGCAGGGTGTTTACGGCGACCCTTTGACCGTCGGTGACGATCGAGTCGTCACCCTTCAGCACGACCACCGCACCGGTGCTCTTGGCCAACTCCCGGGCGGAAGCCAGCCGATGAGCTGTCACGTCGGCTGAATCGCGGCCGAGCAGGCGGCCCGCCTCGCCGTCGTGGGGGGTCAGGACAGTGGCCCCGTCGCGGGCCGCCAGCGGCCCAGGATCGGATCCGATCAGGGTCAGGGCATCCGCATCCACCACCATTGGCGACCCCGCCCGTGCCACCACCTCCCTGACCAGCTCCCCCGTGCCGGCGTCGCGGCCGATGCCCGAGCCGAGGACCACGGCTGCCGCCCCCTCGAGGTGTTCGACGATGCTGGCGGCCTGCGAATGCCCGAGCACCGTCGCGCCTTCGCCGAAGCCGCGGGTCATGACTTCGGTCAGCTTGGTCTCGATGATGTCTTCAAGCCCGCCGGGAACGGCTGCCGTTGCGTAACCGGCACCCGACCGGATCGCCGCCTCGGCAGCCAGGCAGACGGCGCCCGTGAGCCCCCTCGAGCCGCCCACGATCGAGACCCTGCCCGAGGTGAACTTGTTCGAGTTGGCTGAACGTCGTGGCAGGAGACCCAGGACCGAGGGGCGGATCGCGCCGCCCGCTTCCGGTGGCGGAGCCCCGGCCGGTATGCCTATGGGAACCACCTCTACCGGCCCACAGAGGTGCTTGGCCGGCGCGATCAGGTGGCCGAGTTTCCTCTGGTGGAAGGTGACGGTGCGCTCGGCCCGGACGGCGTGGCCGGCGGCCTCCCCGGTCGAGGCGTTGACTCCGGAAGGAACGTCGCAGGCGACGACCGGCAGGCCGGATTCGTTGATCGCTTCGATAGCTTCGGCAATCGGACTGCGCGGTTCACCGTCGAAACCCGTACCGAGCATCGCGTCGATCAGCACGCCCCGCAGCGATTCCGGCCCGGGAGCCGAATCGTGGATCTCCGCCAGTCCTTCGGGCAGGCGGTCGAAGTTGGCCTGCGAATCCGGGCTGAGCTCATCCCGGTCACCAAAGAGGATCACGCCGACCTCGAAGCCCGATTCGGCCAGATGCCTGGCGGCGACGAGCCCGTCCCCGCCGTTGTTGCCCTTGCCGCAGATCACAGTCACCGGGCCGGCTCCGGCGAGTTCGGAAGCCGCCCGGGCGAGACCCCGGCCGGCGGCTTCCATCAGCTCGAGTGAAGGGATGCCTCTCTCCTCGATCGCCCAGCGATCGGCGGCCGCCATCCCGGCGGCGTCATAGACCGGATCGAGCCAGCCCTCGGTCAAACCTCTCCGGGGGTTTTGTCGGGTAGGTCAGGGTCCGCGATCGCGACCGCGCCAGCCATCTCCCGGGAATGGGTCAGGCTGACCCTGACCGAGAGACCCCTGGCCTCCGCGTGGCTGCGAACGGCTCCGGTGAGGTGAACCTCCGGAGCCGGCCGGTCATCGTNNTGGCGGCAAAGCGCGCCGCCAAGTGACGGCCGGGGCGACCCATCGAGGCGGCGTATCGGAGTTCGCCTTCGGTGAAGAGGCGGCCGGCGAGGCGGGGATGGCGATCGAGGGCCCGCTCCACACGGGCCACCTCGATCAGGTCCATCCCGACCCCGGCCGACACTTCCGGTTTTTCCTGCGCTTCTACTGGTTCAGCCCCATGTTGAATTCGAAGGTGCCGTCCTCGTCACTGGAGCCGGCCGCCATGAACTGGAACTTCTGCATGATCTTCGCGATCTCCCTGGCGTCGGGCTGCCCCGCACCTTCCGAGAGAACCAGCTTCGCGATGTTGTCGGGGTTGGCGAACATGTCGAGCCCATCCTCGGGGGTGGAGGCGTCAGCCGCCTTGTAGGCGTCGCTGTCGGCCAGCGTCATGCCAGTCCCGGTGAGGGCGTTGAGCGATGCCTTCATGCCGACACCGATCACCATGCGGTCATCCTTGACGCCGATCACGACCGGACGGCCCGGCAGTTCGGGGGTGTTGACCTTGAAACCGGCCACACCGCCGGGAAGCGGTCGGACGTTCGCGTCACCGGCTAGGCCGATCAGGGAGGAGATTCCCCGCAGAGAACTCTCGATCGGGTCGATGTTGTTGCTGGTCGCGACGAGAGCCCCGCCGAGATTCTTCTGGGAGCTGCCGTTGACGAAGAAGGCGACGGTCTCCAACGACTCGACGATTCCCATCACGTCAACCTGACGGGAGGCCTCGTTCATCAACTGGTCGATCTGACCGGGCTTCAGCACGCCCGGAATGCCTTCCTTGTTCAACGCGTCGATGATCCGCGTCGCGTTCTGGCCGACGTCTCCGGAGCCGACCGCGACCATGGTGTCAGCCGGGAAGGTCTCGATCAGGGCCGAGGGGTCACCGCTGGTCAGGTCGCTGGTTGCGTTGGTGTAGCCCTTCATCGACATCTCGTCGGCGCTCGGAACCATGCTCATCACGGTGCCGGTGCCCTCGAGGTCCATACCCATTGCCGAGTACAGGCTGTTGAGGTCGATTCCCTGCTCCTTCAGCGCGGCCAGATAGGGGTCGTTCGCCGTGAAGATGCTCATCAGTGCTCCGTCGGCGACGTGGTCCTTGAGGTCGGAGAAGACCTCGGTGTCGGCGAGGTTGTCGCCCTTCGAGGCGTCGACCGCGGCCTTGAACTCGGCTTCGCTGGAGCCGATCACCAGGTTGTCATCGACGATGCCGACCGCGGTCCCGTCGCTCTCGGAGACCTTGTACGAGAAGCCCTCGTATTCGCCTTCGCCCGAGATGCCGTCGCTCTCTGCCTGCTTGTCGATGAACGACTGCGCCGCTTCAGCGTCGGTGGTCTGGACCACCAGGCCGAATGTCTCGCCGGCATCCGCCGAATCCATGTAGGCGTCCGAGGTGCCGTCCGTCGCGGTAAGGGAACTCAGGCCGTCGGTGTCGGGAGCGAGGGCGGCCGGATCGAAGCTGACGAAGATGCCGGCATCCTGGCCGAGCCAGGGCTGCACGTCGGCATCAAAGTCGACTTCGCCGCTGGAGTTGATGTTCTCCTTGATCAGGTCGCCGACATTGACCCCCGCGAGGGTGTCGGTCATTGCATCGACGTTGGCAGCGACCTCGCTGTCGGGCTGGACCGATCCTTCGATGAAGACGGTCGAGTCGGCCGGGGCGAACTTGGCCAGTTCGGTGGCTCCTGAATCATCGGAACCTCCTCCGCAGGCACTGATCGCGAGTGCGGCGAGGCCGGTGGCAAGAATGGACGGGACGGAATACCTGGTGAAGTAAGTCATGCAACGATCCTAACGCGACCCCTTGCGAACACATTGCGATCCTCACCCGAGAGGGTCGAAGCCCGCTTCCACCGCCAAATTACCCCGCGGGTCTGGCAGCCGGGCCTACTCGACGGTGACCGTCTTGGCCAGATTCCTCGGCTGGTCGACGTTCAGGCCGTTGAGCCGCGCGACGTGGTAGGCCAGCAGCTGCAGCGGCAGGATCGCAACCAGCGGCTGGAGAACCCAGTCGGTGCGGGGAACCTCGATGGTTTCCTCCGACACCTTCGAGACCCGGTCGTCACCTTCGGTGGCCACGGCGATCACGTCGGCACCCCGCGCCTTTACCTCCTCCATGTTGGAGAGGACCTTGTCGAGGATCGGGCTGTCGGTCGCGACGCAGACGACCGGGGTCGAATCGTCGAGCAGGGCGATCGGCCCGTGCTTCATCTCGCCGGCCGCGTAGGCGTCGGTCGGGATGTAGGAGACCTCCTTCAGCTTCAGGGCTCCTTCGAGGCAGACCGGGAGGCCGATGTGGCGGCCGAGGTAAAGGAAGAACCGCTGGTCGTAATGGAGCTTCGCGATCTCGAGCATCCGTTCCGACTCCGAGTCGATCGTCGCTTCCATCTTCTCCGGGATAGCCCGAAGCTCACCGATCAGCCGGCTGACCTCGGAGAAGCCGAGGGTGCCCCGAAGCTCCGCGAGCCGCAGGGCGACCAGGTACATGGCGGCCACCTGGGCAACGAAGGTCTTGGTCGCGGCCACCCCGATCTCGAGTCCGGCGCGGGTGAAGAGCACCGCATCGGAATCGCGGGTCGCCTGACTGCCCATGATGTTGGTGATGGCGAGCACCTTCGCGCCCCGATCCCGGGCCAGCCTCATCGCCGCAAGCGTGTCGGCCGTCTCACCCGACTGGGTGATGCCGATCACCAGGTCGTCCTCGCCGATCACCGGGTCGCGGTAGCGGTACTCGGAGGCGATGTCCATCTCGACCGGCACCCGGGCCCAGCGCTCGATTGCGTAACGGCCAACCAGACCGGCGTGGTAGCTGGTCCCGCAGGCCACGATCACGATCCGCTTGGCCTTGCGGAAAACCTCGTCACCGAAACCGATGTCGGAGAGATCGACGCTGTCGTGTTCGGTCAGCCGGTCGAGGATGGTCTCGGCGATCGCCTCGGGCTGCTCGTGGATTTCCTTCATCATGAAGGTGTCGTAGCCGGCCTTTTCTGCCTGCTCGTCATCCCACTCGACTTCCTCGGTTTCCCGCTCGACGGCTTCTCCGTCGGCCCTGGTCACCGACACGCCGTCCGGACGGATGGTCACGATCTCGCCGTTGTCGATGGTCAGCACGACCCTGGTCTCGTTCAGGAAGGCCGGTATCGCCGAGGCGATGAAGTTCTCGCCATCACCGATGCCGACGATCAGGGGCGTCTCCTTGCGGGCACCGACCAGGATGCCGGGCGCGTCGGCATGCATCGCAACGATCGAGTAATGGCCGCGCAGGTCGGCGTAAGCCTTGCGAACCGCCTCGGTGAGGTCACCCTCGAAGTACCGGCTGATCAGGTGGGCGACGACCTCGGCATCGGTCTCGGAGGTGAAGACCACCCCGTCCTCCTGCAGCCGTTCCTTCAGCTTCACGTAGTTCTCGACGATTCCGTTGAGGACGATCTGGACCCTGCCGGATTCGTCGGTGTGGGGATGCGCGTTCTCTTCCGTCACCCGGCCGTGGGTGGCCCAGCGGGTGTGGGCGATTCCGGTGAAGGTGCCGTCCGTTTCCGCCTTGTCGGCGACCGGCAGTCCGGGATCCGCGAGGGCGCCCTTCAGGCCCTCGAGATTTCCGACCGCACGGACGTTCTTGACCTCTTCGCCGGGGACGAGGATCGCGACGCCGGCAGAGTCGTATCCGCGGTACTCGAGCTTCTCGAGACCGGCCACGAGGATTTCCTCAGCGGGGCGTCCCCCCACGTATCCGATGATTCCGCACATGAGCTTCTAAGGCTACCCGTGCCGGTCCCGCACGGAGGAGACGACCGTCACGGAGAAGGTTTTCAGCCGAGCTCGTCCCTGACGAGACCGGCCAGGGAATCGCAGATCTCTTCTGCCTGTTCCTGGCTTGGCGCTTCCGCCATCACGCGCACCAGCGGCTCGGTGCCGGATGGCCGCAAAAGGACCCGGCCCTTGCCCTCCAGGTCCGCGTTGAGGCGATCTACTTCGGCCCAGACCGGCTCCGCACCGGCGATGGCTTCCCGGTCTGCCACCTCGACGTTGACCAGCTTCTGGGGCAGCTTTTCCATCACCCGGCTTGCGGCGAGATCCCTTCCGTCGAGTGCTTCGAGGAGCATCAGGGCGGCAGCGATGCCGTCCCCCGTCGGTGCGTAGTCGGTGGAAATGATGTGGCCGGACTGCTCGCCCCCCAGAGCCCAGCCCTTCTCGCGCAGGGCTTCGAGCACGTATCGGTCACCGACACTGGTCACCTCGACTTCTACCTCGTGCTCCTTCATCGCCTGATGGAAGCCGTAATTGCTCATCACGGTGACCGCCACCCCGCCGCCCAGACCGCCGGCCGCGTTGCGGGCAACGGCAACCAGGCTGATCATCTCGTCGCCGTCGAATGGTTTTCCTTCCCCATCCACGGCGAGCACGCGGTCGCCGTCGCCGTCGAAGGCGAATCCAATCGAAGCATTCGATCCTGCCACGGCCTCGGAGAGAAGACCGAGATCGGTAGATCCGCAACCGTCGTTGATGTTCCGCCCGTCAGGTTCGACGGCCAGAAGTTCGACCTCGGCGCCGAGCCGGTCGAATATGCGGCCGGCAACCCTGTAGGTGGCCCCGTTGGCGCAGTCAAGCACCACCTTGAGCCCCGTCAGGTCGAGGCGGAAGTGGCTTTCGAGAGCCCGGAGGTAGTCCTCCTCGGCTCCCCGGAGCTCATGAATGCGTCCCGGCACAGTGGCTGCCGCCGGAGGTTCGTGAATCAGCGCCTCCACCCCTGCCTCGGTCGCGTCGTCGAGCTTGCCACCGTCGCCTCCGAAGAGCTTGATGCCGTTGTCGTGGAAAGGGTTGTGCGAGGCCGACACGACAGCAGCCATGTCGAATCCGTGGTGCCTCGAAAGCAGGGCGGCAGCCGGGGTCGGCAGCACGCCACCGAGATACACCTCGCCTCCGGCCTCGGTGATACCGGCGGCCAGCGCGGATTCCAGCATCGGCCCGGACTCCCGCGTGTCGCGGATGATCAGAACCCGGGGACGTTCGACCCCCCGGGACTGACGCAGCGACCCCGTACCCGCCCTGCCTATCGAAAGCGCAAGCTCTGCGTCCAGCGTTTCGCCGACGCGACCGCGAACCCCGTCGGTGCCGAAGAGAGTGCGGGTCGGAGTCGACACGCCTGCTTTTCCGGTCCTAGCGCTTCGAGAACTGCGGCCGCTTGCGGGCCTTCTTGAGGCCGGCCTTGCGACGTTCCTTGGCACGGGCGTCACGGGTCAGAAACCCGCGGCGCTTGAGCTCGGGACGAAGCTCGGGGTCGACCTCGGTCAGGGCGCGGGCGATTCCGTGCCTGACAGCTCCGGCCTGGCCGGAAATGCCGCCGCCGTGAACGCGGATCTTGATGTTCACGTTGGACTCGTAGCCAGTAGCGACCAGCGGCGAGTGAACTACCGTGCGATGGCGGGCGCGGGGGAAGTATTCGTCGAGCTCGCGATCGTTGATCGTGATGTTGCCGTCGCCCGGAAGAATGATTACGCGGGCGACAGAACGCTTCCGCTTGCCGGTCGCGGTGTATCGGGCGTCCTTGGCGAGGGTGATCGGGGCAGGCTTCGCGACCGGCGCGTCAGCCTCTTCGGCTTCGGCAGCCTCACGGGCGGCCCGCTCCTCTTCCTCAGCCTCGCGGGCGGCGAGTTCCTCGGCGCTCAGCTCCACTTCGGGCTCCGGCTCGACCAGCGGTTCGAGATCGGCTCCCGGGGGAAGGTCCGACTTGGCCTTCGATTCTTCGGTGGCGACGATCTCCCCGGCGGCCACGGTTGCAGCTTCCTCTACGTCCACCTCACCGGCGCCTTCGGCACCTTCGACTTCACCCTCGACTACCTGCTCGACCTCCGCGGTCTCTTCGACCACTTCCTCGGCGGCCGGAGTCTCCTCCGCTGCCTCGGGGGTCTCCTCGGGGGTCACGTCTTCGGTGTTTTCTTCTTCGCTCAAGTTCGTCTAGCTCAGTTCTGGATTTCCAAGGGCTTCGGCTGCTGGGCCTGGTGGGGATGCTCGGGGCCGGCGTGAACCTTCAGCTTCAGCAGCTGCTGCCGGGAGAGCTTGTTGCGGGGCATCATTCCCTTGACCGCCTTGCGGATCACCTCTTCGGGCTGCTTCTCGAGCATCTCGCTGAGAGTGCGGGACTTGATGCCACCCGGGTAGCCACTGTGCCGCCAGTAGATCTTCTGGTTCAGCTTGTCGCCCGTCACCTTGATCTTCTCGGCGTTGATCACAACGACGAAGTCGCCGGTGTCGATATGCGGCGTGTAGTCGGGCTTGCGCTTGCCGCGCAGCGTGTCTGCGAGCTGGGTCGCGAGCCGGCCCAGGGTCTGGCCCTCGGCGTCGACGATGTACCAGTCTCTCTGGCGATTGGCGGGTGTGGCTACGTGAGTCTTCATGGCAAAAGGACGCGGACAGCCGTCGGCTGCGTACGCGCGGCTTGCGAATAATAGGGAAGACGCCAAACATCTGCAGTCGCGCCGGTCTTCGCCGTCGCTCCCATTTCAACCCGCCCCTCCCACTCGAAGTAAGGAATGGTTGAGAGGGGCTCCGTTGGAGCCAACCCGCCCCTCCCATTCGAACCAGAACGATGGTTGGGAGGGGCTCTGTCGGTGCGGGGGCCCGGATGGTTTGGCCGAATTCATTAGTTGACGGGCGTCACTTCAGGTGTCTTAGCGTTTGCTTATACTGCCGCCAGCTAAATAGCCGAACCCTTTTCTTCCAGGAGAAGGGGCGGAGGAACCAACGGGGAACTTTCCCCAAGGGGCGAATCGGAGGCAGGCATTGCTCCGTAGCGCAACTCTTTCAGCGCGAGCCCGCCAGCTAACTCCGCAGGCGTCTGGAAAGAGATGAAGCCGAGACGACCGAAAACTTTCTCGCTCGCTGCCTTTGCAGCCGTTCTGGCCTGCCTGGTTCCGGCCGCGGCGTTCTCCACTGCCGCCAGCGGAGCGGTCACAGCGGGCGGCGGACTGGTCATACCCGGCATCCCCAAGGTTTCCGACGTGATCTGCCTTACCGGCTGCTCGAAGATCCGCGAGGTGTCGGTCGGCGGCTCGGTCCAGGTGACCGGGACCGAAATGAAGTCGGTCTCCTACGTTGCGTTCCGGGGCAAGAACCGGAACATCCGGGTCAAGCCCGATGTTGTCACGGCGTCGAGGGTCGAGGCGGCCGTGCCGGAAGGCGCCATTACCGGCCGGGTCAGGGTGGTTTCAAACACCGGCTCGGTCTCGGAACCCTCGAGCCAGATCCTCGCCGTCAACGCCCAGGAGTTCGTCCGCACCGGGAAGCTGACGATCGTCGATGCGAGCACTTCACCGAAGACCGCGTTCCAGTACGGACTGCGTCGACCGGTACTCAGCTTCATCGTCAACGGCTCGACGGCGCGGGTGGACCTCAGGGTCGACGTGGTCAACTCGCGTGGCGACGTGGTCCGTAGCCGTTTCCTCAACGACGTGCCGACCGGCACCGCCCAGAAGGTCGGATGGAGCGGACTGGTCGCCAGGGGAAGAAGCGCCCCTAACGGCGCCTATCGCTTCGTCGTCCGCGGGAACGACGGGACCGCGGCATCACTCTCCCCCCGGCTGAAACGTGAACGCCGCCAGGCCCGCGCTTCCCGCGCCAGGTCGGGCAAGCCCCGCGACCCGTTCACGTTCCGGATGTTCGCCTACATGTTCCCGCTGCGCGGACCTCATTCCTACGGTGACGGAATCGGCGCCGGCCGGGGACATCAGGGAGCCGACGTTCTCGCCAGGTGCGGCCAGCCGCTCGTCGCGGCCCGGGCCGGAACCGTCTACTACAACGACTACCAGGCAGGTGGTGCGGGGAATTACCTCGTGATCAATCTCAAGGGCGCGGGCGGCCGCAGCCACGTTTACATGCATCTGCCGGTCCGCTCTCCCCTCAAGGTGGGTGCGACTGTCCGGACCGGCCAGAGGATCGGCAGTGTGGGCACCACCGGCCGCAGCACCGCCTGCCACCTTCACTTCGAAGTCTGGTCGGGTCCCGGCTGGTATCAGGGAGGCACTTACCTCGACCCGATGCCGATGCTCAGGGCCTGGGACCGCTACAGCTGATCCGTCCGGTTCTGGCCGCCGCTATCCTCGGTCCATGTGCATGCAGTGCGTGACAGGAGCCGCCGTGGCGGCTGGAGCGACAGCAACTGGCCTGAGGGCATGGCTGCACTCCCGCAGGCCAAGCTGGATGACCGCCAGGCGGATGAAGATCACCACCGCCTGCCTTCTGACCCTGGGCGTTATCGCCGCCGGTCTTCAGCCCTGAGCGGCACCGGTCCCGCCTGTCCTCGGACCCGGCCGCAGCATCGACCCGGTGAAACCCGGCCGCAGCACCGACCCGGTGAAACCCGGTCAAGTCACCGACCCGGTGAAACTGAAACTTTCGAGGAAAACGACCAGATTCAGTTTCACCATTTGGGGGTGAATCTGCGGGTCGGGGTTGCTCCTCAGTGGTGATGGCCGTGGGAGGCTTCAGCGGCCAGCTCGGCCCGGTCCAGTGACCTGGACATCAGCGCCGCCAGCAGCGTGGTGATCGGTACCGCGGCGATCAGGCCGATCGAGCCGACCAGGGTCGCGACGATCTCCTTCGCGACGATCTCCATGTTGACCGCCCTGCCGAGTCCGACCTCGCCGGAACCGAGGATCAGCAGCACCGGAAGCGATGAACCGACGTAGGCCAGAACCAGCGTGTTGACCGTGGCGCTGACGTGGTCTCGGCCGACCTCGATTGCCCGCCGGTACAGCCGACCGATCGATTGTTTGGGGTTGGCCGCTCTGAGGGCGATCACGGTCGAGGCCTGGCTGATCGTCACGTCGTCGAGCACACCAAGCGCTCCGATGATGATTCCGGCGATCACCAGGCCACTGATCGAGATACCCGAATCGCTGGCCGAAAGCAGGGTGGCTTCTTCCGAAGTGAAACCGGTCAGGTTGGCGGCAGAAGTGAAGATCACTGCCAGCAGCCCGACCAGGAGCAGACTTACCGAGGTGCCGAGGATCGCCGCGATGCTTCTTGGCCCCACCCCGTGCGCGAGGGTGATCGTGACCAGCATCACTGCCATCGACCCGGCCAGAGCGACCAAGAGCGGCGGTTGCTTGTCGAGGATCGCCGGAATGATGAAGAGCAGGACGATCCCCAGGCTGGCCGCCAGCCCGACCAGGGACAATGCTCCGCGCAGTCGCCCGAAGAGCACCACAAGGATCGTGAAGGCGATGGCCAGCAGGAGCAGCGGCGGGCCCCGTTCGAAGTCGATCAGCGAGTAGATGGTCGGGCCGCCGTCGGTCGAGATCGCCGCAACCTTGATGTTGTCGCCGGGGTCGACGACCGTGTCCGCCGAGCGGCTGGTCACGTCAAGGGTCGCCAGATCACCCTCGTTCGGCCCACTCTTCAGCCGGATCGAGGCCTCAAGGCAGGTTGCGTCCTCGACCGGGACCTGACACTCGATCTCCTGGACGCTCTCTACTTCGGCCTTCTCGGTCGGGGTCGGTGTAACGAACTTCAGGTCCGACTCCCGCTCTCCGTCGGGCCACAGCAGCACCACGGCGATGAGGGTGACCGGCGCGAGGACGACGACGGCGAGACGGTAATGGTTGAGGGATCCCGCGGAGCGCATCGGGGAAGCCTCTCAGCCAGACCGGCGTTTGGAATGCCGTGCGGTAATGAGACTGGTTCTCATTTTGATATCTTGCCCCGGCAGAAGTTGAGAATGAGATTTGTTCTCATTTCTTGCTAATGATTCGGACCTACCACGCGGAGCGACAATGTTTGAAGCCTTTTCCCTGCCCTTCTTTCAGAAAGGGCTGATCGAAATCCTGATCCTCGCCATACCCGCCGGATTGATCGGCAGCTGGGTCGTTCTCAGAAGCCTCGCCTTCTTTTCCCATGCGATCGGCACGGCATCCTTTCCCGGGCTGGTTCTGGCCGACGGCATCGGATTCTCGCCCGCCCTCGGGGCATTCGGGGCGGCCGGATTCTTTGCCGGACTGACCGCACTCCTGGGCAGGTCACGCCGGGCTTCCAACGACAGCGTCACGGCATTGGTCCTGGTCGGATGCCTTGCCTTCGGTGTGATCCTGGCGAGTGACGTCTTCGGTTCAACCGCCAGCGTCGACACCCTGCTGTTCGGCTCCCTGCTTTCGATCGGCACTTCGGACATCCTGCTCGCCGCCGCGGCCGCGGTGCTTGCGGTAGCCACGACTGTGCTTCTCGGCCATCGCTGGCTCGCCCGGGGATTTGACGAGACAGCTGCCAGCCGGGTGGGTGCCGGCTCAGCCTGGCTCGATGCTGTTCTCCTGCTCACCGTTGCGGTCACCGTCACGGCCAGCCTGAATGCCGTCGGTGCCCTGCTTGTGACGGTCCTGATCGTCGTGCCTGCGGCGACCGTGCGGCTCTTCGCTCGGAGGATCACCACCCAACTCGTCGCGTCTGTCCTCCTGGTCGCGGTTCTCGGCAGCTTCGGACTCTGGCTCTCCTACCAGACCGACGCACCCCCCGGGGCAACTATTGCCGTGGTCAGCGGGATCACTTTCGGACTCGCCCTGGGCGTTCGCAGCCTCGGCCGCCGGGGCGGGAGGATTGCCGCAGCGACGGCGCTGGTCCTCGGCGCTGGCGTGATCGCCGGCTGCGGCGGTTCCGGCTCGAATGGTGACCAGCTCAAGGTGGTGGCGACCACCACCCAGGTCGGGGACTTCGTCGAACAGATCGGTGGCGACCGGGTCGAGGTTACGACGATCCTCCAGCCCAACACTGATCCGCACGACTACGAACCCCGTCCGTCTGACGTGAAGGCAGTTGCCGATGCGGACCTGGTCTTTCGAAGCGGTGGCCACCTCGACGAGTGGGCCAACGACATCGTCGCCGATAGCGGGAGCGGCGCGGAAGTCGTCGACCTGAGCAGCGGCCTCCCGGTACAGCTTGAGGGCGAGGAGGAGCACGAACACGCGCATGAGGAAAAGGCCGCGCATTCATCGGAGAGTGAAGCGGGCCACTCGCATGAGGGAGAAGCGAAGCCAGCCGAGGAGGAAGGCCATGAACACAGCGGCGAGGTCGATCCCCACTGGTGGCACGACCCGGTCAACGTGGTCGCAGCCTCGAAGGAGATCGACACGGCCCTGAGCGAGGCCTCGCCGGATAACGCCAGCTACTTCTCGGAGCGCACCGCCAGCTTCGACAAGGAAGCCAGGGAACTGGATCGTCAGATCACCGCCTGCGTGAAGCAGGTTCCGGCCAGCGAACGGAAGATCGTTACCGACCACGATGCCTTCGGGTACTTCACGAACCGCTACGACATCGAGTCCGTGGGCACGGTCATTCCCGCACTCACCACGCAGGCCGAACCCTCCGCCGGTGACCTTGCCGACCTCGAGCAGACGATCAAGGAAGAGAACGTCAAGGCGATCTTCCCCGAGTCCTCGGTCTCTCCGGCCCTGGCCGAAGCCGTAGCCGAAGACACCGGTGCCAGCACCAGCTACACCCTGTACGCCGACACGCTCGGCCCGGAAGGCTCCAACGGAGAAACCTGGATGTCGATGATGAAAGCCAACACCGACAGCCTGATGCTCGGTATGACCGGCGGCCAGAAAGACTGCTTCGCCACAGTCGACTGAGATGCGATGAGCAGCAAACCCGACCCGAGAGATACCACCGCCGCGTCCCAGGGGGATGCGGCGGTGCTCGCCCGGCACACCGAGCTCGGGTACGCGGGCCAGCCGGTTCTCTCCGGACTCGA
>JRYG01009507.1_pt1 | contig 21935 bp, 21 predicted proteins | sample 235341 | NCBI WGS metagenome assembly JRYG01 (sample SAMN03074218, study PRJNA261478) | activated sludge metagenome | biome: Wastewater Treatment Plant; feature: Wastewater; material: Activated sludge; isolation source: activated biomass of a wastewater treatment plant treating hydrocarbon... ... | reverse complement strand
CCAGGATGTCCGAGGTCCTCGCGTCCATCACGATCGCCGAAGCATTGACAGGGTCGTGATACTCGCCGATCTCGGCCAGAACCCGTTCCGCCTCGGCCTGGATGGTCGCGTCGAGGGTCAGCTGGACGGGCTTGCCGTCTTCGGCGTTTCGGATCGTGTCGAAGCTCATCGGGTTTCCGGCCCCGTCCTTGACCAGGCGCTCCTCCCCGTTGACTCCCCTGAGGATGCTCTCTTTGCCGGCTTCGATCCCGGTCAGGCCCTCGCCTTCGTCGCTTACCGCGCCGATCACCTGGGAGGCGATGTCTCCCTGGGGCCGGACCCGCAGCGTGTCCGGAAGCTGGTTGATGCCTTCGAGTCCGAGCTGCTCGACCGCGTTCGCCTTCTTGAGGTCCACCTTGCGGTCGACGTAGGCGAAGCCCCCGGGCTGGGTGAGCGCGTTCAGAACTTCATCGGGATCTGCCTTGAGGGCCTTGGCCACCGCCGCTGCCTCGGCCGGGGGGTCCTTGATCTGGTAAGGCGTGGCAACGATCGTGGCACCAGGTTCGGAGCCGGCCAGCGGCTGGCCGTTCCGGTCGAGGATCGAACCCCGGAGACCCGGAACTTCGACGATGTCCTCCTGCTGGCTGGTCGCCTGGGAAGCGAGCGAGGAGCCCTGCACGACCTGGAGCAGGAACGCCCGCACGAAGAGTCCTGCGAGGAGAACCAGGCTGACCGCGAAGAGCAGTCCGATCCGGCGCTCCAGACGGGGTATGCGCATCAGCCTCCGGCCGCCAGTCTTTCGGCGGCCGCCGAGTAGTCGGTCGGCTGGAAGGAGCGGTAGTGAATCGCGTCCGGCTCAGGCAGGTACATGCCCTCGGCCTCGGCCTGCGCCTGGACCCGAGGCATGGCAAGCGCCGCCGTCTGGGCGGACTCGAGGATCACGTTCTGGCGTTCGATCGACTCGATCTGGGTCTCCAGCTTGCTTGCCATCGATCCATAGCTGACCGTCACCACGTTGATTGCGACGGTGGCGAGCAGCAGTGCCCCGATCACGAAGATCCAGCGCCGGCCCGTGGAGACGGTGCGGACCAGTCCGGATTCGGGAAAGTGGGTGACCGCCTGGGCACTCTTTCCGATCAGCCGGAGGCCGGTCTGCTGGCGGGCGGGCGGCCTGCGACGCGTGCCGGGGCGACGGCCGGGTGCGTGCCTGCGGGCCGGGGTTCGGGCGGGAAGGACAGGCAGTGTCCGGGCCGGGGCTCCCATCAGGCCTTCTCCTCCGCTGCCGGGAGCTTGAGGGCGCCCCGCAGCCGGGCCGAACGGGCCCGGGGGTTCGCAGCCGTCTCCTCTTCGCTGGCCGAGACCGGGCGCCGGGTGAGCACTTCAGCTTCCGGCTCGTGACCACAAACGCAAACGGGCAGCTCAGGCGGGCAGATGCAGCCGGTTGCCAGATCGTTGAAGAACCTCTTGACCCGCCGGTCCTCGAGCGAGTGGAAAGAGATCACGGCCATCCTGCCGCCGACCTCAAGCGTGTCCCAGGCGATCGGCAGGGCCGCATCGACAGCCTCCAGCTCACCGTTAACGGCGATGCGCAGCGCCTGGAAGCTGCGCCTCGCAGGATGACCGGAGCCAAAACGGGCGGCTGCGGGCATTCCGGCCTTGATCGCCTCGACCAGGTCCGAAGTCGTTTCCAGCGGACGTCGCGCGACGATCTCCCGGCTGATGCCCCCCGCGTAGCGTTCCTCGCCGAGGTCACGAAGCATCCTGGCCAGCTGCTGTTCGGTCCAGGTGTTGAGAATCACTTCAGCCGTCAGGTCCTGACGCGGATCCATCCGCATGTCGAGCGGCGCCTCATGTGAGTAGGAGAACCCGCGTTCGGCGGCATCCACCTGAAGTGAAGACATCCCAAGATCCATGTACAGCGCCGATGCACGAAATCCTTCATTTTGCAGGGATTTCAGGGCGATGCTGAATTCCGCCGGCAGAAAACGTGTCCGACACGAAACTTCCGAGGCGAACTGCTGAAAGTGGGCCTGGGCGACGGGATCGCGGTCGATTGCGACAAGCGTTCCTTCGGGTCCGATTCGTTCGGCGACGAGACGCGCGTGTCCCCCGGCTCCGAAGGTGCAGTCGACGACGGTCTCTCCGGGCTGGGGGCCGATCAGGTCGACCAGTTCGCCAGCCAGAACCGGGAGATGTCCCCTCGGGCCCTGTCCGGGACGGTCCGGAATCTGTCGGGCGTCGCTCACTCGGGCTCCGATCGGGGCGAGCCGCGCCGCGGCGCTCACTCGCTTCCTCCGGCCAGGTTCTCGGCCACTTCGGGGAACTGTCCGAGCAGCTCCTCATTGACCTTCGCCCAGCTATCGGCGTTCCAGATCTCGATGTAGTTGCCGGCACCGACCACCGCACATGCACTGTCGATACCCGCGAGGGCCTTGAGTTCGGCCGGAATTCGGATCCGTCCGGCGGCGTCGAGGTCACCTTCGTCGGCACTTGCGTTGATCATCCGTCGCAGGTTGCGGGCGTCCGCACCGAACGGGCTGTGGGGAGCGACATATCGCTCCTCCATCTCGTCGAAGTCCTTGGTCGCGTACAGCCAGAGGCAGGCGTCAGGCCCCTTGGCGAGAACGTATCCGTCATCCAGTGCGGCGCGGAACTTGCGGGGCACCGTGAGGCGGTCCTTGGAGTCGAGGCTGTGTTCGTGCTGGCCTCTGAACGCCACCGCTCCTCGTCCTTTCTTGCCTCGCCGTTGGTTGACCTGGGAAAGAGTCGGGCCGGGGTGGTGAGAGCGGGAGGAGCTCCATCACCCCGGCCCATTGGCTTCAACTCGAAAGGGACCATAACCCACTTTGTCCCACTTTGCAACACAACCCCCCATTTACCTTCCAAAAATGCAATGGGCGTTGCACGTCCCGTCGCGCCGCACCAGCCCGGGGACCGGCTGTTTCCCGACACCGCGGCAAGCTCTGGCCGGAGGGTCTAGGCTGCGAACAGAAACCCGGTCACTGATTTCAGAGGGGGAGTGCCTTGAGCGAACAGCAGGAGAACAGCGAGAGCGGCGAGGCCGCTGGCGCCGGCAACCCGGAGTCCGGCAGCAGCGCCGGGATCACCCACGCAAACCAGCTCCGCGGCGAGCGTTTCAAGGTGCTTATCCGCCGACCGGTCGCCTGGATCCCGATCACCGTCGTGGCCCTGCTCCCACTGATCTTCATGGCGGCCGCTGGAATCGTGGTGGTAGGCGTGGTCGGGGCGGTGATAGTCGCCCTGATCGGTTTCCTGATCGTTTTCATCATCGCCGACAACCAGGCCGAGGATGCCTTTTACGACGCCTACTGCTCCTCACACGGCCTGACCCGGGTACCGAATCCGGACCTAGGAGGAGTGACTCCGCTTCTTCGCAAGGGCGACAAGCGCAGGACCGACGAGATCTTCCACGGTCAACTGGCCGACGGCGTGGTCGGGGACATCGCTCTCTTCACCTACACCATCGAAAGCCGGGATTCAGACGGTGACAAGACCGAGACCGACTATCCCTTCACGGTAATCCACGTCGAGATGCCGGAGGTGGTTCCGCACCTCGCCGAACTCAGGGTTCAGAACAAGGTCGGGTTCAAGTTCCTCGAGGGATTCGAGGACACTTTCCGCCGTAACCACCAGCGGGTCACCCTCGAGAGCGAGGCGATGGGAGATCGCTACGAGATCTTCGTACTCAAGGATCAGGACGCGGTCTGGGTTCGCCGCCTTTTCTCCCCCAGCTTCATCGTCTGGCTGACCGAAACCCCGCCGAAGAAGTTCGCCTTCGAGCTCGAGAACGGACACCTGATCGCCTACGTCCCGAAGCACAGGGATGACGTGGAAGGCTTCGAGGAAATGACCCGGGTCGGCACCTACGTCGCCGACCGCCTGCTGGAAGAGGCAGGCCAGACGACCACGAGAACCGAGCGGGAGACCAGCTGAGGGTGGTGCGGCCCGTCTGACTCCATCCGGGCACGCGTCGGCATTCGTTCAGTAGGTCATGTTGATCAGGCTGTCCGCGTTGGCAGCGAGAGCCGCGACGATCAACAGCAGAACTGACGGCACCAGGACCAGGGCGATCACGAGCTGGATCTTCGGTGCCGCCCGGGCGGCCTCTTCCTCGATCGACCGCTTCTGGTCCTGCCGCAACGAGGCGGACTGCCTCCGAAGCTGATCGGCGAGCGGCGACCCGAGCTTGCGCGATCGCTCCAGGGTAAACACGAAAGCGGTGATCTCCGTCCCTCCGACTCGTTGCCTGAGCCCCTCGAGCGCCGCCATCTGACCGCTCCCCCAGGCCATGTCCTCACCGGCCCTGGCGAGTTCGGCAACCAGCGGTCCGCGCCCTGAACCCGCGAGCTCACGCAGGCAGCTTCCCAGCCCCCGGCCAGTCTGGACCGAGACGGCGAGCAGGTCGAGAGCGTCGGGCAGTGCGGCGACGATGCGGCGGTGGCGGCGTCGGGCCGCCCGCTCGATCAGCAGGTCGGGCAACATGAATCCCGCTCCCGCGCTGCCGGCGAGCAGCAGCGGGACAAGCCGGCCGGGGAGCAGACCGGTCAGCAGAGAGGCGAAAAGCATCCCGATCGCGGCACCGAGACCCTTGAGCAGCAGCAGGCTTCCTGGACTGAGCCGGTCCTCGAGCCCGGCCCTGCGGATCCTTTCGCCCAGTCCCAGGAGATCGCCATCTCCACCCGACACCGACTCACGCTTCCGCTGCGCAGGCTCAGGCTCCGCCCGCAGGATTTCCCGCAGACCAAGTCCTCCCAGCACCAGGGCCGTCGCGGCCAGGACCGCAGGAGCAGGGTTCAACGGGTCACCCTCTTCAATGTGTCCCGATCCGCGCCAGCCGGGAGATCAGCAGGAACCCGAATACCTGGAGCGCAAGCGACATTCCGACGAGGATCATCGCCGGCAGTGAACCGATGATCGACCCGAAGAAGCCCGGCCTGAGCAGTTCGGTGAACAGAGCCGCACCGGCTGGCATCGCGACCACCAGGTATCCGGTGAAGCGGGCCTGGGCCGTTGCCGCCCTGGCATCCTCCGCGACCCGGTCCTGCTCGGCCGCACCCTCGGCAAAGCGGCGAAGCAGCGCCGCAAGGTCACCGCCCGCGAGCCGCTGGCTGATCAGGGCAGTGGCGAAGGCATCAACCCGGGACGAGCCGAATCGCTCAGCGAGGTTGCGAATCGCCTCGCTGGTCGGCGCCCCGGCCTCCAGCTCGAAGGCCAGGTGCCGGAACTCGCTCAGGGCGGGACCCTCCAGGGAGCGTGTTGCGGCAACCAGTGCCCCGCGCGGAGAGTGTCCGGCCGTGAGGCAGTCGGCGATCGCGCGGGCGACCTCGGGCAGCGACTTCTCGACCCCGCGGCGATAGCGGAATCTCCCCCGCGAGATCAGCCAGCCGGTGAGCAGGGGTGCCCCGACCGCGAGGGCGAACGCGACCAAAGGTCCGGCGAACCACCAGCCCCCGACTATCGCGATCAGGCTGGCGACCCCGGCCAGCCGGAAGCGCTCATCCGAGGTGGGCAGATAACCCTCCCGACGAGCCCTTCCAACCGGGTCAAAGGTGGCTGACAGCCAGCCGCGGACATCCTGATCATCGGTCCGGGCCCGCCTGCCAACGGCAAGAATCTCCGAGATCGCGCCCGCACCAAGCGCTGCAGCGAGTCCCGCCAGAAGAACCACGGGGGCGGAACCGTTCACCTTCCCACCTCGTCTATCCCGGTCACCACGCGGCGCCCGTCCCTGGTTCGCGAGATGTGAACCACGAGGTCTATTCCCCGGCGCAACTGGGATCCGATCACGTCCAGTGGCAGGCCGACGTCAGCCATCAGGGCCAGGACCTCGATCCGGGCCAGGGCATCCTCGGTCGAGTTCGCATGGACCGTCGAAAGAGCACCATCGTGACCCGTGTTCAGGGCCGTCAGAAGGTCGAGCGCCTCCGGACCCCGGACCTCCCCGATCAGGATCCGGTCCGGTCTCATGCGAAGTGCGTTGCGAAGGAGGTCGCGGATCGAAACCTCTCCCCTTCCCTCGATGCTGGCCGGCCTCGATTCGAGACGCACCACATGAGGCTGGGCGAGACAAAGTTCCGCCGCGTCCTCGATGGTCACGATCCGTTCGTCAGCGGCGATGAACCCTGAGAGCGCATTGAGCAGCGTCGTCTTCCCGGATCCCGTACCACCGCTGATCAGGATGCTCCGTCGTTCGGCGACTTCCCGCTCCAGACGCTTGGCCTGGGCCAGGGTGAGGGACCCCCAGTCGACAAGGTCAGAGACGGTTGGCCGGTCGCCCGGAAAGCGCCGGATCGAGACGGCGGGCCCGTCGACCGCCAGCGGAGGGATGACCACGTTGACCCGGGAGCCGTCCGGCAGGCGGGCATCCGCCATCGGGCTGAGCTCGTCGACTCTGCGCCCGAGCGGAGCGAGGATCCTTTCGATCGTGTTTCGGAGTTGCTCCTCGTCCTCGAAAGCCACGTCGACCAGCTCGATGCGGCCGTTCCGTTCGACGTAGACGCGGTCCGGACCGTTGACCATGACCTCCTCGACGGTCCGGTCCTCGAGCAGGACCTCCAGCGGTCCGAGGCCGGAGGCTTCGCGTTCGATCCTCTCAATCAGATCATCCTGTGTCGATTGCGAAAGCAAGACCGCCTGCGCCGCCACCTCGCTCCGGATGGCTTCACCGATCGCCTCCGCGCCGCTCCCGGTTCCAGCCCTCCGCCGCTCGACCAGGCCCATGCGGATCTCGTCTGCCAGCCGGGCCCGTGCGTCCACTTCAGCCTCCCGAAGGTGGCAGGACGGTGATGCGGCGGGCGAAACTCTGGGCGTCCACCAGCCGTATCGCCTGTTTCCGGGTCAGCCCGAGGGTCACTTCGGTCAGACCCGGACCGAATTCGCTCTGCCCCCCTGCCCCCACGGCAAGCAGAGGCACCTTTCGCGCGGCGATAACGGTGCGGCCTCCTCCGCGGTCGTCGTCAGTGGTGACCAGAACGTCGACCCTGCCCCTTCCGGTGATCGCTCCGGCCCCGGCCACGGAGAGCTCCACGGCATGCCTGCCCCGGCCGGCCCGGGGCCTGCCGGGTCGTTGCCGCCGCGGCGGCCTGAGCGCCGTCTCGGTCAGGTAGCTGCCCGAAGGAAGAGGAGCCAGGACCTCGAGGCCAAGGGCGAAGGATGGATCCCCGATCGCCGCGGTTGGAACGAACCTGGTCGGGACCTGGCGGACCTCAACGCTGCTCGCGATCACTTCCGGAGAGATCGCCTGACCGGGGACCAGACCCCGTGTCAGGACCACAACGGGCCGGAGCGCCCCGTAAGTCTCGGCGACGGACGAGGAGTAACCGCCGACCAGGTTGACCGCCAGGAGGCCTGCGGCAACGGATGCGACCAGCATCACGATGGCTCGCCTTCGTCGGGTCATCGGCCCGGGATCACGCCTCGACCTCGATCACGCCGGCGACCGAAGCCGGGGCCCTCGTCAGGCAAGGCAGCACGATGGTCGCCGTGGTCGCCTCCTCGCCGATCGCGAGCCGAAAGCTGCCTTCATGCTTCCCGACGGAATCACGCACCGCGGGCAACCCGTGTCCGTGTCGGTCCTTCCCCCGGATCCGGGCCATGACCTCGCCAGGGTTGCCGACCCGGTCACCGGACCTCCGGGCGCTGCCGTTGTCGCTAACCTCGAGCCTCAGTCGTCTTCCGATGACCACGGCCCGGACTACGATGCGGGGGCCACCGTGTTCGATCGCGTTGACAATCAGATTCTCGACCGCCGAGGAAAGCGCGGCAGGATCGCCGTTTACGATCGCCTCGGGTCCGGTCCAGCGGAACTCGATTCCGGCTCCGGCCATCCGTGCCCTGGACTGCCAGCGGCGTACGCAGGCCTCGATCATCAGCCGACAGGCGATCGGCTCCGGCCTCGACTGCTCGGGGGCGCCCCCGTTCACCTGCCGGTCGACCTCCCCCAGGGCACGGATCGCCTGCCAGACGGGCAGCGCCGGGGTCAGCCTGCCCGGCCCCGCCGGCAGCGAGAGCGCGATCGCCTGAAGCGGCCGCCGGGCTTCGTGGAGGGCACGGTTGACGAGGCTTCGCCGGTGGGCGAGCCAGGCTTCCCGGCCGGCTAACAGGACCAGCGCGATGGCCAGTGGAAGGAGATCGGTCATGCCGATGTTCACGGTCCCACCAGCCTGTAGCCGACACCCCAGCAGTTCACCACGTACCTGCCGTGCTCGGGGTCGAGTTTCCGGCGGAGCCGGCTGCAGTGAGCCTCCAGCGTCCGGGTGTGGCCCATCGACCTGTAACCCCAGACCTCCTGCAGCAGTTCCTCCTTCGAGAAGACCCGGGTCGGCTCGTTTGCCAGCGTCTTCAAGAGCGCGTACTCCTTCATCGAGAGGCGCAGGTACCGGCCTGCGACCCGAACGGTGTGTTCGATGTCGTTGATCTCGATCTCGGCGACCTGGATCACCGGGTGGCTTCGGCTCCGGCGCCGCAACACAGAGTTGATCCTGGCCAGCAACTCCCCGTACGAAAAGGGCTTGAGCACGTAGTCGTCTGCCCCCTCGGCGAGTCCACGGACCCTGTCCCTCTCGGTTGAGCGCCCGCTGACGATGATCACTCCGAGGCCGGGGTCGATCCTGTTCGCAGTCCGGTCGGGGTTCCGGATTTCCCGCAACAGGTCAAGGCCCGCGGCATCCGGCAGGCCGAGATCAAGCAAGAGCAGGTCGGGCTGGTTGTAGGTGCATAGCCGCATCGCATCGGAGGCGGTCGGAGCGGCGAAGGTCGCGAAGCGGTCAGCGGTCAGGTGGTCGCAGAGCAGCTCCAGTGTCGGTTCGTCGTCCTCGCAGACCACAACGCGTGCGGTCTCGGTAACGGCCGGCAACATCACCCCTCCCCTTTCAGGTCGAGCCCCGTCCTGTCGTCCCACTTGTCGACGTCCCAGTCGGAGGGCAGCTCCAGCACCGAATCCGCTTCGGGAACCCGCAGCCGGTGGCCTGGCCCCACCTCGCGGACTGCGATCAGTGGTTCACCCCCGCGACCGAAGAAGAGCAGGTCGAGCGGAAATCTCATTCCAAAGGTGTGGACGGAGCGACAGCGCGGAATCAGCAGGCCGTCCGGGGCCCGGTGGCGGTCAAGCAGCGCGAGGCCCAGCAGCCTTGAGACAGGGTCGTCGGCCACCAGTACCTGGAAGCCATGGATGCGTCGATGGCCGAGCCGCCTGAAGCGTCGCGCCTGCCTGGTGATGTCCGGGCCTTCTGCCATGACCCCATAAGGCACGGGCACAGGAATCTCTCCCCCGCTCGCCTGGCCTGGCACTGCAACGAGTCTTTCGGGGTGCAACCGCCCGTTCAGGGGAGACGCCCGCAACTCCCTAAACGGAACCTCAAGGCATGATGCCCGGGCACCCAAGGACCATGCCGCGGGTGCTCAAGGCTTCAACCGTGGAACGCAAAAAGACCCTTCGAGGAAACTACGAATCGGGCACTGACTATGTGCTCGAGTACGGCAATCTCAGATTCTCGTTCAATGAGCGGGACTTCAGCCAGAGAGTCGAACAAGCCGCCGTGCGGCTCGGCTTCGTGACCCCCGGCCTGACCTTCGCCGAACTCAACGACCTGCTCCACCTGGCCGTTTCCGGCGAGATCGAAGAACCCTCGTCCGAACTCGGCGTTCACGTGACCCATCACTGGGAGGACCTGACCGGGCCGGGCAACCAGAGCTTCGTCCATTGGCTCCGCCGGCTCGTCTTCCGTGGCGCCTGGCTCGACCAGCGGGTCAAGGAAGGCGAACTCGACATCGTCTTCGACGAACGGCGCCAGACCTTCGGCTACATCCAGCCCGACCGTGGCCCGGAAATGATCGAGCTGGCCAAGGAACCCTCCTGGCGCCGGGTCGCCTTCCGCCGCTAGTCCTTCCGGCCCGATCTCCGGCCCCACTCCCGGCCCGATCTCCGGCCCCACTTCCGGCCCGATCTCCGGCCCCACTTCCGGCCCGATCTCCGGCCCCACTCCCGGCCCGATCTCCGGCCCCGCTCCCGGCCCAATTTCCGACCTGGGTTCAAATCACCGGGATATAACGCCAGTGAGTTGAACCGACCGCCGGATCAGAGCTTTTTCAGCAGTTCCTCGTTGCTTTCCGAGCCCTTGATCAGCTCGGCGAGACGATTGGCAGCAGGCACCGGCTCCATCCCTGCCAGTTCGGCCCGCAGTCGGCGCATCGCGTCGATCTCGGACTTCTCCAACACCGCCTCCTGGCCGGAAACCGCGCAGGCTGTGACGTCGAGCGAAGGCTCCACCCCGGCAGCAGCAAGCCCGGCATCGAGGCGAATCGTCGAGTTCTCGGTCGTGTGTACCGCGTCCATCACGTCCTGGTCCCCGGGTGAACCCCAGAGGGCCGTGGCAATCACCGTGACCGAACCGGCACCTTCCTCCTCGAGTTCACGGCCGGTACCGAAGAAGGGCTTGACCGCTCCCGGATCTCCGTAGGCGTTGCCAAGCCGGGTCAGGGAATCGACGATGATCACGACGTCATTGCCCGCCTCGGCCTGGCGCTTGACCTTGGCGAGCATCCGCTCGGCGGTCCTGACCTGTTCATGGGCGCCGAGGTCGGCCGGCGCAGCGGCGATCTCTACCTCCGGAACCTCGCGGCTCCAGGCGGTCACCTCCTCCGGTCGCTCGTCGATCAGCAGAACGATGATCTCGGCGTCATCGCCGGCACCCCGGGCGATCGCCTTGGCGAGAGAACGCAGGAAACTGGTCCGGCCGGAACGGGGCTGGGCCTCGACCAGCACCCGCTGCCCGAAGGCGAGCGGCGCCAGCAGGTCTACGGACCTGGCGAGAATGTCATCGGCATCGCCGCTCAGCGGCATGTGCCGGTGCGGGGCGATCGGGGTGAGGCTCTCGAAGCGGGGCGCGCGCTCATCCACCGGCGGTTCGCCGTTCACCTTTTCGACCCTGACCAGAGAGGGCCGGCGTTCGCCGCGGCGGGCCGGTCTAACCGGACCGCTCACTTCGTCACCCGAGCGCAGTTCGCAGCGACGGATCTGTGCCGGAGACACATAGATGCCTGCCGACGGCCCGTCATCGGAACGGATGATTCCGCTGCCTCGCGGCAAAACGTCGAGGATTCCGGTGATCTCGCTCAGCTCGGGCTCGGCTTCTTCCTCCCGGCCCTTGTCAGTCCGGCCACCATTGCGATCGGAATCGCGGTCCCCGGACTTTCCGTTCCCCCGCTCCCGGTCGCTTCGGCGCTCGCGGTCCCCGCGGCGGCCACGCTCACCGCGGCGGCGGCGCGAACCCGAACCGGCTTCCGCGGAACCCTTCTCGGAGGATCCACCCTCCTCGTCCGAGGCGTCGGATGTGCCGAGCCTCTCGACCAGTTCCTCTCGCCTGAGCAGGCGGAACTTCTCGATACCGGCTTTCCCGGCCAGCTCGTGGAGCTCGGCCAGTGACTTCGACTTCAGGTCTGACATCTCAGCCCTTGTTGGCGGCGACCAGGCCGCCGAGCCACTCGGCAAACTCGGGGCGGCTCTTCCAGTCCACTTCGAACTTGGCTGCGCCCTCGGTGGTGAGCGGGTGGTTCAGCATCTGGTGGAAGACCTTGCCCGGCACCGTGGCGATGTCACAGCCGAGCGAGGCCGCGGTGACCATGTGCTCGGGATGACGGATAGAGGCGGCAAGGACCTTCGACTCGAGATCCCGGGAGTGCAGGACGTCGACGATCTCCTCCAGCACCTTGGCGGAGTCAACCGAGATGTCATCCAGCCGGCCCATGAAGCAGGAGACGAAGGTCGCACCGGCCGACGCGGCCAGCAGCGCCTGGTTAGGCGAGAAGACGAGAGTCATGTTGACCATCGCTCCGTCGTCGGTCAGGGCCTTGGTGGCCGCGAGGCCCTCGGCACTGAACGGGACCTTGACTGTCACGTGTTCGTGGATGGTTCGCAGGGCCTGGCCCTCCTCGATCATGCCTTCTACCGTCGGCGAGACGACTTCGGCGGAGGTGGGTCCGTTGACCAGGTCCGCGATCTTGCGGATGATGTCACCGGGTTCACCGTCTTCCTTGGCGAGCAGGGAGGGATTGGTGGTCGCGCCACTGAGGACGCCCCAGGCGGCAATCTCCTCGACCTCGGAAACGGCACCGGTGTCAATGAAAAGTTCCATGCGTCAATCGTATTGACTCGGACGGCTACGGGTGGTAACAGGGTGTGTACGTCGGCCCTGCGGGCTCAGGCGCCAGCCGGATTCAGGCCTTCGGCCTTCATCGTTTCGAGCCAGGCATCGATCTGGTGCTTCTTTTCGATGTCTCCCCAGCCCAGTCCGCGAGCCATCACGGACGCCACCGGTTCGAGCGACTCCGGGGTTGCGAGGCTCGAGGCTGCGGTGATCCCGAGCCTGGTCCGGCGCAGGAGAACGTCAGCCAGGGAGCGGGCCTGCTCGTGATCGATCGCGATCTGGACTTCCGCAAGCAGGTCAGGCATGCCCTCGACGATCGGCCTGGCCAGCTCGGGGTCGGCTTCGGCCAGACGGATCACGCCCCGCGCGGCATGTCCGTAGCGGAACGCGAGCTGGGCAAGGGACTCCTTGCTGACTCCCTCCGGAGCGTTCAGTTCGGCCGGGTCGATCTCCATGCCGAGAGGTATCTCTGCGGTCTGGCAGCGTGCCTTGCGACCCGCCCGTTCGACTATCCGGTCAACCGTCTGTTTCGCCATCCGGCGCCAGGTGGTCAGCTTGCCTCCGGTGATCGTCAGCATGCCCGACGATGTCTCGTAGAGCTCGGCCTGCCGGGAGATGTCAACCGACTTCCGCGGGTCACCGGTGCTGATCAGCGGCCGAACGCCGGCGTAAGCACCGACGATGTCGGAGTCGCTCAGCGAAAGGTCCATGAAGTCGTTCATCGCGTTGACCAGGTAGGAGATGTCGTCCTCCGTGGCGGCCACCTCCTCGATGCCCCCTTCATGGTCGACGTCGGTCGTCCCGACCAGGGTTCGCCCGTACCAGGGGAGGGCGAAGATCCTGCGACCTTCACCGGCCGGCACGATGCAGGCAGCCTTGCCCATGTCTACGTCCTCGGCCGAGAAGAGCAGGTGGGCGCCCCGGCTCGGGGCGATTTTCGGGATGTCCTCTTCCCGCTGGATTTCCCCCGGCCTGATCTGGTCGGCCCACACCCCGGTCGCATTGACCACGTTGTCGGCCTCGACCACCACGGTCTCGCCGGAGGCGGCCTCGGTGAACTCGACCTTCCCGGCCTTGCTGTTTGCCTCGATCACCCGCTCGACCTTCGCTCCGTTCAGGCAGATCGCGCCGAACCTCTGGGCCTCGCCCAATACCGTGAGGACCAGCCTGACGTCATCGGTCTGGCAGTCATAGAAGAGGTAGCCCGACTCCGGATCACGCCTTTCCAGCGACGGCACGAGTTCCAGCATCTCGTCCCGGTCGATAGTCCGGTGCCGGTCCGGTGACCACGATTCCTCGGCTTCGGCGGGGCGCCGGCGCCAGCGGCTCTCCCTGCGGTTCCGGCCACCTGTCGCGCCGGCCAGCACGTCGTAGGCGTTCAGCCCGAGCCCGACCCGGCGGTCTGGCTTGTCCTCACCGAAGGTCGGAACGATGAAAGGCGTCGGATAGACCAGGTGCGGGGCCAGCTCGACCATCAGCTGTCGCTCCAGCAGGGCTTCGCGCACCAGTCCCACGTCGAAGTTCTCGAGATAGCGCAGACCGCCGTGAACCATCTTCGACGAGCGGGAAGAGGTGCCGATCGCGTAGTCGCGGCCCTCGAGCAGGGCGACCGAGTATCCCCTTGACGCGGCGTCGAGAGCTACCCCGGCCCCGGTGATCCCGCCCCCGATCACCACGACCTCGAAATGCGCCCCGGCGATCGCTTCCAGCGACTCGCTTCGGCCTACCAACGGAACCGCCGCACGAGAAGGATCGTGCCTCCGCAGAGTGCGCCTGCGACGCCCAGCGCGATCAGGATCGCGACGATCGGTGAAGGCTCTGGCCCTGCCTCGGACGCAGCCAGAACCGCCTCGCTCGGGGGCACGGGCACCAGGGGGACGGTGGTGTCGGCTGGTGGAAGCGCGCTCGCGGAGTCATCGCCAGAGGGTCCGGACCGGGTTCCACTTCCGTCTCCGCCCTGACCGCCACCGCCAGCGCCCTGGTTGCCTCCCGTCCCGGTTCCGCTGCCCGAGACCGGGGGTGTTGCCAGCGATCCGGGCGAAGGAGTGTAGGTTGGGGTGGGCGATGTGCCACCGGTCGAGGTACCGCCGGAACCCGGAGTCGCGCCCCCGGTTCCGTTGCCGTTGTTGCCGTTGTTGCGCTCGCGGGGCGGCGCTGTGATCGGCAGCGGCTTCCCGGCCAGGGCCGTCGTCCCGTCGGCCGTCACCCAGACGCGGGTCTGGTCGCTGCTTCGCGAGTACCAGATGCTGCCGTCGTCCTGCTGGCGGGCGAGCAGGTAGTCGGCGGCCGAGTTGCCGTTTCGCTTCAGGTAGTTCATCCCCCGCCCTTGGGCGATCAGCCCCTGGATCACCAGCCCGGTGGACTGCGAGTTCACGCTGCCGTTGTTTCCGAAGCCGCCGGAGTCTTTCTGGATGCCGTCGAGAAATGCGAGGGCACGGTTCGCGGCCTTCTCCCCGGTGATCGCCATCAGAACCGCGCCGGTTGAGTCGGCATCACTCTTGACTCCCTTGCCGATCCCCCAGCCGCCGTTGTCGTTCTGCGCCCCGTAAAGCCACTTCAGCGAGTACTGCGCATCCTTGGTCGAACCGGCCGAACGAAACGCCAGCACGGCGAAGGCGGTGGTGTTGACCTTGTTGCCGAAGGAGCCGTTGCCGCGACGGTTGCGGAGTGCCTCGATCAGGTTTCTGCCCTTGAAGTCCCTGGGGTTCTGGCCGACCGTCTTCATCGCGAGGATGGTCAGGGCTATGTCGCTGGCGTCGGTGATCTCGCTGCGGTTGTTGATCAGGTAGCCGTAGGGCGTCGCGTTCGTCTTGACGTCAAGCGGGTTGGTGCCTGTCGCGGCGAGTGCAAACATCGCCCGGGTGGTGATGTTCACCGACGAGCTACCGTCCGGGGTGGAAGCGAATCCGCCGTCCGTGTTCTGCTGGGCCCTCAGCCAGGTGGCTGCTTCACCGGCCTGGGCCGTATAGGCCGCCTCGGCGCGCTGCGGTGAAGTGCTGCCGGCAAAGGTGAAGAGCAAAGCCCCCAGAAGGATCATCGAGACGCCCGCGACGGTCCGTGCCCTGCCGGGCGTCCGTCCGCCAGTACCGCCCGCCTCGACCCGGTGCCACTCGAATCTCTCGCGGAAGCGGGTCAGGGCAGCGATCATCGCCGGCCCTGCGGCCAATGCGAAGACGATGTTTCCGGTCATGTGGGCAATGTCAAACGGGATGGCTCTAACCTCTAATGCAAGGTACCGGTCGAGGGATGTCTCACCCCCGAAGCTGACCATAGTCTGAAGGTTCATCCAACCCCCGAAGGCGAGGCCGGCCGCACCGCAGAATGCGGCGAGCCACCAGCGGTTGATCCGTCCCCGGGTCAACTTCCACAGGACGCCGCCAGCGACCCCGCACATTCCCCAGGCGACCATCTGCCAGGGAGTCCAGACGCCCTGGCCGAGCCAGAAATTGGAGACGAGTCCGCCGAGCGCCCCGACCGCGAAGCCTGGTGCCGGTCCGAGCACGAAGCCGGCGATGATCACGATGTCGGTGGTCGCGACGACGTTCGGGATCGGAGCGAGCACGATCCGCCCGGCCACCGCGAGCGCGGCCAGCACCGCCACCAGGGCGACGATCTGCGAAGGCGGCCGGGAGCGCTCGTACCAGAGCATCCCGGTTCCAATCGCCACGAGCAGGACGATCAGGCTGATCAGTTGCCAGCTCACCGTTCCTGCTCCGTGCCGCCACCTTGAAGCTCCGTCAGGTAATCGATCCCCTGTCCGACCGTGACCAGACCCCGTTGGTCAAAGACCCTTGCCGCCTCCGAAGCGAAGTACCAGCCACCACTGAGCACGGTCCGCATGCCGGCATCGGCGATCACTTCACCGTCGCCGAGAAGGATCACCCGGTCAGCAAAGGAGACGGCGAACTCGACGTCGTGGGTCGAGATCAGCACTGCCGAACCCCGGGCGGCGAGCCGATCGGCCAGGTCGGTCAGGTGACACTTGAGTCCCCGGTCCATTCCCCTGGTCGGTTCATCGAGGCTTACCAGACCCGGCACCGCAGTCCCTTCCATCCGGCCCGCGAGGGCTATGGCGAGCGCGAGGCGCTGGCGCTCACCTCCGGAAAGATCCCGCGGGTCACGATCGGGATCGACCGCGAGACCGACCGCTTCGAGCGCCGCTTCGCCTTGCGGGCCGGAAAGCTCGTCGCCGACCCGGTCCCGGACCAGGAAGTCCCCCGGACTCTGGGTCAGCAGGGCGATTCCCTCCGGAACGGAGACCTTCCCGGAGACCGGCTCGACCAGTCCGGCAGCCGCCCGGAGCAGGGTCGACTTGCCGGCACCGTTTCTTCCCATCAGCGCAACCTTCTCGCCCGCCCGGACTTCCAGGTCGAGGCCGCGCAGGACGTCACGCGGCCCGTCCCCGGGGTCAAGCTCGACCCAGAGGCTCCGGGCCTCCAGGGCGATCGGCAACTCCCGCGACCGCGGGTCCGACCCGGTTCCGGCCGCCGGCCCGGTGATGACGCCTGCCAGGGCTTCGCTTCCGGAAGACTGCGGCCCGTGTCCGGAGTGCTGGCTCTGGCGGAGTATCTGCCTCGCATCCCGCACCCCGACCGGCAAGGGCGAGATTCCGGCCCCGGCGAACATCATCGCCGATGGCGTCGCCAGTTCCGGCTTCGCCTCGATCGCCCAGGCGAGGAAGTCGCGGGGGCTACCGTCGAAACCGATCGCCCCTTCGTCCATCGCGACCACGCGATCGGCGGCGGCCAGGCAGCGTTCGAGCCGGTGCTCAGCCAGCACCACCGCCACCCCCCACTCCTCGTTCAGGCGACGAAGCAGCCAGATCAGCTCATCGCCCGAAACCGGGTCAAGCTGGGAGGTGGGCTCGTCGAGCAGAATCAGGGGCGGCCTCGTCACCAGGGCGACGGCGAGGGCGACACGCTGCAGCTCGCCACCGGAGAGCGTGGTGACCGTTCGCGACAGCAGGTGGGGTATCCCGAGCGCGAGCGCAACCTCCTCGACTGCCCGGGCGCGTTCGGCCGGATGGTCGCCCCGAAACCGGAGCGGGAGGTCCAGTTCGGCCGCCACTGTAGTCGAGACGATCTGGGTCTCGGGATCCTGGGCCACGTAACCGACAACGTCCGCGAGCTGGCCGGGCCCGCTTTCCGTGACCGACCGCCCGGCAATCAGGGCCGATCCGTCGATCGTGCCACCGTGGAAGTGAGGGATCAGGCCGCAGCCGGCCCGGAGCAGAGATGTCTTGCCGGACCCGGAGCCGCCCGCCAGAACAATGAACTCCCCGGGTTCAACCGCGAGGTCGATTCTTCGCAAGGCCGGTCGGGGAGAACCCGAATAGGCGTACTCAAGGCCGGAGAACTCCAGGGCGAGTCCGGATCGGGCCGGGCTGGCTACCGGGTTCATGTCTTCCTCCGGCGCCATGTAACAAGTCCGCCCATCAGGAAGGCGAAGGCAACCAGCGGTGCCAGCGGTTCAGACACGTACTCGATGCCCGGATAGGTCACGAACCGGCCAGCCCCGAGGATGATCTCGGCTGCCGCCGCGCCCATGAGGAACGCGCCAGCAACGCGAAAGCGGACGTCGTAACGGGAAGTGACCTTCCGGAAAGTGGCCTTCCTGGTCTCCATGCCGTAACCGCGCAACTCGAGGGTCGCAGCTACATCGACGGCGCGATCGAGCGAGCCGGCGAGCAGCCGGTTGGCCATCGCCGCGCGGCCGACCGGATTGGCGGCCGGGCCCCGCAGGCCTGCGGCCTCGCCGATCCTCGCGTAATCGGTGGCGGCGAGCGGCACCAGCCTCGAGATCAGGGTCGCGGTGAGCGCCGAGCGCCGCGCCACGCCATGGACGGCCTGAAGAATTCGGTCCGGATCGACGCAGGCCGACCAGACGCCGATCACCACCATCGTCCCCATCGCGCGCAGGCCGATGACTCCGCCCGCAGCGATCGCCTCGGCCGTCACATCGACCTGGCCGAGGATCGGCCACTCGCCCAGCCGGGCGAGAACCGTCGCTCCCCGACTGGTGACCAGTGCGTTGACGACGACCATCGTGACCAGCAGAAGACCGCCGAGCTTGAGCGAGAAGTTGACCGCCCTCCCGGCCCCGCTGCCGTAGCCTGCGATCGCGGCGCCTGCCGCGGCAGCGATCAACACGAACGGATCCGAAGAAAAGAAGCAGACGAGAAGGTACGCGCCGAGGTAGAGCGCGACCGGTCCAAGGGAGGCGGACTGGATTGTTTCCCGTCTTGGCACGTAGGCGATGGGCGAGAGTTTCTTCACTTGACCACCCCGGTCAACGGAATCGACGAAACCTCCCGGCCACCTACGACCGCTGCGTACCGCCGCTCGAGGTACTTCGAGTCGAGGGCCGCAGCGGCCAGACCGACGGCACGCCCGGTGCCACCGGTGACCAGCCAGACCGGCGGATCGTCGCCGCGTCTCATCGCAGCGACGAGTCCAGCTTCGGACCCGTAGTCGAAGCCATCCTCTCCCCCGACCTTCAGGCCGACCAGATGCCAGGACGATCGATCTGACGAAGCCTTGCCGGACTCGACTTCCCTGAAGTCCGCAAATACCCCGCTGGCACCGGGGCCATCCAGGATCCGGCGACCTTCCGGGGTCGCTGCGACCTTTTCGATCGTCCCGACTCGGACGATCATGTTCTCGTCGCGGGTCACCAGGCTTGCCCCGTCATCCCCGAGTTGCTGCTCGACCAGACCGCAGGCTTCACGGGTATCGAGGCATTCGACCCGGAGCCCCCAGTCCCGGTCGTCATAACCGGTCGAGAACGGGGCCGGATACGAGCCAACCACGGCTCCGACCTCCATGGCGTCGGTCCAGTCCCGGTAATCCCACCAGACCTGGTCGCCCCCGGCCACAGGAAACTGGGCCGAACCTCGCTCGGCGACGATCCCGTTGACGGCGAAGAACCAGTCGAAGCTCCTGCCGCCCGCGTTCCCGCCGGCCAGACCGCCCACGGACTGAACGTACTCGCCGCCATAGGCGGTCTCGAGTTCGGCGCTCTCGTCGAGCAGGCGCATCGCGTTGCTGGACTCGTTGACCGGGATGGCACGGTCTTCGAGGATCACTTCCCGGCCGTAGTCACGGGTCACCAGGAGGCTCGCATTACCTGTGTCTTCGCCCGGACCGAGGCCGCAACCAGCGGTGAAAAGTCCAGCTGTGACGAGAGCGACCACGCCGACGGACCGGGCGATGATGCCCCGGGACCGTCGGCGTGTGGTCGCTTCACTCACGGGAGAGAGCTACTTCCCGATCGCCACTTGCACCCGGTTGGAGGGGATGAGCCCGCTCTTGCGAGCCACGATCCGGGTCTTGCCCGTGATCTTCACGCTTGCGTATCCCCTGGAGTCGGTGACCACGGAACGGCCGCCCTGAAGTGCCACCCTGGCGGCACTGGCCGGCTTGCGCTTGCCGTTCTGGTCGTACTCGAAGACCCGAACCCTGGTCGTGACTCCCTTGCGCACCTTGGCCGGCGCGTTGAGGTAGAGCAGGTTCGGGTTTGGCCGGGCCCAGGACTCCGACAGGAAGAAGAGGACGGAGTCACCCTTCTTCAGTTTCAGTCCCTCGGCGCCAGTCATCGCGGCCCTGTTGTTCAGATAGATGGACCACCACTCTTCGCCGGTCGCCATCTCCCCGCCGATGCCGCAGATGCCGAAACCGAAATCGGAGTCGGAAACCTTGAGCGGCTGGAGCGCCTCGAACCGGCGTGATGCCTGATAGAGCAGCCCCATGCCGGTCGCCCCCCTGAGCGTGCGGGCGGGTCCGGTCCGCCCTCCGAGGGTCGGGCAGGTGGAAGTCGGCTTGATCGTTGCCGTTCCGGTGTTCACGTTACGGTCGAGCAGGATCCTTCCCTCGTGGGTGACGACGCGGAGGTGGACGGGGACCCCGGCCGAAGCGGCTGCGGGCAGGCTCATCAGTCCGAGCAGCGAAACCAGCCCGAGCAACAGCCCGACGGCGGTTCTGGTGAATCGATTGGTCATGCGTTCCTTTTGTCCGGCGGCCTTACGCGAGGCCGCTTTTTCGGTGCGCCATGTGGCGCAAAGCCGGCAGGTCTTCGGACTTGGACTTACTCGAAGAGGCAGCCTTCCCAAACCTTGGTCCAGTGGCTGTGTGCCTCCTACCTGTGTCCCTACCGCTGCGCGTCAGTTCCGGACTTCGACCGGATTCCCTGACCCCGCTGAAGGGGTGCAACCGACTTCACGGATGATCATAGACCCTCCTGCCGCGGCGTGACCTGTCAAGATTCCGGGTTCCGCGCACCGGTTGCGCGGCCCTCCCCATGGAAACCCTCCTCTCGCTGATACCTCAGATTCCGCTTGCTCTCGGTCCAAGCTGGCTTGAGCCCGAGCACCTGATCAACGTCTTCGGGATGCTCGGCATCCTGGCGATCGTCTTCATCGAGTCCGGACTCCTCGTCGGTTTCTTTCTGCCCGGAGATTCCCTGCTCTTCACCGCGGGGCTGCTTTCGGCCAATGACGTCCTCCCGGACATCTGGGTTCTCGTGGTCACCATTCCGATCGCCGCCATCGCGGGCGACCAGGTCGGCTACGCAATCGGCAGGAAATTCGGAACGCCCCTCTTCAACCGGCCCGACAGCCGCTTCTTCAAGCGTGAGTACGTCGATCGCTCGGCCGCCTTCTTCGAGAAGCACGGTCCGCGGACGGTGATCATCGCCCGGTTCGTACCGATCGTCCGGACGTTTGTCCCGGTGATGGCCGGAACCTCGAAGATGCATTACCGGACCTTCGTCACCTACAACGTGATCGGCGGCATCCTCTGGGGTGCCGGAGTCACGCTGCTCGGCTACTTCCTCGGTCAGATCGAGTTCGTGAAGAACAACATCGAACCGATTCTGCTGATCATCGTCGGTGTCTCGGTGATCCCGGTCCTGATCGAGCTCCGGAAGGCCACCCGGCCCAGCAAGCCGGAGCCCTTCGAGAACCCGGTGGACGAAGAGGGAGAGCCGGTTCACGCCGAAAACGAGGCGTAAGTCTGGCCGGTTGCGTCCCGCACCGTCGTGGCCTACTCTTTGACTGAAGGCAAGGGGTTCGATGAGGGAGATCAAACGTTGTCTGGCAGCGGCTGCGGCGCTCATTCTGGTGCTGGCCCTGGTCCCTGCCGCAGAATCCCATCAGAGTCCCGCGACCTGCGTCAAGTCGAACCCGGTCGTCCGGTTTGCGAGCGAGACGATCAACCAGGCCGGCACCGTCCGGCAGGGAGATTCGATCGATCTCGGAGCCAGGGTCTCGAACCTGGGCCCGGGAGCCTGCGACCTGAGCGGAATCACGATCAAGGTCCGCCTCCCGAACCCTGACGGATCTCCGGGCGAAATCCGCACCCTGGCCAGCAACGTCTCGGTCGATGCCGGCGGCGTGGTCGAGGGATTCACCGGAACGCCGCCGTATGTAGTGAATCTCGACGAAGGGGTGTTTGGCGCGTCGATGTCAATCTCATGGGAAACCACCGTCCACGACGGCGACCCCGAATCGGTCATCAGCGGTGAAGGCAATCCGCTCCGGTTCGAGCTGACCCGCCCCAGGACCAGCCTCCAGATCGAGGCGGACAAGCCCTCCGGCGCTCCTCCCCTGAAGGTCGGGTTCACCTACTCGCTGACCAACCTGAGTCCGCTGCCGACCTCCGGCACGAGTGCGCCGGCCCTCGTTCCGGACGGGCCAGACGGTCCATACGACCTGCTGTCGGATGCCGCTTGCGCGCCGCTGGTCTACCTCTCTGGTGACCAGACCCCGTCCGGCGCCCCGAACGCCACCGTTGGTCC
>JRYG01004431.1_pt1 | contig 22025 bp, 22 predicted proteins | sample 235341 | NCBI WGS metagenome assembly JRYG01 (sample SAMN03074218, study PRJNA261478) | activated sludge metagenome | biome: Wastewater Treatment Plant; feature: Wastewater; material: Activated sludge; isolation source: activated biomass of a wastewater treatment plant treating hydrocarbon... ... | reverse complement strand
AACCCATCAGCACATCAAATATGCAACCACGCCTTTTTGGCCATTAGCGCATCTTCTGTTTCCACGTGGGCCTCATCGGGCACGCAGCAATCGACGGGGCAAACGGAGGCGCACTGCGGCTCTTCGTGGAAGCCCTTGCACTCAGTGCACTTATCGGCAACGATATAATAAAACTCGTCGGAGATCGGATCGTGTACTGCTTCGGCGTTCACATCCAAACCTCTCAAATCCTTTACCGCCCCTTTCAGGTCGGTGCCATCGGCGTAACGCCATGATTCGCCCGGTTCGTAGATCGCGTTATTTGGGCATTCAGAAATGCAGGCATCGCAGTTGATGCAATCTTCAGTGATCTTAATTGCCATGGTATCAAATTTTTATGTAAGTTTGTACAACCGGGTATCAACCGGATTATTTCCAACCCCAATTTTAGAGGGAAGCGACAAAACAAAATATGATTATCATCAATACGTGAATTGACGAAAGTCATTCGGCCCGTGTTGGCGTTAGTTGTACCTTTCGACCGTTTCTGATTATTGCAAAAGCTAAAATATAAAAAATTATGTCTGATACGGTCATTACTCCAGATAAAAATAAGATCAGGCTCGACCGGGTGGTCATCCGGTTTGCCGGCGACTCAGGCGACGGCATGCAGCTCACAGGTTCTCAGTTCTCCGATACTTCTGCCATGTTGGGCAATGACATTGCCACCTTCCCCAACTATCCCGCCGAAATTCGCGCCCCGGAGGGCAGTATTTACGGGGTATCCGGCTTTCAGGTGCATATTGGCGAGGTAGAGATCTCCACCCCCGGCGACGACGTCGACGTGCTGGTAGCGATGAACCCTGCCGCTCTGAAAACCAATCTCTCTGCCGTGCAGCACGGCAAAACGATCATCGTCGACATAGACGAATTCACTACCAAAAATCTGGGTAAGGCCGGTTACAGCGACAATCCGCTCGAAGACGGCACGCTGTCGGCTTACAACCTCATCCCCGCGCCCATCACCCAATTGTCGAGAGAGTCGATCAAAGACATGGGCCTCGACAACACCAGCATGAACCGCACCCGCAATATGTTTGCCCTGGGTATGGTATTCTGGATGTTTAGCCGCCCATTGGATTATACCATCAAATTTCTGGATAAAAAATTCGGACACAAACCTCAAATATTTGAAGCCAACGTAAAAGTGCTCAAGGCCGGCTATCACTATGCCGAGACCATGGAATTGCTGAGTTCTGCCTATACCATCTTGCCCGCCAAGATGACCGAAGGCACCTACCGGATTCTCATGGGCAATACGGCGCTGGCCTGGGGTTTTCTGGCGGCTGCCGAACGCTCGGGCAAACGCTTGTTCCTGGGTTCTTACCCCATTACCCCGGCTTCCGATATCCTGCACGAATTGAGCGAACACCAGCATTTCGGCGTGACGACCTTCCAGGCGGAAGANNCCTGGCCATCACTACCACCTCCGGCCCCGGCCTGGCGCTTAAAAGCGAGGCCATCGGTCTGGCCGTGATGACCGAATTGCCGCTGGTTATCGTGAACGTGCAGCGCGGCGGCCCATCTACGGGGTTGCCCACCAAAACCGAGCAAGCCGACCTGTTGCAGGCCATGTACGGCCGCAACGGCGAAAGCCCTGTCATCGTGGTAGCGGCATCGTCGCCTTCCAATTGCTTCGACATGGCTTTTGAGGCCTCCCGTTTGGCGCTCGAGCACATGACGCCTGTTATATTATTGTCGGACGGCTATATCGCCAACGGCTCGGCGCCCTGGCGCATTCGCAAGGTTGGCGAGCTGGAGGAAATCAAACCCGCCCAGGCGCCTCAGGCCGGCGAAGAATGGCTGCCCTACCTGCGCAATCCCGAAACGCTGGCGCGCCGTTGGGCTACCCCCGGTATGCCCGGCTTTGAACACCGCATCGGCGGCCTCGAAAAGGAAGACGGCACCGGCCACATCAGCTACGATCCGGAAAACCACGAGCACATGGTTAAGTTGCGCGCCGAGAAGGTTCGCCGTATACAAAATTACATCCCCGAACTGGAACTCGACGGCGCTGAAAGCGGCGACTTGCTGGTGGTGGGCTGGGGCGGCACCTATGGCAGCTTGCATACGGCCGTAAAAGCGCTGCATGAAGAAGGTCTTGCTGTGGGGCTGGCGCATTTTCATCACCTCAACCCCATGCCGCGCAATACGCGCGAAGTATTCTCGCGGTTTAAGCAAATCGTGGTATGCGAACTCAATCTGGGGCAATTCGCTACGCTGCTGCGCAGCTCGTTCCCCGAGTTCCCCTATCTGCAATACAACAAAGTGCAGGGCCTGCCCTTTACCGTGTTTGAATTGAATGCCCATTTCCGCAAATTATTGGGATTGTAAAAATTGACCAGGATTTATTTAATTAAAAAACAAGCTGTTATGTCAACTCAACCTCCAGCATATACCTTCAAGGATTTTGTCAGCGACCAGGAAGTGCGTTGGTGCCCGGGCTGCGGCGACTATGTGATCCTCAGAGGCGTTCAGAAGGCGTTGCCAATGATGGGCAAGCGCAAGGAAGACTTCGTCTTTATATCGGGTATCGGCTGTTCGAGCCGCTTCCCCTACTATATGGATACTTACGGTTTTCACACCATTCACGGGCGCGCCCCGGCCATTGCTACCGGCGTCAAATTGTCAAACCCCCAACTCAGCGTATGGGTGATGACGGGCGACGGCGACGGACTGGCCATCGGCGGCAACCACATGATCCATGTGATCCGCCGCAATGTGGATATCAATGTCGTTTTGTTTAATAATAAAATATACGGCCTCACCAAAGGCCAGTTTTCTCCCACTTCTGAATTAGGCCAGAAAACAAAATCTTCGCCTTACGGCAATACCCAGCCGCCGTTTAATTTCGGAGAGTTGACGATCGGCAGCACCGGTCAGTTTTACGCGCGTGTTCCCGACAACAATCCCAACGAGATGGCCGACATCTTTGTGGCTGCCGAAAAACACAAAGGGACTTCTGTTGTCGAAATTCTCCAGAACTGCGTAATTTTCAACGACGGCGCTTACGATTCCTATACCGATAAAACGGTGCGCGAAGACATGCTGCTCTACCTCAAACAGGGCGAAAAAATGATCTTCGGCAAAGAAAAAAACAAGGGTATCCGCTTCAACGGTCGCCAATTGGAAGCCGTAACGATCGGCGAAAACGGCATCACGGAAGACGACATCCTGGTGCACGACGCCACTGATCCCAATCCTTCGATGCATTTTATGCTTACGCAGATGGACAACCCGCTGCCTGTGGGCATCATTCGCAGCGTTGAGACGCCGACTTATGAAGAACGCATGGCTACGCAGGCGGAAAGCATCAGAAACCGATCCAAGTTCAAAAGCCTCGACGACCTATTATTTTCCGGTGAAACCTACAGCGTATAATAGTCATGGGAACAGAAGCCATTATTGTATTTTTCATAGCTGCCGTGGTGCTGGTCGGCGGCGGCATGATCGCCTCCAAATTGCTGGCGCCTACGTCGACCAACCCGCAAAAACTGGAACCTTACGAATGCGGCATCCCCACCCAGGGGCCTACGCACGTGCAGTTTAAAGTGGGGTATTATCTTTTTGCCATTTTGTTTTTACTCTTTGATGTAGAAATGATCTTCCTGGTGCCCTGGGCCGTGGTGATGAAGAACATAGGGCTTACCGGCCTTATTTCTGCGATCATTTTCATCCTCATCCTGGGTCTGGGCCTTCTCTATGCCTGGAAGAAAAAAGCGCTGATATGGGAATAAAAGACGAACAAGGGCCCCTGTTCCAACAACACGAGTTGGGCACGGTGGTCAGCGCCGGCAACGGCGGCAATATCCTGGTGACCAGCCTTGACAAGGTAGTCAACTGGGGGCGCGCCAATTCGCTGTGGCCCCTGGTATTCGGCACCAGTTGCTGCGCCATCGAGATGATGTCGACGGGCGCTGCCCGGCACGACTGGTCGCGTTTCGGCACCGAGGTAGCCCGCGCTACGCCGCGGCAGGCCGACCTGATCGTCATCGCCGGCACGATTGTCAACAAAATGGGGCCTGTGCTGAAGCGGCTGTACGACCAAATGGCCGATCCCAAATACGTGATCGCCATGGGCGCCTGCGCTATTTCCGGCGGGCCGTTTTACTACAACTCCTATTCGGTGATCAAAGGCGCCGACCACGTCATCCCCGTGGATGTATACGTGCCGGGGTGTCCGCCCCGCCCCGAAGCATTGCTGTACGGCTTGATGAAGCTGCAGGAAAAAATTAAAACAGAAAGCATGCTGACGCGCAAAAGCCAGGCGGAAGGCTTTGAAGAAGGTTTCTGATGTAAAATAACAGACGATGACCAACGAATCTCTCCTTGAACTGCTCAGCGGCTGGGCCGAAGGGCTGGAAACAGAGCAGGGGCCCCAGTTCCTGCACGTGCGCGTGCCGGCGGAGCAACTCCACGATTTCGCCTACCGGCTCAAAAACGACGAGGCTACGGCTTTCGACTACCTCTTCTGCCTCTCCGGCGTTGACTGGCCCGGCTATATGGAAGTGGTATATCACCTCGAATCGACCAGGCACGGTCATATACTCGTATTAAAAGCGCGCACCGCCGACCGGGAAGACCCGCGTCTTGACACGGTGTGCGATATATGGCCCACCGCCGAATTCCACGAGCGCGAAGCCTACGATATGTACGGCATACGCTTCAACAACCACCCCGATTTGCGCCGCCTGTTGCTGACCGATGATTGGGAGGGTTACCCGATGCGAAAAGATTACAAAGACGAAATAAACATGATAGAGCTGTGAGCGAACAACTTGACACCGCACCCGCCACCGATATCCTGACCAGTCAGGAGTATTTCGTCAACATGGGCCCCCAGCACCCCTCTACGCACGGCGTATTGCGTTTGGTGCTCACAATCGACGGCGAGATTATCCGCAAAGTGGAGCCCCATATCGGTTACATCCACCGGTCTATTGAAAAGATGTGTGAAAAAGACGCCTACCGGCAGATCGTTCACCTCACCGACCGCATGGATTATTTGTCGTGCCACATCAACAATGAAGCGGTATGCCTGGCCGTTGAGCAGGCGCTGCAGATAGAAGTCCCCGAACGCGTAAAAGTAATTCGCACCATCGTTGACGAACTCACTCGCCTGGCATCGCACCAATTGTGGTGGGGAGTAATGGGCATGGACATGGGGGCCATCACATCGTTTTTATACGGATTTCGCGACCGCGAGATGATCAACGACATTTTTGAAGAAACCTGCGGTGCGCGGCTTACCATGAATTACAATGTGCCGGGCGGATTGATGTTTGACATACACCCCAATTTTCAAAAAAGGACCAAAGACTTTGTAGCGCATTTCAAAACAAAGTTGCCCGAATACGACCAGTTGCTCAGCGACAATCCCATTTTCCGGGCCCGTACCGAGGGCATTGGTTACATGTCGAAAGAAGACGCTATTGCCTTTGGCGTTACCGGACCTTCGGGGCGCGCTTCGGGTTTTGCGTGCGATGTGCGCAAGCGCCATCCTTACGGCATGTATTCGCAGGTAGATTTCAAAGAAATCCTCATGACCGAAGGCGACTGTTTTGCCCGCTACAAGGCTCGGATTCTGGAGATGTGGGAATCGCTGCGCATCATCGAGCAATTGATAGACAACATCCCGGAGGGCGATTTTCAGGCGCCGACCAAGCAGGTTATCAAATTGCCGAAAGGCGAATACTACCAGCGCGTAGAGACGGCCCGCGGCGACTTTGGGGTATACATCATCAGTGACGGCAACAAGAGCCCGTACCGGCTCAAATTCCGTTCGCCCGGTTTTTCCAATCTTTTCGTACTCGACAAGATCTCCAGGGGCAGCAAACTTGCCGATCTGGTGGCCATCATGTCAACATTTGATTATGTCATGCCGGATATCGACCGGTAAAGCGCTTGAACTATGTACGATTTCACAAACTTGGTGCAATCCATCGGCAATTACCTGCACGGGAACTTCAGTCCGGGTATAGCGACAGCGATAGAATGGACGCTGGTAATTTTGATTTACCTGGCGCTATACGCCATTTTGGGGTTAGTGCTGGTATACGTAGAGCGTCGCGTTTGCGCCTTTTTCCAGTTGCGTTTGGGTCCCAACCGGGTAGGCTGGGCGGGTACTGCGCAAACCGTTGCCGACGCGCTCAAATTGCTGCTCAAAGAACCCGTTACGGTCAACAAGGCCGATAAGCTGCTCTACAACCTGGCGCCGTTTATCATTACGCTGGCGGCCCTCACGGTGATCTCGCTGGTGCCTTTTGCCAAAGGCCTTCAGGCTTTTGACATCAACATCGGATTGTTTTTTATTGTAGCGATTTCGTCGATTGGCGTAGTAGGTATTTTGCTGGCCGGTTGGTCGAGCAACAACAAATACGCCCTGATTGGCGCCATGCGCAGCGGGGCGCAGATCGTCAGCTACGAATTATCGGTAGGTTTGTCGCTGCTCACCATGGTATTGCTCACGGGCACCCTGCAATTGTCGGGAATCATCGAAAGCCAGGCCAACGGGTGGTGGATTTTCAAAGGCCACGTGCCGGCTGTCATTGCCTTTTTCCTGTATATCACGGCATCCATTGCCGAGATCAACCGGGGGCCTTTCGACCTGCCCGAGGCCGAATCGGAGCTTACCGCCGGTTTTCACACCGAATATTCGGGGTTGAAGTTTGCCTTTTTCTTCCTGGCGGAATTCGTCAACATGTTTTCGGTGGCGGCCATTGCCACCACGGTTTTCCTGGGAGGGTGGATGCCATTCCACATTGGCAATTGGGCCGGTTTCAACGAAGTGATGGACTTTATCCCGCCGATCCTTTGGTTTTTACTGAAGGTGAGCGCGATCATATTTTTAATGATGTGGTTCAAATGGACATTCCCGCGCCTGCGCATCGACCAGTTGCTCAAGCTCGAGTGGAAGTACCTGATGCCGCTTAATCTGATGAATCTGGTGCTGACCGCCGTCCTGGTGTACTTGGGCTGGCACGGTTAATCAACAGAAAAAAAGAAAACGCAAGCGCCATGTTTAAAGCGATCTATGAATATTTCAGTGAGATTTTCCATACCATCCGCGGGTTGATCAACGGCATGAAGATCACCGGCAAGTACATTGCCCATGCGCGCAAGGAAATCATCACGCAGGAGTACCCCGACAACCGCGACACCTTGCAGATGTTCGACAGGTTTCGAGGCGAAGTAGTTTTGTTGCACAACGAAAACAACGAACACCGCTGCACGGGCTGTTCGGCCTGCGAGGTAGCCTGCCCCAACGGCACCATAGAGATCATCTGGGCGCGCCGGGAAGACCCCGAGACGGGCAAGAAGAAAAAGCAGTTAGAGACATTTGTGTACCACTTGTCGATGTGCACCATGTGCAACCTTTGCATACTGGCCTGCCCTACCGATGCCATCAAGATGGGTCACAATTTCGAACACGCGGTTTTTGATCGCGCTCAACTGACTAAAGTACTGAACCGGCCGGGCTCCAAGCTGGAGAAAGGCGTAGAAGAATAACCAGTTTATGGAAAAGATCATTTTTTACATTTTATCTGCGGCCATTCTATCGCTCAGCCTGATGTCGGTGCTCAGCCGTAAATTGCTGCGTTCGGCGGTATACCTCTTTGGGGTGTTGACTGCCATTGCCGGGTTTTATTTTCTGATCGGCTATAACTTTCTGGGCGCCGTTCAACTCACGGTGTATGCGGGAGGTATTGTGGTGCTGATCATTTTCTCCATTTTGCTTACCCACGAGATTGACCATCAGATGCCTAATCCGGACTTGAGCCGTATCGCCGTTGCCGGCGCTTTGTGTATCGCGGGGGCGGCGATGGTATTACAGCAATTGCAGGGCGCCGCGTTCAGTCGATTGGAAACGACGGAGCAGAGCGACCTCAACACGGTGGGCGGGGCATTGCTCAACCCGGGCGCGGGCGGTTATCTGTTACCTTTTGAGGTAGTGAGTATACTGCTACTGGCGGTTATGATCGGCGCAATCGTCATTGCCAAGCATAAACTTGGCGTTGACCCTTCTTCATCTGAAAAACAAACGCCATGATACCCGGAGTCAGCCTGATAGAAATTCTGACCGTATCGACACTGATGTTTTTCATCGGCGTATACGGATTTCTGACGCGCAAAAACCTGATCACGGTGCTGATGTCGCTGGAGCTCATGCTCAACGGCGCGGCGATCAATTTTGTGGCTTTCAACAAATACTTATACCCGGGGCAACCCAACGGGCAGATTTTTACCCTGTTTCTTATAGCTGTGGCCGCTTCCGAAGTGGCATTGGCCATTGCCATTGTGATCAATTTGTACCGCAAGATCAAAGCGGTAGATGTTGAGCAGGTGAACACACTTAAATACTAGCGGTATGGAAGGATATGCTTATACGATTTGGATTGTAATCCTGCCGTTTCTGGTTTTTCTGGTAACGGGTGTGCTGAGTTTGCGCATCAAACCGCAGTTGGCCGGCTGGCTTGGCACGGCGGGAATACTGGTTACGCTGGTGTTGAGCCTGCTCACTGCCGCCAGGTATTTCGGTGCGGCATTGCCTGCCGAAGGCGGCTGGCCCACGATCATACCGGCAAACTACACCTGGCTGCGTTTTACCGACACGTTGGTGGTACACATGGGTATCCTGCTCGACCCTATTTCGATTATGATGCTGGTGGTGATTTCCGTCGTTTCGTCGATGGTGCACATCTACAGTTTGGGTTATATGAAAGGCGAAAACGGTTTTGCCCGTTATTACGCCTTTTTATCGTTGTTCAGCTTTTCGATGTACGGGCTCGTATTGGCCACCAACCTGTTTCAGATCTATTTCTTCTGGGAATTGGTGGGCGTATCGTCGTATTTGCTGATTGGATTTTACTACGAGCGGGCTTCGGCGGTGGCGGCGGCCAAGAAGGCGTTTATCGTTACCCGGTTTGCGGACTTTGGCTTTTTGGTAGGCATTTTATTGTTGTCGTGGTATAGCGGCACATTTGATTTTGCGGCCCTCACCAACCCCGATGGCGCAGCGATAGCCGGAGCTGCCTCGGCCACATTTATGGGCGCATCGGTGCTCACCTGGGCATTGATCTTAATCTTCATGGGCGGCGCCGGCAAATCGGCGATGTTCCCGTTGCATATCTGGTTGCCCGACGCCATGGAAGGCCCCACGCCAGTATCGGCATTGATCCACGCGGCCACGATGGTAGTTGCCGGCGTATACCTGGTAGCCCGGTTATTTCCGGTATACCATATGTCGGGAGATACTGCGTTGGAGGTAGTGGCCTGGACCGGTGCTTTTACGGCTTTGTTTGCGGCCGTGGTGGCCATTACGCAGGAAGATATCAAGCGGGTATTGGCCTATTCAACCATGTCGCAGATTGGGTATATGATGCTGGCATTGGGCGTATCGGGTTATGCTGGAGAAGCGGGTTTGGGTTATACCGCCTCGATGTTCCACTTGTTTACGCATGCCATGTTTAAAGCCCTCTTATTCCTGGGCGCCGGCGCGGTAATCCACGCTGTGCACAGCAACGTCATGGGCGATATGGGCGGTTTGCGCAAATACCTGCCGATTACCCATATCACCTTCCTGATAGCCTGTTTGGCCATAGCCGGAATACCGCCGTTGTCGGGATTTTTCTCCAAAGACGAAATCCTGGCGGCGGCCATGCACCACAATCCTGCGATATTCGGCATTGCGTTGTTGGTAGCGGGTTTGACGGCCCTTTACATGTTCCGTTTATATTTCCGGATATTCTGGGGTGAAGAAAGGACCTACATACACAAGCCCCACGAAGCGCCTTTAGTCATGTGGGGTCCTTTGGCTGTATTGGCCGTATTGAGTGTAACAGGCGGTTTCATACCATTTGGTCAATACGTTTCTGCCGACCGCCAGGTGATGGCCATGCATCCGGAGATCAGCATTGCCGTGATGGCCAGTGCAATAAGCGTGGCGGGTATTTTGGCCGCTTTGTTTCTTTATCGCAGGCCTTCTGCCGTGCCGGCGCAGATTGCTACCGGGTTGGGCGGTTTATACCGGGCTGCTTTCCGCAAATTTTACATCGACGAAGTATACCTGGGCGTCACCAAAAAAGTACTATTTGCCGGCATAGCCGCGCCGGTAGCCTGGTTTGACCGCCACATCGTAGATGGTACTATGAATGCCATAGCCAATGTAACGGCCCGTTTTTCCGCCTGGATAAAGGGCATACAATCGGGGCAGGTACAGCAATATGCCATAGGTTTTGTGGTGGGCGTATTGGGGCTCGTGGCGATATTTATTTATTGGTTGAAGTTCTGAAGCTAAACACATGAATATTCTGCTTCTTTTACTGATCATTCCCGCATTGACTATTGGAGGGCTGTTGCTGAGCAAAGGCAAACAGATGCCCCGTCTGGTAGCTGCGGTGGGTATGGGGCTGCAATTTGTAGCTTCGTGTTACCTGGTGTTAGCCTACTTGCAAGAAAGAGCCAAAGGCAATACCGAAGAGATGTTGTTTACCAGTAGTTACAACTGGTTTTCGAGCCTCAATATCAGCCTCGACCTGGGCGTCGACGGCGTTTCGGCGGCCATGATTCTGCTTACTGCCATTGTGATTTTGGCGGGCGTATTCATTTCGTGGAAAGTCGAAGACCTGGCCAAAGAGTTTTTTGTATCGCTTATTGCCCTGGGCACTGGCGTTTTCGGTTTTTTCATCTCCATCGACTTGTTCAGCATGTTTTTGTTTTACGAGTTGGCGGTAATACCGATGTACCTGCTCATTGGGATTTGGGGCAGCGGCCCGCGCGAATATGCGGCTATGAAGCTTACTCTCATGTTGATGGCGGGTTCCGCTTTTTTGCTGGTGGGGTTACTGGGTTTGTATTTCTACTCTTCCGATGCGGCCGATCAGCATACCTTTAATATCCTTGAAATTGCCAGGAGTGGTATTCCCATAGAAGCGCAGCGCCTGTTTTTCCCGCTTACTTTTGTAGGATTCGGAGTATTGGGCGCATTATTTCCGTTCCACACCTGGTCGCCCGACGGCCACGCCTCAGCGCCCACGGCTGTATCGATGTTGCACGCCGGCGTATTGATGAAACTGGGGGGATACGGGTGTTTCCGGGTCGCAGTATTTCTGATGCCCGATGCGGCTTCCGAGATGGCCTGGTTTTTCATCATTCTCACTGGTTTTAGCGTCATTTACGGCGCTTTTGGGGCCATTCGGCAAACAGATTTAAAATACATCAATGCCTATTCTTCGGTGAGTCACTGTGGATTGGTATTGTTTGCCATATTGATGTTGAACAAAACCGCCCTTACCGGCGCGGTGCTCCAGATGATTTCGCACGGTTTGATGACGGCGCTTTTCTTTGCCCTGATCGGCATGTTGTATGAGCGCACGCATACGCGTATTGTGCAGGAGATGGGCGGGTTGTTAAAAGTGCTGCCTTTTATCTCTGCGGTATATGTAATTGCCGGTTTGGCCTCTTTGGGTTTGCCGGGGTTAAGCGGTTTTGTAGCCGAGCTGAGCATTTTTGTCGGGGCGTTTGAACACAATGACGTATTTCACCGCGTGTGGACTATTCTGGCTGTTTCGGCCATCGTCGTTACGGCGGTATACATCCTTCGCGTGGTAGGCGTCATGTTGATGGGGCCGATTAAGGAGCCCTCGTATGCCGCGCTGCCGGGCGCTTTCTGGTATGAAAAAGCCGGCGCTTTGCTGCTCATCCTGCCCATAGCGGGTATGGGGTTGCTGCCGCTGTGGCTTTCTGATATGATACAGTTTAGCCTTGTACCATTACTGCGGGCATTGGGCGTGGGGTAGGTTTGAGAGAGGGAGAGAATAGGTTTAAATAATTTGACAACAATAAGCGATGAAGTGGGATGAACTTTTATTGATGCGTCATGAATTGCAGTTATTAGCTGTGATCCTTATTGTGACCTGTGCCGAGATTTACTTAAGCGGCAAGGATAAACGCGGCATTATTTCGCTGTCGCTGGGATTGTTTGGATTGCATGTAGCAGCCGGCTGGTTGTGGCCTGCCGAGGGGGTATTGTTTGGGGGGATGTACCGTACCAATGCCCTGCTTCATTTTATGAAAAACATACTGGACGCCGGCGTGCTCGTCGTTTTATTGCAGACGGCGGGTTGGGCGCGCAAGCAACTCGTGCCGGAAAACCGGGTCAGCGAATTTTTCCTGCTCATTTGGGCGTCTTTGTTGGGGATGTACTACCTGATATCTGCGGGCGATTTGCTTATGGTATTTCTAGGGCTTGAGCTGTCGACATTGCCGGTGGCGGCGCTGGCGGCCTACGAAGTAATCCGTATGCGCAGTGCGGAGGCGGGCATAAAATTCATACTCAATGCGGGTTTGGCTTCGGCGGTTACGCTGATGGGCATATCGTTGATATACGGCAGCGCCGGGACTTTAGTGCTGGCCGATCTGGCTAAAGTCATGGATGGCAGCAACCTCATGGCGTTGGGGTTCCTCTTCTTTTTTGCCGGCATAGCTTTCAAAATATCACTGGTGCCATTTCATTTCTGGACGCCCGACGTATACGAAGGGGCGCCGGTAAGTGTGGCGGCCTACCTGTCGGTGGTATCCAAGGGTGCGGCGGTATTTATCCTGATGATCCTGTTGATGGGGTTTGCGCCGATGTTAAATGCTTTGTGGTCGGGGGTGCTGTACATATTGGCCGCTTTCACCATGACCATCGGCAACCTGTTTGCCTTGCGCCAGCGCAACCTCAAGCGATTATTGGCTTATTCGGCCATAGCGCAGGCCGGGTTTATCATGCTGGGTTTTATGTCGAGCGAGCAGGATGGCAGGGCGTCTATCGTCTATTTCATGCTTGTTTATTTGTTCTCCAACCTGGCGGCTTTCGGCGTAGTGCAGACCATAGAGATGCACACCGGCAAAGAAAACCTCGAAGACTACGAGGGTTTGTACCGGGTGAATCCGAGGCTGGCGCTGGTCATGTTGCTGGCGCTGTTTTCGCTGGCCGGCATACCGCCGTTGGCGGGTTTTTTCGGCAAATTCTTCCTGTTTATGTCGGTAGCGTCGGCGGGTTTTTACCTGTTGTTGACCATTGCCGTATTAAATACCGTCATCAGCTTGTATTATTATTTGCTGATCGTGCGGGCCATGTTTTTGCGCAAAAGCGAAAATCCATTGCCGCTGGTAACCAGTGATATCTGGATGCGGACAGGGTTGGTCATTTGCGTAGCGGGCATCATCGTGCTGGGTGTTGCCAGTGGGGTATACGATGCCATTTATGCGCTTTGCGCGCATTTATAAACCAGGATAATACGATGACTATGTCGCTGGAAAGTGGAAAACACCAATTTGGTGATCTCGACGGTCAGACCGTCACCTATGTAGAGCAAAAAGTGAGTGCCGAGCGCGCTGATTTTTTAAAAAAATTACTGGAACACAACGGCATTCCGGTGAAAATAATAGAAGTGCCCGGCGCCAATGAAGAAACGCCGGCAACTTACACCGTAGCCACGCCCGATCTGGTGTTCAACCCTGTCATTTACGTGTACCAGCGCCGCTTGCGCACCCTTGACGGGCGCAAGGTAACGCCGGCCTATTGGCGGCAGCAGACGGAAGAAACGAGGCCGGAGTACTGGGAGTTTGAGACGCCCGAAAAGGCGCAGGAATAGCTTTTTCTGCATCCCCTGAACGTCATTCTCTTGTATGTATGTCAAATCTTGTTTTCCTGATAAAAGGGGGAAAAACGGTTACTCAGAAAAAAACAATACCTATAAGTTGCGAAAGTCACAGTAACTGGTTGTCGCATTTGCCTTCGGTTTTTTATATTGAGGGCGTAATTAATGCGCTCCGGTTATGGACGATCACTCCCTCCTTGGTTTCATCACTCAACATGTTTCGCCTACTGATGAGGAATGGGCCGATTTAGTTGGTAAACTGCAAATCGAACGTTTCAGCAAAGGCGATAAGTTGATTGTATTGGGCCGTCCTTGCGCCAGGCTTTATTTTGTAGTAGAGGGCCTTGCAAGGCACTATTTTTACAACCTCGATCATGAAGAGATGACAACCTGGTTTAGTGGTCCAGGCGGATTGATCACCGATTACGCTTCTTTTACCATCAACAATTCGAGCAAGTTTGAAGTACAAGCATTGACCAATATGTCGTGTTTCTGTATTGACCACCTTGATTTGGCGGCTTTATACGACCAAAGCAAAACGTGGGAACGTTTGGGGAGACTCATCAATCAAACTTACCTGATTCAATTGATAGAACGCAACAATAGTATGTTTACGAAATCAGCCCGCCAGCGGTATCAGGAGTTTTTCCAACAACACGGGCATTTATTCAACATAGTGCCGTTAAAACATATCGCCAGTTATTTGGGTATTACCATCGAAACGCTGAGCCGCTTGCGCAATAACAGTTATTAACTAATTCGTTTGTTTTTTTTGATTTTTATCAAATGATATGCTTTTGCGCTCTTCTATTTTTGCACTAAATCGCAAAATGCCATGACGATGCGCAATCCATTTCTATCGACGATCATTCTGTCGACCATACTACTCCTTAATGCTTGTTTGCCTTCCGCTGATCCTTATCCTTACCGCCCTCCCGGCGATGTGACGGCCGAGGCCCAGGCCTGGTCTGATAGCCTTGAGGAATATATTGAGCTGTGGGTTCAGGGGCTCGTATCCGATAGTATTCCCGACCACCTCATTCCACAGGGCGTTTCCGATTCAAAAAATTTTTACCTTAAAAATCCGGATGAAGCAAGCGCTGCTGAAACCTGGGCTTATCGCTACGCACGGCCCATCAACAAAGATTCGTTGTATGCAGGCATCCCCGATCCGAAGGTTACCTACTTGTATCTGGGCACAGCCTTAGCGCCTTTTGGAAGTAAATTGATCATTGAAGGCGAATTTCCCCGTTGCCGTTTTTTTTCAATACAAATTACCCCTCCGCTCAACGGCATTGAATATTACGCACAACGTCAATTCGGTACAGCCGAAGTTTCGGTCGTAGATGTGGATATTGAACCTTTGCCCGGGCATACCAATCCTTTCAGGGTTGGCGCCGATCGTCAGGCAACTGAAAGAAGCTTTCGCTATTCCTTTGAACTGGCTGCCGGCGATCCAACCTCCCTGAATGGGCCGGCGCATATTTATCCCTACCGGCATAATATCAATACCCGAACAGGGGCTTTACTTTCCTATCAAGGGCCGTTGGGACACAAAACACTGGTTGGAACGCCGCTCGCCGTGCCGGGCGACTGGGATCTGGGCGCTCTTTGGTTGCGCATTTACGAGCCCGATGAGGGCGCCGGGCCGTTGGGCGGAGTACCAATGCCGAAAGTATACTTTGAACTGCCGAATGGCGCGCGTTACTTTATTGGCTCTGATTTTTCGGCATTGCAGTCACGCGGCGACAAGACGATCGCCAACAGGGTTACCATCACCCAGCCCAATCCCTACTTTGGGCCGCAGGTGGGGTGGTTTAAATCCTGGGGGATCACTCGCAGCATACTCAGCGGCGTATGTCAGGCTAACGGATGGAGCCGCCCCGACAGCAGTGCGCGAATTCGGGATATTGACCTGGGCTGGACCGGCCGGGGCGAATTTCAACCGGCGCCTGGCAACATAGAACCGCATGCTACTACGAATAATTACGCTTCCTATCTAGGCCGTAAAGTTGCCGTTCCGCCAGGAATGGTAGCGGTATTGACGGGCAGGTTGCCTACATTTCCTTCCACCCGCAACGGCGAACCCGTAATGCAACCCGGCGAAGTGCGCTATTGGAGTATCTGCGGCATTGACGACGACCCGCTGTCACCTTTGCCCGCCACTACCATCCACGCTATTTCCGACGACGACGTGGTGATCGATGAAAATCGCAATTATATTATTGCTTATTCCCGCCAGACCGATCGACCGACCAATGCCACAGCAGCCAACGGAGTATCGTGGGTGGACTGGGGTACTCAAAGCGATATGGGGCTGCTCATGCGATGGGTTAATGTGGCGCCCGACTGGAGATTTGCCTATGCTCCGCAAGAACACAACCTCGATTTTTCCCGTTCAGACTGGGCAGGCGCTTTATACGACAGCACCCTCATCGGCATTAACTGGCGCAACGGATTTATGAGATGTTTTTTACCGCGCATTCATTATATGAGTAAGTCTGAATTTGAGGCCTTGGGCAACGATTTGGATGCCGAGAAGATACCCGTATGGGTCGATAACGACTATACCCGGCCGGGCGCAGCAGATTCGCAAATGGGCTTTGTTACGGCAGCATCTACATTGGACGGCAGCGTTGCCAACCAGCCTGCTAATTGTAACGACGGCAATTTACAAACGGCCTGGTCGTCTGCCTTCGGCCAGGCGCAGAACTGGGTACAAGTTGACCTCGGCGCCGTCAAAAAAATTTCAGCCGTAAAATTGCACTGGGATTGGATTTTTTTTGGAAAAGCATACCAAATATCGGTTTCCAATGACCAGTCGAATTGGACCGATATCGCGTCAACTGTCAACGGCGATGGCGCTGTTGACTTGTATAGCCATTTGCAGGGGGTAGAAGGCCGGTATGTGCGTCTCGAGTTAAGTAATTTCAATATAGCATATTACCGGCTACTGGAATTGGAGGTCTATACCGCTGATTGCCGTTGCGAGGCGCCTGTTACCGGCGCCCCAATGCCTATTCCGATCGCCCTTGATTTACGTATTTACCCCAATCCTGCAGCGGGTCGCTTTGTTGCAGAATTAGTCGGGCTATCGCAAACATACAGCGAAGTAGCGTACACCCTGTACAACCTGTCGGGAAAGGCTGTTTGGCGCCAAAAAGGCGGTTTACGGCAAGAAATAGATACTACTTATTTGCCCAAGGGCATATATTTGTTACAGGCACGAATTAAGGGCGGACAAAAAACGGCCAAGATTATTATTGAATAAACGCGACTGGTGCGTGTGACTGTCGCATTTTAACCTATATGCCATGTTAACAAAAAGAACCATCCTGTCATTTGTTATCACAACAATCATCTATTGGCTGCTCATATCCTTGATCGACTACAGCGGTACTAAAATCAGCTATTGGCAGGATCTCAAGAACAATGCCTTGCACGCACTGTTTTTCGGCATTTTAGTGACCATCCTCAATTGGGTGCTGAACAAATATTTTGTCAAAGACAAGACATAGGATAATCAAATGCTGTTTATCTGCGTGTTGCCCTGGCAGCCTAACTTATACAACTTCCCTTTAAAAAACGTAACTTCGCTCCCTAAAGGGCAACACAATGAAACATACCATCCTCCTCATCGCCATGCTGGCGGCGTTTAACGCCGGCGCTCAGATCACCGTTACCAACGCAACTTTCCCCGCCGTGGGAGATACGCTGCGCACCGCATTTGACGCCAACCCCGGCGGAATTGTCATGACGCCTCCGGGCCTCAACCAACAGTGGGATTTTTCCAGTTTATCCGCTACTACTACTCGCGAACAGATTATTCGTCCCGTTGCCGAAGGCGGCGCAACAGCCGACTTCCCCGCTGCGGAGTATTTTATCGAAATCGCCAACGGCGGCGAGAATTACTATAACGTTACTAATGAAAAGGTAGAGCTGATTGGTTTCTATGGACTGGATCCCATTGGCCTGGGCTTCCAATTGACTACCCGGTTCAGCCCGCCGATTCTCGAACGCAGAGCGACATTAGAGATCTTTCAGATTCATGGAAGCGACGCCGCATTGCTTTTCCCGTTTTCTCCCGACGATGTGCCCGGCGGTATCTTCGACCAATTGCCCATTAGCCCCGATTCCCTGCGCGTGCGTGTAGCCATTGATCGCACAGATGTGGTAGATGCCTGGGGGGAGCTGACTATTCCCGGCGGGACATACGACGTATTGCGCGAAAAACGAACGGAATACCGCGAAGTCCGCCTCGATGCCAAACTCCCGTTTGTGGGGTGGTTCGATATTACGGACATAGCACTCCAGTCCCTGCCTGTACCTGGATTGGGCGTAGATACCATCATTCGCTATTATTATTTTAATGATGTAGAAAAAGAACCCATTGCCGTTGTAACAGTGGGCGATGACCAACTCTCTGCGGTCAGTGTGGAGTATAAAGCGAATAATACCGCCACTTCCGTGCAAAACACCCTCGACAATGGGGCTAATGTTGCGGTTTACCCCAACCCGGCTATAACCAATATCCGTTTTGAGTTTGTGAATATGCCGGAAGGCAATTATAGCCTCAAATTCTACAACTTGCTGGGCAAGGAACTGATGCGCCGCAGCTATTCTATTTACGGCATCCAAACCGAAGAAGTGGATGTCTCTTCACTGCGCCCCGGGGTGTATCTCTGCAGCGTGGTCAATGATAAGGGCGTAACACGCTGTGAAACTCCGTTTAACTGTGGTAAAAGAAAAAGCCTCCGAACACCCTGTCCGATATCGAACACTTTTTATTTGAATAAAATAACACAAGTTGTTAATAATCAATAAATTATAATTTGGCACACTGCTTGAATTACACTTGTCATAACCGTGCAAAAACGAACGGAAATGGACAAGGAAATTTCAAGACAGGAAATCAATCGCCGCAGAAATAAAATCTGGCTCTACGCCGGCCTCAGCGTGGTCGTCCTGGCCCTGGCCTCCTGGTTGCTGCGCGGCGCCCTGGGCAATTCCGTAAAACGCTCCGACATTCGCGTCGCCGTTGTAGAAACCGGCGATATTGAAAACACGCTCAGCGCCTCTGGCGAGGTCCTGCCCGAATTCGAACAGGTAATCACCAGCCCAATCGGCGCCATTCTGCAACAAGTGTATGTGAATACCGGCGCAACGGTAAAGGTGGGCGACAAAATCCTGGAATTGGACAAAACGCTCACGCAAATGGAATTTGACCGGCAAAAAGACGAACTCGAGCTCAAGCGCAACGGCATTGTAAAAATCAAACTCGACCTCGACAAGAGTTTTTATGATATAAAAATTCAGGACTCCATTAAGGCCTGTCGTATCAACAGTCTCAAAGCCGACCTTGAAAATGCCAAAAGGCTGTTCAAAGCCGGCGGCGGCACCCGTGAGTCGATAGAACAGGCAGAGACCAACCTCCAAATTGCACAGCTTGAAAAAAGGCAACTCGAAAACGACATCCGCAGCCGCCAGGCGGTGATGCGCGCCAGTATGCGGGAATCGGAGATTACGGCGGCCATCCAGGAGAAAGCCCTCGAGGAAATGGCCCACAAACTCCGGCAATCGGATATTACAGCCTCCCGCGCCGGGGTGATCACGTTTGTGAATACCAACCTCGGCGCCAGAGTTGGGGAGGGCGAGATCATTGCCCGCATCGCCGACCTCGGCAGCTTCAAAATATTGGGCGCTATTTCCGACAACTACGCCGGGCAGTTGCAGGCCGGGTTGCCTATCGTTGCCCGCATCGGCGATCAGATGGTACGCGGCATGCTGCTCGGCGTTCGTCCCGCCGTAACCAATAATGTCGTCAACTTCGACGTGGGCCTCCAGGATACAAAGGCCAACAGCCTGCTGCGGCCCAAAATGCGGGTAGAGCTCTATGTGGTGACCGATGCCCGCCAAAAAACGGTGCGCGTTGCCAACGGCCCCGCTTTCCGCGGCGCCAAAGTACAGGATGTCTTTGTTCTCCGGCCCGATGGCAAATCGGCGGAGCGACGCACGGTGAAAATCGGGCTAACGAGTTTCGACTACGTAGAAATCGAAGAAGGCCTGCAGCCCGGCGAAACCATCATCCTGAGCGACCTCACGGAATACAGAAACGCTAAAGCCATCACCGTAAAATAACGCCATGAGAACCCTGATCAGCATCACCCTACTGTTCCTATTACAGGTCTCGACGGCGCAATCACCCGACCGACTTACCCTGGCGCAGGTGATCGAACTGGCGAAATCCAGGTCGATCGCCGCCCGCCGGGCTGTCACTACCAAAGAAACGCGCTATTGGGAATACCGCACCTTTCAGTCCAATTTCAAACCCCAACTATTGCTCGACAGCCGGCTGCCGGCGTTTTCGCGCTCGTTTCAGGAGGTAGTGCAACCCGATGGCACTATACAATTCCAACCCATTCGCTACAACAATTCGTCGTTGGGATTATCACTAGAGCAAAATATCGCCCGCACCGGCGGTACAATTTATGCCACTACGCAGGTTCAGCGCTTTGACGATTTTATAAGAGGCGCTACGCTTTACAACGGCACCCTGTTTGCCGTCGGGCTCGAACAGCCGCTTTTTCAGTTTAACGCCATGAAGTGGAACAAAAAAATTGAGCCGCTAAAATTCCAGGAAAGTAGTCAGGAATACATCGAGGCGATTGAAAATATTGCATTAACAGCCAGTACTTACTACTTTGAGCTCTTGTTGGCCCAGGTCAATCAGCAAATTGCCGGAACCAACCTCAAAAACACGGAAGACATCCTGCGCATCGCCAATGAGAAATTCGAGTTGGGCAAGATAAGCCGCAATGAAATCCTGCAACTCCAGCTCGAACAACTCAAAGCGCAGAAAGCGGTGGCCACTGCCCGGCAGGAGCTCGAAATTGCCACCCTCAACCTGCGGGCCTATATTGGGCTACAAAACGGCGAAAAGCTGGAACTGGCCGAACCCGTGCCTGCCGGCTCGCCCTTGATCTCCGCCGAAAAAGCCATTGCGGAAGCCTACGCCAACCGCGCCGACGCCATTGCTTTTACCCGGCGAATAATTGAAGCCGAGCGCGATGTAGTGAAAGCCAAAGCCGACCGCGGCATCAACGCCACCCTGTCGGCCAGCCTGGGTTTCAACAACCGCGCCGAAGTAATCGGCGATTTATACCAAAAGCCCCAAAACCAGGAATTGGTGACCATCGCTTTTACCATGCCCATCCTAGACTGGGGCCGCGGGCTGTCGAGCGTAAAAACCGCTGAGGCCAACCAACAGCTGACTGCCTATACTATTGAGCAGGACAAGCAACTTTTCACGCAGGCTATCTATACCCAGGTCACCCTTTTTGATATGCTCAAAGACCAACTTTCACTTACTGCCAAGGCCGATTCCATCGCCGCTGAAAAGTACCAGATCGCTCGCGAGCGCTACGTACTCGGCGACCTGAGCATCACCGATCTGAGTATCGCCTTTACTGAAAAAGACCAGGCCAAACGCGACTATATCGGCGCGCTGCGCGACTATTGGGCCGCTTTTTACCGCTTGCGCCTGCTGACTTTATATGATTTTGAAAAACAACAAAAAATAACCTACTGACCGCCATGTTACATTTATCCAACATCGAAAAGATCTACCGCACGGATACTGTGGAGACCCTCGCCCTCAACAACATCAGCCTGGAAGTCGCTAAAGGCGAATTCCTGAGTATCATGGGCCCCTCGGGTTGCGGCAAAAGCACCCTGCTCAATATCATGGGTTTGCTCGACGAACCCACCGCCGGGCAGGTGAGCATCGATAATCAGGTCATCAGCGGATTTTCCGACAAGGCCCTGTCGCTGTTCCGCAATCAAAAAATCGGCTTTATTTTTCAAAGCTACCACCTGATCAACGACCTGCCCGTACTCGACAACGTAGAACTGCCCCTGTTGTACAGAAAGATCTCCGCCGGCGAACGACGCAAACTTGCATCAGCGGCGCTTGAAAAAGTGGGACTGGCCAACAGAATGAAACACTACCCCTCGCAATTGTCGGGCGGACAAAAACAGCGCGTAGCCATCGCCCGCGCTATCGTAGGCCGCCCCAACCTCATACTGGCCGACGAACCTACCGGCAACCTCGACTCTGCAATGGGCCACGAGATTATGGAAATCCTGGAACAACTCAACACGACAGATGGAACGACGATTGTGATGGTTACCCACGACGAAGGTATGGCCAAACGCACCCACCGCCTGGTCCGCCTGTTTGACGGCGCCCTGGTTTCGTCAAATCATTTTTATGAGGTGACAAGGTGACAAGGTGACATGGTGACAAGGTGACAAGGTGACATGGTGACAAGGTGACATGGT
>JRYG01000423.1_pt1 | contig 22042 bp, 19 predicted proteins | sample 235341 | NCBI WGS metagenome assembly JRYG01 (sample SAMN03074218, study PRJNA261478) | activated sludge metagenome | biome: Wastewater Treatment Plant; feature: Wastewater; material: Activated sludge; isolation source: activated biomass of a wastewater treatment plant treating hydrocarbon... ... | reverse complement strand
TTCCCTCGAACCGTCACGTTGTCGTGGTAGTACTGGGCCACCGTTGGGAAGTTTTGCGCCTCGGCCATCATCAGCTTGGAAATGCCACCCAATTCAGTTGACCCAACCAGCTGCCACCATCCGAGAAGAATCTCTTGCAGTAGGCGCACTGGATCATCGGGCCAGGTGCTCAGCAGGCTTTCTCCGTGGTCGAGCACGGGTTCGATGCCCTCCTGGATCACTGCCTGGAACAGCGCTTCCTTGCTTTCGAAGTAGAGGTACAGCGTTCCTTTGGACACCCCGGCACGGGCCGCAATGTCGTCCAGCTTGGTTGCCGCATAGCCTCTGCTGACAAACAGGCTCAGGGCTGCCGCTGTGAGTTCGGCTGGACGAGCTTCCGCACGCCTGCTCCATCGTGGTTCACCTCGTGATGCCACCGTCACTGCTTCCTCGCTTCTCCAAGCATGTGGATTCGCGAATCATATAACTAACCAGTCAGATAGTTAAGGAGGGAGCTGGTGCCTGGAGCTTCAAACGGGTGGCAATATCGTGACAACAATGAGAACCGAGCAGTTCGACGCGTCGAACTCCCCTGGGCATGGAAGCACACGCAACGCAATAAGCGCCAGATGGCGCGCCAGCATATGCCTGGCGTTCGCGGAGCGCGCAATGCGGCATCTGCGCTCAGGATGCCGCCGGTGACGCGCATTGATGATTTCCCTGCGCCACAAGCACAAGGGATTCAGACTTACGTTGATGGGGAACTACTGGCAGCTTCGTCGGGCAGATCAGCGCGGTGCTTCTCGGCAAGGTACTCGCGGGAGCGCATTTCGATCACGCGGCTAACCGTGCGAACGAACTCGTGGGCGTTGTGCCCCACCCGGTAGAGTTCATGCTCAGGAACCTGCGCGGTAATAATGAGCTTCACGCGCTGGTCGTACAGCACGTCAACCAGCCAAGTAAAGCGCCGGGCCTCGGAGGCATTCCCGGCATCCATTTTGGGCACGTGAGAGAGCAGAAGCGTGTGGAAGCGATGCGCCAGCACGAGGTAGTCGTTCTGAGAACGCGGCCCGCCGCAGAGTGTTTCAAAATCAAACCAGATCACGCCTGGCGCGCGGCGCACCACCGGAAGCTCTCGTTCGAGGATCGTGATCGGACGGCTATGGCCTTCGCCTCCGGCAAGCGAGCGGAAGTACTCCGCCATTTTCACTTCGGCCGCTTGGTCATCCGGCACGTGATACACGTCTACCTTTTCAAGAGTGCGCAACCGGTAATCGACCCCGGCGTCAACTTCGATTACATCCAGCTTCCGTTTGAGCAGGTCAATCGTAGGCAGGAAGTTGATCCGTTGCAGACCATTCGGATACAGCCCGTCTGGAGGGTAGTTGGAAGTCAAGCACAGCAGGACGCCTCGCTCAAACAGCGCATCAAGCAGCCGACCGAGAATCATTGCGTCGGCGATGTCTGATACGTGGAACTCATCAAAGCAGAGCAGCCGTGTTTCACGGGCCACCCGGTCGGCCACCTTCAACAAAGGATCCGCTTCATCCTTCAGCGTGCGTAACTGATCATGCACTTCGCGCATGAATTCGTGGAAATGAACACGACGCTTACGCTGGTAAGGAACAGCCTGGTAAAAACAGTCCATCAGGAAACTCTTGCCCCGGCCAACCCCTCCCCAAAAATACACACCTCGGGGCAACGCCGGACGTGCCAGAAGCTTGCGCAACCTACCCCTACGGGCAACTTTGAACGCCAGCAGATCATCGTAATACTTTTGCAAGCGGTTAGCGGCAGTTCGCTGAGCGTCGTCCGCTTCAATCCCGCGCTCATGCAGCACGGCCTCGAACGCTTCGAGCATGCCGTTCTTGGGAACTTTGAGGATTCGATGGGGCATAGGGACTGTCCACGAAAAACCGGGGTGCTCAAGCACCCCGGTTTCATTTTATTGCACAACGATCAGAAGTGCAGGGGGCGTTTATCTACCGCCAGCGCAGCTTCATGCATAACCTCCGACAGCGTCGGATGGCCATGACAGATACGGGCAATATCCTCAGACGACGCGCCAAACTCCATCGCCACAACGGCCTCGGAAACCAGCTCAGAGGCGGCGGCGCCAATGATGTGAACACCCAGGATACGGTCCGTCTGCGCACAAGCAAGCATCTTGACGAACCCGGTGGTGTCCCCTTGCCCAAGCGCACGGCCGTTGGCCATGAACGGAATCTTGCCTGCCCGGTACTGGATGCCTTCCGCCTTGAGTTGCTGCTCGGTCTTGCCAACCCACGCAATCTCAGGATGGGTGTAGATAACCCAAGGGATCGCATCGTAATTGACGTGCCCGGCTTGCCCGGCGATGAGCTCCGCCACCATCACGCCTTCTTCCATGCCCTTGTGGGCAAGCATCGGGCCACGCACCACGTCGCCCACTGCCCATACGTTGGGGAGGCTGGTGGCACAGTGCCCGTCCACTTCGATATGGCCCTTGGCGTCCAAGGTCAAGCCCACCGCGGCACCATTGAGACCATCAGTATTCGGAATCCGGCCAACCGACACGATAAGCTTGTCGCACTCAAGCACTGCAGGGGTATCGTCCGCCGCGTCGTACTCGATCCGGACGCCATCGTCGCCCGCCGTTACAGCATTGATCTTCACACCCAGCTGGATGTTCAAGCCCTGCTTCTGCGTGAAGGTCTTCCATGCTTCCTTGGCTACGTCCTGATCAGCCGCGGCCAAAAAGTCAGGCATCGCCTCCAGGATGGTCACTTCTGATCCCAGACGCTTCCAGACACTGCCCAGCTCGAGGCCGATCACACCTGCACCAATCACGCCAAGGCGCTTGGGCACGCTGCTGAAGGAGAGCGCTCCTTCGTTGTCACACACAATCTGGTTATCCACCGGAATCCCCGGCAGATGGCGTGCACGCGAGCCAGTGGCCACAATCACATGGGTAGCCGAGACGCGCTCGGTCCCACTTTTTCCAGCCACATCCAGCAACCACCGCTCGCCTTCGCGTGCCACGAATGAACCGTGTCCGGGCAGAAAGGCGACCTTGTTCTTCTTGAACAGGCCTCGAATACCCGAAGTCAACTGGGTGACGATATTGTCCTTGCGCTTGACCATCACATCCACGTCGATCGTGACGTTTTCTGCCTTGATTCCGTGCATCACGAAGCCCAGATGGGCTTCATCGTAAAGTTCGGACGAGCGCAGCAAGGCCTTGGAGGGAATGCAGCCTACGTTCAGACATGTGCCGCCCAACCGGGGCTCCCCATTGGGATCCGCGTAAGGGTTGGATTCGACACAGGCAGTCTTGAATCCAAGTTGCGCCGCACGAATGGCTGCCACATAACCACCTGGACCACCGCCGATTACCACTACATCAAATTCTTGAGCCATCTAGAGTTCCTCTCGGGAAACCAAACCGGGCACTCATGCGAAAGCATGGATGCCCGGGAAAGGGTCTAATCAGACGTCCAGCAGCAGGCGGGCCGGATCTTCCAGCGCTTCTTTCATGGTCACCAAGCCCAGCACGGCCTCGCGCCCATCGATAATCCTGTGGTCGTAGGACATGGCGAGGTAATTGATCGGGCGGATAACAACCTGACCATTCTCGGCTACCGGCCGGTCTTTGGTGGCGTGGATACCAAGGATCGCGGACTGAGGCGGATTGATGATAGGCGTAGAGAGCATGGAACCGAACACGCCGCCGTTGGAAATTGAGAAGGTCCCGCCAGTCAACTCTTCAATGGTAATCTTGCCGTCCTTGGCCTTTGCGCCGAATTCGGCAATCTTCTTCTCGATGTCCGCAAGCGACATTTGGTCGGCGTCCCGCAGGATCGGCACCACCAGACCACGCGGGCTACCAACAGCGATACCAACGTCGAAGTACCCGTGGTAGACAATATCGTTGCCATCCACAGACGCATTCAGGATCGGGAAGCGCTTGAGAGCCGCAACGGCGGCCTTCACAAAGAACCCCATGAAGCCCAGCCGCACACCATGGGCCTTCTCGAACTTGTCAGCATACTGCTTACGCAGGGCCATGATCGGCGCCATGTTCACCTCGTTGAAGGTGGTGAGAATGGCGTTCTCGTTCTTGGACTGAATCAGACGCTCGGCAATGCGGGCGCGCAGGCGCGACATCGGCACCCGCTGTTCAGAACGATCACCCAGCACAGCTTCCAGACTGACTGGAGCTGGCGGCTGGGACAATGCAGGACGCGGGGCCGCAGCGGCTGCAGGTTTGGCTTGAGCGCCAAGAGCATCTTCCTTGGTGACGCGCCCTCCGCGACCTGTACCCTGAACGTCGCCGGCGGCAATCCCCTTCTCTTCCAGGATTTTGCGGGCAGCGGGCATGGCAGTGCCGGCGGCGGCCGCGGGGCCGGACGAAACGGGAGCGGCGGTGGCAGGAGCTGACGCTTCTGCTGCGGGTGCCGCTACTGCGGTGGCTTTTGCTTCCGTATCGATCTGCGCGATCACATCACCACTGGTGACCGTGGAGCCGTTGCCCATGATGATCTTGACCAGCACACCAGCTTCCGGAGCCGGCAACTCGAGCACGACTTTGTCGGTCTCGATGTCGATCAGATTCTCATCACGATTGACGGCTTCGCCTTCCTTCTTGTGCCAGCTGACCAGGGTAGCCTCGGACACGGACTCCGACAGCTGGGGAACTTTAACTTCGATTAGCATGCTCACTCCCTCTCTTGATTGCTCTCTGCTTACTTGCTCTTGATTTCACCCAAGGCAGCTTCGATCACCGATTTCTGCTGGGCATTGTGCTTGGCGTAGTAACCAACCGCCGGAGAAGCCGCAGCCGGACGGGAGACCAGCAACAGCTTGCGCTCATTCCCCATCGCATTGTTCAGGTGGTTGCGCGAGATCAGCCAATACCAGACACCCTGGTTACGCGGCTCTTCCTGCACCCACACCACTTCCTTGGCGTTGGGATATTTGGCCATTTCAGCTTCAAAGGCCTCTGCCGGGAAGGGATAAAGCTGCTCCATCCGGACAATCGCAATGTCCTTGATATCCCCGGCCCGACGTGCAGCCAGCAACTCATAGTAGATCTTGCCGGAACAGAGGATCACACGCTTGACCCCCTTGTTATCGAGCTCGTCCACTTCTCCGATCACAGTACGGAAAGTACCGCTCGCCAATTCTTCCAGCGGGGAAGAAGCATCCTTGTTCCGCAACAGGGATTTGGGCGTCATCACCACCAGCGGTTTGCGCTGCTTGCGCACCATCTGCCGGCGCAGCAAATGGAATATCTGGGCCGCAGTGGTCGGTACGCAAACTTCCATGTTCATCTCGGCGCAGAGCTGCATGTACCGCTCCAGCCGGGCAGACGAATGCTCCGGCCCCTGCCCCTCGTAACCATGGGGTAGCAGCAACACCAAGCCACACCCGCGTCCCCACTTGGCCTCGCCGGAGCTGATGAACTGATCAAGGACCACTTGGGCGCCGTTCGCGAAGTCGCCAAACTGGGCTTCCCACACCGTCAATTGATTCGGGTCGGTGGTGGAGTAACCGTACTCGAAGGCCATGACGGCCTCCTCCGACAGAACTGAGTCATAGATGTGGATCGGCGCCTTGTCTTCACCGCCCCACACGTGCTTGAGAGGAATGTAGATGCCCGTGTCCCATTTCTCACGATTCTGATCATGGAGCACTGCATGGCGGTGGAAGAAGGTTCCCCGCCCAACATCCTCACCGGAAATGCGGATTCCGTACCCCTGCTTCAACAGGGTCCCGTAAGCGAGATTTTCGCCCATCCCCCAATCAACGAGCATCTCGCCCCGCCCCATAGCGCGACGATCGTCGATGATCTTCTGCACTCGCGAATGCAGTGTGAATTTCTCGGGAATGGTGGTAATCGCCTCTGCCACGCGCTGAAGCTCAGCCATGGGCACAGTAGTGTCGGCTTTTTCGGTGTAAGGGACGCCTACGTGGGGAGCCCAATCAAAGCTGAACTGGCGAGTATGACCGGGCAAAGCGGGATTGAGCAGCAACTCACCCCTGTCAAGATGTGCTCGGTAATCCTTGATGAACAAATCAGGATCTTCAGCTGAGCAAACTCCCTCGGCCACAAGCTTCTCGGCATAAAGCTTGCGCGTACCCGGATGAGCTTGCACCTTCTTGTACATCAAGGGTTGAGTCACCATCGGCTCATCCTGCTCGTTATGGCCGAGCTTGCGGAAGCAGATGATGTCGACCACCACGTCCTTCTTGAACTCCTGACGGAATTCGGTGGCGATCTTGGTCACATACGCCACTGCTTCAGGATCATCTCCATTGACGTGGAAGATAGGCGCTTCGACCATCTTGAAGATGTCGGTGCAGTAGAGCGAAGAGCGATAGTCCCGCGGATCCGACGTAGTAAAGCCAATCTGGTTGTTCACCACGATGTGAATGGTGCCACCTGTACCGTAGCCCCGCGTCTGGGAAAAGTTGAGCATCTCCTGATTGACGCCCTGGCCAGCAACTGCGGAGTCGCCATGCAGCAGGACCGGAACTACGGCGCTCTTTCCGTTATCTCCTCGCCGCAACTGACGGGCGAACACCGAGCCTTCCACCACCGGATTCACAATCTCGAGGTGCGACGGGTTGAACGCGAGCGTCAGATGTACGGGGCCCCCAGGGGTGGATACATCACTGGAGAAACCCATGTGGTACTTGACATCACCGGCAGACAAATCGGCCACATGCTTACCCTCGAATTCAGCGAAGAGCATTTTCGGCTCTTTACCGAGAGTATTCACCAGAACGTTCAAACGTCCCCGGTGGGCCATGCCGATCACGATTTCCTGCACGCCAGCGCTTCCCGCCACGCGGACAAGCTCATCGAGAGCGACGATGCTGCTCTCCCCTCCCTCCAGAGAGAAGCGCTTCTGGCCAACGTATTTGGTGTGCAAATAGCGTTCAAGGGTTTCGGCTGCAGTCAGCCGCTCCAAGAACCGGCGCTTATCACCACCTTGGGCGCGAGGCGTTCCCCGAGTCGGCTCCAATCGCTCTTGCAGCCATCGCTTCTGGCCAATATCGCTCATGTACATGTACTCGGCACCGATGGTGCCGCAATACGTCTGCCTCAGAGCTTCCAGGATTTCTCTCAGCGTCGCCTCTCCATTCGGGAAATGGAAAGAGCCTGTGTTGAATACCTGACCGAAATCAGCCTCGGTAAAACCGTAGAAAGCCGGTTCCAGTTCAGCAATATGAGGCCGCTCGGCCCGCTTCAGCGGATCGAGTTGTGCCCAGCGATTTCCGAGAAACCGATAGGCATTGATCATCTGCAGCACAGCAACCTGGCGTTTGTCTGTACCGCTGCTGGCAACCACACGGCGTGAACCTTGCTTTGCCGCCTCAGCAAACGACGCCAAGATTGGCGCATGCGCGACATCAGGCCCACCGTGACCGGGCAAAATCTGAACCGAATCGAAATACTGACGCCAGTTTTCGGGTACCGACGCGGGATTGGCAAGATACGACTCGTACAGTTCCTCTACGTACGGCGCATTGCTGCCGAAAAGGTATGAGCTGCTAGCCTGTTGCTTCATCATGGTTTGCCTGCCTCTGTTTATCTCGACACGCCCCTTGGGCATTCGGGGTCGCGCTGGAAAATCCACACCCTTGAAACACAAAAACGGGACGCTCGCTTCCCAGCAAAACGTCCCGCTGCAATCAGCCCTGTCTGTTGTAATCCTTTCGGGCTTTCAATTGAGCTGCATCAGCGCTGGGAGAGCGGTACAACATCCCGCTTGGCCGCGCCGACGTACAGCTGGCGGGGGCGTCCTATCTTGTACTCGGGATCGGTGATCATCTCTTCCCACTGGGTCATCCACCCAACCGTCCGCGCCAGTGCGAAGATACAAGTGAACATCGCCGTCGGAATGCCAATCGCCTTCTGCACGATGCCCGAGTAGAAGTCCACGTTCGGGTAGAGCTTCTTCTCGACGAAGTACTCGTCTTCGAGTGCGATCTTTTCAAGCTCCATAGCGAGCTTGAACAAACGATCGTTTTCCAAGCCAAGTTCGGTCAGGACGTCGTTGCACACCTTGCGCATCAACTTCGCGCGCGGATCAAAGTTCTTGTACACGCGATGACCGAAACCCATCAACTTGAAGGAATCATTCTTGTCCTTCGCGCGCTTGATGTACTCGTTGACGCGGGAGACGTCACCAATCTCTTCGAGCATGTTCAGACACGCCTCGTTTGCGCCGCCATGCGCGGGACCCCACAAACAGGCAATGCCAGCAGAAATACACGCGAACGGATTCGCACCCGAGGAGCCCGCCAGACGAACCGTCGAGGTCGACGCGTTTTGTTCGTGATCGGCATGCAGCGTGAAGATGATGTCCAGTGCCCGAACCAGAACCGGATTCGGTTCGTACTTCTCGCAAGGCGTGCCAAACATCATGTGCATGAAGTTGGCTGTGTAGTCCAGATCGTTCCTCGGATACATGAACGGCTGGCCGGTGTTGTACTTATAAGCCATCGCCACAATCGTTGGCAGTTTGGCTACCAAGCGATTAAAGGAGATCGCCCGATGCTCGGCATCGGAGAAATCCATCGCCTCATGATAAAACGCGGACAGCGCGCCTACGACACCCACCATGACTGCCATGGGATGCGCGTCCCTACGGAATCCAGAGTAAAACTTGGCCAGCTGCTCGTGCGCCATCGTATGTTTCTTGATGGTTGCTTCGAACGTAGTTTTTTGCGTAGCGTTAGGCAATTCGCCGTTCTTCAGCAGGTAAGCAACTTCCAGAAAGTTGCACTGCTCGGCCAATTGTTCGATGGGATAGCCGCGATACAGCAGTTCGCCCTTGTCGCCATCGATGTAAGTGATTGTCGACTTGCAGCTAGCAGTCGACAGGAAGCCTGAGTCATACGTAAACATTCCGGTTTTGCCACCCAGGGTACGGATATCGATGGTATCCGCACCATGAGTGCCGGTCATTACCGGAAATTCAACGGTCTTGCCGTCAACGGACAGCGTGGCAGTACGTGGTGTTGTCATATTGCGTCCCTCTTGGTTCCCGTAAAGGCTCGTTTCCGCTTTGCTCCCAGCCAACCGAACCGCTGCTTACCGCTCGCGCAGCAACTCGATCAACCCCATCCACTGTGCGTCACTGCATGGCCGCCGATCACAGACCATCTCCCAAAGGTCCTGATCCTCACACTTCAGCATGGCGTCCAGAGCAACCAGTTGCGTTTCGCTCAGATTCTCGAAATGCCTGTCGATGAAGCGTTGGAACAAGACATCGAGTTCCAGAAGAGCATGTCGACTTGCACGCCAGCGCAACTGCCCTCGATTAATCGACTCCGCCATTCTTCGACAGGCCCTTTCGCGTCAAATCGCCCGACGAACCATCAGATCCTTGATCTTGCCGATCGCCCGGGTGGGGTTCAAACCCTTCGGACAGACGTCAGCGCAGTTCATGATCGTATGGCAGCGGAACAGACGATATGGATCGTTAAGATTGTCCAACCTTTCGTTGGTAGCTTGATCGCGCGTGTCAGCGATAAAACGGTACGCAGCAAGCAAGCCTGCCGGACCAACGAACTTGTCAGGGTTCCACCAGAACGACGGGCAGGAGGTTGAACAACATGCACACAAGATGCATTCGTACAAACCGTTAAGCTCTTCCCGATCCTCGGGAGTCTGAAGGCGCTCACGCTCCGGCGCCGGATCATTGTTGACCAGATACGGCTTGATGGAGTGATATTGCTTGAAGAACTGAGTCATATCGACGATCAGGTCGCGGATGACTGGCAATCCCGGCAGCGGCCGCAGCACGATCGGCTGCGCAAGCTTGTCTACGTCCGTCAAACAAGCCAGACCGTTCTTGCCGTTGATGTTCATGGCGTCCGATCCACAAACACCTTCCCGGCACGAGCGACGGAAAGACAGGGTGTCATCCTTCGCCTTCAACCGCACCAAAGCATCCAGCAGTTTTTTGTCGGAGGCTTCCAGCTCAACCTCGATGGACTGCATGTACGGCGCCGCGTCCTTATCAGGGTTGTACCGATAGATGGAAAACTTGACGTTACGCTTGCTCATTCTGTCATCCTTCGCCGATCAGTAGGTCCGCTTGGCGAGCGCGATCGGCTCGACGTCATCAGACAGCGGCTTCATGTTCACCGGCTTGTAGTCGAGACGATTGCCATCGGTGTACCACAAAGTGTGTTTGAGCCACTCCTTGTCGTTACGACCATTGGGGGTCTCGGGAGTATCCGGGGCATCGTCGCGAACATGAGCGCCACGGGACTCCTTGCGGGCCTCAGCGGAAATCATGGTCGCTTTCGCAACTTCGATCAGGTTGTCGAGCTCAAGCGCTTCCAGACGGGCGGTGTTCCACACCTGCGACTTGTCCCCAATCTCTGTCGTCTTGGCGCGTTCAGCAACCTCCAATATCCGTTGCACCCCTTCCTTCAGCAGATCATTGAAGCGGAAAACCCCCGCGTGCTTCTGCATGGTGCGCTGCATTGCCAGCCTCACCTCGTGCACGTCCTCGCCGCCTTTCTGGTTCTCGAGACGGGCAAGTCGCGCAAGCGACTGATCCGCAGCATCCGCGGGCAAGGGCTTCAGCGACAAAGCGCCGGACCGAAAGTCTTCAACCACAGACTCCCCGGCCGACTTGCCGAATACCAGCAAGTCGAGCAGCGAGTTCGTTCCGAGACGGTTGGCGCCATGCACCGAAGCGCAGGCACACTCTCCGGCAGCATAGAACCCTTTAACCGGGCTATTGGCGTTGCCATCCTTCGGTACGACAACCTGACCTTTGTAATTGGTCGGGATGCCCCCCATTTGATAATGGCAAGTCGGAACGACGGGAATAGGCGCCTTGATCGGATCCACCCCGGCGAACTGGATTGAAATTTCCCGAATGCCTGGCAAGCGTTTCAGGATGGTTTCAGGGGAAAGGTGCGTGATATCCAGAAGGACGTGGTCCTTATCCGGGCCACATCCGCGTCCTTCGTTGATTTCCGTGGTCATAGCCCGGGAAACCACATCGCGAGATGCAAGATCTTTCAGGTTGGGCGCGTACCGTTCCATGAAACGCTCCCCGGAACTGTTACGCAGAATACCGCCCTCGCCCCGCACCCCTTCCGTGATCAGCACCCCAGCTCCGGCCACTCCGGTGGGATGGAACTGCCAGAATTCCATATCCTCTAGAGGAATACCCGCGCGAGCAGCCATCCCGACGCCGTCACCTGTATTGATGAATGCATTGGTTGAGCTGTAGTAGATGCGCCCGGCGCCTCCGGTTGCGAAAATCGTCGCACGGGAGTGAAAGACCGACACTTCCCCGGTTTCCATCTCCATGGCCGTAACACCAAGCACATCTCCATCCGCATCCCGGATGAGATCAAGTGCCATCCACTCCACAAAAAACTGGGTGTTGGCGCGCACATTGCGCTGATACAGCGCATGCAACATCGCATGCCCGGTCCGGTCAGCTGCTGCGCAAGACCGCATCACAGGGGACTGGCCATAATTCTGAGAATGACCACCAAACGGGCGTTGGTAAATCTTGCCATTGTCAGTACGGTCAAACGGCATGCCAAAGTGCTCGAGCTCAATAACGACCTCATTGGCCTTCTTGCACATGAACTCGATGGCATCCTGATCACCAAGCCAGTCCGACCCCTTGACGGTGTCGTACATGTGCCAATGCCAGTTGTCTTCGGTAGAGTTACCCAGAGACGCCGCAACGCCCCCCTGAGCGGCCACCGTATGAGAACGGGTGGGGAATACCTTGGTCAGCACAGCCGTCTTGAGGCCGGCTTCCGACAACTGCAGCGCAGCACGCAGGCCGGCACCGCCAGCCCCAACGATCACCGCATCGAAAGTTCGCTTCGCGACGTTCACTTACAGCCTCCACAAGACTTGTGCCGCCCAACCGGCATAGCCGACGAGCGCCAGAATAACAACCACGTGCAGAACCAGCCGAACCCCAACGGGCTTGACGTAGTCCATGAAGAGATCCCGAATACCGACCCACGCGTGGTAAAACAGACTCATAAAGAAGAGGAAGGTAGCGAAGCGCATGAACCCGCCAGAGAACAGACCTCGCCAGTTCTCGTAAGTCATTTCACCCATCGCCAGGGCGCCCACAGCAAAGATGACGGTGTAGACCGCCATCACCACTGCAGTGACCCGCTGCGCAAGCCAATCCTTGAAACCGTAATGGGCGCCAACTACAACCCGATTCACCATAGTTTCACCCCGATCAGCACAGTCAGAATCAAGCTAACGACCAGAACAAGGCGCGCAGTGCTGCGCGCGGTCTGAAGCTCCAGTCCCTTGTGCATGTCCAGCGCCAAGAAACGAATGCCGGCACAGAAATGATGCAAAAAAGCCCAGAGCAAACCCAGAAGGATCAGCTTCACCAAGGGATTTGCAACCGCCTGCTTGTATCCGGCGAAGCTCTCCGCGGACGAGACGCTGCTATCAAACAAGGACAGCAGGAGCGGCAGGAACAAAAATATTCCAACCCCGCTAATGCGATGAAGGATCGAAACGATCCCCGGAAGCGGCAACCGAATTTCAGTCAAGCTTAGAAACTTCGGGCGCTGCTTATTCAATGCACCTTCTGGCATAGCACTCCCTCTCTCACTGAAGACACCACACCCCGATCCCCCCGGGGCACTGCACAGCAACAAAAAAGAAACGATTATATACCCTTACGCTTTTATGGCAGAACCCACGTCTAGGCGCAGTAAAGGCTAACGCAATTCAGGCACGCATTCACCCCAATTCATTGAGGTAGAAATGTTCTCCCGTTGCATACAATCCTCGCCGCCATTCAACAGGTCGATCGCCATACGTATAGGTCACGCGCTCAACGGAAAGCAAAGGGCTGTGCTCCGCCACCCCAAGCGTCTCCGCACTCTGGCGGTCGGCAGCAACCGCACGCAGGCGCTCCTCTGCACGAATCATCTTCACTCCAAAGCGGGATTCAAACAAACCATAGAGAGACCCCGCATGCTCCCGCAGCACCTCAATCGTCAGCCCCTGAAACAAGTCTCCTGGCAGGTAGATCTCATCGAGCACCACCGGTTTGCCGGCGAATCGGAGAATTCTCCGCAAAATGATGATCGAGACGCCCTGCTGAATGCCAAGCATCCGAGAAACTTCTTGCCCCGCGCGCGCCCTCCAACAGTCCAAAGGCACGCTCTGAGGAGTCACCAGCTCTCCCGAGAGGGGCACCAAGCGCAAAAAGCGAAACAGGGCACGGGGATCGGTGTGCGTCGAAACGAATGTTCCCTTGCCTTGCTTACGAATCAACAGATTTTCGGCAGCAAGCTCATCAACCGCCTTCCTCACGGTCCCTTGACTCACGCTAAACCGCTGGGCGAGCTCAATTTCACTGGGAATAGCCTCGCCGGGGCGCCATTCGCCGGAATCGAGCGCTTGAAGCATTAGCGCTTTTATCTGGCGATACAGGGGGCTGAAAACCGGGGATGGCATGCTGTTGTCGGAAGGCATTCTGCGATTGGAGCACAAAATAAAAAATCCGTCCACATGGCATCTTATATCTTATATAAGATATAAGATAAGAGTTGACAGAAAAACAAGTTCTTCCTAAGATCGCAAAGCGATAATAAAATGCAGTGTCAGCTAGAAAATCCAACGCGAAGCTGGCCTCAGCGAGCACCCACCTTGCAGCAGATCGTTATCATCACCGGTTGCCTCTTGACGTCACTGTAACGTCCGTAAAACAGTCGCCCCGGGGCAAGTTGGTACCTATCGTTCAACAAAGGAGTTTCGAGAATGGCTAAATCCCCCATGCGTGTCGCGGTTACTGGCGCTGCTGGCCAGATTGGTTACAGCCTGCTGTTCCGCATTGCCTCAGGCGAAATGCTTGGTAAGGACCAGCCCGTGATTCTGCAGCTTCTGGATCTGCCCCAGGCCCAGCAAGCGGTCAAGGGCGTGATGATGGAACTGGAAGATTGTGCGTTTCCCCTGCTGGCCGGGATGATCGCGACGGACGACCCCAACGTCGCGTTCAAAGATGCGGATGTTTGCTTGTTGGTCGGCGCCCGCCCGCGAACCAAGGGCATGGAGCGCGCTGACCTGTTGACGGCCAACGGCGCTATTTTCACCGTCCAAGGCAAGGCCATCGCGGAAAACGCGAAGGAAGACGTCAAAGTGCTGGTTGTAGGCAACCCGTGCAACACCAATGCTTACATTGCCCGTGCCGCCGCTATCAAGGTTGGTCGCACCAATCCGAACAACTACCATGGCATGCTTCGCCTGGATCACAACCGTGCGCTGTCTCAACTAGCGTCCAAGACCGGTCGTGCAGTGTCCAGCCTGAAACAGCTTGTCGTCTGGGGCAACCATTCTCCAACGATGTACGCCGATTACCGTTTCACCACCTCCAACGGTGATAGCGTCAAGGCACTGATCAACGACCACGCCTGGAACAATGACGTGTTTCTGCCGACCGTGGGTAAGCGGGGCGCCGCGATCATTGAAGCCCGGGGCCTCTCCTCCGCCGCCTCCGCCGCCAACGCTGCAATTGATCATGTCCGTGACTGGGTGCTCGGTTCCGACGAGTGGGTGACGATGGGCGTGCCTTCCGACGGCTCGTACGGAATCCCTGAAGGGCTGGTTTTCGGCTTCCCCTGCGAGTGTAAGGGTGGATCCTTCAAGATCATCCAGGGCTTGGAGATCGACGACTACTCCAAGGAAAAGGTGGGCATCACCCTGAAGGAACTTGAGGAAGAGCGCGCTGCTGTGAAGAGCATGCTCGACGCACTGTAAGGCAGTTCTCTAGAGCTTCTGCGGAAGGGCCGCGGTACAATGCCGCGGCCCTTTTTCTTTGTGCCGCGGTTGCCCGACATCATGCACCATCCCTCTGAAATTCTTTTTGGGGGCGAAAAGCCCTTCCCCATCCTTCCGGCCATTGACCACTACGCTGGCAGCGAGAAGCTGATCCGCAAGGCGCTCTCCTTGCAGGCTCAGATGGGGCCGGTGTTTGACATCACATGCGATTGCGAGGATGGCGCCCCCGCCGGGAAGGAGGCTGAGCACGCGCAGCTTTGCGCAGCCTTGATCAATAGTGACGATAACCGTTTTGACCGTGTCGGCGCTCGTATCCACGATGTCACTCATTCCCATTGGCGTGATGATCTAGCCATTCTGGTTGGGGACGCTGGCAAACGGTTGCCATTCATTACTTTCCCAAAACCGCGCTCTGCTGCGGACGTGGTTGAGCAACTCGATGAGTTGCGACGCATCGAAAGGGAAAGCGGGATTGCCCGCGCCATTCCTGTACACGTCCTGGTCGAAACCCACGGCGCGTTGAGGGAGGTGTGGGAGATTGCCGCGCTGCCCGGTGTCGAATCTCTGGACTTCGGCCTGATGGACTTTGTGAGCGGTCATCACGGAGCCATACCTTCGTCTGCCATGCGCAGTCCAGGCCAGTTTGAACACCCGTTGGTCGTGCGTGCAAAAACTGAAATTGCTGCGGCAGCCTTGGCAAATGGGGTTGTGCCCGCTCACAACGTGACTACCGAGTTGAAGGATTTGGAGCACATCGAAGCTGATGCGGTGCGCGCCCGGCGCGAATTCGGCTTCCTGCGCATGTGGAGTATCCACCCAAATCAGATACCACCCATCTTGTCAGCAATGCGCCCGGATTTCTCGGAGGTCGTGTCCGCCATCGATATCCTGTCTGCTGCTCAAGACGTCGCTTGGGGGCCAATTCAACACTCTGGAAAGCTTCATGACCGGGCCTCTTACCGCTATTACTGGGAACTGCTACAGCGTGCGCGGGCAACGGGCGTAGAGCTCCCGCCGGGCGCCGTTGAACGATTTTTCTCGTAATACGCCGTCGGTCTCGATGGAGGCTGAATTCGTTCTCAGTTTCCGGTCGCATCTGCCGTTACGATTCGAGCCGTGTGGGCAATAAGGCAAACACTCATCGTATTACTGACAGAGACTATTGTGCATTCCACTCTTGTAGCGCTCCTCGCTTTGGCTGTTACGTCGCTGATTGTCTCCACACCAGCGCTCGCGCAAGAACTTCCCAAACGGAAGCCCGGTCTTTGGGAAATCAAGAGTGCGACCGCCGGGCAACCCGGTGCTAGGATGCCACCTGTCCAGCATTGTATTGACGAAAAAACGGATCAGCTCCTGCAGCAGTCTCTCGCCCCAAAGGTCAAGCAGGACTGCAGCAAACAAGAGCTTCGGAAAGACGGCAATCGGGTGTCCATCGACTCGGTGTGCCGCTTCGGGAACACCACCGCCACCACGCGCGCCCTTTTCACCGGCGACTTCAATGCCAGCTACCGTGGGGAAATCACCACTTCCTTCGAGCCACCGATGATGGGGCAAAAGGAACACCGAACAACCATTGAAGCGCGCTGGATCGGACCCTGCCAGGCAGGACAGAAACCCGGTGATATGGTTCTACCCGGCGGCATGCGTTTTAATCCAGCAGAGATGCCTCGCAGCAAATAACCGAACCGCGATGCCCATTTGTGCTGGCAACCAGCCCGGCGAGCCCCTCGCTTGAGGGAGCATTGCCGAGTCTACTCGGACCATCCCCCTCCGCCAGTCGGCGATCCCGCGCCGCACCGCCCACTGTGACTTAAGTCTCACCCGCTTCTCTCCGTTATTACGTTACGAACAAGATTGCTGCGTTGCGTCAAAATGTGATGCGGCGTATAAAGGATCATACACGCGGTATCTGATACTGCTATAACGCAGTCGCAACATGCAGATGCCATCCTGTGAGCAATTGACAAGGAGTGAAGAAATGTTTGATCTCTCCAACAAAAAAGGCCTCGTGATCGGCATTGCCAACGAGAAAAGCATCGCCTACGGGTGTGCCCGGTCATTCCGCGCCGCCGGTGCCGATCTGGCCATCACTTACCTGAACGAGAAAGCCGATCGCTTCGTCCGCCCTCTCGCCGAAGAACTCGATGCAGACATTTTCATGCCGCTCGACGTAGAGGCTCCGGGGCAAATGGAGGCCTTGTTTGCTGAAATCGAGCGCAAGTGGGGCAGGCTGGACTTCGCCGTGCACTCCATCGCCTTTGCTCCCAAAGACGACCTTCACGGACGGGTGGTCGATTGCTCACGTGAGGGTTTTTCCCGGGCCATGGATATCTCCTGCCACTCGTTCATCCGCATGGCCAAGCTTGCCGAGCCACTGATGAACCCGGGTGGTTGCCTGCTGACGATGAGCTATCACGGCGCTGACGAAGTTGTTCCCCATTACGGCGTGATGGGGCCGGTGAAGGCCGCACTGCAATCGGCGTGCCGTTACCTCGCTGCCGAACTTGGCCCTAAAGGGATCCGCGTTCACGCCGTATCGCCCGGTCCGCTTGAGACCCGCGCCGCTTCCGGCATCAAGGACTTCGACGAATTGATGAAGGCTGCCCAGGAGCGTTCGCCTCTGCACCAACTCGTTGGCATTGACGATGTCGGTGCGCTGTGCACCTTCCTCGTCAGCGACGGGGGGCGTCTGCTGACGGGAAGCACAATCCATATCGATGCTGGTTTCCACATTGTCAGTTGAACTTGAGTCTGAATCTGAATCATGAATCACCCTGAACGTATTCTCGAATTCATCGAAAACCGGACCTTCGACGAGATCCGCATTGGCGACTCCGCTTGCCTGACCCGTACATTGCGGGAAGAGGACATCCAGCTCTTCGCGATCATGTCCGGCGATGTCAATCCTACTCACGTGGACCCGGAGTATGCGGAGCGCAACGGCCTTAAGCAGGTCGTTGGCCACGGCATGTGGGGCGGCGCGCTGATTTCATCGATTTTGGGCACGGAGTTCCCGGGTCCGGGCACGGTGTACGTGGATCAGACCCTGCATTTCTCCCGGTGCGTAAGTCTTGGAGACACCCTTCACGTTACTGTCACCTGCAAGGAAAAGGTGGAGGCGAGCCGGCACATCATTTTTGATTGTCGATGTGTCAATCAAAAAGACGAGCTGGTGATCCAGGGAACCGCCCGGGTGCTCGCGCCAACCGAGAAGGTGAAAAGACCCAGAGTGCAGTTGCCGGAAATTGTCATTTCCGACAAGGATGCCCGTTACCACCACTTGCTCGACAAGGCCAAAGGCCTGCCCCCCATTCCCATCGCGGTTGCCCATCCCTGCGATACCGAGTCCCTCAAAGGCCCGCTTACTGCGCGGGACGAGGGGCTCGCCATCCCGGTACTGGTGGGCCCGGAAGACAAGATTCGTTCCGTCGCTGAACAACATGGACTTGATCTTCATGGATGCCGCATCATCAACGTGCCCCACAGCCATGCCGCCGCCGAGCACGCAGTGGCAATGGCCCGCTCAGGCGAGGTTCAGGCCTTGATGAAAGGCAGCCTGCACACAGATGAGTTGATGAGTGAAGTGGTCGCCAAGGCCACGGGGCTGCGCACGGGACGGCGCCTTTCCCATGTTTTCCTCATGGATGTGCCGACTTATCCACGCCCCCTCCTGATCACTGATGCTGCGATCAACATCGAGCCAACCCTGGAGGAAAAGGCCGATATCGTGCAGAACGCGATCGAGCTCGCGCAGGTACTCGGAGTAGCCGAGCCCAAGGTGGCCCTCCTGGCAGCAGTGGAAACCATCAATGTCAAGATGCGCTCCACCATTGACGCGGCTGCACTGTGCAAGATGGCGGACCGGGGTCAGATCAAAGGTGGGTTGCTCGACGGGCCCCTTGCATTCGATAACGCCATTTCCATGCTTGCGGCCCGTACCAAGGGCATTCAGTCCAAGGTCGCCGGGCAGGCGGATATCCTATTGGTCCCGGATATCGAGTCGGGCAACATGCTCGCCAAGCAACTGGAGTATTTGGCCAACGCCATGGCGGCCGGCATTGTTCTTGGGGCAAAGGTACCCATCGTACTCACCAGCCGTGCGGACTCTGCCGAGACCCGTGCCGCTTCTTGTGCCATCGCTCAATTGATGACCCACTACCGGCAGAAGCGCAAATGAGCGACGCGATTCTCGTCATTAACGCGGGCTCTTCCAGCATCAAGTTTGCGCTCTACCCCCTTGAGGGTGGACAGCGCAATACGCGCCAGCCCGCGCCCCACCCCGTACTGCGGGGGCAGGTTGAAGGGATTGGGGCTGAACCCCGGTTAACGGCCAAGGACCAGGGCGGCAAGCGCATTGCTGATTTGCATCTGCCGCTGACCGGCGAGCTTGAAGTGCAGCACCGGGCCTCAATGGGAATGTTGCTCGACTGGCTGGCCGAACACGGTATGGGCTATCGGGTCGTGGCCGCAGGACACAGAGTTGTACATGGAGGGGAGTTGTATTCCCGCCCTGTTCTTCTCTCGCCCGGGATCCTTCACCAACTTTCCCGTTTCAATGTGCTGGCCCCGCTTCATCAGCCGCACAACCTGAACGCGATCCAGGCGTTGGCAAGCGTGCAGCCGGACCTGCCTCAGGTGGCCTGTTTCGACACCGCCTTTCATCGCTCCCAGCCCCGCGTGGCGCAAAGCTTTGCCCTGCCTCGCGAGCTTTCCGCAGAGGGGGTGAAGCGCTACGGCTTCCACGGTCTTTCCTACGAATACATCGCGCAGGTTCTGCCCGAACATGTGGGCAAGCGTGCGGATGGTCGCGTGGTTGTGTGCCATTTGGGCAACGGCGCCAGCATGTGCGCCCTGGTCGGGCGCCGGAGCCAGGCGTCCACGATGGGTTTTACCGCTGTGGATGGTCTGGTGATGGGCACGCGCACAGGCAACCTGGACCCCGGGGTGTTGATCTACCTGATGGAAAACAAGGGGATGGATGCCGCCCAACTTACGAGGCTCCTGTATAAAGAGTCCGGATTATTGGGTGTTTCCGGCATTTCGCAGGACATGCGGACGTTGCTCGCTAGCGAAGCTCCAGAGGCTCAGGAAGCCGTGGAACTGTTCTGCTACCGGATCAGCCGCGAACTCGGCTCCTTGGCTGCGGCCATTGGCGGCCTGGATGTCCTGGTCTTTACCGGCGGTATTGGCGAACACGCTGCTCCGGTACGCGCGTTGGTGGCGCGACAGGCTCAGTGGCTGGGCGTAGAGATTGATGCCGCAGCCAATGCGCGGGGCGAAACGCGGATATCCACTGCCCACAGCCCGGTCGCTACACTGGTCATCCCCACGGACGAAGAAGGGATGATTGCGCGGCATACGGTATCCACCGCGCTTGCAGAGGAAGCAATCCCCGCCTGAATCCTGGCTTGGGTTTCAGGCAAGACAGGGCACCTCCGGGTGCCCTTTTTGTTGAGCTTCACGCCGGCAACCCGGCACTCATTTCAAGCAGCAGAGGCTGGTGGTCCGAAGCGTCTGTCCAGCCCGCCACCTCCATGCATTTCACCCGTGGAACGAGATCGGGCGTGACAAACATGAAATCGCAACAATATGCATGATCGGGCCACTCGGCGCCATGCAAACCAACGGTTGGAGCGTGAGCCTCCCCAGGGTGGCTCACGCTCCAGGCGTCTCGCCACATGGGTTTCTCAATCTCGCCTTCCACGATCATCTGATACTCGTCTGAGCCTGGACTACAGTTGAAGTCCCCGCATAGCAACGCGGAAACCGGGCGTGGTCTGGGCGAAAACGCGGCACTTGTTTCAGCGGTTGGTGTTGCAGGCTGGTTGGTGGCGACTTCCCGCTGAACATCCTGAATCGCCCGGATCTGGGCCAACCGCTGCCTCCGGGAGTAGTACTCCAGATGTGTTGTGAGGATTCGGATCGGCCCAAACGGTGTCTCCAGCACGGTTTCGAGGCAGCCGCGATGCATGCTCGGGACGCCGCGTTCGGGTGGGCACGGCAACAGATGTCGGAATACCTGACCCATTGCATACCGCGACAGTATGAGATTGCCAAATGTCGCCCGCTCGCCGCGCTCTCCCGGCACATCCAGGGCCGGACCATAACACCCTTGGTATCCGGGGAATGCCTTCTGCAACAAAGCAGGCAGATCTGCTTGACCTCCGCCTGGTAACCCTGGAAAGCGCGCAGCGACCTCCTGGAGACAAATCACATCCGCAGGCCCTATACGACGCAGATGTTCAATCAGCCGCTCCGGCGCGACCACGCCATCAGCGCCACGCGCCCACTGAACGTTCCAGCTCAGCAATCGCATTTCCACCCCTCCTTTCGCCCACCGCAACTTAACGTGGTTGCGGAAAACCGCACTCCCGGGCTCCCGCGTATCCTGAAGGTGCGCGCAGGACGCAGACCTCCAACGCGCCAAAAACGCTGCTGCCATCGCCGGAAGAGATGTCGCACCGCCAACATTCGTCCATCGGAACCCGAACTTTGTGAGCCCGCCCAGGGTGCGCCACGGCATTCTCCCCCTCCGCCCACGGTAGCAAGAGAATGTTGGCGTTTTCCGGCAAGCGATCAGCGATGGCGAGCCACGATGGTGGTTTCACTGAACACACCCGCTGGCTTCCTCCATTTCGCCCGGTGCGCAGCGTAAAAGGGCCGAACTGAGACTGCAGTTCTTCCAAAACTACTGCAGCTGGAGCGCAAACCGCAACGGAAGGTTGAGAAGTACCAACGCCTTCGGGGCACTCAGCAACCGCCCAAAGCATCGCCAAGGGAGCGGACGCTACGCTGACAGGCCCGGTCATGCTCCCCACCCTCGGCGTCAACGCCAGCGCGATGCAAAGGGTCAGATCCAAACCTGCTTCAGTCGCGGCGATTAGTTCCGCATGGGGTCCATGTGTGCTCACCGAAAACGAACGGAAGTAGGGAACTGCAACTACCTTGAGCACACCCGGGAAGGGGGGAGAACAAAACGCTCGCCGCAAGGGCTGCGCGTGTCGAGCGTGGCCGTTCTCGAGGCAGGCATACACTTCCTGCAACCGGGACGCGCACTGAGTCCACCTCGCCAGTGCTTCGGAGAGACTGGATGCGATATCAGGCACCGCCTGAAAATGGCTCAACTCCCGCCCTGCGACAACCAGGCGGCCTTCGCACCCGCCAGATTTGAGCGATGCAAGCTTCACCGCGCCTCCGGGAAGAGTTAAGGACCCACGGGAGACCCCACACCAGGAAATCCCGATGGTACTCCAGCCCTATACGTCC
>JRYG01000706.1_pt1 | contig 22067 bp, 20 predicted proteins | sample 235341 | NCBI WGS metagenome assembly JRYG01 (sample SAMN03074218, study PRJNA261478) | activated sludge metagenome | biome: Wastewater Treatment Plant; feature: Wastewater; material: Activated sludge; isolation source: activated biomass of a wastewater treatment plant treating hydrocarbon... ... | reverse complement strand
CGGCGCGGCATTCCAGGTGGTGGGCACGACGCACTGGTAGTTCTTGATCTTGCCGGAATCGATGACCACCCAGTGGGACAGCACGCCGCGGGGCGCTTCGTGGAAGCCGACCCCCATCTGCTCGCCCTTGGGGAAAGTCGGCTTGTTGTAGGTCTTGAGGTCGCCCTTGGCCATGTTGGCCAGCAGCAGGTCCCACTGGTTCTTCAGTTCGTCCATCTGCACGCAGCAGCCCACGGCCCGGGCCGCGTGACGGCCGATGGTGGAATGGAGGGCATCGACGCCGACCTTGGCGCCGGCGAGTTTGGAGACCAGGTCCAGCGCCGCCGTGGCGTATTTCTTGGTCGGCTCGTGGCCGGCCGCGTACATGTTGAGGACCCGGGCCAGGGGGCCGACCTGCATGGGCTTGCCGTAGAAGGTCGGCGACTTCAGCCAGGAATACTTGCCGGCGTCCTGGAAGTCGGTGTACTTGGGCTTGGTCTCGCCCTTCCAGGGGTGCAGGGACTTGTCGTCGCCGCCGCCGTACTCGTACCAGGAGTGCTTGACCGCTTCCGACACGCCGTCGATGAAATACTTGTCGCCGAAGGTCTTGATCGGCTTGTAGGCGGCGATGTCGCCATTGGGGATGTAGCCGCCGGGCAGGGCGAACTGGGTGCCCTTGCTGTCGAGGGGCACGTCCGGCACGCACAGGTAGTCGGTAATGCCCTTGCCGTACTTGGTCCAGTCGGCGTAGAAGGCGCCGATGGCGCCGACGTCGATGAGATAGACGTTCTTGACGAAGTCGTCCAGCTTGTCGATCCACTCCTTGACCGCCAGCAGGCGCTCGACGGTGAGCACCGACTGGGAATCGACCGACAGCGGGTTAGCGACGCCGCCCACCGCCAGGTTCTGGATGTGGGGGGACTTGGAGCCGAGGATGGCGACGATCTTGTTGGCGTAGCGCTGCACTTCCAGGGCCTGCAGGTAGTGCACGGTGGCCAGGAGGTTCACCTCCGGCGTCAGCTTCATGGCCGGGTGGCCCCAGTAGCCGTTGGTGAAGATGCCGAGCTGGCCGGTACCGACGAAGCCCTTCAGCTTTTCCTGCACCTTCTTGAATTCCTGCTTGCTGTTGCCGTTCCAGTTGGTGAGGCTCTGCGCCAGGCTGGCGGCCTTGTCCGGGTCGGCCTTGAGGGCCGACACCACATCCACCCAGTCGAGGGCCGAGAGGTGGTAGAAATGGACGATATGGTCATGGACGGCGTGGGCCAGCATGATCATGTTGCGGATGTACTGGGCATTGACCGGCACTTCCAGTTGCAGGGCGTTTTCCACCGCCCGCACGGAGGTGATGGCGTGCACCGTGGTGCACACGCCGCAGATGCGCTGGGTGATGGCCCAGGCATCGCGCGGGTCGCGGCCGATGAGGATGTTCTCGACACCCCGCCACATCTGGCCGGAGGCCCAGGCCTTCTTGACGCGGCCGCCGTCCACTTCCACGTCGACGCGCAGGTGGCCCTCGATGCGGGTGATCGGGTCGATGGTGACTCGTTTGGACATGTTAAGCCTCCTGAAAGGCCGCCCTGAAGGAGGCGGCGCCCCCTTGGGGGGCAGCGAACGTAGTGAGCGAGGGGGTCATTTTTCTCTCCTATCCCTGGAATTCAGTGGGCCGCGGCCACGCCCTCGCGGGGCAGCACCGGGAAGCGGCGGGTGATGATGATGTAGCCGAGCACTTCAAGGGCGAACATGCCCGCGGTGACCAGCATTTCGGCGATGGACGGGAAGTAGTTCCAGCCCGGGCCGGTGTCGTAACCGATGAGGAAGCCGTTGACCCGCAGGAAGACGCCGCCGAGCATGATGGCGACGCCGGCCAGGAAGAGGCGGGCCGGGTTGCGGCGGGCGCTCGTGTTGCCGATGAGCAGGTAGGGCGCCACGAAGAGCCCCGTTTCCACCCAGAAGAAGAAGGCTTCCAGGCTGGGGGCGAAGGCGTGGCCGAGGGCGCCGCGAACCGCTAGGTCGATCACCCGCACCACCAGATAGACGGTGAGCATGCCGAGCATGATCTTGGCCATGGGCTCCAGCAGGTGCAGTTCGATCTCCCGGCGATAGGCGGAAGAGGCCACGCAGGATTCGAACAACACCACGCCGTAACCGATGGTGACAGCGGTCAGCAGGTAGAGGAGCGGCACGACGGGCGTCTGCCAGAGGGGATTCACCTGGCCGCCCATGACCACCAGCAGGGTGCCCAGGGAGGACTGGTGCATCATCGGCAGCAGCGTGCCGAGGGCGATGAAGAAGAAGAGCACCCGGTTGAGCTTCTTCTTGGCGTCCTTCAGGCCCCACTGTTCCAGGAACACCGGCGAGAACTCGATCCACATGACGATGATGTAGGCCGAGATGCACAGCGCCACCTCGAACATGACCGAGTTCGGGTTGGCGTAGGTGGGCCACAGGATGTGCCAGAAGTTCCAGTAGCGGCCAAGGTCGAAGAGCACGCCGACGCCGGCCAGGGTGTAGCCGAAGAGGCTGGCCAGCAGGGCCGGCCGCACCATGGGGTGGTACTGGCCCTTGTTGAAGATGTAGACCAGCATGGCCACCGAGAAGCCGCCGCAGGCGAAGGCGGAGCCGATGATGACGTCGAAGACCACCCAGATGCCCCAGGGGTAGCCGTCGTTGAGGTTGGTCACCGCCCCCAGCCCGAAGATGAAGCGGGTGATGAGGATGGCGACCATGACCGCGATCAGCACGCCACAGACGAAGGTGGCCGTGTTGAAGAGCCGGCCGCCGACCGGGGCCGGGGCTGCATGGTGATGGCTGCTCATGTCACTGCCCTCCCTTCTGTTCTTCATCGTCCGGCACGACATTGCGCTTGGCGACGAAGGTCAGCGCCCCGAGAACGGCGATGGGCATGATCAGCCCGCCGTACAGGGTGTGCTGGATGGTTTCCGAGGTGGCGGCCGACGATTGGGGCGGTAGGTCGGGCATGCCCACCTTCTCGAAATTCACCGCCGACAGCTTGAGCACCTGGGTGCCGCCGTATTCCGTCTCGCCATAGACGTGCTGCAGGTAGTTGCCGACCTGGGCCTGGTAGCTCTGGTCCGGCTCGTCGCGCCAGCCGCGGCGATGCTTGGCGCCCTTGCCGTCCTCGCCGCCGGCGAGCACCCTCTCCTGGGCGTGGCGCAGGCGGCCGCGGGGAATGGTCGTCCATTCGCCGGGCTTCAGGGCCAGCCGCCGCTTGGCCTCGGCCAGCAGGTCCTCGGTGCGGCCGAAAAGGGTGGCGCCGGTGGGGCAGACCTCGGCGCAGGCCGAATAGTGGCCGTCCTTGTGGCGATGGCGGCACAGCTCGCACTTGCCGATCTTGCCCGTGGGCGAATCATACTGGTACTTGGGAATGCCGAAGGGGCAAGCGGCGACGCAGTAGCGGCAACCGATGCAGGCGTCCGCATCGTAGCCGACGACGCCGGTTTCCGGATTCTTGGTCATGGCCGACACCGGGCAGGCGGAGACGCAGGACGGGTCGGCGCAGTGCATGCACGAGGTCTTCATGAAGGCGAAGCCGTTCTCTTCGGCGTCCTTCGTCTCCATGGTGCCGTGCCGGTACATCTTGATCAGGTTGAAGGTGTGGCCGCTGGTATCGAGCGGCGTATCCCACAACTTGTCGAGGACGTTGAACTCGGCGGGATTCTCGTTGGCCTGCTTGCAGGCGGCGACGCAGGCCTGGCAACCGACGCAGAGGGTGGCGTCGTAGAGCAGGCCGAGGGCTTCCGGCGGACGCTGGAGCGTCTCCCGGGCCGAAGCGGCTTCCGGCACCACCGCCGCGGCCGCCGCCGCGCCGCCGGCCAGGCAGCCTTTCAGGAAATTGCGCCTAGTGGTCATTTCAGACCTCCGTCTTTTCGCCGGACTGCTTGGCTTCTTCCATCTGCTCGGCCTTGTGCGACAAGCCGAGGTTCTTGGCCACCATGGCGCCCGCCCCGGCGGCGGCCCCCGCCACCGCCGCCAGCACGGCGGCGGACCCGAGGCTGGCGCCGACGCCCTTCTCCTCGGCGATGCGCGGCAGGAAGACGCTGGGCTCGATGTTCTTCAGCTTGGCCACGGTATGGATGGGCTTCTGGAAGCCCACGCCCTGCTCCGTGCAGCCGATGCAGGGGTGGCCGCAGGCCACCGGCCAGGTGCCGGCGCCGGCGTCGCCGAACATGATGACCGAACAGTTGGCGTAGGTTTCCGGCCCCTTGCAGCCCAGCTTGTAGAGGCAGTAGCCCTTGCGGTGGCCCTCGTCGCCGAATTCCATGGCGAAGCGGCCGGCGTCGAAGTGGGCGCGGCGCTCGCAGTTCTCGTGGATGAGGCGGGAATAGGCGAACTTGGGACGGCCCAGCTGATCCACCGCCGGCAGGCTGCCGAAGGTGAGGAAATGCACCACCGTCGACAGGAAGTTGTAGGGGTTGGGCGGGCAACCGGGAATGGTCACCACCGGCTTGCCCAGCACCTTGGCGACGCCGGAGGCGCCGGTGGGATTGGGATCGGTGGAAGGCATGCCGCCCCAGGAGGCGCAGGAGCCGATGGCGATCACCGCCGCGGCGTCGGCGGCGCATTCCTTGACCAGTTCGATGGCGGTCTTGCCGCCGATCTTGCAATAGACGCCGTTGTCCTTGGTGGGAATGGCCCCTTCGACGACCAGGATGTATTTACCCTTGTTGGCCGCCATGGCCGCATGGCGGGCCGCCTCCACCTGATGGCCGGCAGCGGCGAAGAGGGTCTCGTGGTAATCCAGCGAGATGATGTCGAGGATGAGCTTTTCCAGGGTCGGGTGCTCGGCCCGCAGCATGGACTCGGAACAGCCGGTGCATTCCTGGAAGTGCAGCCAGATGACGCTGGGCCGCTGCTTGGCGGCCACGGCCTCGGCCACGGCCGCATCGGCGCCCTGGGGCAGGCCCAGGGTCGTGGCCAGGGCCGCGCAAAACTGCAGGAACTCGCGCCGCGTCATGGAAAGGCGCTCGGCGGCCGCGTCGATGCGGACGTCGTGTTCCAGCGAAATCAGGTTGGTGTTCGCCATGTTTCCCCCTTTGTCTTACTACCGGCTGGCGGCCGGCGTCCTCTCTGCTGGGGGGATTGGTTTTTTGGCTTGTGCTAGGCGGAGATGGGGTGCATTTCCCGTGCCAGAAACATTAATTCACATAAATTCAATCAACTAGCGCATCAATGCTATCGGCGAAAGCGTTTTTTTCGGAGTTTTCATTGCCACTTCAGGAACCGAAGTGGTCAGATGCTTTTCATACGGAGGAACTAGCCCCCGCCAGCGCACGGCCCTGTCCGGCCATTGCCGGCAAGCTGCCGGCATAGGCAGAATGCATGAAAAGGAATTCCGTCAATCGCTGCCCCGCGGCAGCACCGTTCAGGGAGTCTCGTCATGCCCTATCTGGTCGCCTTCTGGAATCTCGAAAACCTCTTCGCCCCCCAGAACCACCCAGGCCGCGAGCCCTGGCTGGCAAAGGCCATGCGCAACGACCTGCGGGGCTGGACCAAGGCCCTCTTCGCCAGGAAGGTCGCCCAGCTTGCCGCCATCATCCGGCTCATGAAGGACGGCCAGGGACCCGACCTGCTCGGCGTCTGCGAAGTGGAAAACCGCTTCGCCCTGCAGGCCCTGGCCGACGCCCTCAACACCGCCCTCCCCGGCCGGCGCTATGCCCTGGTGCACGTGGACTCCTCCCGCGACCAGCGGGGCGTCGATACCGCCTTCATCTACGACTCGGCCGTGCTCACGGCCAAGGCCGACGAGCTTTTCTCCCACTGGGTGATGCGCTCCACAGGCACCCGGGACATCACCCAGATCACCTTTGCCATCCCCGGAGGCAAGGAAATCGTCGCCCTCGCCAACCACTGGCCGTCACGCTCCTCCGAAGCCGGCAACGGCCCTGAATATTCCTCGGGGTTCCGCGCCACCGCCGGCGAAACCCTCGCCTATTGGCACGGGCGCATCCGCGAGAAGAAGGGCGACGACGTCGCCGTCGTCGCCCTCGGCGATTTCAACGACGACCCCTTCGACCGGTCCGTTGCCGTCCACGCCCAGGCCCTGCGCGACAAGGGCGACGTGGCCCGGGCGCAGAGCGCCAAGTTCTACAACCTGGCCTGGGAATACCTCTGCCAGCCCGCCACATCCCGCACCGGACAGGCCAGGACGCTCAACGGCACCCTCTATTTCGGCAGCGACGCCAACGTCTTCGACCAGATCTTCGTCTCGCCTGGACTCATCACCGGAAAGAGCGGCCTCAAAGTCGTCGAGGGAAGCGCCCGCATCGAGGCCCACGCCCCCATGGTCAGCCACCGCGCCGGCGAAGGCCCGCTACGCTTCGGCCTGCCCAAGGGCAGCGCCAGCAAGAATGTGAACCCGGACGGCTACAGCGACCACTTTCCCGTATCGGTGCTGCTGGCGGCAAGCTGAGGCGGCGTAAACGAAAACGGCCCCCGTTGCCGGGAGCCGTTTGGATTCTTGGTGGCCAGTCGCGGAATCGAACCACGGACACGCGGATTTTCAAGATTCGGCGGAATGATTCCATAGAATTCTAGCTCCATCCGCATCGTTCTATTTTCAAGCATCTCGGACCGTTTCCCAGGTTACTAGCGTTCCGGCCAATTCTCGGAATATGTGTAATTTTCCATGCCCGATTACACAGAAATTACACAGGGCGCACATGCCGCCCCCGGCAAGGCAAGATTGTCACGACATCGCCGCTCCAGGCATGAAAAACCCGCCACTCGGGCGGGTCGGTTTCGGGCTGGTGGCCGGTATCATGCGCTTGGCTTGCCCCCATGACTTCAAGAGCCTTACCGTTAAAGTGCTGCGATTTGATAGGGCCGGGGCAGGGAGTAAGCTGCCTGTTCAGGAATTACGGTTAGACTTCCCGCAGCGCAGTGCTGTCCAGGACAGCCTTGGTTGATGAGGAGTTTCCCTTCGTTGCCGAAGAGGCTCTTCACGATTCGCAGCCACTTTTCCAAGTTTGTTTGCTTATGGAGTAACCGCCTTTTTCGCTCTGCGCGGAGCAGATTTTTTCGCAGGAGTTTTCTTTTTGGCGGGTTCTTTGCCATTTTCGTTAATTGTCCATGGCAGGTTAATGGTTCCAAGACCTGTACGCTGGACTAGTGAGGTTACTTCTTGCACAAGCAACACGTATATTGGTTGGCATAGCGTCTCGGTCAAGACACTGTCCTGAAGATTGTCAGGTACTTTTTCAGGCCATTCATAAATGCCCTGTCCGACTATTTCTGCCTTGAACGCAAAATCGCTATCGTCTTTTGCCTTGTTGGGAATCCCGAGGATTGTGATCGTCGTCTCGGCAAGTATCTGACGGCTGTTGCTTGCGGCAGCATTTAGTCCAGCTGTTACCTCAACAGACATCTTCCCGCCACCCTCGAGTCGATCTCCAGGGCCGACATGAATATCGATTTTTCTGAAACGTGTACTAACTAGTCGCGGAGTCACGATGGTTTCCATTCCCGCTGATAACCAAAACTACGCAAGGATGTGCGCGAAGGTGCGCGCACATGAACATTGGGCTTGCCATGCCATGCTTCTTCTTCAACGCTAAAAGAGGTGATCTCTTTTTGGAGAACGATTGTAGTGGCCGGCTTCATGGCCGCACTTCGGATGATTTCAACAGCCCTTTGCGCAGTATCAATGGTGCTTAGATATTCTGCGACGGCAATGTTGATCACTTGATTAGCACTAGTGTCATCCTGCTCTGCACGCCTGATAACTTTTGCGTGCAGACTACGTGGCATTCTTAGCGTGATTCGACCACTTGGACTTTCACCTGACTCAGCTTGCGGCGCCGGGAGCGGCTGCCCCGTTTCCTCAGCCATCTTAGCAATGGTCGTCAACACATCACGAATCGCTGCTAGCGCAGCTTCGTGTGTATCCTCATAAACGCTGACATTCCGAAACTCGGCCACAGTACCGACATAACAGGTCTCTCCGTCGTCTGTCTCTTTTCTGATGGTGATGGTGTAGAGGTCTGGATCGAATGTCATTTCAGGTGCTCCCGCAATTCGTCTTCATATTCATCGACAAGCTTCAGGAACTTCTTGATGTAGTTACGCCTCACCTTAGTACCTTGGTCATGCCCGCAGTTGTAGTTCGCCGCGTCCGCAGGACCCAAAGGGATATTTGGATGCGTTGCGACCTTGTGGCCTCCAGCCGCGTTGGTCATTTCAAATCCAAATTCTTCAAGTAGTCGCGTGAAATCCCTGCATGTGATGTTGTCGCTAGTCGACATATCTCGCAGTTGACGACGGAGTTTAGCAAAAATTCCCATGATTAGACACTGCCCATGGTGTCACCAGTAGAGCCTCCAAGATCGGCCACTTTATCACTTCATCATTTCGCAGCAAAGTTGCAATGCACTAAGACGAGCTCGTTACCGTTGCTGGCTAAGGCTTTAAGGCTTAATCACCCTGATACTCTTTCGCTGCTCTCGCAGCAATCGGTTCATTTCCTTCATCATCTCGCGCAACTCACGCCAGCGCCCTCCCCTATCGGCATTCCTCGCCACCCGGGCTTTCCCCTCAGCGGTGCGCGGGCCGGTCGATTTTGCCCAGGGTTGCCATTGCCGGATCAGCGCCGCCTGCCGTGCCCGCCGCTCGGGTGTCCAGCCGTTGCCCATGTTCTATCTCCAATAGTTTGGTTCGCTCTGTCTCGTCGTTGCCCGCATGCGCGATGGCCGCCCCACCGGCTGGCGCCATGCCGTTATTCACCTGCTGTGGGCCATGGGCAATGTTCGCCTGCCGGGCAAAGACCACGGGCGGGTTCTTGATCGCCGCCAGGGTTTCCAGGGTCGTGCGGCACTGGCTCTGCGCCTTCAAGGCGAGGCGCAGGTAACGCTCCATGTTGTCCATGTACTCGGCCTTGGCTGCTCGCCGGGCAAAGTTGGCAAAGATGGCCTGGAGGGAATGGGCCTGCCCGATCAGCATGGCCTCGCATCGCTTCAGGTCACCATCCCACACATCCTTCATTGCCTCCCCCAGCGAATCCACCAGCGCCGCCAAGTCCAGTTCTCCGAAGGGCTTGCCGTATTCCTCGATCACGATGGCTGCATTCACACTCGGGCGCAGCGCCAGCTTTGCCATGGCGTCCGCCTTCTCCCTGTCCGCAGGCTCCGGAAACGTGGCTACTGCCTTGGGCTTCTTGGTTTTGCCTGTCATGGTTATTTTCCATTCTGATGGGTAGATTGGTTCAGTCCGGGCCACCGTTCCCGTCCCGGTCTTTGGTCGGGATCATTTGGGCAAGGGCGATAGCCCGGACAACGATGCAGGACCGCCTGATTCGGTCGATAGCCATGGACCGCCGATACCAGTCCGCCCGGTTCCGCCACCTTGCAGACGCCACCGGGCCGAAGGTTGAGGCAATGGACACAGCGCCGCCGGTCGTCGTCTTGCCAAGCTAGCGCCTCGATGCCTGCATCTTCATCCGGTGCCGTGTCGCGTAGCTCCAGCCCGTACCCGGGTAGCGGCTCCACCGTCGCCCCGAGGTAATCCCGCCGCATCTCTTCGGCAGTCGCCTCGGGGCTGCATGTCACCGTCAGCCGCTCGCCGTTCGGCAGAATCACGCGCCAAGCAAAATGCCGCTCTGCCGAATCGTTGGCGGCCTCCTGCATGGCCTGGATGATTCCCACCTTGTGTTCTCGGATCGTCGGCAGCCAGCGTTCCACCGCAGCATGATCGCCGGTTGCCTTGATGTTGCCCGTAGCGGACAGAGCCAGCGTTACCCCATCCGCTGTTGCCTGCTGGATGATTGCCAAGGGGCTCATATCTCCACCTCCAACATGCGACCTTTCCGGGCTTCCCCGGAAATATCCGCTACTCCGCTACTTCCCTGTATTGGTGCGGGTTCCGGGGTAGCGGGAAGGGCTTTGCTTCCGCTACGTAGCGGAACATCCGCTACCATCAAAGCCCCGTGGTTACTGGGTTGTAGCGGCGTAGCGGATTCAGAGGAGGGTAAGGCCAGATAACGCGCAAAAGCTTCCTGAAACTGCGCTACCTCGAAGCCTTTATTCACCTCGTTGTAGCCCATCTTCACGTTCTTGCTGGCGATGCCGTAGTCCTTCAGCTTCTTGGCAACTTGGCGGGGGGTAATGGGCTTGCCTCGGTTGTAGGTGGCCCAGGACTTTTCATCATCCTCGCAAAGTGCCTGGATCAGGTCCGCCGTGCTGATCTTCGTTACCCGCTTGGTCACGAAAGCTTCCCGGATGTCGGAGAGCAGTTCATTTCCCACCGTGCCGCCGTCCTCCCCACTTCCAGAGAGCTTCAAGGCAGCATGGCGAGCCAGGCCGGGCCAGGGGCCGCCCGCTATCTCGGCAATGGCCAGGAGCGGTTCCCAGTTGTCTTGCGCCCGGTCGTTCAGTGCCGCCGGCAGGTCAGGACGAGAGCGCCGCAGGGCTTCCCGATAGTCTTGGACGAAGCGGGCCAGCTTGGCGGCCAGGTCATCGAACAGGCCGGGTTCCGCATGGCGCAGGCGCAGCACTTCCTCATGGGGGAGCTTCCTCCGCAGTTCCAGGACCACGGCCCGGTCCATGAGGGTATCGGCAAGGTGCCCGATACCGGCCAGTGCCTTGGCGCCCCAGACGTTGAATCGCTTGGGGGTATGGTCGTCGCCCACCACCCTGACGATGTACGCGGAATCTCGGGTATGCCCGCAGTTTAAGAGCCCCCGCAGTTCCTCGTTGTCCTTCATGAAGGCGTCCGCCTCATCCACCAGCAGCGTAGGTTTCCAGGCATCCACCGCTCGGAAGAGTGCCGCTGGGGTAATGTTGCTGGCGGCCAGGGGCCGATGCACCAGCCGCCCCAGGAGGAACAGCAGTTGCGACTTGCCGCACCGCTTCTCCGGGGCCGTGATAACCGCCAGCGGGGCCACCTGCACCACATCCATAAACCACGTCATGGCCATCCACAGCGCCGCCGCATTGGCGGTTTCGTCGGGGCAGATGATGAACCGCTTCACCGTTGAGGACAGTTCGGAGAGTACCGCCGCCGGCTCTACCGGATGGGGCCAGGGTTCTACGTCATCGAAGTCGATGCCTTCGGTCAGGCTTTTCTCTTGCCGCGCCCCCTTCACCATCTTGTCCAGGGTGCCGGCGCGAATGCCCAGCGCCCTGGCTTCGGCCTCCCGTACCCGGTCGTACTCGATGGGCGATAGGCCCGCCAGCCACTCAAGGCGTTCGGCATCCGATCCACCAGGATTGGGGACCTTTTCCTGTGTCGCAGGTAAATCCCTGGCTGGCTCATCAATCGCCGCCTGGATGCGCTGGCGGACGGCTTCCAGCCCTATTCCATCGGCCAGGCCATCGAGGAACGATTGCCCACGTTCCACCGCGTCGAAATCAGCCATGGCGCCCTCCCCTCATATGCGGCATGACAGCGGATACCGCCCCCTGGATACGGGAGACAGCCAGAATCAATCGCTCCCTGTCTGCGGGGGAGAAGGGCTGGCCAGCCAGCAGCGCCGATCCTGCCGCCGCAACCGTCAGAGCCTCGAAGGCCACGGCGCGAAGAGCATCCACCGCCGGGAAAGGTCGCCGTTCAGGTTTGCCATGATGCTGGCGGGGCGGGAATAGGTCAGAGATTTCCATGCCGACAGCGCCGACGACATCATGGACGGAACATCCGGTGAAGCAATGAACCAGCACCTTGCCGTCATCGGCCTGGCGAATCGTCAGCGAAGGGCCACGGTCATCATGGGCGGGGCATCTGGCCAGCCAGGAGTCCGGGCCGGTCTTGCGGACCTTATCGAGTTTCGACAGCAGCACGTCAGCGCCCATCACCATCTCCTTCCAGGAAACCGGGAGCGGGCCATTCCGGGGAGCCAAGCGAGTAGAGAGCCGCATTCCGGCGGATTACCCCTCTGAATTCCACTTCGGGAACGATAGTGGTCCGTACATTGAAGCCCATCGCCCGCAAGTCATGGACCCGTGCCGCTGCCTCGGGAATAGCGTTGTCCGCCGTCAGGACGAATGAGAGGACTGGCCCGAGGCGTTGAATCAATCCAAGCACCAGCGCACATTGCCCGCCGACGATAGGCGGTTTAGGATTGCGTTTAGCAGATGTTATTGGGGTCGCACGGTCGCCACCGTTGCGGCCCTTTTTGTTGGCACCCATAGTCGCCCCCTATCAGGCGACACGCTGCACTTGTGCCGTACTGCTAACACGTGCCGACCGCAGCCAGTTATCCAAATCCTCCCGGTAGTAGAACACCCGGCCAAGCTTGACGAACTTCGGTCCAGTGCCGTCGCACCGCTTCATGGCCAAGGTTTTCACGCTCAGGCCGCAGTAGGTTGCAGCGTTCTTTGGGTCCATGCGGCCATCTGGCAGCACTACCACGTCAATGGGGCGAAGGTTTCCGGTCATTGCAATTCCTTACGTGTGTTTATAGACAGCACAAGAATATTATCGCAAATAATGTATTGCAATAGAACACATGTGGTAATAGAATGGCACAGAACTTCATAGAACTTTAGCCATGGAGGACATGAAATGACGGAACAGGAAAAGCGGAAAGGCGGGGGCAGCAAGCTCTCCCGTTCGGAAACGGTTACTGTCAGGCTTGACCCAAAATTGCGCTACCTGGCAGAACTTGCAGCGCGCAAACAGCGCAGGACGGCATCGAGCTTTATTGAATGGGCTGTTGAGGAATCTCTAAACCGGGTGTTCCTCGACAACAACACGTCGCTGGCAGATGTGACTGAGAGTCTTTGGGATGTGGACGAACCAGACAGGTTCGCCAAACTAGCCCTTTCCTATGAATATATGCTCACGCATGAGGAACAGGTTCTTTGGAAGATTATTTGCGAGACTGGACACCTCTGGCGTGGCAGGCCCGATAGTGATGGGGATTGGCAATGGTCTGTGAGGCCACAAAATCTTTTGTTTGATCGACTGCGCACATACTGGGATGACCTGAAGAAAGTAGCGGCAGGCGAAGCAGGACGTGACATCCTGCCAAAGACATCAAAGGGCACTCCGGCAAATCCCGATGACGAGATTCCGTTCTAATTGGAGAGCATCATGGCCAAGACCTTCGATAAGCTCACCCGCCCCGCCATGCGAAAGCTCTGCCGGGGAGAGAAGATCAGCGAACACGGCATCACCTTTGAACGGCAGGCCAGCGGGGATGGAGTTTTTGCCGTCAATATCATGGTCGACGGCCAGCGGATTCACCGCGTCATCGGCCGCGAGTCGGAAGGAACCACCCGCACCCAGGCAGAAGAATTCATCGCCAAGGTTCGCAACGACGCCAAGCATGATCGTCTGGCCTTGCCGAAGGGGCGAAAGGTCGCCTTGTCGTTCCGCGAAGCCGCCGGGAAATACCTTGAACGCCTCGGCGAATCAGGCGGGAGGGATTTGAAAATGAAGGCCGCGCGGCTGAATCATCATCTGGTTCCCTTCTTTGGAGATTTGCCGTTATCCAAGGTCAGCGCCTTCGATGTGGAACGGTACAAGCGCCAGCGCCAGCAGGAACCCGTCATTGTCCGTCCTCGGGGCAAGGCTATAGAACGTCCACCGGAGAAATTGACAGCAGCCAAGCCGGGCACGATCAACCGGGAATTGGCCGTGCTGTCGCACTTGTTCAACCAGGCTATCGAGTGGGGATGGATGGATCGCCGCCCGGCCAAGCTCAACCGCTTCCACGAGGGTCAGGGGCGCATTACTTACCTGACGGCGGATCAGGTCGCCCGCCTAGTGGAATGCGCGAAGGCCGACGCCAGCCCCATCATTTACCCGTTCATCGTCATCGGCGTCGAAACATCCATGCGAAAGATGGAGATTCTTTCCATCCGCCGGGAACATGTCGACGTTCAACGCCGAGTCATTTTCATCCCGAAGGCAAAGGCTGGCGCCAGAGAGCAGCCGATCACGAAACACCTTGCCGACTTCCTTGCAGGGTATCTCGCCGCCCTTCCACCGGGTAGCCCCTGGCTCTTTCCGTCCCCTGGCGCGAAGTCAGGTCATGCTATCGATGTTCGCAAGCCGTTCCGCCGTGTAGTTGAGGCCGCTGGTCTGGACCCGGATCAAGTCGTCAGGCACACGCTGCGCCATACCGCCATCACGCACTTGGTACAGGCCGGCGTCGATCTGCCCACCGTGAAGCGGATCAGTGGTCACAAGACCCTGGCTATGGTCGAACGATACGCCCACCAGAACGGTGCCCACATTGAGGGAGCAATGGACCGCCTCCAGTCCAGGCTAAAGATAGTTTCCTGACTGCGGGGAAGTGCGTTTTTCTGGCCCGATTACACAGGAACTACACAAAACGAAAAGGCTTGCATGGCAAAAACCATGCAAGCCTTTGATTTTCTTGGTGGCCAGTCGCGGAATCGAACCACGGACACGCGGATTTTCAATCCGCTGCTCTACCAACTGAGCTAACTGGCCAAAAGGAGCGCGCATTATACCGATGGGAGGGGGTGCCCGCAACCGCCAGTTGCGCGTGGGGCACTCAGGTGCCGACCGGGGGAGACTGGCGATAGAGTTCGGAGAAGTCGTCGGGCGGCGGCGGCGGGGGTGGTGGTGGCGACCAGGCGGCGAAGACGACGCGGGCAAGGCACCCCTTGCCCGCCGGGTTGGGGCTTAGCGTCGCCGCGGCACCGTGCTGGTTGGCGATTTCGCGGACGATGGCGAGCCCGAGGCCGCTACCCTCGGTGGTGGCGTCGTCGACCCGGTAGAAGCGCTCGAAGACAAGTTCGGCCTGCTCCTCGCTGATGCCGATGCCTTCGTCCTCCACTTCCAGGGTGACGAAGTTGGCGTCGGCCAGGACGCGGCAGGTGACCCGGCCGCCGTTGGGGGAATAGCGCAGGGCGTTGTCGATGAGATTGGCGAGCAGTTCGCGCAGGAGGAAGGTGTCGCCGAGGATGAAGGCCGAGGGCGCCGCTTCGAAGCCCAGGTCCACCTGGCGCCCCATGGCCCGTACCACCCAGTCCTCGACCACTTCCCGCGCCAGGGGACCGAGTTCCAGGGGTTGCAGGGGGTGCTGGGAATGGCCGCCGCCTTCGGTGCGCGCCAGGGTGAGGAGCTGGTTGACCAGGCGGCTGGCGCGGTCCACCCCCAGGGCGATCTGGCGCAGGGCGTGGCGGAGCGCTTCCGGATCGGTCTCCTGGATGGCGAGCTGGGCCTGGGTCTTGAGGCCGGTCAGCGGGGTCCGCAACTGATGGGCGGCGTCGGCGACGAAGCGCTGCTGGGCGTCGACGGTTCGCTTCATGCGTTCCAGCATGTCGTTGAAGGCCTCGACCAGGGGTTCCAGTTCTTCCGGAACGCGGCGGGTGCCGATGGGGGAGAGGTCGGCAGGGTCGCGGGTTTCGATGGTGCGCCGCAGCCGGTTGAGCGGACGCAGGCCCCGGGAAAGGCCGAACCAGACCAGCATGACGGCCAGGGGAATGATGAGGAACTGGGGCAGGATGACGCTGGCGACGATCTTGTTGCCGAGTTGGGAGCGCTTTTCGAGGGTTTCCGCCACTTCGACGAGGAGCCACTTGTCGCGGGGCAGCTTGGGATCGGAGAGAAAGCTGTAGGCGACGCGCAGATCCTGGCCCTTGAACTCGGCGTCGCGGAACGCGACTTCCCCGGGTTCCGAGCCGTCGTCGGCCAGGCCCGGCAGGGGCGGCAGTTCGCGGTCGCCGGCGAGGACCTGCCCCTGGCGGGTCACCACATGGAAATAGACGCTGTCGGTCTCGTCGGCCCGGAGAAAGGCCCGGGCGGAAACAGGCAGGTTGATGGCCGGCTTGCCGCCCACGAACTTGATCTGCCGGGAGATGGCGAGGACCTGCTCGCGCAGGGCCTGGTCGTAGGGAAAACTGGCGACGCTGCTGGCGAAGTAGTGGGTGATGGCGATGCTGACCGGCCACACGAAGAGGAGCGGGGCCAGCATCCAGTCGAGGATCTCGCCGAACAGCGAGCGCTCGGCATCAGGACTGGGTGCGGTCGTCTTGAGGTCTTTCAAGGCAATAACCGAGTCCGCGCACGGTCACGATCCGCACGCCGCCGGACTCCAGTTTCTTGCGCAGGCGATGGACGTAGACTTCGATGGCGTTGTGGCTGACTTCCTCCCCCCAGCCGCACAGGTGGTCGACAAGCTGGTCCTTGCTGACCAGACGGCCGACCCGGGAAAGCAGTATTTCCAGAAGGCCGACTTCCCGGGCGGAGAGGTCGAGGGGCTGGCCGTTGATCTGGGCCACCCGCCCGACCTGGTCATAGGTCAGCTGGCCGCATTGGATGACCGGCGTCGTGCCTGCCGAGCGCCGGGTCAGCGCCCGCACCCGGGCTTCCAGCTCGGCCAGTTCGAAGGGTTTGGCCATGTAATCGTCGGCCCCCAGATCCAGGCCCCGGACCCTGTCGTTGGTCCCGTCCAGGGCGGTGAGCATCAGCACCGGCAGCTGGGAATTGCGGGCCCGCAGCCGCTTGAGCACCTCCAGCCCGGAGAGCTTGGGCAGGCCGACATCGAGGATGAGCAGGTCGTAGCTCCCCGTCATCAACGCGGTGTCCGCGTCCGGCCCGTTGTGGGCGCAGTCGATGGCGTAGCCGTTGCGCTTGAGGGACCGGGAGAGTCCATCGGCGATGATGCGATCGTCTTCGGCGATAAGAATGCGCATGTCAGAAAACGTCAGAAGATCGCGTAAGTCTTATGTAAGGCTGAACAACTATTCTCATCGGCGCTGTTCTCCTTTTATGGTCTTAGGAGTCTGCGGCGCAAGCCGCGACTCGGGGGGCGTCCGAACCTGCATAGGGCTGCCCCCTGCCGTTTTTTCCTCCAAGTCGCCAAGTGTAACAAATTCGCTGCCCGGCAATTGCCGCAGTGCAGCAGGCGCCGTTCGCCCGTTGCCCCCCGGGCCAGAATCCCGACGCGATTGCCAAGCGCTGGCCAGCGTGCTAAAAGACTCCGGTCATTACAGCAGGTCCAGCCCGTTGCTGGCATCAAGGGGCAGGCACAATGGTTTTCCTCGACAGAGTCGCGCGGCTGGCCAAGCGCCCGGCTGCGGCGGAGGGTGTAGCGCGCCATGCCTACGCCCGCCACGTCATCGGCAGGTTGGGGCGGGAAATCGCTTCCGCCAAGGACTTCGATGCGCGCCTCGGCTCCGCCCTGGATGCCGCGTTGGGCTATTTCGCCAGCCAGACAGCCGCCATCCCCGGCCCCTTCTCGCTGAAGGGGGATGATCCAGCCGGGGTCGGCCCCCTCTTCCGCAACCCGGACGAGATCGTGGAGGCCCTCGGCCACAGCCTGGCGATCAGGAAGACGCTTCCGGCCCTGCACCGCACCGGCCACACCCACGCCTACGCCATCCTCGGCATGCGCCTGGCACAGGAAGGCGGAACCCGGCTCGCCGACCACACCCCCTGCAGCCTGGCGCCAACGGCGGCCCATAGCCTCCACGGCGTCGAGCTGGCGGCCTTCACCCGCCTCCTGGACAAATTCAAGGCCCGCATCTGTGCGGGCAGCGAGGCCGCCGGCGGCGTCGGCGATGCCGCCGGGGCTGCCGGCCTGTTCGGCCAGGGAGTCGTGACGGCCCCGACCTTCCTGAACCCGGACGAAATCCTGCGGTCGCTGGTGGCGTGGCTGGAATCGCCGGAAGATTACCTGCGCATCGCCCCGGGTGCCGCCGGGGTCGCCAGCCATCCGGGAAGCGCGGCGGTCTCCCTCCCTCTCATGCGTTCCACAGACCGGCGACAGTGGCTCGTCTGCTCGGTCCGCTTCCCCGTCGAGGAAACCATGGCCGCCCTGGAACGCACTTCCGGGGGCCGGCGCTACCTCCTCATCTGAGTCGTTGCGGCGGACAGGCAGAAAAAAACCCGGGCCTCGGCCCGGGTTTTTCTTGGAAGGTGCAGTCCGCTTAGTGGGCGGAAGCGGCGGCAGCGCCGAGACCGGTTTCCGAGCGCAGTTGCTGGGCCGGGTAGAGGGCACGCTCCTTCTTGGCCTGCTCGGAGTTATCCAGGATGGACACGATCCAGATGGTCAGGAAGGCAGCCGTCATGGAGAAGATGGCGGCAGAGTTGTAGGGGAACCAGGCGGAACCCTTGGGATTCTGCAGCACGGCTTCCCAGACGCTGGCGGAGCCGACGGTCAGCACGACGGCCAGGATGAGGCCGACGAAGCCGCCCGCCACGGCACCCTTGGTGGTGCAGTTCTTCCACAGCACGGACATGAAGAGCACCGGGAAGTTGCCGGAACAGGCGATGACGAAGGCCAGCATCACCATGTAGGCAACGTTTTCCTTCTCGAAGGCGATGCCGAGGACGACGGCGACGATGCCCAGGCAGATCGTGGTGATCTTGGAAACGCGCAGTTCGTCTTCGGAGGAGGCCTGGCCATGCTTGAACACGGAAGCGTAGAGGTCGTGGGACACGGCGGAGGCGCCGGACAGGGTCAGACCGGCAACCACGGCGAGGATGGTGGCGAAGGCCACGGCGGAGATGAAGCCGAGGAAGAGGTCGCCGCCGACAGCCTTGGACAGATGCACCGCAGCCATGTTGCCACCGCCCTTGAGGCCCTTGGCCAGTTCGCCGCCGACGTAGAAGTCAGCCGGGTTCTGGACGAGGTTGGTGATGGCGCCGAAGCCGATGATGAAGGTCAGGATGTAGAAGTAACCGATCCAGGTGGTGGCCCAGGCGACGGACTTGCGGGCTTCCTTGGCGTTGGGCACGGTGAAGAAGCGCATCAGGATGTGGGGCAGGCCGGCGGTGCCGAACATCAGGCCGAGGCCCAGCGAGATGGCAGTCACCGGGTCGGCGAGCAGGCTGCCCGGGAACATCAGCTTGTCCTTGAGCTTATGGACGGCGGTGGCCTTGGCCAGCAGGTTCTCGAAGGAGAAGCCGAACTGGCTGAAGGCCAGCAACATGACCAGGGTACCGCCGCAGAGCAGCATGCAGGCCTTGATGATCTGCACCCAGGTGGTGGCGACCATGCCGCCGAAGGTGACATACACCATCATCAGGATGCCGACGGCGAAGATGGCGACGTTGTAGTCCAGGCCGAAGAGCAGCTTGATGAGCTGGCCGGCGCCGACCATCTGGGCGATGAGGTAGAAGCAGACCACGGTCAGCGAGGAGATCGCCGCCATGGTGCGCACCTTGCCCTGGTCGAGGCGGTAGGCGGTGATGTCGGAGAAGGTGAACTTGCCCAGGTTCCTGAGGCGCTCTGCCATCAGGAAGAGGATGATGGGCCAGCCGGCGAAGAAGGCCAGCATGTAGATGTAGCCGTCGTAGCCCTGGGTGTAGACCATGGCGGTGAGGCCGAGCAGGGTGGCGGCCGACATGTAGTCGCCGGCGATGGCCAGGCCGTTCTGGAAGCCGGTGATGCCGCCGCCGGCGGTGTAGAAGTCGGCGGTGGACTTGGTGCGGCTGGCGGCCCAGTAGGTGATCCCCATTGTCAGCGCCACGAAGATCAGGAACATGATGATGGCGTGCCAGTTGGTGGCCTGCTTCTCGGTGGCGCCGACGGCATCGGCGGCGAGGGCGAGGGCCGGCAGGGCAAGGAGCCCGAGGACGGTGGTCAGGCGGCGCATCACTTTTCCCCCTTCCAGGCTTCCTTGACGATCTCCTGGGTCAGGACATCGAACTCGCCGTTGGCCCGGCGGACGTAGAAGGCCGTCAGCACCCAGAAGAAGACGAACATGAACAATTCGGCAGCAACGCCGACGGTGAGCATCGACCCCTCCGCCACCGGCTGTCCGAGGGCGGCGGGAAAGAAGGCCACCATCATCACGAAGCCGTAGAACATGGTGAGAACGATGGCGGCCAGGGTCCAGGCGAAACGTCCCCTCGTCGCGACGAGTTCACGGAATTTGGGATTGGCCCGCATCCGCTCGTACATGGCGCTGCTCATTGCTATATCTCCCTGATAGTTATGGTGTGCAGTAACTCTGGATACTGCATCCATAATTATATCAGTGGGCTGACCACGGGGCCTATAATGCCTGCCCGGCCCTCCCCCACCCATCCGACCATGACCGCGCAAATCCTCTGTCGCCGCGACGGCGCCATCGCCACCGTCACCCTCGCCAACCCCGGCAAGCTCAACGCCATCGACCTCGCCATGTGGCAGGATCTCGCCGCCACCATGGGCCGGCTGGCGGCGGACGGCGAGGTCCGCTGCGTCGTCCTGCGCGGCGAGGGCGAGGAGGCCTTCGCCGCCGGCGGCGACCTGGAGGAATTCCTCACTGCCCGCGCCACCCTGGATCAGGCCCTGCACTACCACGGCCAGGTGGCGGACGCCCTGGGGGCCGTGGCCGACTGCCCCCACCCCACCGTCGCCCTCATCCAGGGCGCCTGCATCGGCGGCGGGCTGGAGATCGCCGGCGCCTGCGACCTGCGCATCTGCGGCGAATCGGCCCGCTTCGGGGCGCCCATCAACAAACTGGGTTTTTCCATGTACCCCGGGGAGATGGAGGGCCTGCTCAAGCTCGCCGGGCCGGCGGTGATGAAGGAGATTCTCCTCGAAGGGCGCATCCTCACGGCGGCCGAGGCCTACGCCAAGGGCCTGGTGACCCGGGTGGTGGCCGACGCCCAGGTGGCCGACGAAGCCTACGCCACGGCCCGCCGCATCGGCGCCGGGGCGCCCCTGGTGGCGGGCTGGCACAAGCAGTGGATCCGCCGCCTGCAAAGCGGTGCGCCCCTCACCGAGGAGGAGAAGGCCGCCTCCTTCGCCTTCCTCGCCACCGAGGATTACCGGGAAGGACTTGCCGCCTTCCTGGAAAAGCGCCGCCCGCTCTTCAAGGGCCGGTAAACAGGCCCCACAGCATTTTGCCGGCGAGGACCAGCAGCAGCGCGGCGAAGATGCGCTTGAGCACCGGCACCGGCAGGCGGTGCGCCGTCCGGGCGCCAAGAGGGGCGGCGATCAGGCTCGCCGCCAGGATGACGGCCAGGGCCGGCAGGTAGACGAAGCCCAGGCTGCCCGCCGGCAGGCCGCCGTGGCCGAGGCCGTTCCAGACGTAGCCGAGGGTGCCGCCGAAGGCGATGGGGAGCCCCACTGCCGACGAAGTGCCGATGGCCTGGTGGGGCCGTACGTTGTGGCGGATCAGGTACGGTACGGTCAGGGCCCCGCCGCCCATGGCCGCCAGGCTGGCGATGGTGCCGATGATCAGGCCGGCCAGGCTGAGGCCGCCCCGGCCGGGCAGCGTGCGGCTGGGGCGGGGCTGGCGGTTGGCGACCATCTGGAAGGCCACGAACAGCATGAAACCGGCGAAGAAGATCGACAGTTGCCGGGAGGTGACGAGCACGGCGACCTGGGCGCCGAGGAAGGTGCCGGCCAGGATGGCGGGGACCATGCCGCCCACCACCGGCCAGAGGACGGCGCCGTGGGCGTGATGGGCCCGCAGGCTGGACACCGAGGTGAACAGGATGGTGGCCATGGAGGTGCCGAGGGCGAGGTGGAAGACTTCCCGGGCGGGAAAGCCCTGCCCGGCGAAGAGCAAGGCCAGGATGGGCACCACGATGACCCCGCCGCCGACCCCCAGGAGGCCGGCGAAAAAACCGGCGACGGCGCCGGTCGCGAGGTAAGCCAGGACGGCGTCGAAGGCGGGCACGAGTCAGGCGGAACAGGAATATTAGGGAAGTCTGAATTATATCAGCCCAGGGCGCCGAGCCAGGCCAGGATGCCTGCGTCGCTGCGGAAATCGTCGCAGGCCCGCGCGGGCAGGTCCGGGGCGATCTCGGCGAGCAGGCGGACCAGGGCATTGCCGGGGCCGATCTCGAGGACGGCGTCCGGCTGCATTTCGACCACCGCCTCCAGGCAGGCCGCCCAATCGAGGGGGGTGGCGATCTGGCGGGCCAGGGCGGCCAGGGCCTCCCGGCGGTGGCGGGAAACGGATCCGTCGATGGCGCTCAGCACGGGAAAATCCAGGCGGCCGTCGGCCAGGTCGGCGATGGTTTCGGCGAAGGACGCCACCGCCGGAGCCAGGGCGGCGGTGTGGGACGGCGTGTTCACGGCGAGGCGCACGGTGCGGCTGGCGCCCCGGGCGAGGGCGAGGGCTTCGCCCGGGGGCAAGGCCGCCGCCGGGCCGGCCAGGACGTGGTGGCGGGGGCCGTTGCGGATGGCCACCGCCAGCCCGCTGGCGGCGGCCACCGCT